>LKMJ01006276.1_pt1 | contig 11206 bp, 16 predicted proteins | sample 643391 | NCBI WGS metagenome assembly LKMJ01 (sample SAMN04112250, study PRJNA286221) | soda lake metagenome | biome: soda lake; feature: Kulunda Steppe; material: water; isolation source: sample PL-Br10 brine of Picturesque Lake | place: Russia: Kulunda steppe | collected 2010-07
CGCAACCCTCCTGATCCTCACTGACCCCCCCTTTTCTTTTCTGGTGAAGGGGCTTTTCTTCCCAAGTGGCCCCTTTTCCTTAATTGATGTGAGGAGCTTTTTGCTGCTTGCGTAGTTTTTCTTTTCTATTTTTGTCGGGCTGGCAGTGACCAGCAAGCCCAGTAGTCAACCCATCTGGCTGAAGGTCTAAACCCATTGTAACCCGAACTTTCTCAGCGGCGCAACAAACTCTGCCACTTCATCTCTGACATTAGGGACTATTTTCTGGCTGGTGAAGACCAGCAACAAACCAATCAGCCCAATGACCAGGCTGGAGGTTAACCTTAACTTGTAACTCAGTGGCACAACAAACTTTGCCATTTCATATCAGACATTATGGATTACTTTTTGGCTGGCGAAGACCCGCCACAAAACAATCAGCCTAACGGCCATGCTAGCGGTTGGACCTAACTTGTAAACTTGCACTAAAATTCAACAAGGAGCACAGGAATCGGCTGGAATTTCTACTTTTCAGCCCAAATACATCTATAATTGCCATTTCCCAATTTCATCTATTAGACATTAGTCTATGATGCACCGCACACATTCAATCAAATTACACATACAAAACATGCTTATCAGTTTAACAGGGATTCGAGGACATGGGCTGCTGCTGGTGGTACAGGGACAGGAGTTGGACCAATGAGTGTATGGACTTCCAGACGCACGGCGGACAACCCATCTGACCCCTATTAGATCCGAGGAAGACGAGTCATAAAGATTGTGGTGAGGCCTAGGCAGTCCTAAGTAGGCCCTGGGGGATCCTGTTGGAGAATGCATAGGCTCTTGTATTCATTTGCAAGGTGGTCCATACCCCAACATGGCTAAGTTTGTTGAGCACATGCTAGACCCATTCAAGGCAGACTCCCCCAGAATCAAGTATTTTGAGAACAACAAACTGCACGCTATAAAATCAAAGCAACCCCTGTGGCAGTGTATGCATTTCAGGTGCGGGAGACTAAATTCTTGATGCAGGGGGCAGTTTGAGCGCCCATCTGCTCACGTGTGCCTCTGATACCCTTTGAAAACTACAATACCTCTCGAGTAAGGTTAAACACCACAGCAAAGGGTTAGAAGAGGATTTGAATGGATGCATGTATCAGCCGAAAGGAATCAGTCCTTAAGTATGTTTATTTTGTAAAGCTAGCTCTTCTAACCTACTTAGTGTGAGCATTGCATCAAGCAAATTCTTCCCCGTACTGCCTCCGCAAGCGCGTCACCTCTTCTCGCAAAATCTGCAAAGCGGCGTGTATGAACTGTATGAATCAGCGTGTCTGATGCAATGTGCGCAAATACTTAAGACGTGCAAACCAGAACTTACAGAAAGATGGACTGTTAAACAAGGGATTACGCATATGGTTTGAAATGCGTGCATGCCCCATTCCAGGACCAGAGTTAGGAGGCTGGTGGTTTAAATGGGCTATGAACAAAAACCTGCCTTTTGGTAGTCTTAGGATTAAAGCATTGACCATGCGAAGCAGTCCTGTACCTTTGCCTGGAAATTTGCTTGTGGACGCACGAATGGCGTGCAAAGCTCATGCAGATCAAGACTGAAATTAAGACTTCCATGCATTAATTCTGCCTACAAGAGCAGTGTGCTCTCTTTGCAGCTTCCTGAATTTCAAAGCATTGGCTTGAATGGCTTGTGAGGAGTAAGGCAATATAGAAGCACAGCACCACGGCATACATCTCTCGACTTCCTGCCAAATATCCTAATGCCATGCTCCTCAAGATGCCATCCCGGGCTAAACAAAATACACAGGAATGGCGTGCACAGTTTGCCGTTCTACGTAGCTGCAAGAATTGCCTGTTGACACACTTTTGAGGCTCAAATCGCGTCAAAAATAGCGACCTTGCTTTGGGAAGTGAAAGCCTGCTTTCACCGTTTTGAACCTTGCAGGTATACTTAGAGGCTCATGCAAATACCTGGAGAGCTCAATTATGCGTGCAAAAATTCTCTTGGGTGCATTGAACAAATGACGCCCCAATGATGGCACAGCACTTATAGGGGCAGTCCTGATGCTGTAGGAACCTTGCCCTGAGACACGCATGACACATCTGTGCACATTGGTCAGGCATCATCGCGCAGAGCGCGATTCCCACTGCATGCAGGTGGGCACAGAGCTCAACAGAGGCTCGGGGGGGCATGTGCTTTAAAAGGGCAAAAGCCCACCACGCTCAGTGTGGTGCGCGCTGCACACAGGGCATGGCTGCAGCATCCCCCAGCAGAGAAACACGGAATACCCCACAACAGGAGGGTGTGTGCAGGCTCCAGCTCATGGCCCACAGGCCATAGGTGTGCTAACACCCCTCTCTCAGCAGAAGCGCCCCAACGCAACATTGCAGCAGCCACACCTATCCCCTGCCTGAAGCAAGTGCAAGGCCTGCAGGTGCTGCTGCGCAGCCTGATTTCCCTCCCCTCATCTCACCTGGGCCGTGCCGTCCAGCTGGTACACCAGGGCCTCCTTCTTTTGCAGCTCCTCCGAGACCTGCTCGCATTGCAGGCTCATGGCTGCGAGCTGCTGTGACAGGCTGCTGCATGTCTGCCGCTCCTGCAGGGTGTGCAGCGCAGAGGGGGGCACTGGCTGGCAGGTGAATTGTAAGATTGACAAGGCTGGCTGCTGCTGCTGCTGCTGCTGCTGCACGACGCACAGGGGTCATTGACGGGCAGCAGGCTAGAATGATCAGCTGCTGCTGTATGACTGCTGCTGCTGCTGCTGCTGCTGCTGCTGTGCCACACAGCATACACAGGGCTAATGACCCCTGTGGTGGCAGGGTTACTGAGACAGGCTGCTGCTGCTGCTGCTGCTGCCGCTGGTTCTGCTGCCGCTGGCGCTGGCGCCGGCGCTGGCGCTGGTGCTGCCGCTGCTGCCGCTGCTGCGCCTTGCACGCACACGTGCTGTGCCTTGCATGCACACGTGCACTCTTGGGCGAGGCAGGTAAGGGACATATGAAGATAAGCTAGAGTCGGTGCGCGCGCGCGTGTGCTTCCTTGCACCTTGTGAGGCATCAAGTGGCTGCAGCAGCCAGGGCGCATCGTGTCATGCATGGCTCTTGTGCCCTTGACGGGTGCTGCGGCTTTGGACCACCTCCGAGGGTTTGCGCACTCCTGGAGGCACCATTTGCGCACTTCTGGAAGCACATTTTGCTCCATCACAACATCCGCCCCGAGCGCGGGAGTGGGAAGAGTGTGGGTGCAATGGCGCATGCCAGAAGCCTCGGGTCTGACGATGAGCATATGATTACGAAGATAGCGCAGGCCTGCCTGTTGCCTGTTGCGCTCCGGCAAAAGCCATGGTCGTAACCTCCCACCCACCAACCTCCCGTAATGACCCCGCCTGCGCATCGCCCCCTCTCTTCCCCCTTCTCTAAGCTGCACCCCAGGCCTTGCGCACAATCCTCGCGGCCACCCACCCTTTGCAGGCCCGCCTCCAGCTCACGCGCGCGGCTCAAAGCACCCTGGGGGCTCTCCAGCTCTGCCAGCCGCGCGGCCAGCTCGTCGCGCTGGCTGCACGCAGTCTGCAGGTCCTCGCGCAGCGCCTGCAGGGCGGCGGACGCCTGCATCGCGGACGCCTGCACGTGGAGGGCCCGTAGCGGGTGCACGTGTGGAGGGGACGAGGCAGGTGCACGTTCCGCGCGAGGCATGCAGGCCAGCGGCAGCGCGCACCCGTGTGTGGGATGAGTGAGGCATGCGTGCATTACGTGCTTCGGGAGGGCGGCTCAGGGGTGAGAGGTGTGTGCCCCTGTGTGCAGAGTGCGCAGGCCAGCGGCGGTGCGCGCCTGGGCGTGAGGTGGGTGAGGCATGCGTGCGTTGTGTGCGTGAGGTGAGGCGCGCGTATCCAGTCTGTGCGTCAGGTGCGCGCATCTCTGTGTGAAGTGCGCAGGCCACCGCTGGCGAGCCACTGCTGTGAGGCCAGCCACTGTTGTTGAGCCGCCACGCAGCCCACTCCTGTCAAGCCCACTGCTGTCGAGCCCGCTGCTGACAAGCCCACTCCTGTCAGCCCACTCTTGTCAAGCCACTCCTGTCAGCCCACTCCTGTCAGCTGACTCCTGTCAAGGCACTGCCGGCGAGCCACTGCTGCGAGGCCATGTGGGAGGCGAGATGCGCAGCGCATGCAGGCCCACCTGCGAGTTGTGCAGCTCCGCCTCCAGCTGCTCAATGGCCTGCTGGTACTCGCGCTCAGCGGTCCGCAGGTCCTCGATCTGCGGCCACGCACACCACACGCACCACATGTGCCAAGACCAAAAAGTTATATCCGGTGGGCATGCCCCCTCTGGGACTGCGCATGCACAAGAGGCACATCCAGGCTTGAATGTGTGCGTGTGTGTGTGTGCGTGCGCATGTGTTGTGTGCGTGCGTGCGTGTGCGTACGCGTGCGCGTGTGGCTTTAGCGCCTACAGTCTCTGGGCTCAGGCACCCGAGAGCGCCCCATAGGCGGCAGCTTTGCCGTGACCTGGTGTTGGCAGTGGGGATGAGGCCCTGCGCCTGCAAAAGTGGAGTGCGCATGCGCGCGGGGAGGGGCGGGCCCCTGCCTGTGTGGGGGACGCAACCCCTCGGGGCCCAGGCGCGCGCGCAGCAAGCCTCTGCCCGTGTGGGGGGAGGACGCAACCTCGCAAGGCCCAGGCGCGTGGGCGCAGCCGCACCTGGGTCGTACTGATGCTGAGCTTCTCCTCAGCGTCCCTCAGCTGCTCGCGCAGCTTGTTGCTGTCTGCCACCGACATCTGCGCGGAAGGCAAAGAGGGGTGATCGGGGAAGCGGGACGATGGCCATGCTTGCATGCCATGCCTGACGCCTACACATGCACGCGCACAATTACACACGTCCACGCACGCGTGCACACAGAGCCCTGACTGCACGCTCACACGCGCAGGCGTGCAGGGCATCATGAAGCGTGCATGCATAGAAAAGGCTCTGCGCAGGAACAGGGCAGCTTGTACACACACACTCATGTTGATGCATGTGACTCAAACACCAGGCGCTGCCCTGGGCCTGCAAGAATACGCTGGCACGGTGTGCCACGGGCGTGCGCTACAGAGGATGAGCTTCAGGAATGGAGAGCTTGCTGATGGGCAGCGAGGTTGGCCCGCTCCATATGCATGCGCATGAGCACACGCATGCATGCATGCAAGCCCGCGCGTGTGTGCACAAGCCCGAATGCACACACACACACACACACACACACACACACACACACCATCGTGTCCATCTGCTGCTTTGCCTGCACCAGCTGGCTGCGCAGCTCGTCGGCGGCGCCCTCCATGCGGGCCAGTGCAGTACGTAACTGTGCAGCGTCTGACGCGGACTGCAGGCAAACGTGTGCACAGTGCGCTAAGGTCAGCGGTGCGCCGCGCAGTGCGGCGAAGGTCAGTGGTGGGAAAAAGGGGGGTTGCAGAGCAAGGGGTCGCAGAGGAGAGGGAAATGACAAGAGGCTGTGGCAGGGCCCGACCGGCAGGACACATCGTGATGGGGGCGGGCGGCGTGCACGTGGCACCTACCTCGGCAATGTATGGCCGTGCATCTGGTGTGCAGCACCTTCGCACACCTTCCAGGGCTGTGCTTCAGTGTAGATGAGCATGCGCAAGCGCACACGCACGCATACACGGACGCGGCAGGGGCGCTTGGGAGCAGCAGCGGCGGCAGCTGCACCTCTTTCCCACTTCTCCCTGGACGTGAGCAGAACAGAGCAGAGCCACTGCACGCACCTGCACTGCGGCCGTGGCTTCCTTGCGCACCGCCGCCGTCCTCTCCCGCTCCTCGTCCAGCGCAGTAAGCAGCGACTACAAGCAGAAGCATGTTACGTGTGAGCGAGTAGTGACTGTGTTTACAGGCATGTTGCGGGTGAGTGAGCGAGCGTGTAGGCGTGTCAAGTGCTGTGAGCAGCGGCTGCGTGCACAGCCATGTCGAGCGTGCAATTGAACAGCGACTGAGCGCGCGCAGGCGTGCGCGTCGAGCGCAGGCGCCTAGGTCCGCAGACAGGCATATGCATTGCGCAGGTGCCCAGAGCTGTGTGGCCCCAAGTGGGGCTCTCGTAGACACCCGCAGCTCAAGAACACTCCCTGAGCGCGTTTGCATGCGTGGTGAGGGATTTGCCTGGGGCTGGGGCACACGTGAGACAGTGCCAGGGCCTGCATGCTGAGAGGATCTGCATGGCAGCACACCACAAGCGAGGGCGGGGTGGTGGGGGGCCAGATGCAGCCTAGCCAGGCACAGGCTCACGCAGCCTGCATGGAGCACAGCCTGATCGGATGGCTGCCTGTGGTCATGCTGCGGATCCAGGGCGGCTGGATGGATGGCTGCCTGTGGTCATGCTGCGGATCCAGGGCGGCTGATCGGATGGCTGCCTGTGGTCATGCTGCGGATCCAGGGCGGCTGATCGGATGGCTGCCTGTGGTCATGCTGCGGATCCAGGGCGGCTGGATGGCTGGATGCCTGGTGCCATGCACATATGCCAAGTAGCCGCCAGGGCACGAGGATGCAGGCAGCTGCATCTGTGCTCCAGTGACCGTTCATGTGCTGCCAGGTCGGCGGTTCGATCGCTTCACAGGCCGACCCTCTTTTGTGCACGCCACCTGGCATAGATCAGCGTGGCTTCAGTGGTCTGATTTGTTGCCAGGACCTGCTGGGCCTCACAAGCCCTTTTGCCTGCTCAACACATTGCAAGCACGCGCTGTGCTGCAGCCTTGACCTGCACCTCACTGTGTGCCCTCCCTCCCTGCGGCACACCACCGTCACCGCCCCCTCCCTGCCGCTTCTGACCTCTGCGTTTCAGTGCGCACCACCACACCGCCAGGCGCCACAACATCACGGCACGGCGCCGCCAGGCGCCACAACATCACGGCACCACACCGCCAGGCGCCACAACATCACGGCACGGCGCCGCCAGGCAGCACAACATCACGGCACCACACCGCCAGGCGCCACAACATCACGGCACCACACCGCCAGGCGCCACAACATCACGGCACCACACCGCCAGGCGCCACAACATCACGGCACGGCGCCGCCAGGCAGCACAACATCACGGCACCACACTGGCAGGCGGCACAACATCAAATGTATGGTGTGAGATTGGACGCCGGTTGTCGCTGTGGTGACCCCATATGGCGGTGCCGTGATGTTGTTGCGCCTGGCGGTGCGGTGCCGTGATGTTGTTGCGCTTGGCGGTGCGGTGCCGTGATGTTGTTGCGCCTGGCGGCGCGGTGCCGTGATGTTGTTGCGCCTGGCGGTGCGGTGCCGTGATGTTGTTGCGCCTGGCGGTGCGGTGCCGTGATGTTGTGCCGTCTGGCGGCGCAGTGCCATGGAAGTTAGGCGTCCACCCTCACGCCGCGTGCATGCACTCCACACACACACATGCGCACAGCGTGCGTCTTGCGTGCCACCCCACCTGCACGTCTTTGGCCATGGTCTGCGCCGTGGCGTGCGCCGCATCCCTGTCCGCCGTCACCGTCCGAAGCTGGGCCTCCATGTCCTGGGCACGCGCCTGCGCCTTCTCGGCGCCGGCAGTCAGCGTCTGCGCGGGACAAAAGGGGAAACAACATCAAGTCACGTCATGTCACGTCATGTCAAGTCAGACCGGGGTAACAGCAGGTGGGCGCATCACTGCGGAGCAAATGGGGGGAGGTGTGTCACTGGGCAGCTATACAGGGATTAGGCACGTCGCTGCGCGGCAATACAGGGGGTAGGTGCGTCACTGCGGGGCAATACAGGGGGTAGGTGCATCACTGCGATGCAATACAGGGGGTAGGTGCGTCACTGCGGGGCGAAAAGGGGGGAGAGCGCGCCACTCTGGGGTAACAAAGGGGGGTAGGGCGCGCCACTCTGGGTAGGCAGTGGCCCAGCGGAGAAGTGCATACGTACGCTGTGGGCTTCTTGAAGCCGCGGTGCGCAGAAGGGCGCTAACACGCTCGCCCAAGTCATGGTGGCCACATCACCGCAGCAACCTCCTCTGTGTCTGTAGGCAAGTTGGGCTCAGGCCATCAGCAGCGTGCTGGGGACAAACGCCCAAGGGCCAGGGCACCCACTGGTTCCAGCACTCACACTCACACTCACACTCACACGCCCTTTCACACCCACCCACCCACGCCCTCACGCGGGCCTGACCACGCCCTCACGCAGGCCTACCTATGCCCTCACGCAGGCCTACCCACGCCCTCACGCAGACCACCCACGCCCTCACGCAGGCCTACCCATGCCCTCACGCAGACCACCTATGCCCAGGAGCCTCCTAACACAGCTGTGCCAGAAACGATGGGAAGAAAAAGTTGCATAAGCAGCAGCACAGGAGCCTGGAGAATACGAGGTAGATGAGAGGAAAGCCGCTTTGGCCTTGAAGGGCGCCTCCACCTTACCCATGCCAACAGAGCCCCAGTGCCACAACCTTTTGCTTCAACACTGCTGACAGAGCCCCACAGACCTACAAGCTTGCCTCAGGCAAACATATGCAGCAGGTCCAGGCTGCCTGCGTCCACCTCGCAACCGCCAGAGGGTGTGCTTGAGGAGCCATGCCCTTTACACCCTCTGACCCCCCACACGCACGCACACACACACACGTATACACAAACACGCATGCACAAATATGCACACGCATGCACCACAGGGTTACCTCGACAAGCCGTGCTCGGTCGCCTTCCCACGCCCCGAGCATGTCTTGCAGCTCAGCCACACGCGCCTGTGTAATAGGGCAAGCGCGCTTGCAGCGTTGGCACGAGCCACAAGCACATGAACTTCCACCAAAGCGGAGACAAAAAAGCGCTAAGGCCGGGTTGACCCTGCGTACCCACCCCCCCCTCGCAATGGCAGGGGGGTCTCACACCACTGGGAACAGGCAGATGCAGCGCTGTGTGGGCCAGCAGTGCTGAAGTGCCAGGTGCACAAGAGCGCGCCTCAAGCTAGACATGCAGGAGTGGGCACAGACAAAGCCCTGAGCAGCTGGGCTACTCCCAGCAGGCCAGCTCGCTCAGGGTGCCTGGTGGCCAACAAGCAGCAGGCCATCCTGGACCCACACCACACCAGCATCAACGAGCAGCTGCCGGCGCTGCGGCTGGCAGGCAGCCTGCCACTTGCGACAAACAAAGCTCTCACGCGACAAAACCCAGCACCTCAGCCAGCTAGCTCAACAGGGGGTCTGTCATGCAGGGGCCAACACCTTGAGCGCCGTGCTCTCCTGCACCAAGTCCCCACTGGCAGCTGCAGCCGCCACCTCCTGCACTGCCGCCTCCGCCGCGGCGGCCCGCTCCTGGGCGGCGGCCAGATCCTGCACCAGACAGGCACGCGTGCACGCAGGGCCAAAGGACAGGACTGCAGATGTGTGCTTGCGCGTGTGGATGCACGCGTGTGTGTGAAAGAATGTGTGTGTGGACATGAGTGTGCATGAATGGCTGTGTCTGTGTGTTGTGGAACCCCAGGAAGGACGAGCAGCGTGTGGTGTTGACAAGACACAAACCGCCGACCTCACGTCAGAGCGCACAGTGGTGCTGGTTAGGCGTGCCAAAGGAAAGTGCACGCCCCAAGAAGGCCCGTTTGCTGCACGGATCCTGTCAGATGGATCCTCCATGCTCTGCAGGTGCTCTGGGGGTCCCACAGCCTGTCCCAGGCACCTGGACAGACCACCCAGGCCTCTTAGGGACAGAAAAGAATGAAAGAAAAAAAGCCTCCCAGGGACAACACTGTAGGCATGTGTGCAGGGGATTGCAATCAAGGGCTGCGTTTGTAGGACTGCATGTATGGACTGAGCCCCACTGCCCCCTCTCCCCTCCCTGCCCCGTCACGCTGTTTGTCTGACACCTTCCAGACTCAGCAATTTACTGATCATCCAGTACAATGTCATTAACGCCGGCATCACTTACCTCCTCGTAAGTGATGGGCTCAACTCGCATGTTTATCCTCTCCATGCTGCCAATCTATTCCTCATGCCTAGGATAGCCAAATCATGCACCATATTCCTCTGATATGGTTTTCATTCCTCTGCCATACAATTTACGTTCTGAATCATAATATCACAATACATATGTATTCTGTGACTACATCTTCACATGCAGGATTTTAGCTGCACAGTGATGAGTAGCATCTGAGTACTGCACAATGTTGAGTAGCATCTGAATACTCACGCTTGCGGTCGAAGCGCATGAGAGCAGTCTGCGAAGAAGACGCGCAGACTGCACTCATGCCCTTCGACCGCAAGCGTGAGTATTCAGATGCTACTCATCATTGTGCAGCCTAATTGTATTGTGAGTACGCGCTTCCTCACTAGCACCTTTCAACAAGGCCAAAGCCTGCACATACTGAAAGCTACTTGAGTGCAGCCTAGATTTTATTTGTCATGTTTGCGTATGATGTAGCGTTTATTAATTTTGCCTCAGCCTGCCTACAATTGAATGAAGTGGACATGCCCTTGTCATGCCTTAGCAAAATTTACCAGAGGGGGCTATCTGAGGCCCAAAATGGGTATGGTTTTGGCATGCTCCCAGGACATGGTCTCCCTGACGGGCAGTTTTCAAGCTTAGTGTTTGATGGTAGCCCTGCTTGCAAGCTTTTCACAGCACCTGAGCTTGAAAATTTACTAATGGGTCATGACAATGCATCCCTTTCTTTTCCAGGGAAGCGGGACGCGGAAGAGAGGGATGACGCATCTGCCTGACTCCCTAAGGAAAACACAGATAAGGACGTGATGAGAAAAAAAATGTTGTGTACATGCTCACCAACACGGTGAATTCAAAAGTGTATGTTGGGCAGACACAAGATCTGCCTGCTAGAATGCGTGCGCATAAGGCTAAGCCTGTAAAAGGCATGAAAGCTGACGTGCTGGCCATGGGGTGGGAGGTATTTGCATGCAGTGTCGTATTGTCAGGCCTCTCAAAAGCGCAGGCAAATGGCTTGTAGCGTCGTTGTACAAGTGAGCATAGAGCAACTTTTCCGTGCCATGGATACAACACTATTCCAGGGGCTCCCATGGTTTTCAAATTTAAAAATAGGAAGAAGAAGTGAATATGTACCATTACTAGGGGTCGGCGCTGTTATATATAACGTTATGTTATATAACATTATATAACGATATATAACGTTATAGGTTTTCCGAAATATAACAGGGCTAAATTAGGGCCCAATTCGCCCTTTGGCACCCTCGACACCCCCGATCTTCTTCACAAGCAACTTGTTTATGCATAAAAA
>LKMJ01006277.1_pt1 | contig 11205 bp, 13 predicted proteins | sample 643391 | NCBI WGS metagenome assembly LKMJ01 (sample SAMN04112250, study PRJNA286221) | soda lake metagenome | biome: soda lake; feature: Kulunda Steppe; material: water; isolation source: sample PL-Br10 brine of Picturesque Lake | place: Russia: Kulunda steppe | collected 2010-07
GCCATCTCGAAGATGTGGCTGGCTGGAAGAGCAGTCGGCTCCAGACTATCGACTTTTGCGAGGAGACTGGCCTGTCGCATCTCCGTGAACGGGTCGAGCGTGTTGTTACAGGGTGGCCCGTCATTTCCGAGCGTGACAGTGATGCCGCGCTCGTGATACTCCTCGATGGGAGCGACTCCGCTCGCTAGCTTCATGTTCGCGGACGGACAGTGGACGACGTTCGTCTCGGTTTCGGCGAGCAGTTCGCGTTCGGTATCACTCGTCCAGACGCAGTGGGCGAGAAGGACGTCTGGTCCGGTCAGTCCGACCTCGTGAAGCCACTCAATGTTTGAGAGACCGGTATCCTCGCGGATCTGCTCGCATTCCTTTTTGTTCTCGCTCGCGTGCGTGTGGAGGCGCACCCCGTTGTACTCATCAGCCAGCTCTCGCGCTCCGCGGAGGCACTCCTCGGTGCAGGTGATAGCAAACCGCGGTGTCACCGCGTATCTGATTCTGTCGCCGAACGCGCCGTGGTACTCTTCGATGAGGCGTTTCGACTCGCGCAGTCCCTCATCCGTGTCCTCCAGCAGCGCATCCGGAGAGTCCTTGTCCATCAACACCTTCCCAAGGAGGCCACGGATTCCGACTTTGCCGGCAGCTTCGAAGGCTCGTTCAGCGTGGTTCACCGAGAGGTGGTCGACAACTGTCGTGGCTCCGCTCTCGATGCACTCGAGATAACCGAGCGTCGCCGCCACTTCCATCGCTTCGCCGTCCATGTTCCCTTCCATCGGCAGGACGTGGTCGAACAGCCAGTCAAGCAACTCGGCGTCGTCGGCAATCCCTCTCCCGAGGCTCTGAACGCTGTGGATGTGCGACTGGACCATCCCGGGAGCGACAATATCGAACTCGCGGGACTCGTGGTCGGGGTAACGTTCGAGCGCCTCGGAGCGCGAACCCACGAATCGGATTTCGTCGTCGGCTGTAACGACAGCCCCATCAGAAATGACCGTATCCGAATCTGCAACGATAGTTCCGGAGAGTAGCATCACTAAACATACGGTACCGAGAACGTAGTAGTTGGGGAAACTACCGTATTGGCCGGTTCAATCGTACTGGTCGGCTGCTGTCCCGTCGAGTGTGCGCAGTCTGGAGGCGTGTTCGCTGGCTATTTCCCGTATCTCCTCCCCTCCGACGACACCACCTTCGGTCACAACAGCGTCGATACAGGATTGGGGTACTGCCTCGAACGCCGGATTGACAACCTCGAATCCGTTAGTGGTCCCAGCTATCGAGCTTCCCCCCTGTGGCTCGGGGTCGAATGACAGACCGGGGCTGATTTTGTCGGTCGCAGCGACGACAATGACCTCGATATCGTGCTCGGCCGCAGCGAGCGCTGCTCCGTAGGTTCCAACCTTGTTGACGACCCTCCCGTCAGCGAGAATCGAATCTGCACCGACCAGCAGGAACTCCACAGCCCACTCACCGAGTTGGGCTGGGAACGCCGCGTCACTGGTGAGTGTCACCTCCGCAATCTTGCTCGCGTGCTGTGCGACGGCAACTCCCTCTCCACCAGGTTGCGATTCGGAAACGAGTAGTGCGCTCGGCTCGCCCACTTCGAGTGCCTGAAGCACGGTCTCGGACCGAGAGAGTGTCGCTACCCGCGCTCCAGCAATTCTCTCGCCTGCGAGTGCTGCAGCGTTGCTGTCTGCATCGATTGCCCGGCTGATGCCTTCGTGAGCCGTCGTCTCGACCTGCGCTGGTGTCCGTATTCCCTCGGAGGAAACAACTGCTCGGCCGATTCGATTTGCGACTGCAGTCATTGAGGGCCGCACGGTCGCAAGCTCTCGTGCGACCGCTTCAACGCCTGGAAAGTCGCTGTCACCATCAATAAGTAGTGCTGCTTCGTCCCGGAGTGCTTCGAGCGCACGAATCGAAATATCAGTCGACCCGTGTTCCGTGTCCGACTTGATACTATCGACGGTCGGCCGAATACGGTCGTAGGCCTCCCAGAGCGGCCAGGAGCTGTCCCGGTTGAGAAGCTCAGAAGCGGGCGCCCAGTGGTTCTCAGGAGTGTATTCGCTAGTGAGAGGATTCTCGTAGTCGAACAAAACAGGATAGATTCGAACTGGGTCGTCGACGCTGAGTGTTCGGTGTGTTTCCTTGTTCAGGACTGCTTCAGCCTCCTGGAACGTGCCCGAGTGCTCTATCGGCTCTCCGACCCTCCGAACGGTGGCGTGGGTTCTATCGAGTATGGCTTCTCGGTCCAGTGCAGCGAGCGCCATCTCCTCGGGACTCGTTCCTTCGGCACTGAAAGGAACGGACCACCACTCGGTTTCAATATCATCCTGCTGGCGATGCAGGAAAATATCGCCACCGTGACGGACGAACGCAAGCGCGACGGGGGGTGGTTCCATACTGCGTGTTGGGCTCTCTGCGCAAAGAACTAGCGCCGGCGCTCGACGACGAAGTACGCGAGGCTCCGAAGATACTCGACAGTATCCTGGTCGTCGACCTGCGCCGATTCGAGCGCTTCGAGCGCCCTGTCAGCCTCCTGCAGCGCGCGGTCGTTGGCTTTCTCGGGTGACAGCTCCGTGACTTCGACGATCGAGGGACGGTCCTTGACAGCGTCGTGCTGGGTTGGTTTTCCGAGCGTTTCTGCATCCGCAGTGGCATCGAGCACGTCGTCGCGTATCTGGAAGGCGACGCCGACCCGTTCTGCGTACTGGCCGAACGCTTCGACCGTGTAGGGGTCTGCGTCCGCAGCAATCGCGCCGAGTTCTGCCGAGGCGCGAAACAGCGCCCCCGTTTTGCGGCGAGCGAGTTGCATGTACGCCGCTTCTGTGTCGGGTTTGTCCACCAGCTCCGTCGCTTCACCTTCTCCCAGTTCGGCCATCGCCTCGGTCACGGCTTGCATCGCTTCGGGTTCCTGGGTGAACAGCGTGAGTGCCTCGCCAATCAGTCCGTTCGAGGCAATGATAGCACCAGGGTGGCCGAAAGCAGCCCACGCCGATTCGGTCCCTCGTCGGAGTTCGGACTCGTCGATGATGTCGTCGATGACGAGAGAAGCGCTGTGGACTAGTTCGATGCCAACCGCAAAATCCATCGCCATCTCGACGTCGCCGTCGAGAACTTCACAGATGAGCAGCGTGACGTTGGGTCTGACTCGTTTCCCGCCGGAGAAAACGACGTGTTCGACCTGTTCGCGGAGTTCGGGCGGCTCGACCGCCGCGAGGGCCGCCTCAAGCCGAGTCTCGATGCGGGCCTGGTGGCGGTTCAGGTTCTCCATTACCACCGTCTTGGAGGTAGTGTCCCAAGTACGTGACGAAGGCGACCCGAAACCTCGTCGGAACCTGTTAGACAGGCGAAAGAGCGTGAACAGTCGGCGGGTTTTTAACCCTGTGACCAGTAGGTGAGCAGGAACCTCTATGTATGGTAACTCTCCCATTGGAGACGAGTCGGTGGGTGAACTGACTCCCGAGGAGCGCAAGAGTCTCCGCGACGGGCTCTCAAGTGTTGCGTCCCGAACTCGGGAGTTGCTCCCCGGTGAGTTCGTCGTCGGCTCTGAAATCAGTTACAGCTCGAACGGTCCCCGCGCGACAGTCGCTGTCCAGCCCCCAGTCGGTCACGTCGTCAGCGCGGACTACTCGCCGGATGGCAACGTCGATATCAGTCCTGACGAGCGTGAGGACATCGCAACTGAACTGGCCGCGAGTGCGGCACTTCAGGTCAAAAGTGCGATGAGCGACGAAAACGCGCCAGTTGCCAAGTAGCGCTCACTGCTCTTTTCAGTACGATTTCTGGCTGTCTCACTCGGCTGGTGCCTCGACCTGCAGTGTTACAGTAAGCTGTTTGCCCTCCGCCAGGGCAGAGACCAGACCGCGGCTCAGGTCACTGGCCGCTTTCTCGGCCTCGACCGCCACAGTTCGGTCGTCGACGTACTCGCTCGTCCGGATGACCATACTCCGGTCGCTCTCGAACGTCAACTCGGGATGGCCGGACGCCTCAACTTGCTCGGTGTAGTTTTCAGTTTTCAGCGTCAACGTAATACTCGCACCCTCCTGCTGACAGGCCTGGACGAACGATAGGTCGAACTCGGAAGGGACGCGGTCTGCCTCGATGGCGAGGATGCAGTCTCCAGCAGGCGTCAGGTAGTCGTCACTCGTTACTTCGAAGGTGCTCCCGTGTCTGCCGGAAACGTTCTCGTGTCCATATGCAGTTAGAGTCTCCGTGTTTGTCATGGTCTCGTCCATGTCAGATGGTGATTAGTGTGGATGTAAGAATCGGTCGGTTGTCGAGCGCCTCGAGCTTCACCGAACGATCGACCAACAGACTTATTGAAGCTCTTTCCGGCTACGGCCGTATGGACGAATCTCCCTCTCGACGGGCCCTCCTGCAAACTCTCGGGGTTGGAGGGGCTGTGGGACTGGCAGGCTGTGCAGGGTTAGTCGAGGACGACGGACAGGCAGACGATCAGCCGGACGACGAGCTCGGAATCGAAACGGAAGACCACCTCAACGTCATCTCCGAGCAGCGAGAGTTCGACGTAGAAATACCCGACCGCATCGGACTAGAGACGGTCGCAGACGGGTTCGAGCAGCCAACTGACATCGTCTTCGTCCCCGGTGAGGACATCCAATACATTGCTGATAGAGTCGGAACGATACACGTACACGACGAGGAAGGGCTACAGGAGGAACCACTTCTCGACTACAGGGGCGTGGTGGAACTTGGCGGCGAGCGTGGGATGGTCGGTCTCGAACTCCACCCCGACTTTGCAGAGAACAGACGGTTGTTCGTTCGCTACAGCGGCGAGTTGCGCGAGGATATGCCTGAGGATTACAGCCACACGTTCGTCCTCTCGGAGTTCGAGGTCGGCGAAGACCTTCGGACGGTAGACCCCGACACGGAGCAAACAGTGATGGAAATTCCTCAACCACACGAGAACCACAACGCAGGTGACATCGCGTTCGGTCCCGACGGCTATCTGTACGTCACGTCTGGCGACGGTGGCGGGTCGAACGACCTCGCTCCCGACCATCCCGAGGACTGGTACGAGGAGAACCCCGGCGGAAACGGCCAGGATACGAGCGAGTTCCTGCTCGGGGGCCTGCTCAGAATCGATGTGGACGACGTCGAAGACGGTGAGGGATACGCCGTTCCTCCGGACAACCCGCTGGTGGACGAGGACGGACATCTCGACGAGTACTACGCCTGGGGGATGCGCAACCCCTGGCGGATGTCTTTCGACGGCGAGGATATCTACATCGGCGACGTGGGTCAGGCGCAGTGGGAGTGGGTCAACCGGGTCGAGAAAGGGGGCAACTACGGCTGGAACGTTACGGAGGGAAGTCACTGCTTCGACGCCGATGACCGGTGGGAGACCCCAGAAAATTGCCCCGACAGCACGCCGGACGACGTTCGCGGTGGCGAGGAGATACGCAACCCAGTACTCGAATATCCGAACAACAGGAACATCCAGCTCGATACCGACGAGTTCGAAAGCGGCGTCGCCATCATGGGTGGCTACGTCTATCGGGGGTCAGAGATTCCAGCCCTCGAGGGACTGTACATCTTCGGCGATATGCAAGTCGACGGTCGGTTGTTCGTGGGGCAACCGCTTGACCAGACCGAAATGCTTCCGTGGCCGATGACGACGGTTCCCCTGACAGAAGAGGCGAGCGAGAAACTGGGAGACCTCATCTCGTTCGGCGAAGACGAAGACGGGGAGCTCTACGCAGTCGGGAGCGGCAGCGTGTACCGAATCGTTCCCGCCACGTAGCTAGGTCTCGGGGGAGAAAGGAGACTGCAGGCCGCTGTCGGCCCGCTAGAGGAGGGATCCGACACCGAATGCGATACTCGAACCCACCATCAGTATGACGAAGAAGATGGCAATCCACTGTTCGGAGTTCATGTGTGAGAGATGAATGTCCCGAAAGTTAGATGTTTCGCTATGGGCGTTACACTCAACAGTCAGCCGACCGAAGATATCAGTATGAGTTCCCGCTCGGTCATGCCAGTGTTCGAGCTCGTCTTGCTGTTCGTCGTCGTCTACGCGCTCCAGCTCGTGACAGCGATTGCCGACCTCGTCGGAGAGCTGTTCATCTTACAACCACCGATACTCGACAACCCCTGGACGGTCGTCACGAGCGTGTTCGCCCACGCAGACCCTAGCCACCTCCTCTCGAACGCTATTGCGCTTGTCATCATCGGTCTCCCGGTTGCGATGTATACGACCAGAGCACGGTTCTATACTTTCTTCATCGCTGCTGGCGCGCTGGCAGGCATCTCCCAGATTCTGCTTAGCGATCTGTTTACGCTCCTTCCCATAATTGGATTTACGGCATCGCCGGGTGTGCTCGGAGCGAGCGGAGGCGTGTTCGCGCTGCTAGGCTATCTCCTCACCAGCAACAGGCTATCAGGCACGCTCGGTTCCATCGTTGACGTTCCCCGGTGGCTTACGTACTCGGTCTTTCTCGTGCTGGCCGCGGTGTTGACTATCGTGACAGCGACACCAGGTGCCGCACTTATCGCTCACTTTACTGGGCTTCTCGTGGGCCTCCTCGCTGGTCGCCTGAATCTGTTGGACCCGAGGGCGAGTGTGTGAGTGCTGCTACCGTTCGGACAAGTGTTATATAGCCCACAGGAAGTATCACCGTTTCAATGGTGGAATGTGACTACTGCGACAGCTCATTCGCGGACGAAGAGTCATACGTTCGTCATCTTCAGTCAGAACATAAAGGGGAGTTGGGGCGAGTCGACCAGCGCCGGGTCGAACAGCTCGAGCCGGAAGCGGATGGAATCGAAACCGGTGTCGTTGTGCTCGGAGTAGTCCTGCTGGCAAGTATCGGTGTAGTCGTCTATATCGCGGTAGGAATGGGAAGTCTTGGCGGTTCTGGGGGCGAGCCGACAAACTACGGCTCAGTTCACGAACATGGGACGATGGAGATAGTTATCGACGGTGAAACCATCGACCTGAATCAGCAGCAGTACGTCGAAAACAACCGTAACTTCCACTTTCACGGATACGAGCAAGAGCAGTTTGGTGAATTCATCTGGCACACACACGCTGAAGGCGTCACACTCCAGTACGCCCTCGAATCCCTCGGATACGAAGTGAACGACGACGGAACGACGATTACCGTTGACGGGAGGACGATCAACGACGACAATCCCGACGAATCGGTCACCATTCAGGTGGATGGTGACGCCGTGGAACCCAGCGAACATACGCTGAGCGGTGTCGGCCCCATGACAGAAGCTGCAGCGGGTGACGGTGATACGGTCGTCGTCGAAGTAACGACTGGCGAGTGATAGACGCCATCAGCTTCAAAACCCCCGGGTACGAAGCACCGCCAAGCAGATGTCTGACGGGATTCGCGCTACCGTGTCGTTCGTCGACCCCGGAGAGTGCCCGATAGCTGCCGCGTCCCAGTCCGTCGACGAACGCATCGAGCAGGTTTCGACGAGCGTGAGTCTGTCGACGGGCGAGGGAAGTGTCTCGGAGTTTCTCGCACCAGGAACTATCGAAGAGAACTCGAGAATCGAACCGATTTTTTCCTACGGGGAGACGACACTGTACCGGACAGACCACAGCCCCCCGGCAACCTGTCCGTGTGAGACCCTGGGAGAGTTCGGCTGTCCAGTTCATCGGTATGCCGCGGAGGACGGAACCCTGACGCTCGTGTTTCACGCACCCGATTTCGGGACACTCCAGGCGATAATGAACCGGTTTCGTGAGCAGTATCCTCCGGTCGACGTACAGCGCCTCTTACAGCCTCCGCTCGAAGGGTCGCCAGAAGACCGAGTGTTCGTCAACCGCGGCAAACTAACTGACAGACAACTAGAAGTACTCACCGTTGCTTACGATATGGGGTATTTCAGACGACCGAAGGGGGCGAACGCAACCGAAATCGCAGAGTCGCTGGGCATCGCACAGTCGACGTTCACGGAGCATCTGGTGGCCGCACAGCGGAAGATTCTCGCGGACCTTCTCGAGTGACAAACCGTCCCCACTGGGGAGTGCTCTCAACAGAAATAGCTTAAGGGACTGGGGGTATATCCACGAACAAGAGACAATGTCACTTGCGAAGGAAAGCGAAATGGGGCGTCAGGAGATAGACGAGTTCGTCGGCAATCGGGAGACCGGCGTTCTCTCGATGGCACGGGACAACACGCCGTACTCGATTCCAATATCGTACGGCTACAACGCCTCGACTGGAGCCTTCTACATGCGTCTCGTTTCGACGCCCGAAAGCGAGAAACGAGAGTTCCTCGGCTCCTCGCCCGAGGTCCGCCTCGTCATCTACGACGGAACGGACGACCAGTCCAGGTACCAGAGTGTCGTCGCGAAAGGCGCTCTCGAAGAGCTCGACCCCACGGAACTCTCCGTCGAAGAAATCGAGCAGTACGGACAGGCAAAACGTCCACTGTTTGAGATCTGGGGCAAGGAGCGAGATGAGCTCGACATCAAACTCTACGAGTTCGAACCGGACGAAATCGAGGGAAGAAAGACCGAAATCGACCGCGACGAAGGGTAGGGAGCTACGTTTCGAAGCTCTCCTCGTCCACGTCGGTTGCACAGACCGGGCACCCGTTCGAAAGAATAGCCGATCTCATCTCCTCGTTCACTGCTATCTCCTGTCCACACACCGGACAGGTGAAGGTATACTCGTCCATCTGACCGCCTGACTCGTCTCGTTCTGGTGTCCTGTCAGACATCGATAACTCTCTTTGTTGTCCTCTCGCTCTAGAGGGAGTAAGGCATGAACCCCCTATATAGAGGCAGATTTAAAGTAAAGAGACACCGCCGTCATCACTCGGTTGCTTTGAGCTCCGAACGACGGACATTGCAATAGGCGTAAGGAACATGAAAGTGGCCACCGTCATCGGTAATATGGAAGGGGAACTGTCAACAATCGAGTCGGCATCATTAACCGAGCGTATCGTGCTGCTGGCTCTCGCTGACGCAGCAATCTGTGGGGAGACACCAGTCGCCTCGGTAGATATGCGCCCGCGCTGTCAGGAGCTGATAGAAGACATCGATACCGAGACTATCAGTACACCAAATGAGTCTGATATCATGCGTGCGCTGAGTGTGCTCGGTGCGGAGCCGTACGTGGCGGAGCGTCAGTCGGAGACCTCGCCAGTAGGGAAAGGACGACCACAGTATGACCTGACAACAGAGCCCGAGTCAGTTCTGGAAGCACTCATGCAGGATGAGTACTTCGAGGCTCCAGTCGAGCGTATTCGAACCGATTGAACACAGGTCGAGTGACCTGAGTTCGCTCACCACGTAGCAACTTATGTCTGACCAGTGTGGTCTGTTGCCAGTACACATATGTATATAGCTACAAAACATCCTCTATGGACAGGCAATCAATTACAGTCTTACACGTAGATCCAGACGAGTCGACAAGGATTTCGGTCGAGGAGCGAATCGGGGCCTACGAAAACATGATGGTCACGGGGGTGAGCGATTTCGATGCCGGGCGAGAGCGACTCAGCGAGGGGGACATCGACTGTGTGGTCGCGGCGTACGACCTGTCCGGCGGAACGGCGTTCGACCTGTTTCGGGCTGGGCGGGAGAACGATTCTAGTCTGGGCTGTGTTCTCTTTTCGACGGAGGCAATCGCAGAAATCGACCGGAATGGAGCCGAGGATATCGTCATCGAGTACCTCTCGAAACGGATTCCCGGAACGGAGGAGCGACTTCCTGAACTGGTCCGGAGCGTCGTCCTCGAGCGCCTCCAGGTTGGGTATCCGGTGCCCGAAAACGAAGACGACCGCATCAATGCGGTTGAACAATACACGATGGACGACCTGTTCTCGGTTCAGGCGTTCGAAAGACTGTTGAAGCTGGTCAAGTCACACTTCGACGTCGACGTGGCGTTCGTCGGCATCATGCACGAGGACAGAGAAGAGATAGTTGCCTGTCGGGGCGAGCAATGGTCGGTGTTAGACCGTGAGAACACCATCTGTACGTACGCGATGCTCGAATCGGACGTGACCGTCATCGAGGACGTCCAATCGGACACACGGTTCGAGCACAACGAGCGGTTGCAGGAGCTGGGAATCAGGTCGTATGCAGGGGCGAACCTGACGACACCAGAGGGCCACGTGATTGGAGAGCTGTGTCTCGCGGACGACCAGCCGCGCTCCTACAGCGAACAAGAGCGTGAAGCGCTCCGGTTGTTCGCGGTGGAGCTGATGGAGCACCTGGAGCTCCGGCGTCGACTGCCGCCCGAAGAAACGACAGTGAACGTAGGTGTGGAGAATGAGTGAGCAGCTGGAAGGGTCCTACGGATTCGTGGACGCGTTGCCACTGGAGCCGATGGATCCGGGCACCAACGTCCTGGTGACGGAACCGAAGGTAGGCGGCAGACATCAAGTGGCCCCGAGCCTGCTCATTGGAGCCGATTACGAAGCAACAGTTTTTGTGACGACAGAGAACACGGGACGAGAGATGATAGACCTGTTCGAGGACTGCGGTGGTCGGTACATGAAAAATCGGATGGCAGTGATCGACTGCTCGGAAGGGGGTCGTGAATCAGCTCCGCTCAATATCAGAACAGTGAGCTCCCCAGCGGACCTGACAGGAATCGGGATGGAGTTCTCCTCCCTGTACGACCAGTTGCTCGGCAGCGAGATCGGGTGGGTTCGTACTGGGTTCCACGGTCTCTCGCCCCTGTTGCTGTACACTGAAGACTTCAGAACGGTGTACCGGTTCGTCAACACGGCAACCGGACGGATCAACGTCGCAGATGGGCTGGGTATATTCACACTCGACCCTGAAACGCAGGAATCGCAAACAGTTCGGAGTCTCGCGGAAATCTTCGACGGGAACATCGAAATACGGACAATCGACGATGGAGAGTACGAACTCAGAGTGCGCGGGCTCGAAGACCAGCCGACTGACTGGGTACAGTTCTCGCTGGATGCCCTTTGAACTACGGGACGAAGGCAGACCAGGGGGGAAGCCACAAGCTTGGTGTATGCAACCTGCTGTCGACGTGAGGACAGGTAATGTGAATCGCAAGCGTTTTCGACCGGGCAGACCGCTTTTCAAGCGATGACCGCCTACAGTGCAACCGTGACCGTACGGCTCAAACGGGGGGTGCTCGACCCGGAAGCCGAGACGACTAAACGCGCGCTCGAACGGCTAGGATTCGAACTCGACTCGCTCAGCTCCGCTGACCAGTTTGAAATCGAACTCGACGCGGAGAGCGA
>LKMJ01006278.1_pt1 | contig 11205 bp, 10 predicted proteins | sample 643391 | NCBI WGS metagenome assembly LKMJ01 (sample SAMN04112250, study PRJNA286221) | soda lake metagenome | biome: soda lake; feature: Kulunda Steppe; material: water; isolation source: sample PL-Br10 brine of Picturesque Lake | place: Russia: Kulunda steppe | collected 2010-07
GGGTCATTTAGTAGTGAGTGTGTGTACGTTTTTACCCTTGATACACCCTTCTGTACTCCGCGTGCGACTGAAAGCACTCATAATGACCTGAGTTACCACGCCCTCATCGTCATCAATGTCCGGTCAGCACCGATAGCTCGGAACAAAGCAACTCTGCTTACTGATTACAATCTCTGTATTCAGCATCCCTCTTTTATCAGGTTGTGAGGATTTCAACAGAGCCGGATGTGCGGATTAGTAGGACAACAGTCTAGGTTTCAATACGTTAATAAATACGTCTTCACCGTACTTTATCCATTGCAACAATTCTAAATCAGTAATAAACCGAACCTCACGTTTTTCTAAGTAGGATGGCACGAAATTCGATACTACCAACATTTCCACATCCAAATCACGCCACTCACACGGAATTTCTGCCGTTGAGCGATCACCTGGGTCCCGACCCTCCTGGTGCGTGAAATCTGACCCTTGGTCAAGACCCGTCCATGCGTTTACTTTCTCATCAAATGCGGGACCATCCAAGAAAATCTTCTCGTCAAACGTTTCGTCCACGTCTTTGATCCCGCGTTGCGTTTGCATATTCAACGTTGGGAGAACGAACTTTACCTCCACGAAAAATAACGAGTCGTCTTTCACGAAAATCACATCCACTTCGTTCTCTCCGCCACTCGCCGTTTCACAACTGTGGTATGCTTCCAACCCTTGTCCGCGAAGGAACTCGAACACATGTCGTTCGAACTCTAACCCACGTTTCGCCGTCAACGCGGGCAGCACGTCCACACTCGTATCTAACTCACCGTTTTCTAATAACGGGAAGACTTGGAATTTCAATATTTGAGAAAAGTAATCTGGGTACAATACGAGGTTGAATTCTCGCGTTCGGCTCTGCCTCCAGTTCGGCAATTGGTAATCTTGCGTCCCGGTGACTTGAAAAAAGAACGGGTGTGCGTCAACCGTATTTTCACTCACCAAAACGCGTGATTTCACGGTTTCCCATTCGGACCCAAACACGTCTTCACCGCATTCATCGAACTCGGATTCTTCTAACGAAAGCGGTCGGTAATCTCCTTCTGATCGTTGTTGTAATTGATGACTGACTGCCTCATCAACATTTTCAAATAATGTTTCAATATCGAATATATTGACGTGATCAGGGAGGCTCGTGGTGAACGCGTTTTGAAGTGCGTCGTCTAATGTGGCGGAGAAACCCATGCTGACGATAAAATCGTACCAAGCATCAGCGTAATCCCGCACGGTTTCAACCTCGTCAGTGTCTGGTTTGGTGAACGACCGAAATGTGGTACGTTGTTCTAAAAATTCGTCTCGGATTTCATCGCGCCCACCGATAGTTGCTCGTAAGCATCGTTCTGAGCACCACCAGTACTCCGAGTGCGGGAACGCGTGGTTTCCGAAAAAATCCGTCCATTGTAATCTTATAGTCGTGAACTCTATCGGGACGGTAAGGCCTTCTTGGATTTGTTTTAGGATTGCGAGTAGTGTTGTCCCGTCGTTAGAGATGGTGTTGATTCGGTTATGAACTTCCGATTGTTCGGCGTCGTCAGGGTTGAAATGGTGATCGAACCGGTCACCGCGTCCGTAAACTGCTTTGACGATTGGAGCAGACGTAAAGAATTTATTGAATTCCATACGGTTTTCGTCGATCATTCCGTACGCTCCAGCGTTCAATTGGTTCACAAGACCGGTGATAACCCGGAATGCACCGAACTCTTCAAGCATTCCCGTGAACTCTGACGTGTTCAAGTATTGATCGTGGAGAACTTGGGCTTTCTCGTTGATGTGTTGCCTGTCAACGACGGGAAGGTCAAGGCACGCTGGACAGTATAGTAAGCATCTTTCTTCGTGGTAAATGAGCGTGTGACCGCACTTCGAGCATGGCATTCAACTTCACCCGTTATTGTTGGTGTTTGGTATCAAATGTTTGGTCATCACCATAGTCCGAGGAATCTGAACGCTACCACCTGTAAACGAGTTAGATCTCTTTCGCGGTGGATTAACGAATGGACGAGCACCGATGTGTCTGTCCACTGGCCATATACTACGGTTTGTGACCGCTTTTCTTATAATGAATTCAGTCTGCAATATCTGTCCTCTAAGTAAAGCAATCTGTTCAGCTGATCGGCTCATGATTACTATATCTGTTCTCTTTCTTTAGACGGTAATTCACCGAACTTTGGAGTCTTTATACAAAGTGCAAAGTTTGTCTTAACTGTTACCATGGCACTATTGCGGGCGTGTGGTAAGCTAATCAATCGATATTCTGTTGGAACGGTCAGTGCAAGATGCACAGCGCGACGGTGTCACAAGCCGAATCTCAATCAAAAAAGAAAAGTGAACGGCCAGTACAGGCGATAGATCCTGTACAAATTATTTGCGGCATTTTCTTCAACAGATGGATAATTATATGGTATGACGTATTGAGATAAATTCGGAGACAATGGAGAGAAACGAACGCATAGTCGGCGAATCCGTCGCCTCCTTCCGGAGCGGCATATTCGTCTCCATCGCCAGTTGTGGATACCAAGAGTCGATATAAAATAGCCACGACGAAGACAGATGATATCCCCTGACCAAACTTGTCGTTACTGGCTGGCCAACGATTTCTGCTTCTGCTTACGCTGCTTTGTTACCGCATCGTTGATATAGGTGAAAGTCACGTTGTACGGTCGACTCTCCTGATGAGCTTTCGCCTCACGCATCGCGCGCGTCGCAGCCCTCTCTAGATCACGGCCAACTAACCCATCATACGAGATCCGGTCAAGTGTTTCCGGAGCGAAGTCAATCTTTATCCCCGGACCTTTCAGTTTCTTCAGTAGAATCTCCGGCTTCACCTCTGCTGGCGGCTCAGTAAACTCCACAATGTTGTCCTCAAACCGATTTCGGATTGCTGGGTCAAGCTGCTGCGGCCGATTGGTCGCACCGATTAACACGACATCCTCAGCCGCTTGCCCACCCTCTAACAGTGACAGCAGCGTGTTTGTAATCGAGTTTGTCACTTCGTGGTTATCATTGCCACGAGTGGCGACATCTTCGAACTCATCAATAAAAATAACTGTCGGGCCCATAGCATCGGCCTGTTCGAATATTCTTTCTACCGCCTCTTCGGACGCCCCAACCAGGTGATTTTTGAAGTGCTGTCCCTTGATGGGTAAGAACTGAAAATCGTTCCCACGGTTCAGGAGTTCCTGGGCCAGTCCCTCACCCGCAGTCGATTTGCCAGTGCCTGGTGGTCCAGTAAATAGCACATTCCCGATAGTACGGTGTGCGAAAGCCGGGTGATCGTCCAATTCCAAGGCGAGTTCCAAGCCTTCAAGTACATCATTTAGCTCGTCGTGGAGTTGTTCGCCCTGCAACTCATCGAGTGACCGCTTTGGTGGGCGTATTCGGTCGATGACATCTGCGGCCGCTTGCTGGCCTGGTGACGGATCAGGGTCTCCAGTAGATTTGGCAGCCACCGCTTCGCCATCAATATCGCCGCTACCGCCTATCGCCGGCTGCTGGCCGTTCATGTGATTGGTGAATCGGTTGAGATCTACCTCGGTGAGGTGTTGCTCAGTCCAACGATACGCCTGGGTGTGGAAGATTTTCACGTTATCATGATCAGCGTTATTAATTACAAGCGACCACAGGGCAATCGCAATACGAATGCGATGGACATCCGCTGCCACCTCATCGCCACTGGCTAGAGACGTTGCAACTTTTTTACGTCCTTCATCGATTACCTTACGCACCTCGTTCATTGTGACCGCTTTGCTCTTTTTGTCGGAAGTTGAGTCGTCTGACCCGGTTAGTGGGAATGTCATAGTGTTATAGTGAAGATGGGGTTAGTCGGTTTGATGGCGAATGCTACGATTTTGTTAGGAGTCGTTCAGCACACCGCCAAGATCTTGCTCTTCCTCATTGTCCTCCTCGGCGTCGTAGTCACTGTTTGCTGTCAGACCTTCTGGAGTGATCTGTGAGACAGGGTTGCCAATATCGGCACCTCCCATTTCCAGCATCTGATCAATCTCACCGAGCAACGCGTTGAGTTCGCTCCCGGCCGTCCCGTTAACGGGATCCTCTGTTTGGAGGTCATCGATAAGCTCATCAACAGTCTCCTGCCAGGAATCTTCCTCCTCCAAGTCGGTGAGGAGCTCAATGTCTGTTTTGATCACATCGAGCCGTGGGGACCGTTTCTGGATGGCGGTAATTTGCTGGGTCAGTCCATCAATCCGATCACGGTACTCGCTGATAATCTGCTCCTTAGAGTCGATCACCGTCTGTAATTCGGTGGCCTGATTACCAGAGGCGTTATCGAGCATCTGTTCAGCCCGATTACGATCGCGAACTGCGCGGCGTTTCTTCTTTTTTAGATCCTCCCGGATCGATTTCCGGAGGGACAGCGCACTGGTGAGGGTTGATTCGATCGATTCAATGCGGTCCATCGGCGTAGGTTCTGGATCGCTCGTGGTGATGTTGTTAAACATTGTTGTCAATTTTTGTAGCATGGATCGTGAGTGTGTGATATGTGGTGTGTGGCGTATGGTTGGTGAGGCTATGCAGTCGTCGGATCGTTCAAGTACTCGTCATCGTCATCGGTAGCCGTATGTCGAGAATACTCGATTTCGGACTCTTCTTCGGCCGTGTTATCAAGGCTGTTGTTAACCTCAGTCATGAGTTCCTCGAACTCATCAGTCGTTTCGAGCTCTTCGTGCTCTTCACTCGCAGCTTGATCAGTCAGGAGCTCTGCCCCGACATCGAGGGCACGGTTGAACGGCCCACGGCCGAGATGTTCTAACGCATCGACCGCGACTTCTTCGTATTTTTTGCTCATCACATCGACTAGCCGGCGTACCATCTCCGCGTTGGGGTTGATGATACCCATATTGATCTTCTCGACAAGGACCCCGACCTCGTGGCTCTGGTTGTCCACCCACATGAGCTGATGCTCAGCTGTTCCGATCCAGCGCTGTAGTCGGGCGATACGCCCATCGATATCTGCAATCGATAGGTCGTCCTGGTCTTGCCGCTCATAGAGCGACTCGATGCGATCTCTAGCCACTTGAATCGAGGCGAGCACTAACGCCTGCAGCCGCCTGAATTGGTTCATCAAGACTGCTGCGTGACGCGGAAGTGGGTTGTCAGTCATGGGTTTCACCTATCGGCGGTAGTTGATGAGGCCGACAACTGCTAGCACGACAAGCAGTGTCAGCAGTGGGTTGTTTACTAGGTGGATGGTGAGATCACCGATAGTCGTAATCGTTAGCATGATCAGGTTACGGGCAACAACTTGGACGTCCCAGAGCAACCCGGAACTGATCCCAGCCATATCGAAGCTGACAGAAATCATGGCTGCAATGGCCACCCCACCGAGGAGTGCTTTCAGGAGAATCACAAGCCGGTCTCGGTACTGGTAAACAACATCGTTGTACCGCCCGACCAACAGGATCACCGCCGCCTTGTAGAGGCGTTCAATGCCGGTTTGATTATCACGATTCGCCTCGGAGTAACTGCCCCCAGGAGGCCACAGCGACGGGTCGCTGGGGGCGTCACCGAGTTCCTCGGTAGTTAGATCGTTGAAGTCTTCGAGTCTGTCGCGCATGGGTTTTTGCTCCCAAGCGTGGCTTGGGGCCACTTGAGTAGGTACTTAACGTAAGTTCGCAACTAACGCAGGATTTATATATGATATTGAATTGTAATATAAAATTCTAACGAGAAGATAGGGTTGCCGCTCTACTGAATAGATATGCGCTCCTTCTGCAAGCGTGGGCACGCATGAAACAAAACATTGGTTGCGTTATCACCGCCGGAAAGTACCACCCACCACCAGCTGTACCTGCAATCCACACAGAGGTAGAGTTACAAGGTATCAGTCAACACGATATACGCACATATACCAAAAGCACATGACAATTGACGATGATTCACACCCATCCGAGGATGATAAGCCAGCATCTGATGACAGGGATACGATAAGAGGTCTAATCGGGAACAAGTCCCAACCGGTCGGCCAAGGAGATGTAATTCCTGATGGTGGAATAAACGCCGAAAAGGATAGAGCAGGCGGTTCGCCCACTAATACAGATGAGGTGCCAGATTTTAATCCGGACTGGGCTTTCCCTTTCTATCACTACTTTGCAGAGAAGTGTCTCAGCTCTGAGAAACGCCAAGTGATCGTTGAAACACTTTGCGAGGTTGAATACGGCGCGCTTTCCACACAAGGACTCGCCGAAGTTATTGAAGAGCAACTTAAATCTGAGGGACTGATCGGCAATCACCAGCGGTACGACGCTGGTAATCTCAATCAGGTACTTTCCGATTTCGAATCAGTCGGGCTTGTTTATCGGGCCCCAAAGTTTGAACAAGATGATGAGTACGTTACAATCCCAATGGACCGGATGCTTGGGTGGCTCGGTGACTCCGAGCTGAAAAAATACCTCGATCCAGAGAGACAGCCAAATAGCTGGGGTACCCACTATTACGGACGCTACATTGAGTCGCGACTGTCAGATCAGATTGATGCACAAGATGATCTCGGTGCTGGAAATCCACTACCTGCAAAGGCACTCTTCAGTGCTGCTGTGAGTGAATACGGTTCGGCAGAGATGGATATCCCATCTGTTGATTTAGCTATCGGGAGCCTCAGTCGGATTCGTGACAGCGAGTTCGATCTTAATATGGTTGTTCCTCATCTCTCTGTCGAAAATGTTATTCCAACACTTGATGGCCCCTACGTGGGTGATAAAGGTGTTCACGATTACGCTATTTTTGTCCATGTGACCAATATTACCGAAGTAAAGCCAGGACTCCATCGCCGACTCAACCAGATCCTTAGCCAATTGTTAGCGAGCGTACAGACCGTCTACGAACGGATATACGAACCCGATGCAGATCCGCTACTTTCCGATATTGAACTTGGCGAAGCTATTACTAATATTGAAAATCATGAACAAATGAGTAAACACGCAATCGAACGCTTCGATCTCGATTCGACAACTCTCCCACCAGGGGCTCAAGGTGATGACGACAGTTACACTGTCGTTGCTGGACTGTATCGTCGATCAGGAAAAGACGAACCACAAAAAGAACTATCATAATAAACTACTATAAATAAACAAACACTGAACACAAAATATGACAAGAAATAAACAAGATAATGATACCGAAACTGCCGTAAAGAGAAGTGTTAATTCAGTTGAAGATCACTGGCATAAGTCGCTTACTAGACGTGATATCGATGGCGACCAGGCCGAACAATTAATTCGGTTGATTCAAAGTCATCCCAAACTCGGTTTAGGCGATCCTTCAAAAAATGAAGTCGAAGAGTTAATCAAGAGAGGAATTGAGGAGGTTGACCTCGAAGCTAGAGGAATTGACAAGCCAAATATTGTTCGCGAAGAACTTATTGAGGCACTCCATGACGGCCTCGCCGGTAATTGCCCTGGCCCGATGTCACTAACAATTCCATACCATGCACAACATGAACAAGCAAATACTGAATCTCTAAAGGAAAATGAACCGGTGCCAAAAGATTCCACAGAAAGAAACGTAGATAGTGGCAGTGCAGATACAGAACGAAAAAACTCTGTTGGTGACGGTGATACAGATTCAACCGGAATAGACGAAGGTATATTTGAAAAGCCAAATCAAACTGGCGGCGGCCAACCTGCACAAGCAATGGGCTTCGCAGGTGGTGAGAGAACTGAGCAAACCTCACAAGGTGATGACGGTAAATCTGATATTAATTCTGGACAATTAGAGCTTGAACATCTAGTGAGTAGCCAAATTTCAGGGTATATGATCAACGAGCGACTAGATTTGCCCGACGAAGGCGAAACAATCGAAATGTCCAAGGAAGAGCTTATACAAATTATTGAACTGACAGCTGAGGAGGCCGCAGGCACGACGCTTAATTCTATCGAGCAGTACCTTTACGGCCACATGAATAAGAATGCCAGGGAGATGATATTTGAACAGACGATTACTGAGCCCACAAAAAGGCTGCTTTTGCAACTCCTGCAGCAGGCCCAAAATAAATAAACACTCACTCTATTGGTTTCGGTGTTTTCCCATACGATTTTTGATATATTTTCATGTATATCTAAATGAACTTGAGACCCGCCCATGTGACCCCTGCCACAATATCATGGTATCACATACTACAAAAAGCAAGCGTATAATCACACAAAATGACTGCCCAAATATCGAATAGCCATACAATACAATACAATACAATACAATACAATACAATACAATATATAAATAGGGCATGAACGCAGTTGCTGTCGTTCTACCTTCGGGGATGGCAACCCTTCGAAAAATATGTCGCACGCCTCAACCGACAACGAAGTCGAGTTAGTATCGACAAGAACTGAGCTAAGTCAGGATACAAATGGTGCTGAACACAGCGACACAGAAACCGCAACAGCTGAGGAACTGACCCCCGGACTTCAAGAGGTCCACCAAGACGTGAATACTATGCTCATGCAGATCAACAGCGACGGAGAACAGATCAAGGAGGCCGTTGGCCGCTGCTACACTAGCGGGAGCGTCGATCAGGAAGTCGCCAGAGAAATTAAGACACTCCTCGCAAGGCAGGTTCAGGCACTCAATGAAGAGCACGACTATGTGACCATCACCGAAATCGTGGTTGCATTCTGGACGATTCTCCACGGTTCCAGCAAATACGTCATCGGCGAGGCCGATATCTCTCACGAGAAGGGTGAAGAGGCCGACGGCGAGGGTGACAACGCGGACACCGGCGCCGAAGAAGACAGCGGCTTTGGGGGCTTCTTTGGGCCGAATGATGTAGCTGATGGAGACACCGAAGAAGCCGATCCCGAAACTGAAGATTCGGCCACCACCAATCTTGGCTTCCACTAATCAAAGCCAGTGCTGGGTGACTCGTAACGTCACTGGCACACGATTCTATCCATACTAACCAACTCGCCCGCCGCAGACAGTCGGCTGGTACGAACTTGTTTGTGGTGACGCTATCATATAGATCGGAATGCGGAAGACCGCTAGTAAGCTTCAATATTATACAAATTTAAATACAACTTAGCACTGTTATTGCTGTCGGGTTACCACAGATAATAGGTGGCCAAATATGTCGTAACCGAGGAAATTCGGACTTCCGTGCCCCAAGCAGTCGTTTACCAAAATATAATAATCAGCTGTGAGTAATAACTTAAACATATCCACTGATATGAGTCAATATGAAGATTCTCACGTTGGGAGTTTTATTTCTGCCAGTGTCGAACGCGATCAATCCAGAGTAATAGACGCCACCCAGTTGACGAGCTCAGAACCCGGACAGCCACCCTATCCAGGGGCTGAGCGGGTATTAAAAGTGGTTGTGCCTGTGGAACCCGACATAACTGAGGATAACAAACTCGATTTGCCAATAAATCGGAGCCGGATCGATGAAGTCGATATCGACCCCTGCGGATATGTAAAAAATGAATATCTCGATGATGATGATGTTTTACAATGGTTGTTGATCCAGACGCCGACTGTCGATGGTCCGACAGTTAGTGAGACGGGTCGACAACTTTTGAATGTCGATCTACCCACATTATTGGAGTTGCGGGATTCGAAAGCACCAGACCTTGGAATCCCTGAAAGACAGGATATTGACCAGCTCCAGATGCTTATTGATACCCATGAGCGTGACTGTGAGACGCCTGGATCACACGCATACACACTTATCAATCCAAAAACGAAAACTGGAGAAGTATCTAATAACTCATACAATAGTTCATTGATTTATGGAAAAGATGGCAATATATCGACGCCGGTACGGTCGGTGATATACAACGAATTGTGTGCGATAACTGCTGAGCGAACAATAGACCCAGATATTGCGGTAAGGCTTGGTGTCGACCGCTACCGGAAACAGTCCTATGGTCACGAATACACTATGGCACTAGATATTTTAGAGTGGCTGCGTGAACATCCAGTTCCCGAGCGGTTCTCTTATCAACAAATCAGTGAATTGCTTACTGCTGCTGGATATTCACACCATCCAATGTTCTTTTTGATAGACTCATTATATGATCTGGCAAACGGTATGACACTAGAAGAGATATTATATAATGGAACATACTTCGACACTTTCGGTACCAACCCAAGTCAATTTTATAACAAGAGATGTGAACATTTAAAAATGCTCCAAGATAATTTATTTTCCCGATTGTACGAGAATACAATTGAAACAGTAACATTTCAACCATCACGTAATGAAGTTGTTAAAGAGTGGTGGGTAAATGACCCCCCAGCGGTGTATCCACTACCTGTAATCAGGCTCATTTTGCTTCGTCGAAACGTTGCAGCGTTCTCACGAAATGAGCTCGATACGCCATTTATTCCGACGACAAACCACGAAATAGGTCTTTCATCTCACTTGACAGTCGGTGTTGGGTTCCGATACCAAGCCCCTCACAGTGACCTCCAACATCCATACCGTTTGGCGATGGCAGGTGACGACGCATACCTGCAAGCAGTGGAAATTTCTGATTCAGACTTATATATGCAATATAAAAAAGAAATATTGCAAATGTATTGGGAAAGATATTCATCCATGTATAGTCAATCAGGAAATATTAGTGATTGGGTCATCGGAGCAAGTCCACCAGAATTAGGAGGGGATGAAATAATCCGATGGTTCCAGTGAGCAAGTGAGTTTCCACCGTTGGCGGGCTATCTCTTCTTACTCTCTGCTGGTATGATGTCGTGCTTGTTGAGCACACCTGATAATAAATGAGAACGCCACCGTCATAGACAGAATCAAGCAAAAGTCCGAAAAGATCGGGTCTTTGGTGGTGTCCTCGAGCTTTTATGTATTAATATGGCTTACTATTTTGGCAATTACTTAATTAGACGGTAGTTGTATTGGGGACCCAAGAATCAGGCGTAGTACACACCTCGTCTCCATCCGTCGATACTATATGAAGTTGTTCGTTACTTTATTTCATGCTAATCGTTCAGGCTAACTTTTGAGATTATTTACAGACTCCAAAGTTAAGGGGCTGTAGAGGGTGGATAGTATATAAAGAGAGGTCGATCAAATGGCTCAAAATCTAGATTCCAAAGTTCGCGCAAAAGTGTGGCTCACTTCCGACCAGCTCAACGCTCGTTGCAAATACATTCATGACCTTGTCGAGATCGGCCTACGACAAACTTGTGAATCTCGCTGGCAAGCTCGTA
>LKMJ01006279.1_pt1 | contig 11204 bp, 16 predicted proteins | sample 643391 | NCBI WGS metagenome assembly LKMJ01 (sample SAMN04112250, study PRJNA286221) | soda lake metagenome | biome: soda lake; feature: Kulunda Steppe; material: water; isolation source: sample PL-Br10 brine of Picturesque Lake | place: Russia: Kulunda steppe | collected 2010-07
GTATGATGGTGGTGGTGCATGTGGTGGTGCATGTGGTGGTGCATGTGGTGATGGTGGTGGTGCATGTGGTGGTGGTGGTGGTGCATGTGGTGATGGCAAGGTGAGTATGATGGTGGTGGTCATGCAATGAATGAAACCAAGGGCAAGACATGGAAAGGCAGGAGAAGTTGATGGTGGGGGCAGTGATGGTGACGGCGTAGATCGGCCCCTGCCTAGCAGAAGAGTCACTGCGTCCGCACCAACGGCACATCAGCAGCGCAGCCTCACCAGCAGGCTGGCCCACGCGCCCCCCCTGATGACGCCTAACATCTGTCCCTATCAGACTGCCCAACCCAGAAGCTGGCCCCAAGTCCCAACACCACAACCCAGCACCCCCTCACCAGCAAGCCGCGGTGCCGGCCCCTGTTCATCATGATGACGTGGCTTGGCTGCGTGATGATGGCCAGCGCAACCGCGAGCTTGGAAAACGTGGTGGGCGCAGTGGCGGGGTAGGGCCATGCGCATAGGCTGGCCGCCAGCAGCGCAGCGCCATCCACGTCACTCTTTAGCACCGCCTGCAGGCAGGCGGGCCGGTGCGGCGTGGTGTAGGATGTTGCATGAGCATGGTGTGGGATGGTGTGGCATGGTGTAAGATGGTGCGGCGTAGTGTGGGATGTTGCATGAGCATGGTGGTGTGGGATGTTGCATGAGCATGGTGTGGGATGGTGTGGCGTGGTGTAGGATGTTGCATGAGCATGTTGGGGAAGTGCAGGCATAGCACGTATGGGCTATAGGTATGGTGCGATGCTTGTGAGCTAATTGTCTGTGTGTGTGTGCGCGCATGCATGCTTGTGTGTGCATGGGCATGCTTGTGCGGCTTGCCTTTGCAAGCACCCGAGGAGCAGGCGGAAGGTGAAAGGCTGCAGGCGGCAGGCCTGCTCTGGTGCAAGAGCTGTAGGTTCCATGGCATATTCTGCTTCTCATTTGTGCTCAAGTGTACCTGCGCCCTGCTGGCCAGAGCACCATGTGTACCATTCTGCTTCTCATTTGTGCTTAAGTGTACCTGCGCCCTGCTGGCCAGAGCAGCAGGTGCTTGGGCTGTGCTCGGAGGGGCTCTGATGTGCCACAGGGCCTTTTGGTGTGCGCACAAAGCGATGGCCCAGAGCCAGTTTGGTGTGCACAGAGCGATGGTGCCGCAGGGCCTTATGGTGTGTGCATAGAGCGATGCCCCCAGGACTTGTTGAGTGTGCACAAAGGGATGTCCCATAAGGCTTTTTTATGTGCGCACAAAGCGATGTGCCACAGGGCCTTCTTTGGTGCGCACAGAGCACCCAATCCTGCAAATCAGCTAAGCCCGCTGCATCTGGATGCATATCTGCGTGTGCCTTGAGAGGGGGTATCTGCGTGTGCCTGCTGCATCTGTGGGTGCATTCCTGCGTGTGCCTTGAGACAGGCAGTCCTTCCTAGATGCTCCGGTCCCTTTGAGGAAACCTCCTTTGACGCTCACAAGGCCCAAGCACCAACCCCCAGCGCGTGCGCCTGCGTGTTTGCGCCAGCCCCTCAGCGCGCACTCTTTGGGCGTGCCTGCGCTTCAACACCTACCCACCCACCCATCTTTGCACGCACCTGCGCTTTGATCACGTCCTCTGACTGCCAGGCTTTGCTGGCGTCAAGGGCTTCCGCTGCTGGGGGGGCGGCAGCACCGTTGGAGGCGGCTGCAGGCTGCCTGCCAGATGGGGGTGGGGCGCTCAGGAAGGCATCATTGGCCTTGTTGGCCGTGACCTGCACACGTGCACACGATTTAAGGGGGTTTGCTGCCTTAGTCGTGTGATGGCAGTGCAATGATTGCGCCCAGTGGTTTGGCATTGGACAGGCCGGCACAAGGCTGCTGCTCCAGCAGCTGTGATCTTGACACACACACAACTCGCTTGGAATGGCACCCACATGGAATTAATAAGGAAATGCCATTCCCCACCCGCCTTTGTGGGCGCCAATTATTAGCCTATGCACACACTTTCCTTGCGCCAGAGGCTGTGCTGCAAAGCGTGTCTGTCTCCATTCCCCTCACCCACCCACCATTGCGTGCTTTTGCATGCCTCCCGTGCACCTCCAGGTGGCGCCCCCGCGCGCATGTACCCTGCGCACCTCCAGGTGGCGCCCCCGCGCGCATGTATCCTGCGCACCTCCAGGTGGCGCCCCCATGCGCGTGTACCCTGCGCACCTTCAGGTGGTACTGCCACCGCTGAGGCAGGCGGGGGGCCTCCGCACGGGCCAATGATGCGGCGGTGACGAGCGCCTGCTTCACGCTGTTTGGTGGTACACCAGCCGCGCGGGTGCGCAGCATGGCCAAGCAGCCCTGGGCACGCGCGTTGATGCGTGCGCACGCGCAGTGTTATTACTAGCCCTTGCTTGCGTTAGTATGCTGTGCAGCCAGAGGGCTTGTTGGGCGCTTGTTCAAGCATGGCAGGAGGCGCAAAATAGCGCGAGCACAGTGGAGTGCACACTTGCACCACACACAGCGCGGCATTGCCGCTGTTTCTGCGCTCTGGCACACGCAAGCACAAGCACAGGCACTAGTCCGTGCACGATTTACATGCAAGGTGGCACAGCAGTGTGCAATGAGAGACTGATGCTCAAAACGGGCATGCTTTGTGTTACGGCAGCCATGTAAATACAAGAGCCAACGACTTGATACGGTGGTAGTGACTGAGCTCTTGCCTGCATCATTATGGCACAAGAAGCAGCACACTCACAAGCATTCACGCATGCACATGCATCCACTCTAGCGCTCACGCACACAAGCACGCATAATTGCACAACAAATGTATGCACGCGCTCATATGCATACGCATGCGCGCACCTCCAGTAGGCGATGGCTGGCATCAGCGCCATCCGCAACAGCTTTCATCAAACGGTACGTCAGCGGCTGGGCCTACGCCCACACATGCCCACACAAGGTTAAAATGAAATGCTTCATGCCAAGCTAGGGCTGTTCTTGCCACTCTAGGCCGCTGCTGTCGTGAACCACTGCCCTCTGTTGTCATGAGCTGCTATGCACTGTCAAAGAGCCCGTCTACAGCTACATGCCAAAAAATGGCAGCCTCCAGCTGATTGTATGACGCACGCAACATCACACGCCCCTGTGCAACATGCAGTCTCCCCATTCTCTTTGCGTACAGGGGCAGGCATTAGGCTACAGTGCGCATGCGCATGCACATGCGCACATACACAAACTTACATGCATGCGCACGTAAGCATATTGCACACACACGCACGCACACGCACGCACACATGCACACACACGCACACACACACATGCATACATACACACGCATACTCACACATGCTTATTGCACATAGACACGTGCACACGTGCACACACACACACACGCACATACACATACTGCACATAGACGCTCACTGACGCATACACACATGCATTCACATACGCACACATGCACACATGCATGTTGCACACAAGCGCACCTACATACGCACCTACACATGCACACAGATGCGCACGCACTCATGCATACATGCAAACGTACGTGCACACAAACATGCACGCACGTGTGAACACATATTGCACACGCATGCCCACATGCGCGCGCACCTGGTAGTGGAGCGAGTCCGCAGGCAGCTGAGACACGCAGGCCTCTGTGAGAGGCCACTCTAGCGGTGGGTATGCACTGGAGTGGCTGCCACTACTACTCTCCGCCAGATGGCAGGCGGCTGCAGCCAGAAGGCTCACATTCAAGCGCACCTGCACGCACGTGTTTTGTACTGACGCCTCGTCAGGGCCACGCACGTGGGCTTGCACTTGCTGATGCGTGTGCATGCATGTGCATAAAGGGAACGTGTGCACAAACAGGGGTGCACGCCTGCGCATGTGCTCAAGTGTGCGTGCGTGCGCGTGTGTGTGCTCTTGTGCACATGCGCAAACCCTGAGATGACAAGCTATGCAAATCTCTTTCGAGGCACATGTGCAGGCATGTGCCCACACGTTTATGCCTCTTTCGGGGGACCTATTGCAATCACCGGTCTACTGAGCAGGCTGCAGCGCAAGCTGCGGGGTGAGCCCTGCTATAGGAGGAACCCTTCAAGTCCAGGAATCTGCAATGCATGCCCTAGGCCTCTTCTCTTTGGGAGTCTCAGTGCGGGAAGCGCATCTTGTGATGGCCAAGGCCACTACAACCGTAAGGCCACTTCAGCCAAAAGGCCACTACAGCCATAAGGTCACTACAGCCAAAAGGCCACCACAGTCAGAAGACCGCTGCAGCCAGAAGGCCACGGGAGTTTCTGCTTGCAGGCATCACTTGTTTTGGGAGGCCTCCACCACTTCACCACATTCTGAGCCATGACCAGCGGTGGGCGCGGCACTCACATCATTGTCCCGTTGCAGGGCGCCGTGCTCGTTGGAGGGGTCCAGGATGTAGAAGGGGTCGGAGGTGATGATGCCCTGGACCTGTGACGCAGCGGGGGCGTGAGGCGGCGCAGCCGGCATGAGCGGGGATATGTGGTGCAATGCCCCGTCCCTTTGAAAAGCTGCCTGGCTTGCCGGTCGGCAGGGGCTGATGCCTGTGTTGCCTGTGTGGGCAGCGCTCAGAGAAAGAAAAGAATAACTGCGCAGGCAGCAAGACTCCCTGCATCAACAAAGGAGATTGGCCTGCAGGGCCGTGAGTCTCCTCCACCAGGCAGCTCTCAGAAGAACTGCAGACCGTGCTCTGTGTGCCGCTGCAGGTGTGGCTGACAGCACAAGTCTAGTGCTGTGAGCAGCAGTGTCCCTGATCGGGACCCCGCTGATTCTGAGAGGGCGGCCGCGGCTGAGGGCTAGAGCCTGACTGTATGCAGGCAAGGGTCTGAGGAGGCAGCCGTGTCCCCCCCGGTGCTGGCGCGGAGAGGGTAGGGACCCTGTATGGAGAGGGCAGTGTCCCCAGTACTGGTTTTGGAGAGGGTAGTGACGCGAGGGACAAAAGCAGTGACTCCTGTGGTCTCGCCTTCCCTGCTGCTCGTTCCTGTGTTTGAAAAGGCATGTCCAATGTTTGCCCCCCCCCAGGTGCTGCCACCATGCTTGCTTATGGTTGCAGGAAAGGAAGACACCTGGTGCATCCACATGTCCATGCGTGTGCTTACGCGTGTGCAGAGGAAGCTCCACGACGGATGCAGGTGCCTCTCAGCGCACCTGGGAGTGCAAGAGGGTGGAGGCGTTGCCCACCCGGGGGTCCCTCTCGAACTGGTCCCCTGCGCAAACGAAGGATGGAGCGAGAGCAGAGGGACGTCTTGGACAAAATGCTGGCGCATGACAGGAAGGCACAGGCTCAGCAAGTAAGTCACGGTGGTGCTGTGCATGCAGAAAAATGCACACACTTGCACACAGTTGCGCACGCAGGCACACAAATGCACACAGTGCAGGCACACAGTTGCGCACGCAAAAAGCCGGCAGAGGCCCCTGGCGCTGCAGTGAGGCTGTTGCGAGGATGGCTGCCAGACCTCTGAGGCAGGGCATGAGCAAGCAGGGATCAAAGGTGACGGTGCAGCACGCCGTGCGTGCGGCAACAGGGCTACCTGCTACATGCAGGCCAGGGCTCGCGCACGCGCCGCATGCATATGCACTGCGCATGCTGCCGCGCACCTGGTAGCTTGCTGCGCGCAAAGCACGCGGCCTTGGAGGTGAAGCGGCGGGAGGCGCTGTGGCGCACCAGGCCGTGCTGGTTTGTGACAAAGGTGGGGGGCGTTAGAATAGCAAGCGCGACGGCCAGCTTGACCGCGGTCTCGGGCCCCAGGGCCGGCGGCCTGAAGACGCATAGGCGTGCACGCGCATGGATGTGTGCTTCTTTGCTTGCGCGTGTGTTTGTGTGCACATGTGCATGGGTGTGTGCGCATGTGTATGCATTTGTGTCTGTGTTATTATGTGTGGTGGTGTGTGGTGAGGGAACACGCGTTGGTGTCTTGCATTTTGTGTATGTTAGTGTGGGCGTATGCTTATGCTGTTGCGTATATAGACACCATAACACTGGCCCTACTGAGTGCTTGAGCTTACGGTGTTGCGTATAACCCTGTTCTGATGTGACATCACGATGTAACGTTTGAACCTGCTGTTGCATTCTAAGCCGCTGTTACATTTGAAGGAACCCAGCCCTGCTGAGTTCCTTAGGTGCAGTCCGCATGGGCAGTGCTATTGGCATGAGGCAGCACGATCTCAGCGGTTAACAAACAGGCTTGGGTGCAGGTGCGGTCCGCGTAGGCAGTGCTGTAGGTAGTGAGGCAGCACTATCTCAGCAGTTCAAAAACAGGCTTGGGTGCTTGGGTGCTCAGTTTGTGTTCACACATGCCAGGAATGGGGGAGCTTTCAGATCGAGGCACACTGCAACCCTCTGCATCTTCCAATGTGTGACACCCCAGGGTAAAAAGGACAAGGAAAAACTATGCAGGAGGCAGCTGGGACACTCCCTACGTGAGCAATCATTAACTTAAAGGGAAGGGCACCCCGGGGTATGCATTTGTGCCCCAACCCCTTATGCCATCTTTTGGAATGCACAGTGCAGAGCTGGATGAGCAGACGCACCAGCATATCAGGGCATACAGCACTCATGCCTGTCGTGCATGCCCTGTCATGCGTGCCAGCTCCGCAACACCCACACATCACACAGCACCATACCGCAGGCGCACCATATTGCAAACGCAGCTGCGATGAGCGCCAGGCGCTCCTCCTGAGAGTCATCGAAGGCGGAATCTAAGGCCTGCATGCACGAGAAAGAGAGGGAGGGCTGGGGTTCCAGGAGTTCAGGGGTAGGGACAGCAATGGGGCAAGGCCCTGCACCAGCAACCGCGTGGAGGCAGGAGGGAGGCTGTAGCTCAGGCGCGTGCTTGCTCCACAGGGGCGACCGCGGTCTCAATTATCCACTGCTGCTGAGCACTGCTTAGACCTCGAGCCACACATGCCCTCCAAGATATTTAGGGGTAAAACAGAAAGGATTGCACACCGGGCTGCGCTAGCTGGGGTTGCGGCATGGGGGCGTTGCTGTCAGACGCGAGTAAGCCCTCCATCTTTTGCTCAACAATGTGCGCCAGTGGGAAGGGGGGGGAGGGGCAAGAGCACACAAACACACGCACACGCACACACTCTGCCTGCCAAACGCTCCAGCAGGAGGGTTGATCAGACATCACAGACATGGACTTGTGGAATGCTTGCCTGGCCAGCACACAAGAACCACTTGCTGCCAGCACACAAGGACCACGGAACAGGCAGCGCTGGCAGGACAGAGCGAGGTGTGCAGGAAAGCAGTCGTGTGAAGGCGCAAAAGACGGGCAAATTGGAACCAACTTTCTGAACAGGCCCTCTTCGCAAGAACACTGGGCAGGCAACGCTGGCGGCGTGCCCAGCTGCCAGTGCAGTGATATTCGGGACAAGAATACACGTCTGCAGCATTCATACTCACGTCCAAACACTGTGACGCCTGAGTGCGCAAAACATGCAAATGCTCATGCACACACGCATGTCTTTTATACGCCCTCCCTCAGGCAATTCAGCTGTTTCTGAGACAGCCAAACGAATACGAAAACACGGCAGCGTGTCAAAAGGCAATGTTGGCCAGGGAGAGCAATGCGCGGGGACTCTGCCAGTGGTCCCGGCTTCTCGCATGGTGCACTCGGGCAAAGTGCTCCCGACCCACAAGTGCTGCGCTGCGCCTCTTCCCATGCTCCATGCGTGCGATTTGGTTCCTGGTTTGTCTATGGTGGCGTTATGGTGACAGAGGCGGGTGCAAGAGGGGCGGGGCAAGGTGCTCTGACGCGCGTGCTTGCAAGAGACACCTTGGACCGGCCAGTCGGTCCGCCCCTCCGAGCAGGCGCCCCCCACTGCACCGAATGCTCCGCATTGCATGCGATAGGCATATACAACATCAATGGCGTGCGGGGGGAGGGGGAGGGGCTACAGCACTGGCGAATGAGGGCCTGGTCAAGGGGCTGTGCGCGTATGCAAGCACACGCAATAGTCCGGCAATGCGCTGTGCTTGCATCTTGGGCAATGGGTGTGCGCGCTCCTTCCCCTCCTCTCAGCCCCTCCCCGGCATGCGCCTGACTAACTTTCTTTTTTGACTCCGCGCCTAGGACACGCACGCCCGCCTTGCTGCCTCCCCACCCCTCAGCCTTTCATCTTCTGCCTCTCCCTCTGTCTCCCCCTCTGCCTCGCTCTCACCCACTTGGTACTGACAAAGTGCAGACAAGGTACCCCCAACAGGGCATCAGGCCCTCCACAAGGCATCTGTACAAACACGGCATCTAAACAAAATATGTGCTGGCAGGTTCTTTTGAAAGCATTAGCTTGCGCGCGAGCATGAATGCATGCTCTCGCTTATGCACATACAAACATGCAGGCGTGTGCACGATCTGCATACCTCACTGCATTGCTCTGAGGAGGTGGACTGATGGGGCTGAGGCTGGGGCTGGGGCTGGGGCAGTGGGGTGGGGCGCGCAACCTCCGCCACAGGCGCCCGTGTGGGGGCAGCAGGCGCGTGCGCAGCACCCAAGCCTCCAGCTGGCCTGGGTGCCAGGGCATTTCTGGGCCCAGGTACCGCCCCATTGCTTGCCATGACTCGGGCAGCAGGTTGGGATAGGGGGGCGAAAGAGTGGGGCAGCCTGGGCAGCTGCGCGTGCAGCGGGGCGCCATTGGATAGAAAGGGCTGTTGCAGCGGCTGCTGAGGGTAGGGCTGGTACTGGGGGGGGAGGCTGTACAGGCCGCCAGGCGGGTAGGCTGGCACTGCTTGCGGCGCATACGCGCTGTACAGCGCAGGCATAGGGGCAGGCATGAGGGGCAGTGGGTAAGCAGTAGGGAGGGCACGTTGGCCCTGCCGGTGCTGGTGCAGCGACGCGTGCTGATGCTGCTGCTGCTGCTGCAGCTGCTGATGCTGCTGTTGCTCCAGCTGCCGAACATGTAGGCCTTGTTGCGGCTGCAAGGGGGGAGGCAGCGGCTGCGGCTGAGGCTGCAGCGAGGGGTGCACGGAGGAGGGGCAGTACGGCACCTGCGCGCCGCTGACCACTGCCAGCCCCGATTCCTGCACGGGGGCAGGCGCCTGGTGATGGTAGACGTGCATGGAGAGGCGGTACGGCACCTGCGTGCCGCTGACCACAGCCAGCGCCATTTCCTGCAAGGGGGCAGGCGCACAGAGATCGTAGAGCGAGCGTCAAGACGTAGCAATGACAGGGCACAAAGCTGACCATGGTAGGGTTGGAACGCAGCAACAGTTGGGTTTTGAAGCAGGCCTACGAGCGCTGGGTGCTTGTTTTAGCCTGGAACCTAGGATAAAGGCTGTATGGGTCGTATGCAAAGCAGCGGCAAGGGGGAGGGGGGGGAAAGGCAGCCAACACCAACCAGAGGCAGGTGTTGCACTAGAGAAGGAGCATGCCCCCCTCTGCTATGGCCTCCCTAACTTGCTGACAGCAGGGGCGTGGGACAGCAGCGCCTCCCTGCCATGGCCCCTTCAATTCGCCAACAGCAGAGGGTTGGGGCGGCCAGACAGGCACTTGAATAAATGGTCCCAGGCGCAGCACACGGGCCCATTTTGGCAGGGAGCGAAAGCCACTCATCAGTTGGTCCATGAAGATCAGTTGGTCCATAAAACCTCGAATGGATAAGGAAGTTGGAGGCCTGGCCTCATTGCGCCCATGCACCACATAACAGCAGTCGCTAGCTGGGTTGTACTGTCAAGAAGGGGTGTAGCACAAAACCTCAGAGTGGGGAAAAACACATGGCCCAAAGTGCTCTGCGCCCACACATGCACCGCCAGCAGCATGCGCTGCTCAGTGGAGCAGCAGCGCCTGGAGCAGCAGTGCCTGGAGCAGCAGGCATGACTGCGTCACTGATAGCAGCACGCGCCCAGGTGGCAAAGCGATGCCCATGGTCGTCACAAGGCATGCCCATGGTGCTCGCAAAGCGACATCTATGGTAGTCACAAAGCATGGGTATCAGCATTGGTGAAACTAACGAGACTGTGCATGCGCTCAAGAGCACGCACATGCACACGCACATGCACACATACACATACACACATGCATGTGCACACATACATACATACACACGCATGTGTGCACACACACACAGACAGGCTTGCACATGCACACACACATGCACACGCACACACACATGCACACACACACACAAACATGCACGCACACCTTCAACTTTGCCGGCAGCAGCACCACCAGCAGGTTGCCTCTGCACGGGTCCACGCGGAAGCAGGGGTCAACCTCGAATAGTGCGCGCATGCGCGAGACGCCCTGCACGCAGAGGTCAGGCACGCAGAGGTAAGGCACGCAGACGCCCTGCACGCAGAGGTCAGACACGCAGAGGTCAGGCACGCAGAGGCCAGGCACGCGCATACGCAACTTTCATTTGCCCACCCTCTTAAACACACGAAACAGCACGTATGGAACACACCCTCCCGCGCGCGCACACATGCACATGTCCTCCAAAGTCCTTGCTACAGGCCCAGCCCGCACCTGCTGCAAGCCTGGCAGTGACGCAGCCCAGGCGCTGCGTGCGCGCGCGTTGAAAGCGGAGCCCATTTGAGGGATCATGCAGGCCAAGGGCTGGCCCGTGGGCGCGAGCATGCCACCTGCGCGCACGTGCACGCATTGTGTGCGCTTGTATGTTTTGCATGTGTGTGTGCAAACGCTTCCACAGGGTGTGCGGGGTGAGCCAGCGCTCTGATGCGTGAAGGTTTCTGGGGTGCGTGCGTGTGCCTGAGCATGCGTGTGCGTGTGCATGTGCGTGCTTGGGCTGGTGTGCGCATGCACGTTCGTGTGCGTGCGCGTGTGCGTGCTTGAGCTGGTGTGCGCATGCACGTACGTGTGCTTGTGCGCGCATTGATTAGGGCTGCACCAGCCTCAAAAGCTATGGTGATGGGCTCACATTTGCAGGATTCAAAGGACTACCAAGTTGTGTTGGGGTGTCCCGAGTGCCCATCAGTGGGGCAACGCATGGAGGCGCGCAACAGACAGGGATCCATCACACACACACACATACACACACATGCACCCACCAGCAAGTGTGGGGTCAACAAGCAAAGGCTCGTGCACTCAGCAGTGAGCAGTTGCATCCAGCTTGCAAGCACCCATATACAATGCACTGAGCCTTGGACAAATGCGCCATTCCAATGGCACGCTCCCTCTCTGTTGTGCGCACTCACGCGCAGACATGTAACACACACACATGTAAGCCACACACA
>LKMJ01006280.1_pt1 | contig 11204 bp, 6 predicted proteins | sample 643391 | NCBI WGS metagenome assembly LKMJ01 (sample SAMN04112250, study PRJNA286221) | soda lake metagenome | biome: soda lake; feature: Kulunda Steppe; material: water; isolation source: sample PL-Br10 brine of Picturesque Lake | place: Russia: Kulunda steppe | collected 2010-07
AATAATGCCATGACTGCATAAATAACAAGACGTTGAATTGTTTCGTTTTCCATTCTGTTTTTTCTTATTTTATGGTTATGTTTTTCTAAAAGTCATGCATGGTCTTACTTTTCTTTTTGGCCTATCACAGAGACCCAAACAATGCATCGGTGAAGTAAAATCATAGTTATGCGCTTAGAACCCGAAGTTTTTCCACATGAAACACATCGAGATTAGAGGTACTGGGATAATTTTCACTATTCTCAGAGAAATCGATCGAAGTGCCGTTGATACGAATAAGACGAACGACACGTTTGGATGGGACAAAGACATGGGTAATGTTAAATTCCCGTGGGATACGCAGTTCACGACCTCCATTTCCTAGATAAAGAACAAGACGTGGGGGTGGTTCATCGGTGTCTTCATAATCGTTTAGTTGTTCACCTATGACGACAACACGGTTATTCAGCGCGTCGATATGACCTTGGAGAAGTTCTTTTTCTTTGATAAGTGTGCGGCGTTGTGTGGCACAATCTTTTTGCGCGTCTGTGGCTTATGTCATACGTTTTGCCATATCTTCGTTTTCCTTTTTCAGTTTGTGTGCTTCCGTCACAAAACGTGACAACTGTTCTTTATATTGTTCGGTCGTCTTGAGCAAATGCGAATTATCATGTGCATCGATAAATTCACCCATACGTAAAACATCACTGTCCGCTACTTTAGATTTATCAATTTCCATCACGCATACTTCACGAGGATGCGTATTACCCGGTTCAAAAACAGACCCTTCGTGAACAGCATTAATCATAGAAGAGCGGTATGCGTCATTGTCTTTGGAACAAGGAACATGTTTCTCCGTTTGTGTATGATCGAAGGTATTGATGTAACAATAATCATATGCATCATCATTGAATCTTTTACCATTAAAAAAACCTAGAAATTGTTTTCCATCGTTTTTTACGGTGGTGAGTTTTTGCCCTAAACGGTCATAAACCTCTTTATCATCGATGACATCAAGAAGCGCTGGGCATTGTCGGGGATGTCTAAAAAAAGACTGTCCTGGATTTTCGAAGTTTTCGGTAACAGTACTATTCGGCTGAATAAATCGTACTGTAGATCGCGGAGGTTTTCCCCAATAGCTTTGTTGAGGGCCTATAAGCGCAATAGCAACCATCATCGAAATGAAAATGAGAAAAGCAATAAAATAAGCGGGCCATTGTGCCATTTTGGTTTATACAATTTCTTACATTCTGGTAAGAAAAGAGGTTGTTATAGTTTTTTTTAAGAAAAGACTAAAAAGAACTGTAATGAGTGCCGAATTAAACGAAGTCACGAGTGCCGATATCCACGCTTATTACCAATCCATGGACAAGCCTAATAAGCTTATGCGTGGTCTTAGTTTTAGTAAGGATATTAAAACGAAAACAACGAATTTAGAACGCATGTACCGTAGTCATTTAAAACCGATCGAGATGACATCACTTTTACGCGAAGCGCTTGTCGAAGCTCACGAATATGTTAAACCCTACGCGCGTTTATCAGCTTTACCCTGGAGGTTAATGAGCTTTAAAGGAGGAGCCGGTGAGCTGCCTTATCCACATACCCATGGAGATACCATTATATTTGAAGAAAACGGTCCGCATACGTATAATTCGGATAATATGAAAGACATGGCTCGTATTAAACACAAGGTCATTGAAACCCTTATTCATGAAAAGATCCATATTTATCAGCGTTTTTACCCACACTTGACCCACAAACTATTACTTGACGTATGGGATATGCAGATCGTGAAGCCTTTGAGCCATTTGAAAGAAGAAGGGCGTAAGCACAATATTGTCTTTCGAGACAACCCAGACATGAATACGCTTGTTTATGCAGATTCGAAAGGACAGCTCATTCTTCCTAAATACGAAAAAGACGCTAATAGAAAGAAAGGAAAAAAGAAAGAACAAAAGAAAGAAAAAAAGGAAAAAGAGATGCACGAGGATGATCACCCCTTTGAGCTGATGGCTTATAAACTGGCCGATTTTGTGATGGGCGAAAAAGAGCCCAACCCAAAAGAAAAAGAATGGATTCGCACTTACCTTTAGTTGTGACAAATTTACTCTGTTTTAAACTCTTGTTTAAAGGGATGTTTTTCTTTTCTTAGAAGAAGAATTAGGTGCTTGGGAAACAAACCAATCTGCCATTTTATGAAGACCTAGTGTTCGTGCTTGTGAAACGTAAGAATGGGCCTGATTTAAAAAATTATCTTTTATTTTCTTATCTGCTTTGGATAGTAGGTATTCTAAAAACGTAGGATCATCATCATGTGGTACCATGTAATATTTACCGGTAGTATAATCAATACCTGTTTCATCAATAAATTTATTACCGTAATTCTCAATGAGATAGTCGATCATTTGGCGTGAATAATGCCTACATGCATAACGAATAACATAATTTTTAGGTTCTATGTGTAAAGTGTTCATAAAAGTCACAATGTTGTGCAAATCGTTTATATTTTTTCGAGAAATCGCGGAAAATAAAGTTTCGTTGAGACCTTCGTGCAATATTTCCAAACGTTGTCGTGAATTGTTTGTTTGGACAATGATGTCATTTTCGGGATCTTTTGCTATATTTTTTTGTTTGAAAATCATGTCAATGACATAGTTCGTGAGTTTGAAGAAATCTTCGTAAGTCTGAGGTCCGTTTTTTGAATCACGTTCGAGAATGCATTCAAAAAGTCTAGGTGGAAAGTCAGGTATTTCTGCTCCATTTTCATGAAAGAATTTGAGAAAAAACAAGTTTCTTTCTTTGATTACTTCTCTGATCATGGTAGTGCTTAACGATTTGTCATTTATAAGCTCTGTTTTAACTTTATCATCTTCGTAAAAACTTTTAAGAGTATTAGCAATATCATTTTGATGAATAAAAGGAATAAGTTTTTTGCAAAAATATGTCATTGTTTATTGATGGTTTATTGATGGTTTATTGATGGTTTATTGATGGTTTATCGATGGTTTATCGATGGTTTATTAATGGTTTATCAATAATCTTAATTTTGATATTCTTTTCAAAAAAATAAACGCATGGGTTTTTTGGGACACATGTCTTCGAAAAAATAAAAAGAAAAGAAATATACCAATTACGCCTCATGGCGAACATGTGAAACGTTTACAACCTCGATAAAAGGCGCGAACTTTTGTATCATTTTGTAAATTTCGTGCACGATTCCACATGGCACATCATATTCCCATAGAACAAACTGCCCTATTGAAAGCTGCATCGTTCCGTATTTGACGTGCAAGATGTCGTTATAAAAGCTCATATCATTGTTTTGACTGTTTTTGATATCTGAATGTAATACGTTTTTATCGGCAGCTAGAGTGATGAGCATCGTGATTATATCTCTCAGTTTGTCTTCACCCATACTCTTGACTTTCCATGGCATGCCTTCGCTTTTAAAGTCCAGGTAAGAAACGATGTTTGGGCTAACATCCACTTTGGTGCGAAAATCGCTCACCCGTGTTCTCGTCGATGTATGAGGGTGTGTGCCAAACGTTCTTTTAAAGATATGGGCCAGATTTTCCAAATAATCTTTGTTTTTCTCCACGATTTCTGCGTAAAACGTTTTATATTGCATCACGTAAAAGTAGTGGGTAGATTCGACGGCGTAAGAAACAAGCGCCATGTAGAGCACGTTTTCCAAGTCGTAGGGGTTTTCCATATAATTTTTGAAAAAGTCCTGGATCATCGAAAAATTCGAAGAAATGAAAGCGTCATAAAATTTATCCACGAGCGTATAAGACGCAAAGGGCTGATCACGGTCGAAGCGGGCGTCCACAAATTCCACGATTCGGCGATGGATGCCAGGTTTAAGTGCATCATAGCTTTCCCATGTCATCGTATCACGATTGTTAAAATACCATTTAATGATGAACTCACTGGAGCAATAGAGAATGTTACGTGACTTTATAATATTGTTGATATCGCGTAACAAGTGGGTATTCTGCAAAGCATTCTGAAAGATATATACATAAAAGAAATGTTCCAAGAACTTGGATGCAAAACCTTGTCGGTTGTCAGGTACCTTTAGTTTAGTTTTATTTGTATAACTAATACCGGTTTCGCGGATGGCACCGCAGCAAAGGGTGAATAATTCTTCCACCTTGTATGTTTCCTTTTTAAAATAAGGCAACAGTAGTTTGTTGATTTCGAATAATTCGCTTTCGTCCAGGTTCCTTAACAAGTGTGAAAGCACATGCTTCTGGTAAGTGCTTTGAAGCACCTTTTCTCCGTTTTTTTCGCCGTCTTTATCATCTTTTTTAACATCGGTTGCATCAGAAGGTGAAACTAAACGTTTGTTAGAACCAATGCTAGAGCCACCAATGTTAGAAAGACCAATGTTAGAAGGACCAATGTTAGAAGGACCAATGTTAGAAGGACCAATGAGCGCGTCCATAGGGGTAAAGAGTTTAGACGTATCGAAAAATTCGAGATCGGCATCACAAATACGGGCAAGTCGATACTTTTCTTGTGGCACGTCTTTGAACCATGGGTTCGTGTAGCGGTGCTTGGTGAAGATGATTAGGTTTTTTCGTGGTCGTGAGCATGCTACGTATAATAAATACTTTTCGGCCTTATATTTTTCCATGTCGTATTCGTAACGTGAAATCAGATGAGCGTTTGCATCCACGATGATTACGTAATCCCATTCCAACCCTTTTGAAGCAGTATATGTCATTAGATTGATATGGTTTTTTCGCATACGGTATGTGATTTTTGATCCATCGAACTGTGAAACAAGCTGACCATCGTCTTCGCCATGTGTCCAAGACGTTCCAGATGCATCGTTTTGTTCGGATGATCCCTTGTTTCCACCACTGCTGCCCATATCATTGTAAAACTGTTGAAAAGGTATATCGTGTTTAAATAAAAGATTGGCAATGTAGCATAAGCCTTTGTATTTTCCTACGCCTTTGACAGTGCGTAGGTATCCCCGTGTGGGGGATAGAATGGCTACTTTGTGAAAGGGGATGTTCTTGGCTTTAAAGAAATGCAAAATGGAGAGCAGGTAGTTTTCGAAACATTGTGTGCTTTTATACGTATAAAATGTGACGTCCAAGTTAGGATGCGCGCGATCGTTCTCGAAATTAAGTTCCACTGTATTATACGGTCGTAAGTTAGAGCAAAATTCCACAATATGGCTTTGAGAACGGTAGTTTTTGGTCAGATGAAATGTACGCGCTTCATATTGAACGAGATATTTGTCACTTGAGAGGCGAAACTGGTAGATGTTTTGATTGGGATCGCCGATAAAATTGAGCTCTGCGTTACAAACCTTTTTTAGAAAAAGCAAAATCTCGTACTGTATCTCGTTAAGATCTTGTGCTTCATCGATAAAAATGCATTTCACGCGCTCCAATTTCGCCATCACGTCATCCAACAAAATAAGAAATGTTTTCATTATAGGGGTTTCACTTTGAGGGTTTTCCAAAAAAGCATGGATTTCTTTCAGCAAACGTAGCAGACTATATGACAGAATCGAAACATCGATCGATCGTGCGATATTTTCACCGAGAATGGCATACGCAAAAGAGTCGATGGTGTTGATGTTTCCTATCGGAATTTCGTCGACACGGTTTTTCTTGAGCTTGGTGATGAAATCTTCTTTCGCATTTTTCGAAAACGTGAGCATAAAAATACGATGGGGGCTATAAATGCCATGGTTAATAAGGTTCTGCATACGATGGATAATGCAAAAGGTTTTACCTGAACCTGCTGTCGCAAGAAGTTTTGTATCGCATTTTTCGGTAAAATAAATATATTGTGCCTGTTCTTCTGAATATGTCACTGTCACAGAGGTAGAAAGGACAGAAGAAGAGATAGAAGAAGGGACAGAAGAAGAGGTAGAAGGCCCTCCTGGGCCAGACATTCTAACTTAATATTTTTTCCGATCACTCACGATGAAATAGCACATAGTTATTTCCTTATATAGTTTTTTTATTATTTTGAAAGTGTGAATTTTTTTCTTTTTTTCTCGAATTAGAACAAAAGCTAGAACAAAGTTTAGTTAGATTTTTTTGTTCTTTAATTATTTGTTACAATGTCGTTCGTCATCGATAAGTTTATTTCGGAGAATCTGAAATCCACACAGATTGCTTCGATGAATATTAATGCAAGCACTATTAAGTTTAAGAACCTCACCATCGATAACACACTCCAGCCTATATCCGAAGATGCGCCTAACTTTGATTTTTCGAGTGCCATCACAAATTATGATGATATTTGGGTTCCGAAATGGACAGCACAAAATAAAGCATTTTTGCTCGACCAACTCGAAAATGGCGCTTTCCTTGGAAGCGGCAAACTCGGTCTTATTACTTCATTTGATCATATTGACGTACAAAAGACTGTTCTCACTGTAGCTCTTCAGAAAGGGAATAGGATAAATGAGTCCAACGTGATCGAGCCTTTTTACGTAAATGCTATGAAAGTGTTTTACACTAATATCGAGGACCAATTGATTTATACGAACAGTCAAAAGTTAAATATGCGCAATGCCATTTTTGAGTCATCTTATAAAATTATAGATCGCATTCACGGTGAATTCATACATGCAAGGATGGAGCTTTTCGTACCCCGGCATATTCCTTTTACCACGATGCAGAGTTTTACCTTATCCCGGAAAGAAGAAGATAATAAACTTGAAAAAATAATGTTTTATCATGAAGCCTACGTGAAACATAACTTGAAAGACGTTAGCTTTAACAACAATACTATCCATAGCGTTCGACCGGATGGTGATAACGTTTCGGTTTACGTATTAACAGGGAAAGGTTATACTCCTGCCGTGAGTCGTCATGACCCCGGTCGGGAAGTTGCTTTTGCTACAGTTTACGTAATCGAAGATCCTAAACATATCACAAATGTGGGTTTTAATGTCTATCGAGATAATCCATCGCGTTGCTATAATTCTTTTTCTGTGGATTTCAGAGATCATGATACAGATACGTTGAGAGATGAAGTCACGTTGCACGTTTTTTCATGTATGTTGACAGATCATGACTATGCACATCCGTTGGATGAAGCCAAAAAAATAGCATTGACCGTATATCTCGGCACAACTAGTCCACTAGCATCCATTCATAGAATTCGGTCAGATCATGTTGTAGCATGGAGTAAGTTGTGGCAAACAAATGTGACAATTACACCGAAGACAGGTATTCCGAGTGATAAAGAAGAGAATGTGAATGTTTTGAACCGTTTAATACGAACATCACTTTATAATTTATATGCGGCCTCGCGCGAAGCCTTGAATATGGACCCGAATTTGAACAACATGTCGGTCATAGATATGACGGGTTCTATATTAAACGAAGGCGATATTTGGATGGTTCCGTTGATGTTATTGATAAAACCAGTGGTGGCACGTTCCATTTTAGACTACCGTTTCCAGACAATATCTTTAGCACAACAGCTAGCAGGCAGCTACGGTTTCCAAGGAGCAAAATTTCCTTATATTGATAGCATAGGGCATGTACGTGATGGTGTGCACTGGGATGTGATTACTCCGTTGTCGATTTTTAACACAGCGATGATAGCGATTAATACATGGAATTATTATCGTGTTTCGAAAGATAAACAATGGCTCGACCATCGGGGATACGTCATTTTAAGAAATGTGGCCGAATTTTTGGTAAGTATTGTCGAAATCGATGAAGAGGACCAAACGTATCATATAAAAAATGTTATGGGTATGAACGGTGTGGAGAGTAAAAAAGATAATAGTTTTACCAATTATCTTGTCAAACAGGCACTTATGTCCGCTATAGAAGCCAGCTATGAGTTAACTTTGTATGTCCCGGATGCGTGGTTAAACGCTTTTTTCGGATTAGGTGTTTTATATGTGGATGTTTTGAAACAGATCGTGAAGTTTGACGATTTAAGTATCGAGGAAGATACGTACCGGATTTTAGAGATGTATTTTATACTGACGCCGTATTTTTCGAAAATGTTTTTCCAAGACAATGATCAGCAGACTTCTTATAAGAATCCGGAAACCATTAAAGCGAATTTAGATTATTATAGTGAAAAGATTAAGAATAAATACCGATTCCATCCTTTTAACATCGCACTTGAAGGTATTTTATTGGGACTGTACGCTCAATATGACGAAAGTTATTTGCCTAAATACGAAGAACAAGTGCAAAAATTTATTGACAGTTATGTCACCGGTATATGGAATCATACAACAAAATTCGAAACACGTAAAATTGAAAACGGGTTAAACATGAATGCTATATTTTTGATGATAATTCTGCAAGGTATGACAGAAGCGCGCATTGAAGGTGGTGTTGCCGAAACACGATTTTATTATGAAGAACTTCGTATTCGTTTGAATAATACCATGAATATGCCAACGCATTGGGGAAACATTCGCGCGACACATATCGGACCTGAAAAAACCAATTATTTTGTCCGTAATAAAGCTTTGTTTATCAAAAACACGAATTAAACGAAAAGGATTACTACCCCATTATTTTTATGGATGAAAGAAACTCATCTTTCTCTTTCTCTTTTTTTTTCTTTCTGTATAGGTGTTTTATTTCGGGTTATTTTTTATTTTTAACTAGGGCTCGAGCAAAAAAAGATCCTATAGAAATAAGGGAGTAACACACACAAGGCCAAAAAAACCCCATGTCTTTAATAGACCAGAACCCGGATAATACAGCGCGTATAAATATAGTGGATCACAATGAACAAATCTTCGCTAATACCACACACAATGACCTTGTTTTCTTTATTAATTCTGAGCAGAACATACATATTGGCCCTTATAACTTTGGAGGACCAAGCGTATTTTCTTTAAATAGAGAAGCCATAAAGATATCAGGTAACCTAGAGATTACTGGAGATATTATAGCTCGATCGAATTATGTCACAGAAAATCACGAAACCATTAGGTTGCAAGCCGATCAAGTGGAGGTCAAACATTTATTGTGTGAAGATGCAGCTTTGAGTAACTTGTATGCTAACATCGTTGATGTAAATGAACAAACAACAAAACTCATCCATACCGATAATATGTTTTCTTCGAATTTGACGGTGGAGAATAATATTCATACTCATACCATTGATGGAGCAAATGCATCGTTTTCTAATGTATCCTCTTGCAATTTTACCGCAACACAATTTCAAGCTACAACGGTGCAAATAGATGAAGTGCAAATGTCGAATATTACGGCTTCAAAAATCACTTGTATCGAAGACTTTACCTCATTAGGAAAAACTTATTTTAGTAACGTTGATGCCGAGAGTTTCCAAGCACGCGGAGATGCCAGTTATTATCAATTTTTAGCACTAGGCACAGCATGGAATGGAAGCGAATTGTATGTCACAAGTAATGTAGAACTCTTAGCGCCTCCAGATATTGAAACATTTAATGTTTATTGGGGACAAGACAATAAAACGGGTCTTATGTTTGAATTGGATAAAAATGGTGAATTAAGCGTACAACCCGGTCGTTTTGGTTCGAGTAATATATTAAGATTATCTCTCGAAGGACTTTTAACTGTTCCAAATATTCGTGTCGACCGAAATTTAACCATCGGGGAAGTTTTAGAAGTACGCGATTTGAATATTTTGGAGAGAGGTAGTTTTGAATCTGATTTAGCAGTGCAAGGCTCTATATCGATCTCTAATAACGCATTTATAAATAAAGATTTGACCGTAGATAGAGATACTTTGATCCATGGAAAACTCGACGTGGACGGTGAAGTTTCGATCGAAAGCAACGTGCATATTAAAGGATACCTGGATGTTTCGTCAAATACGATTTTTTCGAAAGATATTCATACCAGTACTGATGTTTTGACAGCATCCACGGGATATGTTTTTATGAAGAACTTAACTGAAGATCCCGAAGGTGATGAAGTCATCGAAAAAGACGCAGTGGCTTTTATCCATGATGAAGGCGTTTTTGTTGGTGGGCATCTGCATGTGAATGTAGATTTACCCGAACACAAAATTCATATGAAAGGCGATATGCGTTTGGATGGCCCATCTTTCTTTGAAGGTCTTCTCACCGGCGAAAATGACGCCTTATTCTTAAAAGATGTACGTGTAAAACATGATTTTGAAGCCTCCAATGTCACTTTATATGGCAATCTTTATGCCCCACATAATGCCCTCACACTTGAAAATGATTTACTTTCTCTGCAAAATCTCCAAGTGAATACCCATACATTGTTAAAAGATACGGTTGATGTGGATGGGCAAGTAAACGTTACTGGAGATCTTATTATGTTGAATAACGCGTTTGAAGTAAAAGAAAGGCGTATTCACGGCGAAAACATCATCATCCAGTCCAATGCTGATTACCTGAGTGACATTAATGTCCAAAAAGACGCAAATATTTATGGTGATCTGTTTTTATCCAATAATCAGTTTTCGGTGTGCAATGATTTCGTTACTATGGATCACTTACGTGTTGAAAAGACAACGACTATGCATCTTCTAGATGTCCAGAAGAATGCCACCTTTTTCGAAAATATGTATAATCCAAAGAATAACTTTTTCATTGAAAATAACAAGGTGACATTAGATGAACTTCTTGTAAATGATAACGCCCGTGTGAAAGAAAACCTATACGTTGAAAGCAATGTAACCATGAAAGGTAAATTGTTTATGCCCGAGCAACACTTTAAAGTGAAGAACAAAACAGCTGAGATGGATAAACTTGTTGTGATGGGCCACGCCCAAATGTTAGATACTATGCATGTTAATGGTGCGGTCGAAATGCAAAGCAATGTGTTTATCAAAGACAAGTTAACCGTCCAAGACCTTCAAATAACAAGGGATACCACTAATGAAGGATCATTTGAAATAAAAGGTGATTTGGTTTTGTTATCCAATCTGTATTTACCAAATCAGCGTGCACAATTTGAAAACGAAACCTTTACTTTAGAGATGCTTTATGTGAAAGATTCGCAAGTAATCGATTCAAATTTGACGGTTAAAGGGGACACAAGCTTAGAGGGTTCGCTTTCCCTTTCCAACCAAAAAGTGTGGATACAAGACCAAGTGTTACAAGCTGAGGATGTTTACGTGACGGATTCTGTGGTTATCGACTCGAATTTGACGGTCAAAGGGGACACAAGCTTAGAGGGGGCACTTTCCCTTTCCAATCAAAAGGTGTTTGTTGATAACCAGGTTTGACAAGCTGAAGACGTTTATGT
>LKMJ01006282.1_pt1 | contig 11203 bp, 14 predicted proteins | sample 643391 | NCBI WGS metagenome assembly LKMJ01 (sample SAMN04112250, study PRJNA286221) | soda lake metagenome | biome: soda lake; feature: Kulunda Steppe; material: water; isolation source: sample PL-Br10 brine of Picturesque Lake | place: Russia: Kulunda steppe | collected 2010-07
CACGAGCGACGCTGCTGGCGTTCATTATTGCCAGCGTGCTTGTCCACGCCGGGCTATTCGCCACTTCGCTCGGTCTGATGCTCGTTGGCTTTCGCGGGCAGTGGCTCGTCGGTGGCACGCTCGCAGTCGGCGGACTGCTGGCACTTTCCAGTGCGGTCGTCCAGTACCGACGGTTCAGACACACCCAATAAGAGACAGGACCTGGATTGGGAGAAATTAATACCCCTCGAGTCCCCAACGCCTACCTCCCATAGATTCACAACGACTTTCTCCGTTTACTACTCTATGGGCATCTTCAGGGGCGGAACCAACAGCCGTGTCGAGACGGGGGTCACGTACACCGACGAAGTTCTTGATGGCGGGTTGCTACCGGAGTCGGCGACACTCATCAGAGGTGAACCAGGGGCCGGAAAGACTATTTTTGGAATTCAGTTTCTCGCGGCAGGTGCCGAGGGTGGCGAGACTGGCCTGTACATCAATCTCGGAGAGCCAGCAGAGTATCTACAGGACACCAGCCAACGTTTCGGATTTGACATCGATTCGGTTGAAGCGCTTAACCTATCGGGTGCTGACGTGGGGTTCGAGGTGGATAGCAACTACGACTTGTTCCATTCTGGACAAGTGGAATCATCCGGACTGATCGGAACTATCCGCGACACTGTCGATACTATCGATCCTGATAGGGTAGTAGTGGATCCGGTAACCGAACTCCGGTATCTCAATCCCGACGAGCACCAGTTTCGCACACAGATTATGGGGCTGCTTGAGTATCTGAAATCTACTGGCGCTACTATTCTGCTGACATCACAGGCTTCCCCGTCGATACCGGATGACGGTCTGCAATTTCTCGTCGATACGGTGCTCACACTTGCCCACAACAATGGACGGCGGACGCTTTGCGTCTCGAAGTTCCGCGGGTCTTCATCCCGGAGTGGGAACCACTCAGTCACGATCGACGACGATGGCATGTCCGTCTGGCCGCGACTTGACCTTTCGGGTCAACACCGGTCAGGATCGATCGAGACGTTTTCTACGGGGATATCGGAACTCGACTCGCTTTTGGGTGGCGGACTCAAGACCGGGACGAATATCTTCTTGAGCGGGCCGACAGGCGCTGGCAAGACCACGGTTGGACTCCAGTTGTTGGCAGGTGCGGCAGCCAATGATCGCCAATCAGTCCTCTATAGCTTCGAGGAAGGCAAACACACGATGTTCGAACGTGCCAACGTCATCGGGCTCCCGATCGAGTCAATGGTCGAGGAGGGTATGCTGACGATCGAGGTGATCGACCCCGAGACGATCACAGTAGATGAGTTTACCCATCGAATCCGCACGGAAGTCGAACAGAAAGGAAGCGAGATTGTGATGATTGATGGGCTTTCCGGCTACGAACGAGCGTTCGAGAGCGTCGCGGATGATCCCGAACGCCAGTTTGTCAATATCATGCGATATCTCCGAAACATGAACGTGACTGGCCTGGTGACAAACGAGGTCCATCAGATAACCGGCGATTTTCAGGCGACCGAACAGCATGTTAGCCATCTCGCTGATGACATTATATTCCTCCGACATGTAGAGTACAAGGGCGAACTCCTCAAAATCATTGGGGTGCTCAAACGGCGGGCGAGCGACTTCGAGGGTCGGCTTCGAGCGTTGCAAATCAGCGACTCCGGACTGACCGTCGGCGAACCGCTTACAGACTTGCGTGGTATCCTGACGGGGACACCGGAATGGACGGACAATGACTGACGAGGATCCCCCTGCCGTGATCTACCCGCTTGTGGCTGATCGCGGCAATGAACGCGTTTTGACGGAATGGCTCGAGGATACAGCGGTGTACAAACTTGCCGACACAGATCGGTCGCTTACGGAGTCTGAGTTTGATCTTTGTATCGTCGATGCTGATGGCCTCCGTGCGCACAAAACCCGACTCGTAGCCGCCAAAGAGGCTGAATCCCCGGAATTGCTCCCCGTGTTGTTGTTGCTCTCTGAACGCCACTCAGACGTGATCGACCTCGATGCGGGAACGATTGCTGATAACGTGTTTCCGACTACAGTCGATGAAATTCTCAGGATGCCGATCCGACAGGCCGAACTACACTGGCGGATCAATGCGTTACTCCGACTCCGTGAACAGTCGATCAAACTCAGCGACCGGGCAGCTACCCTCAAACGGTTCCGGCAAGCTGTCGATGCCTCAGGGCATGCAATTTTTATCACAGATTCGGACGGGACAATCGAGTATGCGAACGATGCGTTCGAAGAAATCACAGGCTATAGCCCGACAGAAGCAATCGAGAACAAGCCACGGATCCTCAAATCAGGGGAGATGTCTTCGGAGTACTACTCGGAACTGTGGTCGACGATCACGGCCGGAGAAATCTGGGATGAACAGGTCATCAACCGGCGCAAAGACGGCGTGTTGTATACGGCCCACCAGACGATTGCGCCGATCACTGACGACCAAGATGACATCCAGGCCTACGTTGCGATCCAGACCGATATTACCGACCTCAAAAACCGGACCCGTCAACTCAAAGTGATCGATACGATCTTGCGTCATAACCTGCGGAACAACCTCACCTCGATCAGAGGGGCCGCAGAACTCATCACAGAGGAAGCGTCGGGAGATATCCCAACGTGGGCAACGAATATCATCACCGACGCCGACGAATTACTGACGACCGGTACGAAATCGCGGTCGATAACCAAAATTCTCAGCGAGGATCCAACACCGATGTCAGTTGATCTAGAACCTGTCGTCTCCTCGGCGATTGAGACGGTATCGGCCGCCCACCCAACTGCCCAGTTCGAGATTGATCTCTCCGAACCCCTCGAGGCAACTACAACGAACGCCATCGAAGCGGCAATCGAGGAACTGCTTACAAACGCCAGTATTCACAACGACCAGGACGACCCTGAAATTGCCGTCCGTGGCTGGACCGACGATGAGACAGTGAACATCAGCGTGCGTGATAACGGCCCCGGGATATCAGAGATGAATGCGGAGGTCCTCGAGAGTGGGACATCACTGGATGACCTCCGTCACGGTAGCGGACTCGGCCTCTGGCTCGTATACTGGATTATCACGCGGTCGGGGGGAAATATTAGCGTAGAGACGGTTGAGCCTCGAGGCACTCGCGTCACGATTAGCCTGCAAAATCACAGCACCGAGAATTCATCCGAAAGGTAAACGGGACAGACGTACCGTCGAGCGCAGCGTGCCCAGACTGCGGATGTTGCTGCGCTGAAACGCATAGCAACGCCCGTTACCCGGACAACCGAGCAGAACGTTCGTCATCTCGTTTGGGAAGGACTCCCGATGCAGTGTGTTGAGGTTCAGCGACTCGTTCACCCAAATACTGACTCGAAAGCAGTGTTAGCTGCAGAGACGGTCGTCGATTACGTGACCAAAACACCTCGGAACGATCTCGCGTTCACCGACAAGACCCTCATGGGGGACTTGAATACCGCCTACACCATCAAACTGTACGCTGACCGGTACGTGACGCTCTCCATCAAGCTTCACAGGCGGTAGGAGGCGGATGCCACGGGGTTGACCCCGTGGAGGAAGCCGACACTTGATGACGCCAACAACATTCAACAGCAAGGCCGACTCCCCCACCATCAATATAAATATTCATTAGATAATTACTTTAAATGTGAACCACGATGGGCGACCATGCGCCACGGCGGACGGTACCTATCAAACTCGATGTACCCGAACAGCGTCGTGGCGACTTCCATCAGACCAAAGATCAATTTCTGCATTGTGCCAACCGCACAAGTGAGTGGGCCTGGCGCTACGACGAACTCTGCATCACCACCAAGAGCAAAGCCGAAAACGCTCTGTACGACGACTTGCGCGACGAAACTTACCTGCCAGCCAATCTCGTCCAAAAAGGTATCCGTCGTGCTATCGAAGCCGTCAAAGGTGGTGTCGAGAAGTTGAAGAAAGGCGAGAAAACGAGTCAACCCGAGTTCGACTCGTGGAGCGTCGTCTACGACAAGCGTTCTGCAACGTTCAACGACGACCACGCTACACTCTCCACGCCGACCGGAAGAGTCACCGCTGGATACGTTCTTCCGCCCGAAAACGAGCGTGAGGACACACCGTTCGGTCGGTACTACGAGAGCGACGACTGGGATGCCACAAGCGCCACACTCCAGTACGATGAACAGGAGGACACGTTCTACCTCCGCGTCACGCTGAAAAACTCAGACTACGAGGTCGACGGTACGGAGCGTCAAGAAGCCGAGTCACTCGATGACCACGAGAAGAACGGAACGGTTCTTGGAGTGGATTTGAACGTGACCGGCGCGTTCGCCGTCACCTCCACAGGTGCGTTCATCGGCAGTGCTGACTACCTGAACCACAAGCGCGACCAGTACGAGCAACACCGTGGCCGTCTGCAACAGACCGGAACGCGGTCAGTACACCTCACCATCAAATCCATCGGGAATGCGTTCAGCGAGTGGTCGCTGGACTGGTTGTACAACCGAGCGAACGATCTCATCGCGGAAGCCCAAGACGCGGATGTGGACGGCATTATAGGCGGATCAGGCGCAATACCACGGCCTTTAGTGATCCAGGGAAGCTATTGAGGAATCCAATCGGTGGAGTCCAACTACTGACGCCAAAACCGCTGTTCTGAACACCCGCTCCTCAAAACCTTTCCCGTAGTACTACAGGCGGAGGAGGATGTCAAAGAGCGGACGTACCCCGTCTTCGTGAACGCGTTGCAGGAAACCGGCCGAATCGAAAAGTAGTGCGATAGATATTCCTACTCCCGCGGGCAACGATTTGCCATATGCTGGGCGACGGGATCCCAATCGGAAACGGAGCTGGTAGTGGCTCGCTTGACCCGTCTCAGCCACTTCTCCTCCTCCTCCTCCAGCAACTCGAGACCGTTACCTCGGCTTCGATCGACGATCCAGAGGTCTTTGTCGACGGCTTGGTAGAGGACGTTCTCGAACTCCCACCCGAAGAGCGGTTCGAACGAGCTGTCGAAGTAGTCGAAGATGGTCTCGAGGAGGAGTTCGGAAGTGTCGATATTTTCGAAGCGAAGTTTCCCCTCGCCCCGGCAATTGCGTTTGAGCTCTTCCAGCGATTTCTCGACGAATGGGGAACCGAAGTCGCAGAGAAAGCGCTTCAAGAGAAACGAGAACACAAGAACGCGCTTCTCGTTCTCCTCGCCACTGTAGATGTGTTACAGGAAGCTGCAGAAGTGCTCAAAGCGGCGAAAGAATCGGAGGAAAGCGAGCAAGAGTTCCACCCAGAAAGCCTGGCCGACCTCAGTGACCAGGACTTGTATCGGCTTGGTTCGGTCGTGTTTTCCCTCTACGCTCGCATCTATCGAGAGGTCAAAGCCGACCAACGCGGAGAAACCCCGGATTTTGCTGCCCTTGCCACCGACATCCTCTACGGCGAGCGAACGATAGTGCGCGTTCTCGACCCCGAGTTCGAGTATCCCTCGATCAAGGCGATACGCGACCGGCAGAAGATCCACGGTGTACGTAATCGCGGTGCGCTGCGAGTCTACGATCAGTTGGATATTTCGATTGCCAGAGGTGCAGAATTAGCCGAACTGACTCAAAACGAGTTCGTCGAACTCCTCGAGAGCAGTGGAATGCGACTGGAGTATGGCCCAGACTCCGTTGAAGACTTTTACTCTGGCCCTGATCTGATGGATGAGTAAGGGACAGCTGATACTGGATAATTCCGTCCTCTCAGCGTTCGCTGCAGGCGAATGGTTCCACGATGTCTCATTTTGGGCGTCGCGATACACGTTGTACACTACCGAGCAAATATGGGCGCACGAATTCCGTCCACATCACGCGTTCTCGAAAACCCGAGTGGCTACGAGTGGAAACAGTCGATACCTCCAAACTCGCGGCAAGGACGGTTGAGTTAGGTGAGGCAGACTGGACACTGATTCGTCTCGCTGAAACGCTCGATGATCCGGTTCTCGTCTCGAACGACAAGCGATTGCTCGAGGAGACTGAACGGCGCGGAATTGAACGAATCTGGGGCTCAAAATTTGTAAAGCAGACCTTTGAGTCCTGTGGAATTGACAGACAAGCGTACGATGACGGGCTTCCATCCTACGTACGCGATGTTCATCTCCCAGATTTTGTGACCGCCGAACTCCGATCAGCAGAGAAGAAGTGAATCCTGATTTCGGCTATTTGTCTTTACGGTGGGCGTGAATCCGCCAACGCCTTCACAGTCTGCGTTCGTTATCAATACGGATATTCACCTGTCGAATTCCAACTCGTCACTGAACTCCTTCTGAAACCCTTCGACGAGCCGCCCGAAACCGGATTGGAGGAAGAACTCGGCGTCGGATTTCGCTTCGAAGAGATGCTCACGCCGCTTGTCGGAGTACTCCGTTGCCATCTCTTCGAGTTCGATTGCGAGTGCTTCGATCGTCTCCTCGTCCTCGAGTGAATCGTACGTTCTGAACACGTCCTTCAGCCCGCGTTTGGCAGAATTCCTGACGCGACCGTCCTCGTCCGTCATTGCCTCCAACAGGAAGCCAGCTGCGTTGTCGGTCTGCTCGCGAACGTCCTCGAGGTTGGCAGTCATCGAACGGTCGTCGTCCGCGACCGCGAAGATCAGTGCGATACCAGGTGTGAGGCGTTCTGCCACACGGACGGTCGACTGTCGAACGTAGCCGTCGTCGCTCTCGGCGTATAGGTCGGTCAACTCATCGAAGCACACCTCGAACAGCCGGACGCGTTCGTCGAGATCCATCTCCTTGATCGCGTCGACCACCTCGTTAACTCGATCCGCGTCCCCAGACTCGAGTGCATCCTCGAACTCGTTCCATCGGTCGTCCATGATGGATCAAACTAGCACGGCCACAGTCGGAAACAGTTCCGATTGAGGGTTCTCCAATTCGTTTGTATCCACCTGTTCGGGAGAACTCACTTTCTCAGTCTTCTAATGCCGAAGTCTTCTCGGGTGACGTTTTGAGTCGCTCTGCACTCACGTAACGCTGGTTGTACACGAAGGCGACGCGACTGTCAGAATCGTTTGCCGTTTTGTCGTTGCTGACCGGCTGCTCGAGGCTGAATCCACGTGCGCCATCCAAAAACAGCACTTTCTGCAACTGCCCATACCGCTCGGAATCGTCCTCGCATAGTCGTTCGACTGTCTCTCGCAACTCATTGTACTGTGAGTGCGTCAACTCCTCGTTCTCGTGAGCGAGGTCGACACTCTCTGGTGTGAGTTCGATCCGGTCGACGCTCCCGGTGATGTACGGCACTTCCGTCTTGATCTCGTTCTTCCGGTAAAAGGCGAGGTACGCACTCGGTCTGAACGACCGACCGGGCTGGCAAAAGTACATGCCGTACTCGTTGTACTCTCCCCATGCTCGTCTTGCCGGAATGACGAGCACACGATCCTCTGTACCGCTCGTCAGTTTTGCATCGTGGACGAACCGGATCAGTTCTCGAATAAGGAACGTCTCGCGTTCCGTCGGCGGACGCGTCTGCTCGGTGCTGACCGATTCATCTCGAGAAAGGAGGGCTTCGAGGGCAGAAACGAGCGTATCGAAGCTGATCCAGACGACCTGCTCGTTGTCGATCGCCCGTACTGCCGTCGGCTCACTCTCATCGGGACTAAGGACGACGAGTAGCTTCTTTCGCGTTTGTTCGGCCTCGAGGGCTGTGAGATGGTTCTCTAACTGACTGCGTGTCACCTCTCCGGGCCGGGTTTTGGTCTCAATGAACAGAGATACCGAGCTGCGTATGACGGCGTCAGGAATGGAATCCTCCGCGACGTACTGGGATTGAAACGTCACCACGGAGAGATCGGATTCGTCGAGTGCCGTCTCCAAGATGTCCTCGACGAGCGACGTGCCGAGATGCTCGAAAACAGAGAGGAGCGTGCCCGTAACCTGATTCTCCTGTTGTGAGTAGGTCGAAAAGAGTGGATTCGTCATACCGGGGCCAACGAACCATCTCATCAAAAGCCACCGGGACGGGAGTGCGGTACGAAATCCTCGTCTCGATAATTTCTTCAGGAAGGTGCTGTAGCGGTATCTCCAGCCTTCGGTTCGAACGGGAGGTTGATCACGAGTTCGTCGAACCAGACGACCGGTCGTTTGCTACGCCCGTCTTCCTCGTAGTAGATGATACCCAACTGGGCTAGTCGGCTGAGTTCCTCGTGGACGTTTTTGACGTCCCGATCAACAACGCGTGCCGTTTCGTTGATGCTTTGAGGTTCTTCGCGCCGAATCGCTTCGATGAGGTCGAGAGCTCGCGGCGTGAGCGTCTCCATCAACTCGTCGTAACTCTCGAAGGAGATCGTTGGCGACGACTCCACGCTATCACCCCGTTCGAGCGCCTGTATTGCGCTCTGAACGTTGTCGTGGAACTCTCCGGACGACTGGACGGTCACAACGAGCGTGGACTCGCGTTGAAGCTGTTCTCGTTCTAAGGGGTGCAGCGATGGCGTGTCTGTCATTGGAATCACCTCGTGGAGCTGGTTCGATTAGCGGACATCGAACTCGTCTTTCGGGATCTCGTTCCAGAACCGCTCCCACAATTCGACCATCCCGGGGAATTCGATGATCGTCGGTTCCGGATCGGGTGCCACGTGAAGTTCATGGCCTTTCGTATCTTCGTGCGAGTTGTCGTATCGACGGATCGTTCCATCATCGAGGGTCTTGGGCGGATTCGGTTCTGTCGCGCCATAGTGGAGCTTGTAGGCCCATCCCGATGGATAGGCGTCCCGGATCGTTCGCATCACGAAGACACGGACGAGGGTATCGTCCGTGTACCGTTTGACTCGACTGATACCGTCCAAGTCATCTTCCGATGGAGAGCCCATCCTCGGCTATTGGTACAACGGCCAATGCCAAAGGTCTATTGGTCTATAAACCAATAACGGGGGCTTCTGTTGCCTCGACTTCAGTAAAAGATTACAACGTCGTCGATTCTTCGTGATTTGCCTGCCAGCGACCGCTATCACGTCCTTCCTTTCGAGACTACGGAGTGCTTCTTCGATCTCCTCCGTCGAAAGGTCGAGTGCCGCCTCTAACTCTGATCGATGGATCGAACCGTCGATCGCCTGCAACACTTCGAGTTCCCGGTAGACGCGCTCGGTGATCTCGGAGATAGTCTCGGCCAACGGAGTCGTGATATTGTGCTGCTCCTCGAGTTCGAACAACGTCTCGTTGACATACGAGACGAACAGTTCCTGCCCGAGGACATCGATCTGTCGCTTCAGTTCGTCCTCGATGACGTCGAAATCGAGAGCTGTCTGTACCAGCGCGAACATATCCTCGATGTCGAGATACCGCTCGCCCCGCCGCCGATCAGGTAGACGGTGAGCGGCGTCTCGATGGCCTCACCGATTCGCTCCAGTTCGGCTTCAATGTACCCGCTGTCGAATCGCGCTCTCATACTGCCACCCCGTATTCGTCGGCGAGATCACAGAACTCGTTCCACGTCGGCAGACGGTCAGCCCGCTCCTCACCCTCTGTTTCGAGATACGCGATCAGATCGGCGATATCCGTTTTGACGCCATATCGATCTGCGAGAGACAGCAGCTCGTCTCGATCAACGTCCTCATTTTTGAGCAAGAGCAAGCAATACGACCGCGATCGCGCACCGTCGTCGATGAGGAGCATATGGCAACACAACTCTGCCGCCGAGATGTCGTCTTTCAACTCCGAATAGAGGTAATATCGGCGTTGACGTGCCAGCAAGGGAAGATCGAACGTCTGGAACCGTTCGGGCCCTGTCACGAGGAACGCGTCGGACTCGATCCCCTCGTCGGTCTGGACGAGGAATTCGTCGAGCGACTCCCAGAGGATCGTGTACGAGTCAGCGTGATCTTCGACTCGATTGCGGTTCCGAAGGTGGGCGAACTCCCGAGCTAACGTGACAAGTTTCTCGAACTCGTCGTTGACTACGTATTTCCCGTCGGATTTGTAGAGGATTCCACGATCCTGTAGCGGCGAGAGCGCCCGATGAACCGTACTTCGATGAACCCCAACCAGACCGGCAAGTTCGGTTGCAGATGTGGGCAAGCCGAGGTAGTAGAGCGAACGAAGCCTCGCACCGCCGAGCAACTCGGGAAAAGGGATGTGAGAATACTGCTGGACGAGCGCGTCGAACAGTTCGACGGCCTTCGCGTCCGATCGCTGCACTCGCTTCGTCTTCCCGGATCGATAGGAGTGGACGAGCCCTTTCGCTTCCGCCCTCTCGACGAGTTCGGAGACGTAGTTTACGCTCCGATCGAGTTCGTCTGCGAGTTCGGAGACGGAGGACTCGCTATCGAGTGCCGTGAGCACCCGGAGTTCCGCCTCGGTGTACACAGTGTTGCATTAGTACGAACTGAATATAAATAACGTCGTACTTTCGCAACGGTGTTCGCTACTCGATCAGTTCTCCGGTGCGTTCGTCGCTTGGCGGGGTGTCCCTCTCAACCGCATCGACGACTGCGAGGGTGATCTCGTGGTAGGGATACTCCGCCTGCAGTTCCCCAGCCAGTTCTTCCAGCCGCTCGTCCACCTCGAACGGATCCTCCGCTTCCTCGAGCAGTCGCTGCACTTCGTCGACGGACGGCGGCTGTGACCAGAGGCTTCCGTCCTGGCCCTTGCTTTCGAGAGTCGCCGCGCGCTGGCGTATCGCTCGGTCTGCTGGACGACTGCCGGAGCGACGAGTTCTGCCTCGGAGAACGTGTCCCCGTCCCACGCCGTCTCGAAGAGGCCGTATAGGTCGTCGATCGTCACGCCTTCGGACTCGACGGAGACACTTTCTCGTGAACGTTTTGATCGGCATTCGTAACTGACACGTTTCTGGGATGTAGAGCACCTACAAACGAGCTTCGGAGGAAACAAATAAAATCCGAGTAGATATCTCTCGAATCCTATGTCGCAATCCTTGTTTCGCTAAGCAAGATGTGCCGACCAGTGTCCAACATGCGACTTAGGAGATCGAACGCGAGTCCTGCGGCTTGCCGCAGGCGAGCGACACCGAGTGCTTTCCGCTAGCCACCTTGTCGGAGAGATTGACTGACCGCCCGGACGAATGTCCTGGCGGTCACGACCGGCGGCGACCTGATCACGGTTGGTCACGAACACGGCATAGCTTCCTTCAGCTTCCTCATCAGTCGCAGGTACGTACAGGAACTCTGCGGTGTGGTGGAGTTCGCCATCAATGGCGAACGGAACATCGTTCTTGACAG
>LKMJ01006284.1_pt1 | contig 11198 bp, 8 predicted proteins | sample 643391 | NCBI WGS metagenome assembly LKMJ01 (sample SAMN04112250, study PRJNA286221) | soda lake metagenome | biome: soda lake; feature: Kulunda Steppe; material: water; isolation source: sample PL-Br10 brine of Picturesque Lake | place: Russia: Kulunda steppe | collected 2010-07
GCATGGACCCAGCGCACCATGAATTCGGTGAGGAAGATGCTGACAAAGATCAGGTCATAGAACAGGAAATTCTGGTGAATCGGGTTGTACAGCTCGGCAAAATCGGGCGCCTGCTGCGCGATGAAGCTGCGGATGCCGCCAACGGCGTAAAGCGCATCAAACAGCAGCCAGATCAGGTTCACCACCAGGAGCAAAAGCATCAACGCATCCAGAATGAACCACGTAGTCTGGCGGTTCTTGCGGATGTTGCGGAGGTTCAGTTGCAGCACAGGTGCTCCAGTCTCGAGTGAATCCACCCTATATAACAGAGGATGGCCGGGTATGCATTAACCGCAGCGCGGGTGGTGCCCGAGCGGAGGGGCGTTCAGGCCATGCCGCTCCATGGGGAAGAGGTGCCTTGCTGGGGGGATCTCAGGGGCGGAACGACCAGAAGGTTCTGTGTGTTATTCTCGATCAGGCAGGGCAGTGAAAGCGTACTCCGTCTCAGGATCCGTCCTGATCAGCAGGCGCAAAGCGAGAGGAGGCAGGTTATGGACTTTGAAAAAGCGGTTCTGGATCCGGCAGGTAGTTTCAGCCGTCCGTCTGACGTGGTCAATGAGCTGTCGCTCAGTGACGAACAGAAGATCCGCATTCTGCGGCGCTGGGAGTACGACGCCCGCGCACTCAATGTGGCTGAGGAAGAGAACATGCCGGGCGATGGCGGTGCAGCGCTGGAACAGGTGCTGCAGGCCCTGCACCGGCTTGGCTATCAACCCAACACGGAAGAGGCGCCGCCGACCAAACAGGGTGGCGTTTGAGACTCGGAAAACGGTTGCGGGCGCTTTTTGAGGCGGTGCCCGACGGATACGACGATCTCTGGGATCTTGGGTGTGATCACGGTCGCCTCGGGCTGGCTCTGCTCGAGGCCGGTCGGGGTCAGCGTATCCATTTCGTGGATCGTCTGCCCTGGTTGATCGAGGGCGTTCGGGAGCGTCTTGCGCAGCACCCGCCACAGCACTGGTCTGCCCGGGCGCAGGATGCACGGGATATTGTCCTCAATGGCAGCGCTTCTGAGCTGGTGCTGCTCGCAGGGGTTGGAGCGGACCAGACACTCGCAATCCTCAATGCCGTGTCCGAGCGTCACCCGGATATCATCCCTGAGTTTCTCATTGCTCCCAGTGGGCCAGTTTTCCGGCTGCGTCATGCCTTGCGTGAGAGCGGCTTTCGTCTGCTTCAGGAGGATTTTGTCATGGAGCGCAGGCGGGGCTATCAGCTGCTTCGGGTCAGGCGCGCCGCTGAAGGAACACAGGAGCTGTCGCTGACAGGCCGGTTCTGGCAGCCCGGCGACCCGGCGCATCATGACTATCTTGAGCAGCAGCTGGGGCATTACCGGCGCCAGATCAACTCGCCCGATAAACGCCCTCTGGCTGAGGCGATTGTTAATGAGCTCAATGAGTGTCGCGACTGGATGACAGGCGCTCAGCCATTGTCTTCCGGGTCGGGATTGGCTCACGAAACATGATAAAAAGTCAGTTCGGTCTTCGGTGTCTACACTGATCAGGTACAATGCGCCGTTCGATTGTGCAACCAATAATAAATAGCCGGAATGGAGGGAGTCCCTGATGAAAAGGATGAGCGTGCTGGATTCGTCCTGGTTGATGGTGGAATCCGAGGATACGCCCATGCATGTGGGGAATCTGTTGATTTTCTCGCTGCCGGAAGGTGCATCAGAAACCTTTCTCAGGGATATGGTCGATCGCATGAAGAATGCCGGCGTCGTTCAGGCACCGTGGAAATATCGGCTGTTCAGCGGCAGTAAACTGGGACGCACCTTTGCACCCGGCTGGGTTGTGGATGACAAGCTGGATCTGGACTATCACGTGCGTCACTCGGCGCTGCCCAGGCCCGGCAGCGAAAGGGAGCTGGGGGTTCTGGTCTCCCGGTTGCACTCCCATCCGCTTGATTTTTCCCGACCACTTTGGGAGTGCCATATCATCGAGGGGTTGGAGAACAACCGCTTCGCGATGTACACCAAAATGCATCACTCCATGATTGATGGCATCAGTGGCGTGCGCCTGCTTCAGAAGATCCTTTCCACGGATCCAGCCCAGCTTGAGATGACACCACCCTGGTGTGTGCAGCCCAGCAGCCGGCGCCCGGGTTCCGGTGAAAGCGTGGCCTCGATCCAGGGGGCTTTCGGACAGGCTGTCGAAGCGCTCAAGGTGCAGGCCGGCTCAACACCCCGGCTGTTAGGCGCTGTCGCGAAGCTGGCAGCGGCAGCGCGCCGGAAAGATGACAGTGCACTGACCGCACCTTTTGTCGGGCCCCAGTCCATACTGAACAACCGCATTACCGGTCAGCGCCGATTCGCCACCCAGCATTACCAGATCGACCGTCTCAAGGCCATCTGTCGGGCGACGGATTCATCACTCAATGATGTGGTGCTGCAGCTGTGCGGTACGGCACTGCGACGCTTCCTCCTTGAGCAGGATAAACTCCCGGAGCACCCCCTGACGGCGGGTATTCCGGTGAACATCCGTCCGGCGGATGATGAGGGTACCGGAACGGCCATCAGCTTCATGATTGCCAGTCTGGCCACGGATGAACCCGACCCGGAGGCGCGGCTGGAGCAGATCAAGGCCTCAACACTCAAGGCCAAGGAGCATCTGCAGAGTCTGCCCCGCCATGTGCTCAACCAGTACACCATGCTGCTGATGTCGCCTTACATCATGCAGCTGGTCTCTGGGCTTGGCGGGCGGATGCGCCCCGTGTTCAATGTGACCATCTCCAATGTGCCCGGTCCCCAGGAGCCGCTCTATTATGAAGGGGCGCAACTTCAGGCCATGTATCCGGTATCGCTGGTTACCCATGGTGGTGCGCTCAATATTACCTGTCTGAGCTATGCCGGGGCGCTCAATTTCGGTTACACAGGATGCCGTGACACGCTCCCAAGCATGCAGCGGCTGGCCGTCTACACCGGGGAGGCTCTGGAGGAGCTGGAACAGCGGGTACTGTAAGGAAATCACTTTACAGTGTACACCTGTACTCTGTATTGTTCTGGTGTTACTTCGCAACATCAGCAGCAACAGAGAGGGATGATGACCGAAAAAGCCGCTGGCCAGAACCACACGCAGGCGCAGGTGATTGATTATTCGCCAGTAGAGGAGCTGTGGAACGCGCTTACTCATGGGCTCGGTGCCGCTCTGGCTCTGCTTGGTACAGTTGTGCTCATTGTTCTGGCCTCTGGTGGGGGCAGCCCCTTCGCCATAGTCAGTGCCTCAGTCTATGGCGCCAGTATGATTGTGCTGTTTGTGGCTTCCACGCTCTATCACAGTGCCCGCCATCCCCAGTGGCGCCGCGCGTTCAAGATGTTTGATCACTGCGCGATATTTCTGCTCATTGCCGGCACCTATACCCCCTTTCTGCTGGTGAATATGCGCGGCACCCTGGGTTGGACGCTGCTGGGCGTCATCTGGGGACTGGCTGCGGCAGGCATTGTGTTCAAACTGGTATTCGGTCACCGGTTCAAGGCACTGCAGGTGGCGACCTACCTTGTCATGGGCTGGCTGGTGGTTGTAGCCGCCACGGAACTGCCGGCGATTCTCGGTACGACTGAACTGGCACTGCTGGTGGCCGGCGGCCTAGCCTATACCCTGGGTGTGATCTTCTACCTCGGGAACCGGATTCCCTTCAACCACGCCATATGGCACCTGTTCGTTCTTGCCGGTGGCGCCCTTCATTACTTTGCCGTCTATAACGGGTTTGTCACCGCCGGGGTGACCTGAGCGACCGGCGGGACCGGCGTTGGGTTTTGTCTTACAGGGCGTTCATCCGTCACAAATCCCATGGGTGTGCGTCATTGCCAATGCTATCATCCGGTCATGACCCGAACTGTGTACCTTCCAGCCCGTTTCTGGCTGTCCCTTGCTGTCATCTTTCTGCTGGTGGGTACTGGCCATGTCCAGGGTGCCCGCCTTGAGGTGGTCACCGAGCCCCGGAACGAGGCCGTTGAGGACAATATCCGCGCCTACATCGGCAGCCTGGGTGAGCGTGATGCGGCCTCACTGCGCCGTTTTGCCAGTCATGCGCGGGATCAGACCCACAATGCCATGCGCGCGCTGGGCTATTACCAGGGGCAGGTGCGCTATCAGGTCATTGACGGGGATCCGCCGGTTCTCAGGCTGGAAGTAACAACAGGTGAGCCGGTGCGGCTTCGCGACATCGAGGTGGAGGTCCGGGGTAAGGCTTCCCGCATGGAAGTGTTTCAGCTTCCGGCCCGGCTTGAGCTCAGCGAGGGGGATGTGCTGAATCATGGTCACTATGAAGCCATCAAGCGCTTTTACCGTAATCAGGCGCTCAGGTATGGCTTTTTTGATGGTGAGTTCACCACGCGCCGTCTGGAGGTCAATCCTCAGCAGGGCACGGCGGACATCCGTCTGGTCTATGAAAGCGGCGAGCGTTACACCCTGGGTGAAGTCACCTTTCCCGAGGGGGCCTATTTTGACGAGAAACTGCTCCAGCGGTTTGTTCGTTTTGAGCCCGGTACACCCTATAATTCGGACCATACGATCCGGCTGACCCGGGATCTGCGCGGCACCAACTATTTCCGGGATGTGCTGGTTGATGCAGACCCCCGACAGGCTGAAGATCGGGAAATTCCGGTATCCGTGGATCTGACCGAACGGACACGCCACTCGCTGGGCGCCGGTCTGGGTTTCTCCACGGACGTGGGGCCGCGTGTGCGGACCACCTGGACTCAGCATTACGTTAACCCAAGGGGACACAGGCGCGGAGCCGAAATGGAACTGTCCGAGCCCAGGCAGAACCTTGGTGCTTTCTATGAGATTCCGCTGAATCCGCCCATGACGGACAGCCTGCGCTTCACAACGGCTTATCAGACAGAGGATATTGAGGACACCCGGTCTGAACGTCTGTCCCTGGGAACCCAGTGGACCACTGAGCTGGACTCAGGCTGGCAGCAGACGGTGTCTCTGCGTCGGGAAGATGACCGCTTCCGTGTGGGTGACGAGCGCGACCGCACTCTGCTCGTTCTGCCCGGGCTGAGCTATTCCTACATACGGCGGGATTCTCCGGTTGACCCGAGTCGCGGTTACCGGCTGCGCACGGAGGTCAGTGGCGGTCAGCGGGATCTGTTTTCGGACATTGATGTGCTGAACAGCAAAGCGGAGGCCAAAGGGTTGATCACGCTTGGTACGGGGGGACACCGTTTTCTGGCCCGCACCCAGATCGGTGCCGTCGGCACCAACGATTTCAAAAGGGTTCCGCCGTTTCTGCGGTTCTTTGCCGGGGGTGATCAGAGTGTGCGGGGCTACGGTTTTCGCCAGCTCAGCCCCCAGGATGAGCAGGGCGATCGTGTCGGTGGCCGCTTTCTGATCGAGAGCAGCGTGGAATACCAGTATCCGCTGTCCCAGCGTTGGCGGCTGGCCACCTTTGTCGACCAGGGCAACGCCTTTGATGAGCTCGGTGATCGGCTCAAGACCGGTGTTGGTGTGGGTATTCGCTGGGTTTCTCCGGTCGGGCCGTTGCGGCTGGATATTGCCCGTGCGCTGGACTCTCCTGAGCAATTCCGTCTGCATTTCTCTATGGGGCCTGAGCTGTGAAGGCGGTAAGGCGTGTTCTGCTGATACTGGCAGTGCTGCCGTTTGTGGTGCTGGGTATAACCGGTGCTGCGGCGATCTGGCTGCTGTTCACTGAGCCGGGCGGGCGCTGGGCGCTGGAGCAGGTGCCCGGACTCGAGGTGGAGGCCTTCGAGGGCGCCCTGGGCAATCGCTGGCAGGCCGATCACATCCTGTACGACGACGGCGCGGGGACCCGCGCCAGTGTGGATGAGCCTGACATGGCCTGGCGCACGGGCTGTCTGCTGCGGATGAAGGTGTGTCTGGACCGTTTCCACTCCGGTGGGATTACCGTTTCGCTGCCGGAAACCGACGATGAGCCGGCCCCGGAAACAGGCCCGCCGGAACTGCCGGAAATCTCGCTGCCGTTCACGTTCCAGGTCCTGGACCTGGACCTGGGGCGGGTCAGCGTCGATGACGCGCTGGTGTTTGAACGCCTCGCCTTCGCCGGCTCACTGTCCGGCGACCGTTTGCGTATTGAGGCGCTTCAGCTGGATCGCGAAGCGCTCAGTGCCGGACTTTCCGGGCGTCTCTGGCTTTCTGGCGACTGGCCTCTGGAGGCGGGGCTGGATCTTGACTACCGCCTGTCCGAGGATGAGTACCCCGGAACCCTGTCCCTGAGAAGTGATCTGGATGGCACGGTGGCGAACCTGGCTCTGGATACCCGACTCAGCGCACCCTGGCAGGCCCGCCTTACCGGCCATGTGCGGCCGCTTCAGCCCGGCATACCGGTGGAGCTGACTCTGCAGGCGGACGAATTCCTCGCGACGCCGGACCTGGATGACACGCTCCGGTTCAATGATGTGCTGATTGAGGCCAACGGTAACCTGGATGAAGGATGGCAGGTTGTTGCCGATGGCGCGCTCAACACGGCCCCGGCGTTACCGGTATCCATTGCCGGGCATGTCGATATGCAGGGGGCGGATATCGAGACGCTGGCCCTGAATGCCGGTACCCACCAGTACCTTCGCGTGCGCAATGGCCGGGTCGGCTGGGCGGATGGCCTGAGCACCTCCGGAAGTCTCGAGTGGCGCCATTTCCCCTGGCAGCGCCTGATACCGGATATGGAGCCTCTGCCGGTGGCACTGGAGCAGGCCTTTCTGGACTTCAGTCTTGAAGGTGATGCCTACGAGGGGGTTCTGGATGCGGCGCTGGCGACACCGGAAGGGCTCGTGACACTGAATACACCACTGAAAGGCACCTTTGAGGACATTGAGCTGGACAGGCTGCTTCTGACCTCCACGCATGGCAGTGCCCAGGGCCGGAGTTGGATCAGCTGGGCGGACCAGCTCAGCTGGGACTCGGAGCTGGAGCTTGCGGGTCTGAAACCCGGGACCTGGATTGAAGAGCTGCCGGGTGAGCTCCAGGGGCGGGTGGAGAGCAAGGGGCGTCTGACCGAGCAGGGCCCGGTTGCCAACGCTGTTGTTGCACTGGACGGGCAGCTTCGCCAACAGAACACGGCTCTGAACGCCACGGCCCGGATTGAGGGCGAGCACTGGGACCTGGAAGCGCTGGATCTGGTATTCGGTGACAACCGGCTCAGTGGCAATGCCCGCCAGCAGGATACTCTGGATGTCGCCCTGGATCTGGATATGACGGCACTGGATCAGCTCTGGCCTGGCCTGGCCGGACAGGTTGAGGGCGCCGTCTCGGCCCGGGACATTCTGGGTCGCCCCTTTGGCAGCGGTGGTCTGAAAGCCAGGGGGTTGCGTTATGAGGCGGCGGATCTTGAGCTGGCTGAGGCGAGCCTTGATCTGGATATGGCCGATGCCCTGTCCGGCACACTGGGACTGGAATGGCGTGATCTGACAGTGGCGGGCCAGAGGATTGAGGCCGGCTCTGTCCGTCTGTCCGGGGATGAGAGGGACCATGAACTGACACTGGCACTGGAGCACGAAATGGCCGAACTTGGCCTGGGCGCTCAGGGTGGCTGGCATGGGGATCACTGGCAGGGTCAGCTTACCGGAGGCCGTGTTGACGCCATGGATCAGCTCTGGCTGCAGGAAACACCTGCTGAACTGCGGATCGACCCGCAGGACAGCGTGAAGCTGGGGAATCACTGCTGGGCCTGGGGCGACGCCCGCCTGTGTGCGGGCGACCAGCAGCTCTATCCCCAGCCGCAGCTTGATCTGGCGCTGCATGAGTTTCCGACCACCGTTTTTGAGCCTTTCCTCCCTCCGGACATGCGCTGGGATGAAACACTCAGTGCGCGTGTACTGGCTGAACTGACAGAGCAGGGGCCCGAAGGCACTCTCTGGGTGGATGGTGGCGCCGGTCAGGTCGGGGTGCGCCAGATGATCGATCCGGACGATCTGGACGTGGCATCGGATGACGGTGTGGATGGTGATGCACGCTGGATCGCGCTTGAGTACGACACGCTGAGAGCCGATGTGGGTCTGTCACCTGAAGAGGTGGATATGCAGCTGTTACTGGCTGGCCCCGAGATTGGTCGCCTTGCGGTACGATCCCGCATGGATCCCACTGACGAGACCTACCCCCTGGACGGCAGTGTCGAGCTTGATCGGATGGACCTGGCGCTTGTGCGCCCCTTCCTGGACCTGAATGTTGTGGAGGGTCAGATCCAGGGCAGGGCAACGGTATCCGGCCCGCTGGAGTCGCCCCAGCTGCAGGGCAATGTAAGGCTGGAAGAGGGGAGGATCCTGGACCCCCGCCTTCCCATACGCCTTGACCATTTCACGCTTGAGGCGGCTGTTGATGGTGAACAGGCAACCCTGGGAGGGCAGTGGCGAAGTGGTGATGAGGGTACCGGTGAGATCAGTGGTCTGGTTACCTGGCTGGATGGTCTTCAGGCCGATGTCAGCATCGATGGTGAGCGGCTGCCGGTCACAGTGGAGCCGTTCGCTGAGCTGCTGGTGTTTCCTGCCATAGAGATTCGATACAACGCGCAGGGGTTGCGTGTCGGTGGCCGGGTGGATGTTCCCAGTGGGCAGATTGAGGTTCGCTCGCTGCCGGAGGGAGCGGTGCGGGTGTCCGAGGATCAGGTGATCGAGGGTGAGGAGGAAACCGCCGATCCATTGAATCTGACCATGGACCTCGTTGTTGTGGTTGGCGAGGATCGGGTCAGCTTTGAGGGGTTCGGAGTCACCGGCAACCTGCGGGGGCGCCTGCGTCTGGTGGATGAAATGGAGGCCCGGGGTGAGCTCAGTCTGGTGGATGGCATATACCGGCTTTATGGCCAGCAGCTGACCATCCGCCGGGCCCAGTTGATTTTCTCCGGTCCACTGGATCAGCCGTTCCTGGACATTGAGGCGGTGCGTGAAGTGGGGGATGTGACAGCGGGTGTGCGCCTCAGCGGTCGCGCCGACGAGCCCCAGGCCGAGATCTTTGCGCAACCGTCCATGAGTGAACCCCAGGCGCTTTCCTATATCATGTTTGGCCGCCCCATGCGCAGCGAAGGGGACAGTAACGTGGTGGGTGAGGTGGCGCTGGCCCTGGGGCTTGCCCAGACCGCACCGGTAACCCGTGAGCTGGGGGAGCGGGTCGGGATCCAGGACCTGCAGCTTGAAACCGAGGGCACGGGTGATGAGGCGAGCGTCGTGGCGACGGGGTACATTACGGACCGATTGAGTCTGCGCTACGGCGTTGGACTCTTCCAGCCGGTCAACCGGCTCGCGGTGCGCTATGATCTGACACAGCGGCTGTTTCTGGAGGCGGCCAGTGGCGTGGCCAATTCCATGGACATCTTCTACCAGCGGGATTACTGATGATCGTGCATGGTGAACAGGTGCGCCTGACCCCCCGGGAGCGCCGCGTGCTGAAGCGGATCACCGGTATCGATCCGCATTTCATCCGCGATCGGGAAGGCCTGGAGCGCTTCAGGGATCAGCATCTGGCCAACCGGGCCTCGGACCCCGCCCAGATCCGACTGCTCAAGGCCCTGCTGCGGCGCCACCTGGTGCCATGAAACGTAAACGCCGCCCGGGAAGGGCGGCGTGTTGAACCGGTTTTTGAGAGGCCTGCTGTTCAGAAACGGGCCGTCAGACCCAGGCGCAGGGTATCCGCTTCCCCTTGCGGGTTGTTGTCGACCGACTCATCGAAGGTGTAATCGATTGAGCCGCTCACCAGCGGCGTGAAGAAGTGCTCGCCACCCAGCGTGACGGCGGTGTTGTCGTCGATGTCATTGTCAGTATGGGCGATGCCCAGCCCGACACTCGTCTCATCGGTGATGAAGAAATCACCACGTACATCCGTCACGACGGTGTCGACATCATCATCCGCGAAGTCCACGTCCGCAGTCAGGCTGACCGCCTGGTCCGAATGCAGCCGGTCCACGTACTTCGCGCCGATTGAGACCACGTCTTCCTGCGCGAACTCAGGATCCTCAAACGCGTACCCTGCCGTGAACCGTAGCCCGTCCAGAGCCATGAAACCGGCGGTCAGGACGGCACCGGTGTTGGAGCTCTCCTGCCCGCCTGAATTCTCAACCTGGTTCACCTCGGCGCGGCCATAAAAGTTCTCCTGATAGAACTCAGCACCGGCCCGGATTGTGCTCTGATAGGGGCGCTGATCATCATAGCGGTAGTCGGCAAAGGCGTTGCTGGCCCGGTCCAGGAAAGCGGCTTCCGCCAGCGGCGCGCCACGAGTGCTTACGGGATCAAAATAGAAGATGCCCTCTGCCTCATACACATCTTTTGAGCTGGCTCCGGCCTGGTCGAAATCCACATTGGAGTAATTGAAGTTACCCTCCGCCTGGTAACTCTGGGCTGAAGCCAGCGCGGGAACTGCGGACAGGGATGCGATCGCCAGGGACAGTGTCAGTTTCTTCATTGTCGCAACCTCCTTGGTTGGTTCAGTTGGTTAGCCTTTATTGGCTACCTCACCCGCAAATCTGGGGGCGGTGAACGTATGGCTCAAATGACGATAACGACATGAAGGTTTCCTTTGTTTAATGAGTCTGCGGACTGACCCGGATCCCATGGCCACGACAATGCGTCGGGAGCTCTTCGTGTCCTATGGGGTGGGGTAGGCCCAGCGCTGGCACTCCCTGACCCAGTCGTGGGCGAGGTTTTCCAGTGACCAGCCCTGTTTTTCCCGGTAGCGTGCCCGGAACGACTGCAGACGAATCGGGTCACTTGCCAACTCCTCCAGGGCAATCCAGTCATTCCAGACGCCGGCAAACTGCCAGGAGTCGTGGTCCAGATCACAGTCCGGTAGTCGGTAGTGCAGTGTCGGTCGCGGTTTGATGCGGTCATCGTCCACGGCTTTCCGTACTCGTTCCGGCTGCAGCCAGGCGAACAGTGGCATCAGATCCAGAGCCCGGTTCCGGGTCGGGTTGTACCGGAGATAATCGCTGATCAGCGTGTCCAGGTCGGGAAGGTAGTCGTCCTCCATAACCAGTTTCACGTAGGCGTCGGGCCAGGGATCGATATAGGTGGTGAACTTGCGGCTGATATCAAGCTGATGTCGGGATTTCAGCCAGGGATACAGGCCTGCGAATGCCTGTATGTATCGCCTTATGGTGCCGGCATCGAGGGCGGGCAACTCTGGATTAAGCTGCAGACCGAACGCATAGTAAAGCGCATGCCGACTGCCGAGAGCTCCCTGTCCGGCCAGATATTCGCA
>LKMJ01006285.1_pt1 | contig 11197 bp, 11 predicted proteins | sample 643391 | NCBI WGS metagenome assembly LKMJ01 (sample SAMN04112250, study PRJNA286221) | soda lake metagenome | biome: soda lake; feature: Kulunda Steppe; material: water; isolation source: sample PL-Br10 brine of Picturesque Lake | place: Russia: Kulunda steppe | collected 2010-07
GCCGACTCCCGGAAGTGATCCGCACAGAGATGGGCGCCGGAGTAGGCGGCGTGCATCACCGCTTCTTCCCCACACCGGTTACAGTCCATTAGCGATCCGTTGTCGATCGGTACTCATCACGGTTTCGTCTACCAGTCGTCGGGAATTCGGGTATCTGGCTCCGGTGTCGTCCCGATCAGACCGGAATCATCGGTTCGTCCTCGTCTTCGACCACACCGGCCCCCTCCTCTAGAACGTCGAGAACCGTCTCGATATGGTGGTCCCGGCTTCGTGAGGAGAACAGTTCGTGACCACCGTCGTAGAGGACGACATGTCTCGCCGGCACACGTTCGCCGATCGGCCGCAGGCTCACCAGGGGGTCCCGAAGCGAGCAGAAGACGACTGCGTCGTGGTCGATCGTCAGCAGGTTCTCCTGGGCGTGGCGGGTTTCTCGGACGAACGCCGGCGAGACCCATCGGGGGAGCGTCGCGAGCTGGTGGTCGGTCGCCAACTCGCCGATCGCATCGGACTCGATCTCGCCCAGCGGAAGACATGGAAACGTCGTCGGGACCTTCGAGACGGCCTCGATGAGGGGCTCGACGAACGCCTCCCCATAGCCCCACCAGGGGCTGAGGTAGACGTGGTTGTCCGCGCCGTCGAGTGCCTGAGCGACGAGCGCGCCGGCGCTGTGGCCGACCAGCTGGTAGCCGTCCAGATCCAGGACGTACTCGGCGATCGGCTCCAGCCAGTCGGCTTTGAAGTCCTCGATGTTGGTGGGCAACTCGAAGGCGTGGACGCGGTAGCCGGCGTCGGTGAACTTCCCGATGAGCCAGCTGACGTTCTCGTGTGTCCAGCGGTTGCCCCAGCCCATGACGAAGACGAGGTCTTCCTCGCCGTCCTCGTTGAAGACGCGATGTCTCATATTTGTTCGTTGGGCGCCACCCATCAAAAATCTGCTCTCTTGACACGTGAATTGGTACCATGGGTGTCCCGCCCCCGATCGAGCGACTCGATCGACGGGTGGGCGTATCAGTCGATCGACGGACGCCTCCCGATCGCCAGAGAGGACGGTATGAGAAACCGTTTTGCGACCCGAAACCGAACCACGAGTAATGACTGGCTTTGACCGCCACGACGCGGTCGATCGGCTCGCGGGACTCGTCGACACCGTCGAAACGGAGCGGATGCCGGTGCCGGTGCGGGAGGTCTGGGCGTTCGGTGACGTCGCGCTCGGTCTCGACCCGGTCGATCGGCTCGACGTCTACCTCACGAAGGACGTGTTGATGCGAGACGACAGCGAGACGGCCCCGACTGCCGATCGAACCGAGGCTGACGCCGACGTTCAGGAGACCCCGGGCGTCGGGACGTCGGTTCGGGCCGACTGGGCTGCCGAGTACCCGGAGTACGTGCGGACGAACGCGAACGGGCACGCGGCTCCCGAGCAGTGTCTCGCGGCCCATCTGGTCTCTGATGGCGAGCCGATCCATCTCGAGGTCTGTAACGCCTCCTTCGAGGACAACGTCACCCAGCGCCTTCGCGGCGCGACGCTACGCGAGGATTACAGCCAGTTGCTCGATCCCCGGGGGGTCTGTCTCTGGGCCCACGGCGTCCGGAGCGAGGAGGCGTTCGGCAAACTCCGCGAGAGCGAACTGGCGTTGCCCACGCTGTCCCGTGCCCTCGAGATGCTCGGACTGGACGACGAGCAGGCGACTGAAGCCGCCCAGGAACTGCACGCCTGGCGCGATCAACAGGAGGGTGTGACGGTGCGTGGCGACGTCGTCTAGTGAATCGACCGTCGCTGTCACTCGATTGAGAGCGGCCGATGGGTCACCCGATAGCCGTCGCCCTCGCCGATCGGTTCGACACTGGCGACCTCGCGAAACCGGATCCGTCGTTCCATCTTCGTGACGACGTCGGTGTCGTAGGCCTCGGCCTCGTAGGCAGGTGGATCTCCGTCGGCCTCGCGTTCGGCGACGAACTCGCGATGACGGTCGAGGCGGGCCTGCCCGATCGATCGCGAGAGCGACTCGACCGTCGCCACTCGATCGTCGAACACGTCACGGAACGCGGGTTCGAGTTCGTAGCCGATCGAGTTCCGGCCGGCACACATCGCAGCCAGTGAGGTGGTTCCGGTGCCCCAGAACGGGTCGAGGACGGTGTCGCCGTACGCAGAATACATACAGAGGAGGCGGTAGGGAATCTCGAGTGGGAAGGCGGCCGATCGATCGCGAAGGTCGTCGTCGACGGTGTCGAGGGCCTGGAGTTCGCCCTGAACGTCGGTCCAGACGTCGGAGAACCACCGGTTGCGTTCCTCCCAGAAGTAGGCCGCCTCGTACCGACGATCGGCGCGTGGCTCGAACGACCGACTGTCACCGCCCTTGCGAAAGACGAGGATGTACTCGTGTTCGAGCGTGACGTAGGCGTTGGGCGGGAGCATTCCGCTGCCCATGAACTTCGCGGCGCTGTTGGCCGGTTTGCGCCAGAGGATATCCGGCAACGGATCGAAGCCACGCGACTCGAAGGCGTCGATGATCCGCGCGTGGTTGGGATACACGCGAAAGCGTCCACCGATCGATCGGGTGGCGTCGCCGACGTTGAGACAGACGATCCCGCCGTCGACGAGTACCCGTTCGAGTTCGTCCCAGACGCGATCGAGCTGGTCGTGCATCGCGTCGAACGCCGCCTGGCCGTCCCCTGTAGCGAGTGCCTCGCCGATTTCCGGGTCGAGATCGGCAAAGAGGTCGTCCCACATCTCGATCATCGGGTACGGTGGCGAGGTAACGACGAGTTCGACGGTGTCGTCCCCGATGGTCGACAGCTCCCGGGCGTCACCGACGACGACGCGATGAGTCGTCTCCATTGCTGACAGCCAGTCGCGTCGGGTCCTTAGTGTTCGCGATGTTGATTCATCGCCCCGGGTCGATCGGAGAGCGACTCCGAATCATCGTCCCCTCGCTCCGAATCGATCGCCCTACTCCTCGATCTCGTCGCCGGCGTCTCGTCGGTCGGTGTCGCCGGCCCCACGGCGGTCGGTATCGCCAGCGGGCTGTTCGTCCTCGATCGCGTCAGTTTCCGTCTCCGAGTCCGCTGTCTCCTCGTCGACGCCGGTCGTCGCCGGTTCGAACTCCTCGATCGGCTCCCACTCTCCCTCGTCACTGTCGGCGAGTCGGCGACGGAGAACCACGGCACCGACGATCGCCGCGACTGCGAGCAGGAGTTTCGGCAGCAGAGAACCGCCCCCAGTGTCGGATTCCTCAGTCGACTCGACGGGTTCGTCGTCGGTCTCGATCGACGTCGGGTCGGTTTCCCCGTCAGTCTTTTTGTCGGTCACTTCGTCGACGACGTCCTCGATGATTTCGGGTTCTGTGACGTCACCGATCGGCGTTTCCGACAAGTCATCGGATTCCCGCCCGGCCAGAAACCCGATCGCTGCGCCCAGCCCGAACAGCGCTCCTGCAAGCGGGAGCCCCCGCCCGCCCGAGGGTCCTTCTCCTGCCGCATCGACACCGTCGAGAATCGATTCCCGGAGCGGTGTGTCCATCCCCTTTTCGACCGCTTCCGTGACGATCAACTCGGCTACTGTCTTCTCCTGAGAGTCGGCCATGGTCTGGCCGACCAGACGGGTCCATATAATTCTGTTCACCGTTTCTAACCAGGCAGTTCGAGTTAGCGACCCCGTTACGACCGGGCTACCCGAACGCGTTCGGTGTATGTACTCGACCGAACGCCACTGCCGGGGTGCCCCGATCGATCGTCGTCTCGCACACACCGCCGATCGCGAGCCGTTGGTATCCCATCGTAAACCGGACGCTGCCGTGGCTTTACCACCGGTGTCAGCGGCACCGATCGCCGGTAAACGTGTTGTTTCGACCTGCAAACCCCGGTCAAGCACCACGCCAATCGGGAACGCGTATCGAGTCACCCGAAAGCGTTGCATAACGAAACCCGATCGGCATGATGAGGGCGCTATGAGCGTCATCCGGCAACCGGAGGTGCTCGGTCGCACGACCCAGCGGCGACTCGTCGGTGTGACCGCAGCGCTCTCGGCGACGGCAGTCGAGTCGCTTGCCGTCGGCCTCTGGTTTCTGCTCGTCGTCGACGCTCGATCGGCGACGACCGCGCTCGCTGCGCTCGGAATCCTCTTCTGTGGGGCGTTGCTCAGGACTGGCGTCTTCGGTGTCGCGATCGACGAGTTCCGCGATCTCCTCGAACCGCCACGGCTGGCGGCGACGCTGTTGCTCACCGGTGGCTGGGTTCTCTGGCTCTGGGTCGCAGAACTGATCGGTGGCGGTCCGGGACTGATCGTCGCAACGGCGCTTCTGGGCGGGCTGTTGGCCGTCCAGTTTGCGGTCGAACACGCGGTGTTCTGTCGCCGGCGGGACCTCCAGGTTCTGGGCTCGATCGTGCCAGCACTGCTTCTCGCAGCCGGCTCGGCGGCCATGCTCGTGTCGGCGTGGTTCGTGGAGTGGTCGGTGACCACGCCGGAACTCTCACTCGGCGTGACCACCGTCTTCTTCTGGATCGACGCCGTCCACGTCGGCCTCGTCGCCTTCGCCGTCTGTTCGTTTCTGGCCCACCAGCGGCGATTTCAGTGTGCGCTGCGTGGCTGAGCGGACGGTGTACTCGATCGGATCCTCGTCGATCGTCTCCGGGTGGCCCGAAAACCGTCCGACTGTGTGATTACTTTCCGGAGGCACCGACGTTCTGTTCGCTCTCGAACGATTCCGGGTCGGGTTCGATCGTCGCGTACTGGACTGCCCGTCGCCCCAGCGTTGCGACGCGATTTTCGAGTTTCTCGTCGACGAGCGCACCATCCTCGATCGCCGATCGCGGCGTCGGCACCGCCGCCTCGTGGGGGATCACCCAGGCGTTGAGCGCCCGACAGACCGATCGCAGCTGATCGAGTGCGCTCACTGGGAACGCGCCACCCGACACCGCGAGCAAGCCGACCGTCTTGTCCTCGAACTCGTCGAAGCCACAGTAGTCGATCGCGGTCTTCAGCGGCGAGGAAAACGAGCCGTGGTACATCGGCGTCCCGAGGACGATCGCGTCCGCTTCCCTGACCCGCCTGGCGAGTTCGTCGGCGTCGCCGGCGTCCGCCCGATCGACGTCCGCATCGAACAGCGGGAGTTCGTACTCCCGGAGATCGAGGAGTTCGACAGTTGCCCCGGCCTCTTCGGCCGCCTCGAGGACGACGCCGAGTGCCACCCTGGTGTAACTCTCGTTGCGGAGACTGCCACAGAGTCCGACGACGTGAACGTCGCTCATGCCCGTGGTGACGATCGGCTCCCTCAAATAGGTCACGCTCCTGACAGCCTCGATCGCCGACTCGACTGACAACTCGATCGCCGACTCGACGGCCATTTATTACTCCCCTCCGAACCGATCGGTGTGCAGTCGATCGTCTCGGTGCTGGCGACGGAGGCCCTGCCGCGAGTCTTCGTAATCACGCTGTTGATCGGGATCGGCGTCGGCTTCGCGAATCTCGCAGTCGCCTACGGACTCGTCGACGTCATCGCCCGCGTCGGCCGGTATCTCACCGAGCCCGCGAACCTCCCCGACGAGGTCGGGGCGGCCGTTCTCACCAACACGGTCTCCGTTACCGCGGGCTACGGCATGCTCGCCGAGTTTCGCGAATCGGGGCTGCTCGACGATCGGGCAACGCTGATCGCCGTCGTCCTCAACACCTTCTTCGGCTTCGTCCAGCATATTTTCACCTATTACGGACCCGTCCTCGTTCCAATTCTCGGACTGCAGGTCGGACTGCTGTACGTCGGGGCACGGGCAGGGATTTCGCTCGCGATCACGATCGTCGGCCTGGTCGCCGGGGCGCTTCTCCTGCGTGGCTACGAGTACGACAGCAGCGCAGTCGAACCGGACGGGCCTGAGGAAGACAGACCACGGACTCACCGCGAAAAACTCCGTCACGCCGGCGCGAAGACGAAAACACGGCTTCGATCGATCGTCCCCCGACTGGCCGTGATCTACTCGCTCGTCTTCCTCGCCCTGGAGTACGTCGACCTCGAAAGAATAACAGCGGTCGCCGAACCGATCACTGCAGTGGTCGGCCTCCCAGGTGCCGCAGTCCCGGTAATCCTCGTCTCGACCGTCGATCCGACCAGCGGTGCGATCGCGATCGCTCCCCTGATCGCCGACGGCGTCTTCACTGCCGAGGAAGCGGTCATCACCCTGCTGGTCGGCAGCCTGTTCTCGCTGACCGTGGGCACGGTCAAACGATCGATCCCGTTCCAGTACGGTATCTGGGGTGCCGAGTTCGGCACGAAAGTGATCGTCGTCAACACCGGGCTGAAAGCGGTCTTTATCGTGGTCACGATCGTCGTGTTCGCGATCGTTTGATACTGATTAGCGTCATCAATTACCGCCGATCGGCCGGAGCGGGGTCGCCGATCGGTGGTAACTACGGACACTAATCAGTATGAGCGGGGTCGAATTCTGCATCAGTTGCCCAACTACCGACCAGCTGGTGGACAGCACGGTGCAGGACGCGTCTCTCGGAGTTGAGTCGCGGAGCAATCCCCGATAAGTTACTGGAGTTGGTCGCGTACTTCGTCAATATATTCAGCCTTAAGCCGATGAGAAGCATGTCTGGTATTTCCTTCAATTTCTTCGCTATCGACCCAGTGGATAGCAACCATATGCCGAGGGTATCTGGAATTCCTGCGTATTACGCCATTCATTCCATTTTTTGTTAGATCTATACCATAATCATCTTGTAGACGACGCCGCACCTCAACACCGCGCAGAGGCTTGCCGTCTGCGTCAGCAAGCACTTTCAATACCGCTTTTTGTTTTTCTGTCAAATCACTCAAATTAGTTCCCATTGTGTATTCAGGTACGATAAATAGATATTTTATATTTTCTACAGATTCACCGTTTTTCGAAGAAGGGTGGTTCGATCGGCTCGACAGCGTGGGCGTTTTCGATCGTCGGTTGCACCGATCGCCGTATCGTGATTGCTGGCACGCGGCGCTACAGCCGCTGACTCGGCGAGGCGACGACGTCGAGACCGGGACTGTAGTAGTAGATCGGGTCGGCCTCCGGTTCGGCGAACCCGTGAGCGGTGAGCAGGGTATTCGTCTCGATGTCGGCCCCAGCGGGGTACAGCGTCCATGGGTCGTGATCGACATCGGTGTAACGAATCGAGCCGTCCTGGGCCTCCGTGTAGAAGCGGTAGCGCTCGACGAGATACCGTGCGAATGGGTCCTCGGGCGCGGAGAAGGGCTCGCCGATCGGCCAGTAGGTGCCTTCGTAGTGGACGGGTCGTGCGCCGGGGTGGCACCGACGGCTTCGAAACCGAACGCGGCCGTCGTCCCAGTCGAGCGAAATCCGCGCGTAGTAGTAGGGCAGGTGATGAAACAGCCGGGCACCGATCACACTCGACAGTCCCTGGGCGTCGAGACTGAAGAAGTAGACGCTGGGGACGCCATCACGGGTGACGTAGGTTCTGAGGTTGAGTTCGGGTAACGGAACGCCGAGCCGTTCGGGAAGTCCCTTCGGTCGAACCGCGACGTTGGTAAACGGGACGATCGATAGCCACGCCGACCCGTCGTAGACGTCGGGTTCGAGGCCTGCTGGCAGGTGGGCCTCCATTATAGCCGGCTCGATCGGCCAGTTCTCGAACAACAGGTGTCGCCAGCCCATCTCCAGTGGAACGACCATATCCGCTCTCAGGGTGGCGTGGACAAATCCCTTTGGCCGAATTCCCTTCCGGGGAGTCGCCGACGGGTGTGCGCTGCCGATCGGCCCGACATTCCTGCCGATCGGTGTGACGCGACGACCACAGTAGTATTGAGGGATTGGCACAGAGGGATAGATATGGAGTACACGACACTCGGATCGACGGGAACGACGGTCTCACAGCTGTGTTTCGGGACGTGGCGGTTCGGTCGCGAAACTGGTGGCGTCGTCGAAACCGATCGGGAACAGGCCCACGAACTGCTCGATGCAGCCTGGGATCACGGAATCAACTTTTTCGATACGGCCAACGTCTACGGCACGCCAAACGGCAAAAGCGAGGAGTACATCGGCGAGTGGCTCGCTGATCACGATCGAGAGGATTTCGTCATCGCCTCGAAGGTCTACTTCCCCTTCGACGGCTGGGGTGAGCCCGGGCCGAACGACTCCGGGCTGGGACGCAAGCACATCCGCGCCCAGATCGAGGGGACGCTCGATCGCCTTGACACCGACTATCTGGACCTGTATTACATCCACCGCTGGGACGAGAACACCCCGATCGAGGAGACGCTCTCGACGCTCGACGGGCTCGTCCGCGAGGGAAAGGTCCACTACCTCGGTGCGTCGACGATGGCCGCCTGGCAGCTGACGAAGGCGCTATGGCAAAGCGACGTCGACGACTACGCCCGGTTCGACGTCACTCAGCCACTCTTTCACGCGGGATATCGGGACGATATCACAGAGTATCTCGACGTCTGTGCCGACCAGAACATCGCGGTCTGTCCGTACTCCCCACTTGCGGGTGGCTTCCTCACGGGCAAGTACGAACGCGCCGACGAGGACGATCCCAAACGATACGAGGCCCCCGACGGCTCGCGTGGCTCGCTGTCCGATCGGTTCGAGGACTTCTATCTCTCCGAACGCGGCTGGCGCGTCCTGGACGAACTCCGCGCGGTCGGCGACGAACTCGACGCCACCACTGCCCAGGTCGCCCTCCGCTGGCTGATCGAACAACCGGACATCACGTGCGTCCCGATCGTCGGGGCCCGGACAGCCGACCAACTCGAGGAGAACGTCGGCGCGATCGACGTCTCGCTGTCCGACGAGCAGTTCAACCGGATCGTGGACGCTCGCTACGACGAGGACGGCCAGCGGTGGGGCCACCGGAGCTGATTGGGATCGACGATCGGGAGTAGATACTGTTCGCTACTTTTGCTGGGGTTCGACCGAGCGAGTGAAACGAGCGAGGGAGGATCCCAGCAAAAGCGGTTGTTACGAATCAGTCCCTTTTTACGCGGCGCAAGGGAAGCACAGGCTATGAGCTTCGAGAAAGACGATCGGGTCGTGTTGCACGACGAGCACAGCGAGTTCGACGGCGAGGTCGGGACGATCACCCAGACGATGGAGTCGATGTTCGGTGACGTCACGTACACGATCAGTTTCGAGGAGGGCCAGGAGGCCGGCGTGCCGGAAGATTCCCTCGAAGCAGCCGACGACGTCGACGACGAATAAGCGAGGAGCGGCTCCTCGAACTGCGTTTGCGATCGAATCACGATGCCACAGATCCCGCTTCACTACGTCGATTTGCGCACGTTCTGTTATGCCACGGAGGACGAGAAACGCGTCGAGGAGGCGCTTCGAACCCTCCTGCCCGAGGAGTTCGAACTCGATCGGGCCACGAGCGAGGGCCACTACGGCGATCGGATCCTCGTGCTCTCGGCGCGCGTCGAGCGGGCCGACGAGGTGAGACACGTCCTCTCTCGGCTGGCCGATCTCGCGGAGTTCGATCGGCTGCTCGCGGAACTCGACGATCGGGTGACCGAGAACACCGAGCTGTTTTTGCGCCTCGACAAGCAGGCCGCCTTCGAAGGTGACGTTCGGCTGGGCGAGGGGATCACGGTCCGGGCGAAAGTCGAGGCCTACCCCGCCAAGAAAGAACAGGCCGTCGAGAACGCCGAGGAAGTACTCGATCGGCTGCGCGAGGAGTGATACGGATTAGTGTCCGTAGTCACCACCGATCGGCAGGGACGGGTTCGCCGATCGGTGGTAATTGATGACGCTAATCCGTATCGATCGTCGTCAAAAATACCACGTCAGACGGGTCGCCAGTATCGACCGTTGCCGATCGATCCTCGAGTTCGATCGAACCGGGACTCGGCCGGTCCTACTGGAAGGTGCGACCGAGCTGGTCGGTTTCCTGGGCCGGTTCGGCCTGCTGGAACTCCTCTTCGAGTTCGTCGTAGCGTTCGCGCGTCTCGGCGGTCACGCTCGCGTGGACCTCCTCTAGGGCGTGCTCGAAGTGTTCTTTGCTGATGCGGACGTTGCCGATCGTGTCGGCCATCTCCTCGGGATCGACCGAGTTGATGAACTCGCGGCTCGCGGCCATCGAGGCCTCGCGACAGACCGCTTCGATATCCGCACCGACGTAGCCTTCGGTTTTGCTGGCCAGCCAGTCGAGGTCGACGGCTTCGGCCAGTGGCTTGTTGCGGGTGTGGACCTCGAAGATCTTCTTGCGGCCACCCTCGTCGGGGACGGGGACGTGGACGTGGCGGTCCAGCCGTCCGGGACGGAGCAGGGCCGAGTCGATCAGATCTGGCCGGTTGGTCGTCGCGATCACGACGACGTCTTCGAGCTCTTCGAGCCCGTCGAGTTCGGTCAGCAGCTGAGAGACGACGCGTTCACCGACGCCGGAGTCACCCTGGCGCTGGCCGCGTTCGCCCGCGATCGAGTCGATCTCGTCGAAGAAGATCACGGTCGGTGCGTTCGACCGGGCCTTCTCGAAGACTTCGCGGACGCCCTTTTCGCTTTCCCCGACGTACTTGTTCAGCAGTTCGGGGCCCTTGATCGAGATGAAGTTCGACTGGGCCTCGTTGGCGACTGCCTTTGCGAGCAGCGTCTTCCCGGTGCCGGGTGGGCCGTACATGAGGACGCCTTTCGCGGCCTCCATGTCCAGCGTCTTGAACACGTCCGGGTAGTCGAGTGGCCACTGGATCGTCTCGCGGAGGCGCTCTTTGGTGTCCTCGAGCCCGCCGACGTCGTTCCAGGTGACGTCGGGGACTTCGACGAAGACCTCGCGCATCGCGGATGGCTGGATGCCCTTGAGCGCTTCCTTGAAGTCGCGTTCGGTGACCTGCAGCGAGTCGAGGACGTCGGCGTCGATCTCCTCGCTTTCGAGGTCGAGCTCCGGCCGGATGCGCCGGAGTGCGTTCATCGCGCTCTCGCGGGCCAGCGACTCCAGGTCCGCACCGACGAAGCCGTGGGTGTTCTCGGCGTACCGATCGAGATCGATCGACTCCGAGAGCGGCATCCCGCGGGTGTGGACCTGCAGGATCTCGCGTCGGCCCTCCTTGTCCGGGACGCCGACTTCGATCTCGCGATCGAACCGGCCGCCACGGCGCAGGGCAGGGTCGATGTCGTCGACGCGGTTCGTCGCGGCGATGACGGTGACGTTGCCCCGTTCTTCGAGGCCGTCCATCAGGCTGAGCAACTGGGCGACGACACGTCGTTCGACGTCGCCTCCGGC
>LKMJ01006286.1_pt1 | contig 11196 bp, 17 predicted proteins | sample 643391 | NCBI WGS metagenome assembly LKMJ01 (sample SAMN04112250, study PRJNA286221) | soda lake metagenome | biome: soda lake; feature: Kulunda Steppe; material: water; isolation source: sample PL-Br10 brine of Picturesque Lake | place: Russia: Kulunda steppe | collected 2010-07
CCCAACTGCTGCTGCGGCTGCTGCTGCCCCCCTCATCCTCGCTGTTGCTGCTGCTGCTGCAAAGGGAACACGAGCCACTGCTGCGTTGGCGGTCACTTCGAACTGCGCCCGACCCCTCGCCCGCAATACCCGCCGGCCGACGTTGCTGCTTGCCCAGGTTTACCAACTCGATGCCCGCCCCCCCCGGCCTGTCCTCTAGGCCCGTGCAATTGACGGGTGTTGCTGCCCGCCCTACCCCCTCTCCCTCCTCCCCTCCAGCCCCTCCAGCATGCATGGGCCAACCCTTACCTCCCCCTGCCGCCGATGCAGCTGCCCCTTCGCCCCCCTGCACCACTGCAGCCCCCTGCGCCGCTGACAGGCGTGGGGACGCCACAAAGGCACAGGTCCCCTCTGAGCCGGCACCTGCCGGCCCATCACAAGCGCCAACCTGCCCCCGCCCCACACCCATGCAGCTCGCCCCTGCTGAACCCTCCTCCCCTGCCCGCCCCTCACTCCCGCCCGCGCCGTCTATCTTGGGCGTTTCTCCCACAGCAGCCTTGAGTGCATCCCCCGCAGCTGGCTGCGCCTCTTGCGTGCCCCTATCAGGTACGCGCCTGTACAGGGCCTGCCCCACGCGGAGCAGGAACTTTGGTCGCTCCCTGCCCTCCATCAAGCGCTTGACCGCCTCTGCAAGCTCCTCGTCTGCGCAACATACGTGTACACAGGCATTGGATACTGCATGGCAGACGCAAGCGCCTTGGTGTGTAGAGCACCCACATGCACAGATGCACACGCAGGCACACGCGCACGCAAACACACACACACACAGCGCCACATAGGCGCTGCAACGCGTCCGCAAGCTCCTCATTTGCGCAGCACAGACATACAGCAATCTGCTGCTGCATTGCCTTAAAAAAGCATACTTTGTCAGCAGCACAGACACACACACACGTGCGTGCCCACAAGCAAAAGGGTTTGCACACAGGCGATGCAGCGCTGAGTGTGGCTGTGGCTGTGCGCACACGCAAATGAACACACGCATGCGCCCGCATGGTTGGCCAGCTGGCCAGCTGCAGCCCGAGCAAAGCACACGCTGCGCGCCTCTCTCACCCGTCATCGCGTCCGCGCGCTGCTCCGCCGCCTCACGCCCAAAACCACTCATGCTGCGCGCCACGCGCTCATTGGTCCACACGGACCCGGTGGCCAGCAACCTCCTCCGCACATGCTCCTGTGGGCATGCACGCGGCGTATGGTGTGAACACCAGCGTGCTGCGTTGTGGGCATGCACCCGCTGATTTGCATACTCCTGCGGGCATGCACGCGGCGCATGGGGTGCATGCCAGCATATGCTGTGTTGTGGGCATGCACGTCCTTCTGCACATGTTCCTGCGGGCATGCACGCGGCGCATGCCAGGCTATGCTCCTGTTGGAAGTAGTCATCCAATGCTCCTGTTAGGAGTAGTGTTTGGTGTGTGTGTGTGTGTGTGTGTGTGCCTGTGTTCCTGTTGGTATTAGCCTGCCTAAGTTCATGTCGGTAGAAGTGGTGTGTGTGTGTGTGTGTGTGTGTGTGTGTGTGCGTACGCAACCTCTTTTTGATCCCGGCAAGCCCTTCCTCTCATAGCTAGCCCTAGTTGTTTTTGTGGGCCCGCCTCACCACGCCCACCTTCAGCAGCTGGCCCCGTGGCTGATCATGGCAAGAGAGATGGACAGCAGCCCAAGGCCCCCAAAGACCGAGGCGGCAAAGAATATGTGCCCGCCGTGCGTGCCTTGAGCAGAAGGCCCCTCCTGGCCATAACTGAGGCGGCAAAGTATGTGTGCCTGCCGTGCGTGCCTTGAGCAGAAGGCCCCTCCTGGCCATGACTGAGGCAGAAAAAGCATATGTGCTCGCCGTGCGTGCCTTGAGCAGCAGGCCGGCCCCTCCTGGCCATGACTGAGGCGGCAAAGCATATGTGCCTGCCGTGCGTGCCTTGAGCAGCAGGCCCCTCCTGGCCATGACCGAGGCGGCAAAGCATATGTGCCTGCCGTGCACACCTTGAGCTGCAGGCCTTTGCTGATCATGGCGAGGGAGATGGACAGCAGCCCGAAGCCCGCGATGGCCGGGGCCAGGATCCTCTGAGCGCATACAGGCACAGGCAGGGTACAAGGACGTGGGTCCATGCTTGCGAGCACATGAGGGTGCGTGCGTCGAAGCTCTGGGTGGGTGTGGGGCATCAGGGAGCCACAGCAGAGGCCACAGGGTCCCTTTTATGCACAAGAGGCATGCTTGTGTGTGTGTGTGTGATGAGGAGCATCTTAAAAAAACATCTGCCTGGGCATGATGGCACAACAAGCTTTGCCCTGGCAGGGCACAAGCCAGCCACCCACACGAGGAGGGCCTGCATCAGGGACAGCATAGGGGCCGAGGATCCCAAGAAGAGCAGTTCTGTGAGGCATGCGGCTGTCCTCTGTGTGTGTGCGTGTGCGTGTGTGGGCGTGCATACGTGTGTGTGTCTCCCTCCATGGGGGGCATCAAGAGTGCTGAATTTATGAGCAGCCTGTGTGGAGCATGGCATTGCTGCGCCAGCTCCGTTGCCCTTGGCCATGTGCCATGTGCAGCGCTGCAGGCGGAGGGGAGTGGCCATGTACCCTTGGCATAGCCTTTCGCCCTTGGCATAGCCTTGCGCACTTGCCACCCTTTGGCATGGCCTACTAGACATTGCACAGCACTGTCCATGCTTTCCATGCATTCCGCGCTTCCCTTAAGCAACGCAGCGTGTTCCGGATGCAGGCCTTGCATATCCAGGTACCAGGCATGCTCAACATAGGACTGCAGCACTGCCCAGGTGCGCGCTTTTGCCTGATGAGGCAAGGGAGGGCTTGGGCCCCCTGGTTCAAGGTTTGTGAGCATGACACCTCGAGAAATGGATGCAGCTCCAGCAGTGACGCACACACACACACACACGGGGGCATGTTGGCAAAGACATCAATATACTTTGCGTACGCAGGGGAGGGCTGTCCATCCCTGTCAAGGAAAAGGCATAGACTGACTCTGTCCCCGTCAAAACAACAGCAGTGACACATGTGGAGCAGGCAGCAGCACGCAGCCTGCAGCCAGACCAAAACTCTGCCTCACAGCCAAACCCACCAAAAGTGCACCTCATGCGCACTGGCTCCTGCACACGGTTGCACCCACCACAGCAGCGCTGTCCTCCCATATCTATTGTCCTGCCAGGCAAAGAGGTGCAGCATGCTGGCAAAGAAGGGTCCCCCCCCCCGCAGCCCACCCCTCAATCCCCACCAACTCACCACGGCCGCGTTGCCCGCCTGCCCGTTGTCCAGCCAGGCAATGAGGTGCAGCATGCTGGCAAACAGGGGGGCTTGGAACACCAGGAACAGCCAGAACCCCAGGGGCCCTGGGCCCAGCAGCGGCAGCGACCGCGTGCGGACCAGGCTGCACGCAAAGCACATGGCCAGCTGCGCGCACGCCAGGAGTGAGTGCAAGGGGGGCAACAGGGGGCAGGCTGTGAGAGGTGGCGCTAAGCCTTGGGACGCAGTGGGTTGCTTTTGCTTCACAGACTGTGGGGTCAGGCACAGACGGGCTGAGGTGGAGGTGGCGCTGAGCCTAGGAACGCAGTGGATTGCTTTTGCTTCACAGACTGCGGGGTCAGGCACAGATGGGCAGAGGGGGAGGTGGCGCAGAGCCTTGGGATTAGTAAGGGTTTTGGGTTTTTTTCTAACCCTAACCCTAACCCTAACCCTAAACCCTAACCTACAGTGGCGGTTGGGACAAACAAGGCCACAGGCACAGATGGACAGAGAGGGGTGTGGCGCTGAGCCTCAGCAGGCAGTGGCAGCGGGGACCAAAAGGTCATGTGCACAGTAGACGGGGAGGTGGTTGAGGAGTGGACACACGGAGCATTGTGCTGTGCATGCCTGGAAGATACGCGTGTTCTCGCGCTGCATGCCATGAGCTTATGGTGCAGGAGGATGGTCAAAAAACCTCACGGCGTGCTGTGCCACAGGACATCCTGGACCCCTATGGTCAGCCATGCAAGACAGCAAGATCCCACATACAAATAAGAGCCCGATACAAGTAAGAGCCCAATACGAGAAAGAGCCCACATACAAGTAAGAGCCCCATATGAGGAAGAGCCCAATACGCATAAGAGCCTACATACAAATAAGAGCCCCATACAAGGAAGAGCCCAATATGAACGAGAGCCCAATGCACTGTCAGCCATGCACAACAATGAGGCCTGAGCCCAACAAGGGCCAGGTGTGGTTCATGGCTGCTGCTGCTGCTGCTGCTGCACCGCAGCAGTCGGTCCTAGCGTAGGGGCTGCTGTGCGCTCTCTGTGTGCTACTGTGCTTGTGCTAGATGGGAAGGCTCTTTTTGCCACATACCGTAACGGCCAGGAGGAAGGCCAGCATGAACCAGATGTAGGGCAGGACAAAGGCGCTTGTCCAGGTGATGTCCGCAACGCGGTCAACCTGCAGCGCACCAATGGCCCCAACAGAGTCAAGACCTGCGCCAGAAGCACACCTGTGGTGCGCCAGTGGCTGGCCCTGACAGAGTCAAGGGCCTGTGCCAAAAGCACACCTGCGCCAGCAAGCAGGATTTGCAGGGCTAGCAGGGTTAGCATGCCTACCGTCCCAACCAAGTTTCACTCCTGACAGGTCTTTTCAAGCCAGTATCCACCGGCCAGAGTGGTCAAATCAGGCCCATCGCATGCCGTAGCGCTCTTTACCTTCAGGGCCACAAGCAGCAGGAAGATGTACATGACGTCTCTGACTTGCAGGACCTGCCTGTCAGTGCTGAACTTTAGGTACTGCACCACACAGCCAGCCACCCAAGCCACCCTGCATGCGCGGTCAGCCGCCTTTCAACATTTGAAGGCCATCACCAAGCTGGCTATCTTGGTTGCCTTCAAAGCACGATAGCCCTGGGCATGAAGCCAAAGCACACACGGTGCAGAGCGCCACACGCACTGCAGGATTCCTGTTACGTAGGGCAGCACGCTGTGCACACACACAAACAAAACAAGCCTGCGCATTGCATCATTGCAAACCGGCTACACATTCAGCACCAGCTGGCCTCATACACAAAGGGGTAGAGGATCAAGCCTCCACACCGCTTGTATCTCAGTAACATCATTGAACTTCTAGCACCAGCCGCATGCAACAGAGAGCAGGACAGGAATAAAAAATTCTGCATTGTCTATGAGCTTCTGCTGCAATTCCAGCACTGGCTGGAGCCGGAGAAGGGTGAAAGAAAAAGCTTCTGTATCGCCTGTGTGCTTTTGCTATTACTTCAGCGCACCATCCCCGCGCACCAGAAGGGTAGGAACACAAGCCGCAAGGGCCATTCCCCGAGCTTGTCTTGAGAAAGCATCGCAGCAAACACCAACTGCGTTGATGGAGCAGGGCAAGGGTCAAAATGGGTTTGAATGCAGCAGCATCTGCCCTCAACCAGCGGATCAAGCGTTTGAGTGGCACTGGCACGGCTTTGCAGCATACAAGTGCATAAGTGGAGTAGGCAAAGGGACTGCAGCGTTGCCTTGAGCATGCGTGCAGGCAAACCTGGCAAAGGGATGAGACTGAGGTAGCACTGTGGCAGGCAGGGTGCACACAAGCTGTGATATAGCAGGCAGGGTGCACTGAGGCGCACTGAGGCAGGCAGGGTGCACATAAGCTGTGATATGGCATGCAGGGTGCACATAAGCTGTGATATGGCATGCAGGGTGCGGTGAGGGCACACTGTGGTAGGCAGGGTGCTCTGAGACCGCACTGAGGCAGGCAGTGTGCACGAAAGCTGTACTGCAGCGGGCAGGGTGCACACAAGCTGTGATATTGCAGGCAGGGTGCGATGAGGGCACACTGTGGTAGGCAGGGTGCACTGAGGCCACACTGAGGCAGGCAGGGTGCACGAAAGCTGTACTGTAGCAGGCAGGGTGCACACAAGCTGTGAAATTGCAGGCAGGGTGCGATGAGGGCACACTGTGGTAGGCAGGGTGCACTGAGGCCGCACTGAGGCAGGCAGGGTGCACTGAGGCCGCACTATGGCAGGTAGCATGCATCGTGGCAGGTAGGTGCAGGTAGGTGGACGAGGCTGAGGCAGTGCTGTGGCAACACCAGTGGGTGAGGGTGAGAACAACCTTGCAGCAGAGTAGATGGCCTGCTGGTTCACACGGGGCACAGGCAAGAAATGGCATCATGGAGCAGCATGTGTTAGGAATGGCAGTGCTTTCGATTCATGCAGGAAAGGAAGCAGAGAGCAGCCAGAGTCAGGCACATGACAGTGATTCACGTGAGACGAATCTTCCTGCATGCCAGCAGTGCCTAATTGTCCGCTTGTATTATCCACCAAAATTTTCTTGTCTCCCCACCTCGGCAGCCAGCAGGCAGGTGTGGTCAATCAAGCTTATTGCGTGATCGCAGATGTACGAGCGCAGCCGCACGAATTTCAGCGCCGAGTACTGTAGGCAAGAAGACAAGGCATAAGGAATATTCTTGTGGGTTATATACAAGGAACGGACTTACTTAGGACACACTAGTTTTGGAAAGCATGCACTGGCGTACATGCAATTCAGCAGTGGAATAGAACAGCACGCCCATGGACACAAAATGGCCGCCTTAGAAATGCTAGAATTCTTTTTTCTAAGAATTCCCCCCAGTGAGATCCAGCTGCATTGTGGGCTCAATTTTAACGCATGCACAGGCTGCAGGCGCATTTCGGCACCACGGTGAACACACAGTGGGAAATTGCAGGGGAGCTTTAAGGATTTGGTTGAGCAGGCGGCCAGGACTCTCTGCCGTAGATCCAGATCTGTGTGTGTATGTGTGTGTGCATGCGGGATGCGTGCTTGCACCTTGAAGAGCCTGTCAGGGCCTCGAAGATCAACATGGGCCGGCAAACACACATATACACACACATACACATGCGCGTGCAAACACACGCACACACGCAAACACACTTGTGCGCACCTGCACATGGATGGCAGTGCTTGCTTCTGGTGATGGACTTGGGCCTATTTGGAGCAGCATGGCCCGTTCCTGCAGCGCACATGTCGAACAGGGCAAGCGCACACGTGGCACGTGCTGTACATGACGTGCACTGCTTGGGCTTGGCAATGGCAGTGGGCGTTCCTGGTTGAGCAGCCACTGCCCTGATTTGTTGGTGAGCCGCATGCGGAGCAGTAAGGCGCAACGCGCACTTGACCATCCAGCTCTACACCCTCACTTGCAGCGCTCAGGTGATGAGATCCCGACTTTGCTCTAAGCAGAGCCTGACACAGCACTCCAGGCCCGCTTCCTGCATGGCGGCCGCTGTAGGCATCCAAGCCCAAACAGCTCAATTTGCACACATACATACACACGCTCATAGCATGCGTGCACTCACCCGTCCACTCACGCATATGCATGCTTGTTTACGTACATTTGAGAATGCAGACGCGCGCATGTGCATGCAAGCAATCACGTACACAGACACTTGCTCACAGGCACACACTTACTCTTGCTTGTGTATGTGCGCAACTGCATGCACATGAATGCAGACATAACACGTGCACACACACACACACACACACACGCGCGCGCGCGCCACATGCACAGGGGCAGTACAAATGCGCACCCTCTGAGCGAGGCAGTGCGGGTGCACAGGCAGGAACACGGCGGCTCCTACGAAGAGGGGGATAAAGCACTCCCACCAAGCGATGCCATCGTAGCTGCCGCTGGGGTGTAGCTGCAGGTTTAAATGCACAAGCGGAGGGAGTGAGTGGTGGGTGGGTGGACACGGCTGGACGTGCAGCACCAGGTGGAACAACCTGAACTTTTCAGAACCTTACCCCGGGTAAGGGCTTGACCCTGTGAAGAAGCGACCTCTAGGGCTCAGCTGACAAACCAGGGGGCATCTAACCCTGGAGGCACGTTGCTTGCGGCAAGCAACAGGCAGACATCTTAACTATATCAATGCTAACTGATGGCAAGCTGCCAGTTACGCAACCTGAATTGCAGGCGCATGCCTGCACACACATACACATGTAGAAGGCCTTATGCAATTTTGGCTGCGCCATTTGCAAGCTGCTGGTGATGCTGCATCCAAAAACTCACATGCACACACACACAAAACCAGGCCCTGCATTCAGGGAAGCCATTCCCAGAAACCGCATGCACATTGCAAACACGGGCGCTTGGCGCGCCGCAGCCCCGAGCACACCTTCACCAGCAGCAGCACACAGAAGAGCGTGAGGAGGGCGTAGCTGCAGGAGTATGCCCACGTCACTTGGCTCTCGCTGCGCAGCCGCGTGGGGTGCAACACCAGGCCCTCGGCCAGCGCGGCTGTGGGTGAGTCGGGGGCCTCCGCTGCATCTGCCTGCGGGGCCCACAGAGGTCAGGCTTTTACAAAAGATGGCCTACACAGCCAAGATCCCTGGCTGAGCAGCTGCTGCGGCAAGAGCACACTGGCAAGGCACCCAAAGCAGGTAAGCAGCAGCAGCAGCAGCAGCAGCAGCGGCAGCGGCGGTGGCAGCGGCAGCAGCAGTTGTAGCTGGGGGGCCCAGGCCTGGGGGCTTGCCTGGTGGCCTACGGCCTAGATCCCTGGCTGATCCCAGTTGCGGGTGGCGGTGCACTGACTTAGCATCGAACATCTGCCTAGGTGACCAGAGTTGTGGCCTCAGCGCTGACCTAGCACCAAACATCTGCCCAGGTGACCAGGCTTTGTGGCCCCAGCGCTGACTTAACGCCAAACATCTGCCCAGGTGACCACAGGGTTGCGGCCCCAGCTGACCAAACTCCGGAAAAGAGAGGCGCTCCAGTCACAGAGCTGCACTGGGGCTGTGCAGGGCTACCCAGCCAGATGGTCGTGGTCACAGGCCTTAGTTTATTGTGGGAAGGCTCTAGTCATCTGAGGCAGGAGTAGGCAGGCAGGCAGGCAGGCTGGCAGGCATGCAGGGAGGGCAGGGAGGAGTACAGGGTAAGAGCGACCCAACGCAACAGTGGGCGGGCTGCAGCGGATGTGCAGAACATCATGAACATCACACGTTTCATGCTGCACAGAGCAGGGGTGACCTTTTGCAGGGCGGCAGCGTGTGCGCAGCGCCTTGAATGCCACCAGGATGCTGCAACACATTGAAGCAAGCAACCCAACAGTCTATGCGTGTTCATATGGCTGCAAATCAAAGGAACACCAACTGTGCTCGTGCCGGTGTGTCATCAGCCTGGGAGCTTTTGATGGTGTGTGTCCCAGTGCTGCCCTGTGCAGAACTTGCACCACGCATTGGGGTGCACTGGCTGCACGTAGAACCCGACTTAGTGGCTGATCCGCACCACAGCTGCCTGGCTGTGGGGCACAACATGGAGAGGCTCCAGAACGAGACACTCGCTGCGCCGCACCTGGTCCCCCTGCTGCTGCTGCTGCTGCTGCTGCTGCTGTGGCACCCCCTCGCCCGTGCCGCGCTCCTGCGCCCGGTCCGCAACGCGCTCCCGCGCCCGCAGCAGTAGCGCCTGCAGCAGCAACATCCGCGCGTCTGGGGAAAGTTGCCTGGCCGGGCCCCGGCCGCCTTCAACCCTCGCCCCCGGGTTGTCAGACTGCGCGCCCTCCTCCCTGGTCCTGCTTCCACGCCAGCTGCCAAGCCCAACCCCGCTCCTACCACCGCTCCCGTCCCCTTCTCCAGTGTATGCCCTGCCCGTGAGCTGCGTGCGGGCCCTACCGCTGCGCCCTCCACTGCCGACGGCTGCCTGCTGCGCGCGTGCCCTAGCCAGGGCCGCCAAGCCCTCCGGTGTGATGTGGACGACAGGCCCAGGCGCAGGCAGGGGCTCCGATGCTGCACTGGCTTGAGACCCGGCGGTACCTGGGGGTGCAGGGGCGCAATCGATCTTTGACTCAAGGGCGCGTGCACTCGCATGCCAGTGTGCCCTCCCAGCTGAATGTCAGAAGGTAAAATGGAGGGGGTGCGATGGCACAGGCATGAGAATGCTCGGGCACAGGTCGCAGTGCGCAGGCTTGCGAAGGAGGTAGACCTGCAGGAAGCTGATGTGCAAGTGCAAGCATGCAAGCACACCAACAGAATTGCTTACCTAAGGTATCACTATCTTGAACGCTGGGCAAGTGCATAGTGCAACACTTGCTCGGTGCTACAGAAGTGCAAAGAAACGGCGCAGTAAACACAACAGGGCCGCTTTGAGCAGTGGTAGGTGCAGGCTTTGCACCTTCACCCCAAATTTAACCTTATCATTGCCGTATATCCCATTTGTGTCATGTTTGTGTCACATTTGAGATAGGTTGAAATGCAGAAATTGTGGGTGTGAACAATATCATAAAATTTAGAATGATGGATAGAATATATCCTGGAAGTTTTTTAAAGGATATTTTTGCCAACTTTGATCCAAGTTTAAAAGAAGTTCAATTCGGATTCTAGAAAAAGCATAATTTAATGGAGCAATTTAACTTGTACTTTGTCATGCGGGGGGCATGGGACCCTTAAAGAAGACCTTTTTTGCTTTGCTGTCACTGCTGCTGTAATTGATAACCCTGTGAGAAGAGATGTATTGGCTGGTAGCCTTGCCATTGGCAGGCACTCGTCGCAAGGAAGCGGCGTGGGAAACCCTGCAGGAGCGTACTGCATCCGCAGGGCTGAGCCACAACAGCAAGCTGGAAGTCCCAGAGTTGCGTGTGGGCACACTTGACATGCTTATGACGTTGAGGTGGGTGGGCTCGTGATCAGACTTTCGCTTGGCATGGTTAAGCTGATCTGCAGCATTGTTATGCTTGCGTGAGTGTGGCTCTGCTTGGATACGCTCCACAACTTCTGCCAGTTTTATCCATTGAACTCAGTAGCTCCACGGATATAGTTGTGGGTGAGATGCTGATAAGCAAACTTTGATGGCTTAATCAAACAAGCTGACCACCATCCGCTATGCCTGCGCCCTCGCCTCTCTGTAGTGATGACCTAGCTAAGATTTGCCATTCTGTGGAGGCTCTGGTGACCAAGGCCAAGAGGCAGGTGCACGAGACAGCAGGGCCCGAGGCTGCCCAAAACCTGAAGGTGGAGGGCTTGCCCTGCGAGGTATACCTGACCCGATTCCGTTGGGACGAGGCAAAATTCCCAGTTAGGCGGCCGCTGAAGGACACTGTCGACAAGATGAGCGAAATAACGTCCCGCATCGAGGATGAGCTGAAGGTGTGGGAACCCTTCGATGAATCAATTGCAAGTTGCATGCGCGCGCACGCACACACACACA
>LKMJ01006287.1_pt1 | contig 11195 bp, 8 predicted proteins | sample 643391 | NCBI WGS metagenome assembly LKMJ01 (sample SAMN04112250, study PRJNA286221) | soda lake metagenome | biome: soda lake; feature: Kulunda Steppe; material: water; isolation source: sample PL-Br10 brine of Picturesque Lake | place: Russia: Kulunda steppe | collected 2010-07
AACATCCACACAGGTATGCACACAGGCATGCACACACACACACACACACACACACTCATGCAGGCACGCACCGTGGTAAGCTGCAGCGCGTCCTCCGCCTGCGCCGCATTGGGGGTGGCCCCCAGGGCCTGCGCAAAGTGCTGCGCGTGGCGCAGCACCGCCTCCACATCCCGCTGCTGGCCCACGCCTGCGCACGCACACGAGAGGGCACCCCGGGCGACCGGCAGCAGCAGTGTCCGAAGCGGCCAAACGCGTGCAGGGGGGCCCATCCACGGCTGCCAGCCACATACCAGTGCGGCTGCATTCACAGGAGCCGGGCTCACATTCAGAAAGGTAGCGTGCACCTCCGCCGCAGCCGTCCGCGGCTCACCCACGTCGGTTCTTTAAAGAACTCGAGCGGCCGCCCCCCTTTTCCCCCACCTACACCTGCCCACCCCACGCGGGTTGGCCGTTTGAGGCTCCCCGGCCCCCTCATCCCCTCCTCCATTGTTGCACATGCAGGCAGGTGACGGCCTGGCAGCCTCACTCACACGCAGCGAATCCATCCCACGCAGGGTGCCCCCTATAGGGCACAGAAGGGGTGACCCCAAGGGTGACCCCCAGCCTCCTTGCACAGTCAGACTGGCGTGAACCCCCCGTGCAGAGGGCCCCCCAAGGGAACATAAGGGCTACCTCCCAACGCGGACGCAGCAGCTGATGTTCAGCAGCGCTGGAGCAGGCCACGCGGCGACGCAGCAGCGCTGGAGCAGGTCATGCAGTGACGCAGCAGCGCTGGAGCAGGTCATGCGGCAACGCAGCAGGCCATGCGGCGACGCAGCAGGCCATGCGGTGATGGGCAACACACACAGCACAGAACAGCACCACGGCCATGCGGCAGCAGGCCATGCGGTGATGGGCAACACACACAGTACAGTACAGCACCACGGCCATGCGGCAGCAGGCCATGCGGTGATGGGCAACACACACAGCACAGTACAGCACCACGACAGCACAGGGGGCTGGCAGTACCTATGTGGCCCATGCCTGCCCCGGCCCCGAGCCCGCCCGGGCCAGTGACTGCAGCCCCCCCGTTCTCCACGCCACTGATGAGGGATGCCATAGGGGGCAGGCGCGCTGGCTGGCCGTACTTGGCAAGGGTCTTGTTGGCGTCCTCATCCGCGTTCTGAACACAATTGTGTGGGGATACGTATGGGAGTGTGCGTGAAAGTGTGTGCGCGCGCGCGTGCACGTGTGCAGGCGCGGTTGTGTTTGCTTGGGTGTGCGAGCATGCGCGTGAAGGCACATGAATGCACAACATCATCTGCAGCACCACAGGTGCAGTGATGCAACGCCAATGGCCTCCAACACTGCCCACACCCTGCACAGGGCCGCCTCCCCTGCCCTGATGTCAAACTGAAGTGCTCCTTCTCTTAGCCATTATAGGCTGGGAGTGTATCAACTCAATCTTAAAACCACATACACTGGTGAAGTAGGTGATTTCAAGATTGAGTTGATACACTCTCAGCCTATAATGGCTAAGAGAAGGACTTATAGGCAGATGGACTTATTAACCACCACAGTCATGCGGCTGGTCAGCACCTTACCTGCACCGCAGCCACCAGTGGCTGCAGCACCTTCCCAGAGAACCACTCCCGCAGGCGCTCAGTCCACACCTCCATCCAGTCCTGCACGCATGCGTGGAAGTGCATGAGTGAGCACCAGCGTGTGCATGTGTGCATACGGGTGTGAAAGCTTGCTTCCTGCATGTGCGTGTGAAAAAGCAAGTGTGTCATGCGTGTGTGTGCGCTCGTTGTGCGTGCGTATGTTGTGCACATGTGTTTGCGCAAGCGAGCGCGCCGCACTCATGCTGTGTTTCACGCGTATGCAGCTCAGTGGCGGCGGCTGCACGCTGAGAAGGTAAGGCTGCACGCCCAGAGGGAAAGGCTCCACTCCCTGTGTCCCAGCAGGCTCACTGCAGGCTGTGTCCCACTACTGCAGGCTGTGTCCCTCCACTCCCTGTGTCCCCAGGGGGAAAGGCTCTACTCTCCCTGTGTCCCAGCAGGCTCACTGCAGGCTGTGTCCCGCTATACTGCAGGCTGTGTCCCTCCACTCCCTGTGTCCCTCCACTCCCTGCGTCCCCAGAGGGAAAGGCTCCACTCCCTGTGTCCCAGCAGCAGACGGACCACTGGCCGCCAGCATCCTGTTGCTCTGATGCTCGCGCACACGCATGACTGTAGCCAAACAAACAGCCAGCATGCCTGCGCATGGAGACCCAGCGACCGCAGGCCTCAGGGGGCTGCTCACCCGGCGCGCGCGCAGCACAGACCACAGGAACTCATCCACCTCCTCCTCGGTGGAGGCTGTCAGCAGGTCCGGTGCCACCTGGTGGCCGGCGGCCTTGGCGCGGGGGAGCTGCGCGGGGCACAGGTGTGCGCATGTGTGTATGAATGTGTGTGTGTACACGTGTGAATGCGTGTGGGCGTGTGGGGGGGAGGGGGCGTGGGCGCAGCACTCATGCTTGTGTGTGTGTGTGGCTTGGCGTGAGGGAGCTGCGCAACGCACACACTTGTGCACTGTAGTGTGCTAACGCAGGCGCGTGCGTGCGTGTGTGTACACGTGAGCGTACGGTGGTGTGCGTGAGAACGCATGTTCGTGCCTATGTGTGCATGAGGGCCTGAGCGCCTGCCTGTTTGCAAGCACGCACAATGTGACGGTTATTCTCCTTGCAAGCTAAGGACTAGGGCTGGTAGACACCTCCTCCACGCAAATGAAGCAGTACGCACACGATCAAGGAGGTAAGCACAAGCTGGGCACAAAAGCTGGGATGGGCAGCACCTGTACCCTCCAAAGCATTTCTGCATGGCCAAACTGCACTCTATCCAGCTGCTCAGCATCTTTCATGCCACAGGTACCCCCCAGGACAACCCAGGATGGCTGGCAGCTCTCACAAAAGATGCGGCTGGTGCCAACCACCCAGGACGGTGCATACCCAGCATATATCCCTTATTGTTGCATCAAAGTGTCGTATGATATTCTCCAAAAATATGATGAAAAATAGGTTTACCAAAAGAAAGACTGTCTGTTGCTTTACATCATGCACTTAATACGATGAATTTGGCAATGGCTTGATCAATGAAAGAAATAGGTGCTGTATTGGATGATTCACAGGACCACCCAGGATGGCTGGCAGCACTAGCGCAGGATGTGGTCAACATCACCCCCGGGCTCAGATATCACAGGCTAGGCAGTGCTCTGGTCCACCCAGAGTGCGGCTGTGGTATCCCTGCAGTAGCCCTCTCTCAAACGGAGGCTACACACCCATGATCACCGGAAACGGCTGGTACTCAGAACAACCAAGGATGGCCGGATCCTCAGGATCGCCCAGGCTGATCCCTACCCCAGGAACACTTGGGTTGGCTGGTATCACTCACCCAGGATGGCCTGTACCGTGGCACCTCGACACCGACAGGCATCGCTGCCGTCAGCGCCATGTCTGCGGGCAGCCACAGAGGCGGGGTTGGTGCAAGTTTGTGCACACTCGGGCGATGCATGAAAAGCAGCGGCACAAGCTGCACTCCCGCACGCAGGGGCAGAGCCAAAGCAATGTCCGAGGGCGCCTGCAGCACGCGCTTGTGGCCGTGCCCTTGCTGTACGCGCCACCCATTCCCACTGCCTTGCCCTTGCAGCACGCGCTCATTGCTGTGCCCTTGCTGTACGCGCCACCCATTCCCACTGCCCTGCCCCTGCAGCGTGCGCCGTGGCCGGTCAGTGCCCTGATGCAGCAGAGCCTTTGTGAGCGGCCCGACCCGTGTGCTCCCTCCCCTCGTACAGACAGTCCATGCTGAGCACACACACACACACACTCACTCACCGGGCTGCTCCTCAGCATCTGGCTGCGCTGCCACGTAGGCAGACCCGTAGGGGCTGGAAGACGTGAACGCCACTGCCCCACCTGCAGGGTGCGTGCGTTCACAGGCATGCGTGTGCACTGGCAAACAGACACATGGAGGCTCAGCTCCTGGGAGTACAAGGGCGGCCTCGACCAGGAGCGGAGGCTGCAGCAGCTGTGCGTTGGGCGCCCTGAGGGGAAGCTGTTCCACCCGGGCTGGCAGCCCTCAGGGCCCACAGCCCTCAAAGGCTATACAGCAGTGCGGTCAATGCGCAGGGGGTGTGACCCTCCCAGCTCCACATGCCGCCCATGTGCACCATTCATTTGGATTACTGATTTGACCAGCAGCACTGGGGCACCTGGACCTGCGTGCCTGCAGGTGAGAAGCCTGCCATGGAGGCGGCTTTGCCAGGACCATATGGCGCACACACTGCGCAGCCACAATGCAACATATCCCTCGCTTTCCCCCAATCCTCACCATATCACACTGCTCAAGTCATGCCAAGGACCACACTCACCACCTGGTCCCTGGTTGGCTAACCATACCAACACGCCTATATGACGGTCCAGCAGGCGCGGCGCCACTGTAAATAGCCTGCCAAGTCCCTTACGGCATGCCCTATCCCATTGCAGCTGTTGGTTGACAGACACAAGCACACACAAACACTAATGCCCTGCCCTCAGCGTCCACTCGCACACCCCAGCCCTGCAGCGCTTGCCCACCCACACTACGGAGTGCCGCCGCCGGTCTATGCCGCCACACTGTTCTCTCACATGTCAACGTCACGCACCAGTGCAGCCCAGCTGCAACTCCAGGCCGATGCCCGCCCAGCCTCTCCCCCCGACCCACACATTAGAACCGAACTGCACAGCAGCCCCCCAACCGTAGCACACTCATTCCTCCCCCGGGCCGCCTTACTTGTGCCCTACAGCACAGTAGCTCAGGGCCTCAGGCGCAGCAGTGTGCAGTCGCGGCGGGCCAGGTGTTGCACCTCACCTCACCCCCTCCCCTCCCCTCCCCTCCCCTCTGCTGCCGCTCCTCACTTACCTGCGGCATAGGGGCTCAGGGTGGGGGGCGTGCCTGCTGCCAGCGCGGGCGAGGCCTCTGGTGTGAAGGAGTCCAGGTACACCTTCATCTGCTCGGGGGTAGCCACTGCGCCGGTGGAGTACACCGAGTGAGGAGAGGGCCTGCGGCAGAGGGACGGGGGTCCAGGGGGAGACAATGCAGGGTTCCTGTAGGTCATTGATGTAGAGGTGTTTCACCGCCTGGCTAGCATTTCTTTTCGTTTCTTATCAGGGTTCTGTACCCGTCTCCAGGGGCTGCAGGGGTTGCGCCAGCTATCCCTGCTTCAGGGCGGCCACTGCACCGGCCTTGTTTGCTGGGTGAGGGGAGGGCGGCCTGCCTGCCACCTGCTGGCGCTCACCTTGCTACTGGAGGAGCTGGAGTGATCACAGTGCTGATTGTCGCCACCCCGGGCCTGACACTCAATATCACAGAACAGGCGGCTAGTACTTGCCACAACAGCAACAACATCAGCGCCACAGTCCGCACCGCTGCTACAAAACCATTGCAAGCACACACACACACACGTACTTCCTCATGCCAACTAGTGCATTTGGGAGGAAATGTTGGCCTTCTCTAGAGCACATGTCCTAGACCCACGCGCTGAAGGGTCACCGAGCACCTCGTCAGCCTCTAATGCCCGGCACAGCTCTTGCGCGTGAATGGCGGCACTGCCTGCCTTCCCTGACCAAAAGGAGCCACCACAGGTTCACTGCCCCGACCACAGGCACGAGGGATCCCTTCTCAGCTGCACGCCACAGCTGCCAGCACTTGGCAGGCTACACAACGCAGATGACACCAGCGCTCAGAGTTGGTCCTTCAGCGGAGCGCTGTTTGGCAAGCACCCCTCCCCCACCACCCTCTAAGCCTGCCCCACCTGGCCAAGCTGAGGGGAGTGACGCTGGGCTGCGGCATGCCGTAGTCGCCCCCCGCCACGCCTGTCCCAGGGATCCCCATCCCCATAGCGGACCCGTACAGGCTGCGAGCGTGCCGCTGCAAAGCACAATCAGAGGCACACAGCATGTGCACGATGCTGTGCGCGAACAAGTGCGGGGCTACAGCTTTGCGTGTGCGTGTTTGCATGCGTGTGTGTGTGAGTCTGCGCAGCGTGAGCGCAGGGTGTGCGCGCGATCCCATCGCAGCAGAGCGGTGCAGTGTGCGTGGTGGGCAATGTCAGAGCAGAGGGTAAGGGTGTGGCGCTTGGGCGGGCGGCTTGCTAGCTTGCAAGGGCATGGGCTCAAGGGGCATAGAGCTGAGGACCGGCCCACGACCGTGGTGATTTGTGCAACCTCGCAAACAACCATGACTAGAGTGCCGCCGTCTCAAGCCTCTGCAGCAAGCACCGGACAATCGTGCGTGTATGTCTTTGGAGGGTCTAGCGCCCACACACAGCCAGGGGCCGGCATACTCATGCCATGTGCATGCACTCACCCCTCATGTCTGTTTGCTCCTCCTTAAAGTCTGTTACATCCCCAGCTGATGCACTCATGTGCCATAAACACTTTTGGGGCCTCATTCCTTGCTGTAAGAGCTGTAGGGTCTAATAAAACAGAAAGTGGCCCCTTGTTGCTTAAGGAGGCGGCAGTCTCCACATAGCACACGTGCCCATGCAGGTACGTGCTCATGCAAGCGTAAACTGCCTCACTTGTCGGAGAGCTAGTCACTGCATTTGCCCGCAAGGCATCTGTGCAGGGCAAATGCCTGTGTGAATTGATCCTTGTCAAACATGGAACGTAAGAGGCGAGGCTTGGACGCACTTGTGGAGGCGAGATGGGCGTGAGGGCTGCCTGTGCGCCTGTTGCTGTCGGGATGTGTGGTTTGCGCTGGGAGGGCGGCTCAGGCCTGTGTGGGGCGGATAGTATGTGTGGTGGTGGGCCAACCAAAATCTGAGCTAAGGCGGCATCACAGACAGTGTGCGTAGGTCAAAGTTGCGGCCATGTCAGGCGCCATCTGAGGAAATGCCTCACTGGCACGCACACCTTGAGCTTGATGCTAGCACACACTGAGGAGCGAATCCAGAGCATTGAGTCAGCATTTAATCAAGCTTGCTTGCTGAAGCGGTGATCGGCGCAAGCAGAATCTGCTGGTGGCTAGAACCTGCTGGTGGCCAGTGAGCATGCACCCGCTTACTTGGGCGTAGCAGGAGGTAGGCCCATCAGCTTGCGTTGTGCTGCCGCCAACTTCTCCTGCCTGGAGACAAGCATCCAGACACCATTGTGCCAGGTGAGCATCAATCTCATCTGCAATGTGCACGCTATGCAGTGACCACACACAGGCAAGCAAGCCGCATTTGTAACCTCGCTTGTGCTCAAGCATTCCCCGGCAAGGCACTAACCTAGCCTTTGCGCTCCTGGTGGCCTGCCATGTGTACACCACGCCAACGGCCTTTATCCCGGCTGCAATAGAAGCTGCCCACAGCAGCAAATCTGCAACATGCAAGGGTGGGGCAGGGACGTTGAGCTAGCGGACAGAATCCAGCTGCGCCCAAGATTTGTGACTTACATGCCGCCATGAAATAATTTTTTGGTAGCAAGCTTTCCAGTATTAAACTGCGAGCAGGATGGGAGGAGTCGGAGGGTGAAGAAATTGGGAATGCACGTTTGACTGTCCTCTCGGAAGTTTGGGTCTGGCCAAACGGCCACTCATGCATCCATTGATGGTGGGTTAATAATCACCAAGCATGTATGGGCTGCACCTACCTCTCCCTTGCGGCATAGCCAGTGATGAGGCACGCAGCTGCCGCCTTGCATGCTTGCCTTAACGAGCTTTGCTTGCTGGGTACCGCGACAACTTCAGGCTGATGCTTTGCAGGACTGACATTCCAATTACTCCCTGCTGGCATGCCTGCCTATTCCTTTTCCGATTGACAGTGATGTCAGTTCATACATCTGTTCTGCATTCTTGCAAGGGTAGCGACTTCCACTCAGCTGCAAGTCGTAGTTTTAAATATGTTTTACGATTTGATTATGTAATCAGACACCTGATCAAACACACTGTCGGTAGTTAAAGAGTAGTCGTCCTACGCAACTGATTCATTTGTTTTCAAAATGAGCTCTAGGCTGGCTAAGGCAGGAGCTGCTGCAACCAAGCCGTTGGGCAACACCAAAACTCGTGATTTTTTCTTTGAGGTGCAGTCTTGCGTGCTCCTTGCATGAGGTGCCTGTATTCCTGCTACAGCATCAAAGGATCCTGTTGTACAGTAGCCTCTGCTTCTGCTTTGACATGCACTTGCGTTGCATGCCCTTCTTCCATATCTCCTCTGCCTGCAGGTCTGCAGGTGCCTGCCCTTCATTCAGCGTATCCATAAGCTGGATGAGGTTCTCACAACGGCTGAGCTCAGGGCTGTTGTGAAAAGCAAGTTTCTGGACTACAAGGATGTTAAAGACCCCCGGGTGAGCCTGCTGCCATGGGCACTGATCCAATGCTGGCCTAGAGGCATGCGTTCATACCATGGGGTGGTAGTGTTAACCGTCCTCTAGCATCAGCATACTTTCTCTCGCGCACACACACACTGAAGAAGGGAGCGAGGGGCCTGGATGTTGCAAATAAGCGAGGCTGGACAGACAGTTAGTTAAACATGCAATTCTTCCACTTCGTTTGGGCAGTGTCCTTCAAGGGCTTCAGTTTTTTGGTCAGCTTTACATAGAGTCGATGCAAGGTCTTTCAGATAGTGCATGGTGCATATACTGCCAGTGCATCTTGCATTACTTCAGCTGAATGTCCTAGAGCTCTGTGCGCAACAGAATTCTATGCTTTGGAATGCAGGTTACAGACCTCCTCATATTTAAAGGACGGGAAGAGCTGGAGGTGTGTATTTACCTTGCTGGTTTAAGCCAGCCTGTGAATATCAATTTCGAGCTCTGGTTGTGGGTACATAGCACATGCTTGCCTTCAGTAGTGCTTCTTTGGTCAAGTACAGAGGAAGAGTGCAAGGTTGCAGGAGTTTAATAATTCCAGGTTGCAAAATCATTATGCGCGTGGCGCACCAGACCATACAATCATAAATTTTGGGGATCTGTGAGGGGCATTGGCGTTCAAGTTACGCTTTTAGCCAAGAAAATCCCTCCCAACATGGGCATGAAATAGCAGAACATGAGGCTTAAAGGGGCTTAAAGGGATATATATATGGTCAAGACTAGCGGCTCTCCTGAGAAGCCTGCACCAGCAAAAATTGTCCCCCCAGGAGGCACCTACTTTATATGACCAACCATGGAGCAGGTGCAGTCCTCTGCCGCGATTAGAATCCGCTGCAAGGCAAAATAGTGATTTCATAACACCGCATTTCTTGTGTGTTTTCTTTGTCTGCAGTCCTATATGCTGATGCACCTACAAAGGCATCATGCGGTAAGCGAATGTGGTATCTCACCCTGCTTTACTGCTCTGGTTGTGGCACAGTATCACTAGCTGGCATGCTTTTTTAAGGGTCATGTGCCTTAAGTGGCTCGACATGGAGCACGTTGTAAGGACTCAGAGCCAGCATTGCCCTGAAACCAGGTCTCCCCTTGCTGTTGGTCGCAGATGTCCGATTACATCGAGCCTTACAACCAGCGGAAGACAACAGCTGTCAAGCCAACTGGCAACACAGTGAGTGCATCTGGATTTTCTTGAAAAGCTGAGCATTCCAACTCCTATATGATTAGGCTATGGTCCTGTTTTTTCCTTCCAAGTCCAGTGCCCAGAGCCTCAAGGCTTGTCTTGTTGCCATATGCAGCCCTTCCTCGACAGCTTCTTCACCACCCAGTACCCTCAAATCGCCCCCAAGTACTAAGCGTCGGGCGCAGTCTCCAATGCTTGGAAAAAGGAGGTGTGACAGCTTTGCCACTATTCTTCTCTTGGTGTCTGGTCAAAAATGCAGCTGAAGCCTTTGCTTTTCGAAGGCATTTTTATGGTTACGGCTCATGTTTGCTTGGCAAGCTGCTCATGGATCAACACTAGGCAGCATATTGCCAAATTTGGTTCATAAAGCTTGGCGCCCTTACGCATTTGACCACGAGTTCGAGGCCTTTTGATACACATTTATTTTGGGAGCGTATTCTGCCGCTAATTTCAATCCTTTTGCAACAAAGCACCCATGCTAGGACAAGCTTCTACTCACAAAAGCTCCTGTATGACCTACCTTGTAAAATACTGTCGTTAAGTTGCAAAATAAAATCTTGTCCATGGAAATTTGATGAATACTCTTCATTCTCTGAGACGTCATGATCCATACCGGCTTATCCCTTGATTATTTCAAACGATGGGGAGCCGTCTGCCTTTTTTTGCCTCCATGGCAGATGGCGATGATTCACGCAATGGAGCACTGGAGCAAATGGATCAACCATTAGGTTACAAAGCTGTACCTGCCGAACGAGGGCAGCTTAGCTCAAAGAATCAACCATAAATCACCCTTAGCCAGAGGTAGAAGGATTACAAAGATTGCAAGGATCAGGCCTTAGATTATTGGTTAGGTGACATAGTTGTACCTGCCGAACGATCAGGCCTTAGCTTGAGGTGCCTACATGAGGCAGATGCCACCGAGACCAAGAGAGACAGAAGTTGATTGTCATGCCAAATCACTGTTATTGGCTAATTTACAGTTCAGTATACACACTCGGAGGAGTGAGATTGAGCGCGGGGGGCATTAACGCGTTTCTTCACGGCCACTCACGCATTGCCACTGACAAGGTGACAAGGTTGCAAGGATAAGGCCTCAGTCTGGAAGTTCGACTGTTGGCCTGCTTGTCAAAAACAGTAAAGGGGGTTCATGAGCAAGTCCAAAATAGGACAGCCTGTAGAAGTTCAAGAACAGTAAAGCAACATCAGACTGCCCAACAATAGGGTACAATTCAGGTCTGATGAAGATAAATATTGGAAGGTGCTCAGAAGTTATGACATCTTAACGTCTGCTAGGGAGCATGAAACACAGGCGTGCACATTGGGAGATGTTTGTGAGCCCTGCTCTGATGGTCACTCTGCGCACCGCCTACAGCAAAAGGCAAGCATAGCTGGGCACCAGTGAAACACCACAGGCATGGCCATGGCCAACGGCCTGCAGAGTTGTCCCACGAGCTCACTACGGCCAACTACAGGCTAAGCCCATCCCAGCCCACATTAACAGACGCATGCAGAGTATCCACCAAGGGGGGCGAGCACTCTGCAAGGTTAGGTTAGGTTAGGTTACATAGCTGTATCCGCCGAACGAGGGCAGCTTAGCTGAAGCCTAAAAGGCCTGCAACCCTAAACCAAAACTAAAGCGCTCAAATCAGGTGAAAGGTAGTGTCTGGA
>LKMJ01006288.1_pt1 | contig 11195 bp, 13 predicted proteins | sample 643391 | NCBI WGS metagenome assembly LKMJ01 (sample SAMN04112250, study PRJNA286221) | soda lake metagenome | biome: soda lake; feature: Kulunda Steppe; material: water; isolation source: sample PL-Br10 brine of Picturesque Lake | place: Russia: Kulunda steppe | collected 2010-07
CACACACACACACACACACACACACACACACGCATACACACACACACACGCATACACACGCGCGTGCGCAGGCGTGGTGCTGCTGGAGGCGTTCGGCGCATCCGTGGGCATCGTGCGCCGCAGCGGCGCGTCCTTCCGGCGGCTTGCGCTCATCTGCAGCGACGGCCACACGCGCCATATGCTGGTGCAGCAGAGCCAGAACAACGCGCAGCAGAGCACAGAGGAGCGCATCTTACAGCTCGTGCGTGCGCTGAACCGCATGCTGGACGCGCACCCACAGGTGGGGAAGGGGGGAAGGAAAGGGATGGGCTTTCACCTTCCTGCAGCCGATGCGTGCGCTTTTAGGCGTGCTGGACGTGCAGGCAGGAAGGGGGAGGGGGGTTGGGGGGGGCGCTCGTGAGCACGTGGGTGTGGGCGCGCGTGGGAATGTGTGGGCATGTGAGCTGACCTCCTCGACTCTTTGTATGCTTGTGCATTCCTTTTGGCTGCATTTGACACTTATGATGAGCGCATGATGACCACATGATGAGCACATGGCCCGCTGCGCCCGTTCCGGAAGCCCATGCTGCAGCGGCAGCCGCTGATGAGTCACCGCCTCCAACCAGATCCAAATCAGACTTTGACATGCACACACACGCATGTGCACGCGCGCGCATGCTCACAACCGCAGTCACGCGGCCGCGCGCTCGCGTGGCACACGCCCATCGCCATCATCATCTCGCCGGGTATCAGGCTCGTCGAGGAGGACCCCACATTCATCACCTACAGCGAGGCATACGAGGTCAACTCGCTGCGCTACGGGCGCGAGGCTGATTTGCCCATCAACATGTTCAAGAAGCGGTGCGTGCATATGTGTACACGCGGAGGGATTCGAGGGGGTGCTGCTGCGTGTTCAGGACGCAGTGCATGCGAGCAAGAGGAGGGGCTCCTTCCAAGCATGGCGCGCACGCAGCAGCATGCTCAAGCACCAACGCGCGCACATGGAAGGGCCCAAGGGCACGGTGCATGTGCATGGAAAGGCTCAAGGCACGATGCGCGCGCTTGGAAGGACTCTGTTCCCCGCCACCCCACCAAGCACGCACACACACGTACACGCACACATACACATGTGTGAGCACACGCGCACACACACTGTGGTACGGCTGTGGGGCTTTTGCGCGCAGGTGCGCGAACGCCACGGGGGACATTCTGCAGAGCACGCCAGAGGACGCGCTGGAGCGGCGCCTGGTGGCGTTCCAGGAGGTGTGCGAGCGCATCGTCAGCGAGAACACGTTCTCGCAGTACGTGTACAAGACCGTGCCAGCCAGCAACCACCTGTGGGCGTTCAAGAAGACGCTGTGCACGCACACGGCGCTGTCAGGTGCGCGTGCGCGGTTGTGCGTTGTGTTTGCGTGCGTGCGTGCGCTTGTGTTTGCGTGTGTGTGATTTTGTCACACACGCTATGTGCGCACCGCTCGCAAGGCAGCGCTCTACTCGCATGCGATACAAATACCCAAAAGCCTTTCAGGTAAGCGGGCCTTCACCCTTGCACCCAGGCCTGCATGTGGGAGCATGGCATGCCTCACGTGACGCTTTGTGACGTGCACCATGTGACATTTTGTGACGTGCACCATGTGACGCTTTGTGACATGCATCATGTGACGCTTTGGAACACGACTCTTTGTGACACGTGAAACTCTGTGTGAAACTCTTTGTGACAGTTTCATGTGTTTGTGTGGGCCTGTCCCTTCATGCATGTCGCACGTGTACGTTTCCTTCAAGGCGCGTGCGCGCAGGTGGATGCCCGCATGTGCGTGCCCGCATGCATATGCGCTCATGCCGCATGTGGAGGTGATCCTCCCCCCTCCTTGGATCCCTCCTCGCTTGCCACATTGGCATCACGCGCCACCTGCACCATATGTGCCCAGGCTGGTAGAGCATGCTCATGCGAGTGAGCTCTCGTGCAGCTCCCAAGCCAGGCTCGCATGCATGCACACTATCGACGCTCCACAAAGGTACACGTGCGCGCACACACACACACACATACACACACACACCGGGCGCACGCACACTTAAAATGCTTACACGCACACACATGGGCGCGCACACACAGGCACATGTACCGTACCGACATGGGTTCATGCCGCACCCCCCAAAAAATATTTTGTTTTTGCATTCCCGCATCAACGCCGCACCCTGGAAACATTTATTTTACACCAATTCCGCAGGGTTTTTGCACCACAAACCCCTCAAAAATTCATGGGCATCATCTGCAAGATTCTCTGCAATGCAATGAACAATTCAAGGTCTATTCAGCTCAAGCTCAGTCAGTAAGTCACTTGGGAGCCATGTTCACTGGTCCCTCTGTATCCCCTCCCCCTCCCCCCTCCCCTAATTCATTTATCATCACTGCTGCCCTCCCCGCTGCACTCCTCATTGCTGCCCTCCTCGCTGCTGCTGTCTTCCTCACTGCCAGTGACGGCCCTGCTTGTGCTGGCTTGCCCTGCTGATGTTGTTGCGTCGGTGCGAGCTGCCTTTGTGCGTGACCTGGTATGCGGGCAGACTATTTCCAGCAGCTGCTGTCCCGCAAGGGGTCCAGAGGGAGTGCTGGGGACCCCTGACCTCTCATTACCTTAACTGACCCAGTATCAATCGAAAATAGTTATTTTCACAACGCCGCACCCCCAAAATAAATATTAATGTATAGTGCCCGCAGTCAATCCGCAGGGGAAAAAACATTTTTTAGGCGGCGTGGTATACAATTGGTACGGCATGTGCACACGAATGCACGCACACCAACATGGATGCTGTGTGTGTGCGTGCGCCATGCAGGCCTGCTATGCCACCTGCTGCTGCTGGGCGGCCGCACGCCCCAGAAGATCCTGATCGCCAAGGACTCGGGCCGCATGGCGCAAAGCGACCTGATGCCTGTGTACAACGAGCGCTCGGGCGCGCTGGACAACTTTGAGGTCGTGCCCTTCCGCCTTACACGCAACCTCGTGGTGCGTGGCAGGCGCACGCATGGGGACACGCGCAGCGTGCTGTGCGGTGTACGGTGTGTGAGCGCGAGCGCACGCGCGTGCACGCGGCGGGTGCGCTGGGCAGCGCTAAGGCGGTGCCCGCCCGCCTCTCTTGGCATGCGCAGCCTTGTGGTGCGAGGAGAAAGTGGGGGGATGTGCGCGTGCGCGCAGTGTAGTGGCCACAGGTGCACGTGCACGCGCATGCATGCATGCATGCATGTGGCAGGTGCAAGGTGGCACAGGGGCGGTGCACCCTTAGGCCACACTCGTGCGCAACCGTGATGATCGCGGTGTGCAGCGGTTGCGTGTGCTGTGCCATATGTGCTGTGCCATGGTGTGCTGTGCCATGGTGTGCGCGGCGGTTGCATGTGCGTACGCTTTTTGGTGTACCGTGTGCTGTGAGTGTGAGTGCGATGGTGTGAGCGGGAGTACGGTGGCATGAGTCGCGTGATGTGCGCACCCACCACTCCCTCCCCTTTGCGATGCGCCCTTGCCGGTGCGGGTGTGTGTTATCCTGTTCTCCTACCTCACGCGCTCTCCTGTGTTGCCTGCTGCGGCTGCAGTCCTTCTTCTCCAATTTTGGCGTGGAGGGCATCTTCGCCACGGCTATAGTGAACGGAGCGCAGGTGTAGGGGGCTGGACATGCTCACAGCCGCCACGTGCACACATCCATTTGCTTTCATCCGTGAATACGACGCCTGAGTTTGCCCGCATGCATGCACGCACTGTGTGTGTGAGTGTGTGCACGCGCGCCTGTGAGCACGCTGCTGTCCCACTCAAGGACGGCCCTGGCCGGGATTCATAGGAGATATGCCATGGAGCTCGCAGCCACGGCCATGTGAGCTGCATGCGGCGTTATGCGCCTGGGCGGTGGTTGTGTGCTCAGGTCGCGCTTTGTGCTGCAGCTAGCTTGTCTACCAAAGCGCTTGTCCCCTAGAAATGGAGTTTGCTACTCTTGCTGCTGGGCCTAGCTGCGCTTGCTTCAGTATCCTCAGCTGTACCCCTTCCCACCCCACAACAAATGCTCAGGCCTCACGACGATGCTCACGCCCAGCCCCACCTGCAGGCCACCTTGCCACCTGGTCCCTGTCTCGCTCCTGACCTACGCCGTATCGACTTGCCCGCGCGCAGGCCATCCAGCACAAAAGCACCAGCATCCAGCATGCACTGTCGCTGTACCCACACTCGCGCGCAGGCCATCTTGCACAAAAACACCAACATCCAGCATATGCTGGCGCTGTTCTTCCGAGACGACCTCGTGGCGTGGACGGGCCGCAGGAGCAATTCTAAGAACAGTGAGTGCCTGCTCAATTGTTGCAGCACGCCTGATGTGTGTGTGTGTGCACGTGCCTCTGTATGTGTGTTTGCGTGTGCCAGTCCACAGACACCCTAAAGTTTGCTCAGGGCTGCAGTGAAGTATAGGCATGCGCACCGTGCCAAACGGCAGCCTGCATTTGCTGTGTGAGCACACACACCCACTGTGTGGCGTGCATGCCTTGCGCATGCGCTCACAGCCGCTGCACACGTGCTCGCACACCGTGTTTTGCGTGCATGCTCCATGGCCTGCGCACGCTCGCCCACCGTGCTTTGCATGCATGTTCCGTGGGCTGCACGCGCTCACCAACTTTGTTTTGCGAGCATGCTCCATGGCCTGCGCGCGCTCCCCCCTGCAGTCACCGTGAGCGCACTGAAGAATGAGCAGGTCAAGAGCCTGGTGCTCAAGAACGTGGGCGCTGCGCTGTCCAGGCTGCGTCAGGTGAGGCAAGCAAACAGGGACGGACCCTGGTGGCATGCGCATCCAGGGAGTTGTTCTTGCTGCATATGCGTCTATAGGGAGGGAGCGGTGTTTGCCACAGGCATCCAGGGAGCGGATTGTGCCTGGCACGTGCTCATTTGCATGTTTCAGTGAACTCCACTGATCAGGGAACAGCCTTGTGCCCTCTTCCTGCTCCATTCTTGTGTCAAGGCAGCTGTTGAGGAGGGTGCCCTCTGCCGACAGCGCCACACCCCTCTCTGTGTCCCACGCGCAAGAGAGTGAGGGCTAGGGTCGGAGAGAAATGCGAAAGCAATGACATCAATGATGATGATAGTAAGAGGGCTGTCGAGGAGGGCGCCCTGAGCCAACACCACCACATTTCTGTGTGCTGCACACTCCCCCCTCTACTCGCACATCATCCCCTTCACCTTCCACCCCCTCTGTCTGCGTCGCACACTCCTGCAACCCGGGGTCCTTTGCTCCTCGCCCCTCCTCCTCCTCCTCCTGCCCTCCTCCATCTCTCCCTACTCTAGCCTGTTTGGAGATTCAGGCTGCTAGCAAGCAGTGGCCGGGCCGAGCAGCGCTGCCCGAGCACTCGCAAGCAACAGCACCGCCACCGGTGTACTTAGGGGCCCCCTCTGTTGCCGCGCCCACAACAGACACCGCCGCCCACCTGTGCGTGGCCAGGACCTGAGTTGTGTGCAGGGCCTGAGCTGTACCTGGCCAGGACTTGAGCGGTGTGTGGCCAGGACCTGACGTGTGTGTGGCCCAGACCTGAGCTCCCGCCCTGCGCCCGCGCGCCTCGCTGCAGGTGGCCCCCGCCGTCGCGCCCGAGACCGTGCAGCAGGTGCTGGTGGGCACTGAGAGCAATGTCATCCACGGTGTGCTGGGCCTCATTGCCGCCGCCACCGATCCCCGCAACCTGTGCAAGATGGAGGCCACATGGCACCCCTGGTTCTAGGCAGCCCCGGTGAGGCAGGCGTGGCGTCGCTGCGGCTGCAGTGGTGGTGCGGCAGCTCCCCCTGATGGATGATGAGCTGGAATAGTCGCTGCTGCACTATGCACCCGCCTGCAGCCAGCACTCCATTGCTGGTGATGCTGCTGATAGAGCGCCGTGCAGCCAAGTGCAGGCAACACGATCTTTTGCGCTCTCCTTTACTCAGGCAGCACATCCTTCTGCACTTGTCTTTTATTCAGGCTTACTGGGGCTTGCTCAGGCTACTTTGCGCTCTCCTGCATTCACTCTCCTTAGGCTACAGCGGGTGGCCAGTGTTCGTATTGCCCTGCATTTAAGTTTTCAGGCTCTAGGTTCCCCTCCACTGGTAGCCCTGCTAGCCCCTTGGAGGCATGTTGGTTCATGACATTGACTTTTGAATGCATGACAGATGGGGGCAGGTGGTGAATATAAATGACTATCTCATGCGCGTTCAGGTGTGCTAAGACACTCTGCTGTTACGCAATGTAATGGACCAGTATCTCGCGAGTAGGTCCAAGGGCAGGGTCCGCAAATTGACCAGTTAACACTGTTCACAAATCTCACAAATTACAAGACAGACCTTGCAAGTGACAGCTGGGACCCTCCTTCTTCTGGTTAGGGGGCTTGGAGCGCTCCAAAGTCGAGCAGGTTCATTGACCAAAATTGATGACCAAAGAACACGTGACTGAATGAAGCATCAGCTCACAAAGCACTGCATGTTGGAGTCCTTTTTTAACATACCACCAGCTGATTAATAGAATTAAGATGCCAGGTCCCACTGATAGAGGAAAGCAAACAAAACACACAGCTTAAAGGGAAATTCACCAAGGCCACCGCGAAAAGCAAAATAGCACTCAACAGACCGGCAGCCCATGTTAACTTATCCCAGGCAGAAGATCTCACCCCTGGTGAAATTCACAAGCTCATGGCATATAAAACACACTAATGCAAGCACTTTCGCCATGTACCGCAAAATCAAGAACACACACATCAGCGGACTAGTTGACACCCATTTCAACGCAACACTCCCATCCACAATCACTAACATAAGCCTCCAGAGCAAAAACATACCAGCCACACAAGTAGTGCCCCCTCCTCAGCTTCGCTCGGCAACGCATTACATGCAAGAAGTTACTGGACGCCGCATCCCTCGCACTTCCACCGGTACACCTTCACTCACTTGTAGTACCGCCCATGCAGAAATTGCACAGATAAATTGCACACAACAACAATAAATAAGCCAATCTGAAACTCTCTACCCAGAACCCACCAACACAGCTGGTATCAAATAACAAATTGATGGACCCCCTAGTAAAGAACTCGCTCTAAATGTCCCTTAGAAGTCTCTACTAGTAGTACCCCTGGCCAACTATTTCAACACACCTATCACTGAGGGGCATACCTTACACAGCAGCTACCCCGTACTGCTCCTAGGAAGAGGCTCTTACAACCCAATCAACCCATATTGACACCCAGTGCATGCATAAAAAGGCGCTACAGTATGACGGACCCCCAGTAAGAGGACACGTTCTAAATACAATTGCAAAACCTGTCCAGATCATAAGGCCCCCCACCAAACTCCTGTCACACCCCCTACGTAATATCTACCTGTCTCTGCCCCTGCTAACCACCCAACTCTGAGCTGTAACTCGCAATCAAATATCCCTAAGCAAAAAAGGAGAAAACTCCTGCAGCTCTACACTACTAGCAGGTTAGTAACCTGGAATGCCCAGGCCCTTGCACTCGACCATTAGACACAGCATCCATGGCCCATGCAATTCGGAACTACAAGATAAACAAAGCTCGCTCTCTGAATGCCTCAGATGCTGTCAACACCCTCTACTTCTATGACATGGAAATCTCCATACATATATATAACTGGAGATTTGTCACAACCAAACCTAGCAACAAAAACAATACCATGTCTACTTTGCACCCATGACCATAGAAAATTGGGCACTCCCTATCTTCAAAAAGGCTGGCTTCACACCTGAGAAAATTCTCCCTATAGCCCGCTCTGCCCTTAAGAATGCATGCTGTGAAATTTGCTTCTATAATTCTGGCCTCCAAACTGAAACAAATGTGCCCCCCTTTAATGACATGTACATCTGTGAGGTCAACAACCGGACTAACCGTTGGTGACCGTTGGGTGTGCCTCAAGAACACTGGCTGCTACACTGAGAGGCAGAGAGAGGAAATTAACAAGAATGACAATTGGGCCTGCCCAGGCTGTGCTCACCTTAATGATGAACAAAAACAGAAAAGATACTCTGATCCATTAATAATGGATTCATACATGTGACCTGGGAACCCACATGGGAACCAAAAGAGCTAAAAGACATGTTGCCCAACCTCCTTGAGTGTATCCTTGACTTTGAGACACGGATCTAGGAGCCAGACCTCCTTCTTCCCAGGGCAGACCAAACCTTAGACAACCTGGAAAGACAAGGCTTTGACATGTCCAACAAGGCCAACACCTGGATTAAAAAACTGGACACTGATCTACGAAATAAAGTCACCTTTGATATCCGCCCCACAAATCCACAGGTAGACATACAACCCACTGGGAGCTGTGAGTTCTGGATCTGTAATGTAGACCTCGTTAAGTACAAGCCTAAACCTACCAATGAGCAGCCCTCCCTCCACAATAACCCTCCACCTCTTATTCTCCCAGAAATCTACTCATCAAGAGTAGCATGTATCTACAGCACAGACGGAAAATGCCAGGGCATGATGGCACCAGAGCGCCTTAACATCCTTAATACAGCTTTCCACACAGCCAAGCTTAAAGGTCTCCATAACAACATAACACCTACACCTAAAAGCTTTGCATCTGAGCTACTAGGGCTGCTTACAAGGAAAACAAAGCTAGGAAGGAAGTTCCACAGCAAGAAGATCAAGGATTCTTACTCGCGAGCTTAGCCAAATCATGTGCACACTGCCCCTCAAAAACTGGGCTCTGGTAACTCAGGAAAAAATGGCCTCCCCGCTAGACTTCAACCCTAGCTACTCCCATTATTGGAGTGCAGACTCACAAGATGCACACTTTAATGCGCACCTTAATCCCCTCTCGTCCCAATTCACTGGTTTCTCAGTGTGCCATCCCATCTATAACGAACATACCATGAATCATAGCCTTAGGCATGCCATCTACTCAGCCATCCTCAGTGCTGAGGTAACTGCCACTTTCATGATCCTACCATCTTAGAATGGATCCATGATCACCAAACCTTACTCAAGCCTCCTGACAGCCTATCCCCACTTGTGTTATAAACTTGGAACAATTCCAGCTAATGAGATTGCCTAAACTTCCCCTCAACCCTGGATTAGTCAAGCGACTCCCTTACCCCAGGCCTCTTGGAATCTCCATATCATAGCAGTCTGGAATACAGCTGCACAACTTCACCTTATAAACACAATCCTACATGGCTGCAAAATCTTGCTTGCAACCGTTGTGACATCCCTGAAGCAAAATGGCACCTCAACAACATTGCTAGCCACCTCATATGCAATGCTAGGCACGCTGAGACAGCGCTTGGTCTCAAGAAATTTGAGAAGCTTCACTCAGACAAAATGCAAACTACCAGGTGCTCCCACAGACCTGCTTTGGGTGAAGTGGCCCCTCTTTCCCATCAATCCAAACCGGGACTCACACTTATAATTTCAGACTGGAAATCCTGGACCCACACGGATGGTAGCTGCCATATCCAAAAAAAAACAGTTTTTTGGGGAAGGGGTCTACCACCCCAGCTTGGGCAACTCTAACTTGGTTGAATTAAATGGTGCTGGTATAACCAACACCATAGGTAGAGCAGAACTGGCAGCTATAGTTGCTGCTATTACTCACGATCATACTCATATTGCCACAGACAGCCTTACCTCACTCCATCACATTAGGAAACAATTGTTGTACCCAGAAAAGCACCGTCACCATTTCCAAGGAGACCTCTTCAAATTTTTCTATACAATCCCTTTATAAAGTAAAATCTCATGCTGGAATTGCCAGAAATGAACGTGCAGATGCCTTTGCAAAACATCAAGCTTGCCATGGAAATAGCCTTTCAGCTGAAACAATCATCCGCACCGCAGGCCCTGGTGGCAATCCCTTCTCTGATATTAGCTGGTTAGCTGTTGAAGAAGTTAATAAGTGAGAATCTGGCACTGAAGCTCCTCAACACGGCCCTAGATTGACTTACCTTCCAAATCTCCAAGCCGCACTAAAATCCCACATGCACTCAAACCATAAACTGGGTTACGCCAACTCAAAAACAGGGAGCTACTCTTAATACCAGACTCTGCTTCCACACGTCCACAAAGGTATTAGCAGCGCTTTTTGGAACATGTCCAAACTCTCTCTCCAAATGCAGCGCAACATCTTCCACTACCGCACAGGCACCCTTGTTGATCAAAAACACGCTGTCCGCTTTAATATGTCCACCAGCCTTGAGTGTCCACTCTGTTAGCAAGCAGATGGTGATCTCCATATTCTCTCAGGGTGTCAACATAAAATCATCTCGGGTATGATCACTGAACGCCATAATGTTGCCTGCAGGCTCATTATAAAAGCCATCAGCAAAGGCTCTCTGGCAGGTTTTTGGTCCATTTGGATGCCGGCAGTACTACCCGTTTGGCCCAACAAAACCTTCCTGGGCATGCTGGTAACAGGACAATACCCAGCTGGCTTTTTGATGCTCGTTTATCTGCTAGAGATAGACTCACCTCTAGTCGCCCTGATGCCAATTTTGGTCACTCCCTTACCTACTAAAAATCTCAAATCGCCAACCACTCCTCATTTGCACCAGGTGTCAGACCCAAGACAAGCCAGCAGAGATGAACGCAGAGTTCACGAGCTCAATGTCAACAAAAGGGAGATGCACCTCGTTGAGGTTGAATACTGTGAAGATACAAGGCCTGGAGACCAATTAGAGGCCACTAAAAAACAACTTAAGTTCTTTGTAAGCGCTTGAAGGCAAAGAAAGTTATCCTTCACACCATTCTTCATGGTGTGAAAGGCTCCATCTATACCTCACACACTTTGAATCACCTTAAAGAGCTTGGCCTTGATACACAAAAAGCCCATAAGACTGCCCTCAAGTTACATGCTCATTCTGTGCGCTATGCAAACAAAGTGACAACTAGACGCGCTCTTGAAAAATCTAGTTGCTCTCAAGGTCTTGGTCTGGAGCAAGGGGCGGCTTGTCACCCTCCAGATCCTCACTAGTTCTCCCTGGTGGAGGAGACTCACGACTCTTAGGGCCAATGTGTCTCCTTTTCTTTTTGAGGGAGTACACAAACAAGTCTTGACAACGGAAAAGAACATACACCTCATTTTGCACAGCAGCATAAGAGCACTAGTCACAGTGTCCATTTTCACTGCGTCAAAGGGAGGTTCCACTGGGAGACTATGTGCACGCAAGCAAACTTGCTCACATCCCTCATAACATGCTTAGGGAGGTCAAAATAC
>LKMJ01006289.1_pt1 | contig 11194 bp, 12 predicted proteins | sample 643391 | NCBI WGS metagenome assembly LKMJ01 (sample SAMN04112250, study PRJNA286221) | soda lake metagenome | biome: soda lake; feature: Kulunda Steppe; material: water; isolation source: sample PL-Br10 brine of Picturesque Lake | place: Russia: Kulunda steppe | collected 2010-07
CGTTTCTGACCGAACATCTCGACTACGACTGGGCCGATGTCCACGACGAAGCCGATCGACTCGAACACCACGTCTCCGACCAGTTGACGGAGCGCATCGCCGAGGCGCTCGGAAATCCCGGCGTCGACCCGCACGGCGATCCGATACCCGACGCCGACCTCCGGCTGCCCGACCCCGGGGAACGGAGCCGATTGTCGACCGCGAGCGTCGGCGACAGGGTCGTCGTCCGCCGCATCCGCAATCAGGGTGACGAAGAACTACGGTACCTCTCGGGTATCGGCGTCGAACCCGGCGTCGAACTCGAAGTGCTGGAGATCGCGCCGTTCGGAATGGTCACCGTGCGAACCCCTGAAGGAGAACAAAGCCTCCCCGAAGAGATCGCCCGCCTCATCGAAACCGGCTCGCTCGCCGAGAACGAAGTCGAGCCCTGAGAAGCCACCAGACGCCAACGAGGGCGACGACGGCGCAGCCGCCGAGAAAGAACGCGATAACAGGGTCTACGCCGGTCGCTTGTGTGGTCGCCGTCGCTGTCTCGAGCTGATATTCGGCGTCGTCGAGCCGTTCCGCTCCGGCCTCCTGTCGACGTTGCCACCACTCGGTAGCGACCGCGAACACGAGCGTCGAGAGCGCGACCGTAACGAACAGTCCAAACAGCCTCGCGAGGACATCTCGAAGACGGGAGCCGTCAGCATCCCGCCCAGCAAAAAGCACGACGGCCTCGCTGGCTGGCGCGTAGACAGTCATCTCGTTACCCTTCGCCGAATATCCCGTTCCGGCGCCGGTTATCAGTCCGGCGTCTTCCAGGCGGTCGAGGTGGTAGTGGACGTTCTGCAACGATGTGCCCACTACTTCACGGATCTCTGGGGGCGTCCGGGGCTCCTCGTATAGCGCCGCGAGGACGTTCCGTGCCGTTTCGGAGCCGAGTGCGTCGAAGGCGGCTGAGGCGTTATCGCCATCCATATCCAGCACCTGTGGCTCGTCGGGCGATGAGGTGACGTGTAGTCGGCTCGGCAACAGACTCATCGGTGTTCGTAGCTGGCCCCACGGAAAATCCTTTCCGATAGTTCAAACGCCCGTTTGACCGTCCGAGAATTCGAGCCCGTCGGGTCGGCGAAAGCCGGTCACTCTTCGAGCGGGCGAACCCCGGACGCCGCGAGCACCGAACGGAACGTTAAAAACAGTATCAACACGGCAGCGGTGAGCATCGTCGGTGCGGACAACAGTCGCGCGGTGTTCGCTTCGACGACGAGACGACTCGTCCCCATAATGATGAAACTCACCAACACGAGACCGAAGGCGAGCAACGACAGTTTAACGAACGTGTTCGGCTGCATCAGCAGTCGCTCGTGGGTCGGTTCTCAGTGTATAAAAGGATGTGCGCTCGAGGGTTAGATGTGGCCCTGGTCTTCGAGGCCTTCCATGATGTCGTCGACGAGGTCGTCGACCGTATCGTACGGGAAGTCCTGGCTGCCGCCGCCTTTCGTGTTGAGCTCCATCGCCGTCATCGAGAACTCGCCGGACTCGAACTTCGTGCCTGGCCCCTGCGGGAGCGCGGGCACGAGATCCATCGGACTGTTCACTGGGTAGTCTGCGCCTTCGAACGCTTCGACGAACTGCTGGCGAAGGTCGTCTTGGTCAACCATTGCGTCAGGCAATGAAACACACACACAATTGAATGTTGTGCTCTGTATCGCCGCCTCCTTAAATAGGGTCGATGATATCGACCGAGATACCCGCTTCGTCGACAGGAGAGTACACCGGCCACCCGTGTTGATTTATCAACCGGTTTGAATAAACACCATTAGGGTACAGTCCGACGAGCGATTATGGGTACTGATTCTGTCTCACAGTTCGAATCCTCGCTACACGGACTCGCCGAGACGGTCGTCCGGACGTCGACGGATGAGTTTGCCGACACAATCGAAGCGCTCATCGAACCACCTGCAGTCGGCGTCCCGCTGCCGTTTGATGGCGTTTCCCTTTCGGAGACGTCAGTCATCGTCGAGCCGACGGTCGAGGAACTCAACGAGGCAACGACAGGCGTCACACCCGCTGGAATGGGGGTCGCGAACTACGGAACCGTCACACTCCGCTCGACGGGCGGTTTGGACGAACTCGTGAGCCTCTACCCACCCGAACACGTCGTCGTGCTCTCTGTGGCCGACATCGTACCGGATATGCCGGCGGCGTTCGACCGTCTCGACACCGAGTTCGACGACGGACGGACGACGCAGATCCTCGCGACGGGGCCGAGCGCAACCGGTGATATGGGGTCACTCGTTCGAGGCGTTCACGGGCCGCAGCAGGTCAGCGTCGTGCTGCTGGAGGAGCTATGAGCCGCTCGGAGAAGGCCGCAGCCATCCGCGAGGTCATGGAGACCGAGGGAGAGATTATCGGTCGGAACACCCGAGGTATCAACGACCTCTCCGATTTGGCGATGGCGGAGCTCGACGAATACGAGGCGCTCAGAGAGAGAACGCGGGCGATCAAGGAATCCGCCATCGAGCAGCTTCCGTCGCTGATCGACGAGGTGACGGAGGCCGTCGAGGCGAACGGCGGACGGGTGTATCTCGCCCAGGATGCCGCCGACGCGAACCGGTACATCGAACGCGTCATGGCGGACGCCGAGGCCGAGACGATGGTGAAGAGCAAATCGATGACGACCGAGGAGCTCGAGCTCAACGACCACCTCGAGTCGACGGGGTATACGGTGACCGAAACCGACCTGGGGGAGTTCGTCATTCAGCTGGCGGACGAATCGCCGTCGCATCTCATCGGTCCCGCGATGCACAAATCGCCCGAGCAGATCGCCCGTCTGTTCAACCACCACTTCGAGTTCGACGAGCCGCTTTCGGCCGACCCGCATGAACTCACGGAGTTCGCCCGCGAGCAGGTCGGAGCACGCATCCGCGAAGCCGACGTCGGGCTGACGGGCGCGAACTTCGTCGTCGCCGAATCGGGAACGATCTGTCTCGTGACGAACGAAGGCAACGCCCGGAAAAGCGCCGTCACCCCGCCGGTTCACGTCGCTGTCACCGGCATCGAGAAGATCCTTCCGACAGTGTCCGACCTCCAGCCGTTCGTCGAACTCATCGGCCGGATGGGAACCGGCCAGGACATCACCTCGTACGTCTCGCTTCTCTCGCCGCCCGTCGACACGCCGACCGTCGATTTCGAGACCGGCGAGTTCGGCCCCGCCGACGACCGGAGGTTCCACCTCGTGCTTCTCGACAACGGCCGCATGTCGATGCGGGAGGACGACCAGCTCAGAGAGACGCTGTACTGCATCCGGTGTGGTGCGTGTGCGAACGCGTGTGCGAACTTCCAGAGCGTCGGCGGTCACGCGTTCGGCGGCGAAACGTACACCGGTGGTATCGGAACCGGTTGGGAAGCCGGCATCTACGGCCTCGAAAGTGCCGATGACATGAACGACCTCTGTACCGGCTGCACCCAGTGCGTGCCGAAATGTCCGGTAAAAATCGACATCCCGTGGATAAACACCGTCGTCCGCGATCGACGGAACCGTGCCGGAGCGGCTGAAGAGGGGAGTTTCGACTTCCTCGTCGAGGGGCTCGTTCCGGACGAGGAGCCGAACACGCTCGACGTACAGAAACGGTTTTTCGGCAACATCGACACGTTCGCGAGGCTCGGGAGCAAGACGCCACGGCTCGCGAACGCGCTCGCCGACACGGGAGTGATGAAAGCCGCACTCGAACGAACCGTCGGCGTCGATAGCCGCCGTGACCTCCCGTCGTTCGCGACCGAGACGTTCCGCGAGTGGTTCGCCGACCGCACGCCGCGTCCGCTCGAAACCGACGCCGAACGCGAGGCTGTTCTGTACGCCGACGTGTACACCGACTACTTCGATCCCGAGCGTGGCAAGGCGGCGGTTCGTACCCTCGAATCGCTCGGCGTGTCGGTGCGGGTTCCAACGGTTCCCGAAAGCGGGCGGGCACCGCTTTCGCAGGGGATGATACAGACCGCTGACGACCGTGCCAGCGAAGTGTACGGCGTCCTCGCCGAACATCTCGATGCCGGTCGCGACGTCGTCGTCATCGAGCCGAGCGATCTCGCGATGTTCCGAACGGACTACGAACGGTTCCTCCCCGAGCGTTCGGCCGAGCGGCTGGCGGAGAACAGCTACGAGATACTGGAGTACGTGTACGGGCTGGTCGAAAACGGCGCGAGCGTCGACGCACTCGCTGTGCCCGACCCCGAGACGCCGCTCGTCTACCACAGTCATTGCCAGGCCCGGACGCTCGGGCTCGACGTGTACACGACGGCCGTTCTCGATTCGCTGGGCTACGACGTGACGAACACCGATGTCGAGTGCTGTGGTATGGCCGGAAGCTTCGGCTATAAACGCGAATACTACGAGATGAGTATGGACGTCGCGGACGTCCTCCGGAATGACCTCCCCGACGACGGCCGGCCCGTCGTCGCCAGTGGTACCTCGTGTAGCGAGCAACTATCGGTGCTGACAGGCCGAGAAACCCCACATCCGGTCGAACTGCTCGACCCTGAGGCGTGACTCACGACGAGACAAAGTTGCGTATACTTATCTTCCCCGTCCCCATCTGTCCACCAAGATGTCCGATAACGTCATCAGGGGTCGAATTTCGGAACTCACCCTTCCGAACCCTGCTGAAGCGGATGCCGTCATTCACAATCCGTCACAGAAACGCCTTCGCGAACTCGCGCGCGACCACGAGACGACCACCGAGTTCGGTTCTCCATCGTACGTGAGCGAGTATCGCTCGCGCTGTGCTGACCAGACGAAAACGATCGTCGACGACACGTTCGACGAGAGTGACTTCACACATCTCGAAACCGCGTTCGAGTACGCAGCTGCCAACGAGATGATCTGTCTCGACCGTCGGGTTGGGCGTGCCCCCGAGCACTCGTACTGCTGTCGGTATTACGTGCCGGTGACGCACGCAAACATCGCACTCTCGGTGACGAAACTGTTCGAGCCCGCAGCGGCCGACTCGACGCCGGACTTTCGAACCATCCAGATACCCGACGCCGACGCCGTTGCGATTCGCGTTCTCCCTGATGAAGGCATAACCGCCGTCCTCGGCAGCGACTACACCGGTGAGGCGAAGAAGTCGTTTCTCAGGCTGTTTATGTACCGTGCGAAACAGCAGGGTGGGCTCGGTCTGCACGCCGGAAGCAAGCGCGTGACGCTCGAAACCGATTCCGGTGAACTGACCGATGTTGGGCAGGTGTTTCTCGGCCTTTCAGCGACAGGGAAGTCGACCTTGACCGCGCACGGGCTCCGACTCTCCGGGCCGGAGAAAGCAGTGATGCTCCAGGACGACGTCTGTGCGCTGCTTTCCGACGGAACCGTCGTGGGGAGCGAAGGGAACGGTCTGTACGTCAAAACCATCGGCCTCGATGCCGACGAGCAGCCGGCGATGTACGACGCCGTCACGCACGAATCCGCCGTGCTGGAGAACGTCGCCGTTGCCGACGACGGCACGGTCGATTTCGACAGCGAAGAGTACACCGCCAACGGTCGAGCGGTCATCCTCCGTGAACACCTCTCGTCGGCCGACGACGACATCGACCTCGCAGGCGTCGATCAGGTGTTTTTCATCACCAGAAACCCGACGATGCCGCCGGTCGCAAAGCTCTCGCCCGAGGAGGCCGCAGTCGCGTTCATGCTCGGCGAGTCTATCGAGACCAGCGCGGGCGACCCCTCCAAGGCCGGTGAATCAATCCGCGTCGTCGGCACCAATCCGTTCATCATCGGCTCGAAAGGTGACGAAGGGAACCGGTTCCGTGACCTGATAACCGATGCTGACGTGGATTGTTTCGTTCTCAACACCGGCCATCTCGGAGCCGAATCGAAAGACATCGGCGTCGAGGAGTCCGTGACGATACTGCGTGAACTCGCACGCGGAACCGTCGAGTGGACGGACGACGGGGCAACGGGCCTCACGGTTCCGAGCGTCGTTCCCGGCATGCGAATCGAGGAGTTTTCCGTCGCCGACCACGTCGACGACTACGAGACGAAACTCCACGAACAGCGCGTCGAACGACAGGCCTACCTCTCGAAATTCGACGATCTCGACGAGCGAATTCTCGACGCCGTCTACTGAACCGCCGCGGCCGCATCGACGTCTCCCCCCTCGTCCGCTATCGCCTCGAGCAGCCCCGGTGGTGCTTTCTCTTGCTCGTAGTCGAGCGCTGCCACCCAGAACTCGACGAGGTCGCCCGGGCTTTCGGTCGCGAACGTAATGTTACCGATCGTAGCCATAGCTGTATGCTACCACGAGACGAGATATTTGTTGTCACCACCGATTCGTCCGACGTTCGAAAGCGCCTCGACTTTTATACCTCCCGTCGGAGTACCCTGCTGTATGAACGCGACGGACGACTGGTACGACGTCTCGCGGCTGGCGGAAAACAGCTACCACATCGACGAGGGGGACGGCTACGGGTTGTTCCTCATCGAAGGCCGCGACCGGTCGGTGGTGCTCGACGCCGGCATCGGCGTCGGCGACCTGCGCGGGCTGGCGAGCGATTTGGTCGACACGCCGGTGACGCTCGTTCTCACCCACACTCACTGGGATCATATCGGCGCGGCCAGCCAGTTCGACGACGTACTCGTCGGCCCCGCCGAACGCCCGGCGGACGGCCGCGTCGCCATCGACACGCTGACGGACGAGTTCGTACAGCGGCCGGCGGAGTTCGCGAGCCAGTGGCTCGACGCCGGCAACGAGTTTCCCGATGGCTTCGACCCCGACGCGTACGCCATCTCGCCGTTCGACGCGTCGCCGATCTCGTTCGACCGGGGCATCGATCTCGGCGACCGAACGCTGGAGGTGTACCCCCTTCCCGGACACTCGCCCGGACACCTCGGCGTTCTCGACCCCGAAACGAGGGTGCTGTACGGCGGCGATGTCGTCCACTACGACCGCGGGCTGTTGGCCATTTTCGAAGGCGGCAGCCTCGAAGCCTTCGCCGAATCGTTCGACCGACTCGGGACGCTCCGCGACGACGACCGCTTCGATGTGCTCGCGACCAGCCACAACGAGCCGATCTCGGGTGACGACCTCTCGCTCATCGACGAGCTCCGCGACGGGCTCGATGAGGTCGTCGCCGGCAAGCGCGCACACGAACCCGTCGAAACCAAGTGGGGGGCCGCCCGTTCGTATCGAGTTGGCGAGTCGGAGATACTGGCGAGGGGGTAGCGATTGGGGGTGGGTTCGCCTCGCACTTTCTACAAGGAAACCACCGGACGCCTGCGAAAGGCCGAAGCGGGCTTTGCACAGCTAACCGAGCGCGAGCAACACACCCAGCGAAATGAGTGAACGATCAACAGGCGTCCCGGCCGCTCGGGACGCCGCTGTCGTACGTTTATAACAACTACCCGAGCGACACGACCAAATCACAGCGTAGTAGAACGGGGCTGTCGCTCGGAAAGTAATTCTGCCGAAATTGGGTGGCTGGGGAGGTCTGAGCCGTGTTCGTGGACGGCTGGACGCCGTTCGGAACCGATATGGGCCAACTCGGGGCTGATTAATTACCGTTTCCAGTGTGCCCGTCCGATGTAACGCTATTTGACAGATCGAGCCGGACGACCGAATCCTCGAAGCACTCTTCGGCGAGGGATGGACTTCTCCCAGCGCAGTCTCGGTGAGACCGAGTATTCGACTCACGACCCGACAGGTTCGACGGCGCCTCCGGATGCTCGCTGACGGCGAGCTGGTTGCGCCGATGGACGACGATTTCGATTTCCATCACATCACGACCGAAGGTGAGCTATATTCGACGGGCGAGCAGGGACAGGAGCTGCATCCGCATCCGTTCTATTTTGGGTTGGCGACAGCTTCGTTGTTGAGATAGGGCTGAAATACTTCAATTATCTCGAAGAGAATGGCCCTGTACAGGCTTCCAAACTCCCCGGTCGAATCACTATTCAGAATCGCCAGGAAGGGCTGACAAAATTCACCCTCCAAGGAAGCACGTCGTAGGGCGTCGGAAAACCTATTGGCAGGCATGAGTAAGACAGGGTAAGATGGGAACGACGCCGAAGCAGCCCGACGGCACAAACGTCACGCTCACGGAGAGTGACGGCTACATCGTCGCGACCGATTCCGAAACCGGCGTCGCAAGCCAGGGCAAGACAAAAGCCGAGGCGCTCGAAAATCTCGCTGAAGCGATTCGCCTGCATGAGCGGCCAATTCCCGACGATATCGATGATCCGGAGCCATCCGATGCTCCATGGTTCTAATTTCTGAATAAGTCATATATTGGACAAATGCCCGAATACCAAAGGGTTATTTGATAACGCATCGCCACCACCAGTAATGGCTCGTCGCCCATACTCCGGCGAGGAGATCGCGAAGGCCCTCCGAAAGTGGAATTTTCAGCCAGTCGATCGAGAGGGCAGCCATCTGAAACTTCGATACGTCAACCCGAACACCGGTGAGAAGCGAATGGTCTCAGTGCCGATGCACGACGAGCTAGCGACTGGAACGCTACGAAACATCGCCGATCAAGCGGGAGCAAAGGACTTTCAAGCGTTTCTCGATGCCATCGAAGAGCTGGTTTAGCTGAATGAAGGCGCTAAGCCCCCGTCCTCAACGAGCAACGCAGGCCGCAGACGGCGTCAGCCGTGAGCGAGTAGGGTAGGGTAGTTCACATCGTCTGGAAATGGTCGTAGTTCCGTTCTGTCGTAAGAATACTCGCATGGCGAAGCCGATTTCGCACGTCGTAAAGCGTGTTCTCTTCCTCAGCTTGGAGCATCCGCCAGGCGACGCTGTGCCGAAGCGTGTGCGCCGTCACGTCGCTCGGTGTTACGGTGGATGGACGGGCCGGCTGTCCTCCGGCATCTCCCCGCGAGGGGGATCGCCGGACTCGCACCCTCTATTTGGGTGGGTCGGTTGGTGGGTGGCCTCGTCGGTTGGTTTCTATATCGAGCGTGTGTGGCTAACGAAAACAACAGACGGCGGAGGGGGCCGCAAAGCCTCTTTACGAATTGCTCAAAAGTACCCTTATGGGTATTTATTTTATCGTCCGAAATTGGGTGGCTGGGGAGGTCTGCGCCGTGTTCGTGGACGGCTGGACGCCGCCCGGAACCGATATGGGCCAACTCGGATTTGAACCGAGGACCTCCCGGTTATCAGCCGAGCGCTCATACCTGGCTGAGCTATTGGCCCGAATCGGCGCAACAGAAGGTACTGTCGTCGGTTGTTTAAACGTTTCTTTTCGGTGGACGGCCGTGGCGTGCTGGCACGGTTACCGTTGTCAGTCCCGCGGGCGGCTCGGGGGTGCCCCCTCGTCGTCCTCCGAATCGTCGAACTCGACGTCGGTGAACTCGTAGGCATCGTCGTCGACGTCGACGGCCTCCTCGCCTGGCCGTGTGCGGTAGAACGCTTCCTCGAAGCCGCTGTCGGCGTCGTCGCCCTGAGGGAAGCCGCCGACGTAGACGTTTCCAGTGGCGAAACCGCCGGTTTTGGCGTCGAGATACGGCGTGACGACGAACTTCTTCGTCGCGACCCGAATCGGGTACCGCGTCGGCGGAATCACTAACACCAGTCCCACGAGGTCGGTCACGAGCCCGGGGGTGAGCATCAGCGCGCCGGCGATGAGCAACAGCGCGCCGTCGAGGAGTTCGTTCGTCGGCGGCTCACCCCGTTCGAGTTTTCGCTGCATCCGCGCCAACGTGTGTCTCCCCTCCGCGCGGACGAGAAGGAGGCCGATGAGTGCCGTCAGCACGACGAGCGCGACCGTAATCACGGGGCCGACTCGGGTCGCGAGCACGACGAGGAGCATAACGTCTAACAGCGGGATGAGCAACAGCACGCCGATGACCCGAAGGTCCATACTCAGGCTACCGGCCGAGCCGTGGAAAACCCTTCCGTTCGCCGCCGACCGACACGGCCTTACCTCGCGCCTGACTTCGTTTCGGCAATGAAAGCAGCGCTGGTGATCCTCGACGGTTGGGGGCTCGGTTCGGGTGATGATTCGGACGCCGTCAGCGCCGCCCACACGCCGTCGTTCGACCGCCTCCGCGAGAACGGGGCGTTCGGGACGCTCGAAACCCACGGGAGGCGCGTCGGGCTTCCCGAGGGGCAGATGGGCAACAGCGAAGTCGGCCACCTCAACATCGGGGCCGGTCGAGTAGTCAAGCAGGACTCGACACGGATTACGGACGACATCGACGCCGGGACGTTCGGCGACAACGACGCCCTCTCGGCGGCGTTTTCGTACGCCGACGGACACGGTGGCCGCGTTCATTTTATGGGCCTCGTCAGCGACGGCGGCGTCCATTCGTATCAGGCACATCTGCACGCGATCGTCGAACTCGCGGCCGAGCGCGGCGTCGACGCCGTCACGCACGCGTTCACGGACGGCCGGGACACAGCTCCGAAAAGCGCCGCTGGGTTTCTCGCGGAACTCGAGACGGCCGTCGACGAGGCCGGCACGGGCCAGGTCGCGACGGTGTGTGGGCGATATTACGCGATGGATAGAGACGAGAACTGGGAGCGGACGAAGCGTGCCTACGACGCCATCGTCGAGCGGGAGGCTCCTCACCGCGCCGCGTCAGCGGTCGAGGCCGTCGAGGCGTCGTACGCACGCGGTGAAACCGACGAGTACGTCGAGCCGACGCTCGTGGACGGTGGCGCCGAACTCGGCGACGGCGACGCAGTCGTGTTCTTCAACTTCCGTGCCGACCGCGCCCGCCAGCTCGTCCGGCTGCTCGCCGGAGTCCGCCCGGAGTGGGCGTTCGACCTCCAGCAACCGGAGGTGCATCTCGTCACGATGACGGCGTACGACGAGACGTTCGACCTCCCGGTCGCGTATCCGCCGTTGGAGCCGGAGGAGACGCTTGGAGAAGCGCTGTCGACCGCCGGATTCACGCAGCTTCGGATGGCCGAATCCGAGAAGTACGCCCACGTCACCTACTTCTTGAACGGTGGGCGGGAGGTGGCGTTCGAGGGCGAATCGCGCGAAATCGTTTCGAGCCCGGACGTGGCGACGTACGACGAAACGCCGGCAATGTCGGCTATCGAGCTGACAGACGAAGCCATCGAACGCATCGAGACGGACGCCGCCGACGTGCTCGTGCTCAACTACGCCAACCCGGACATGGTGGGTCACACCGGTGACTACGACGCGGCCGTCCAGGCCGTCGAGGCAGTCGATGCACAGCTCGATCGCCTGCTCGATACGCTCGCCA
>LKMJ01006290.1_pt1 | contig 11192 bp, 18 predicted proteins | sample 643391 | NCBI WGS metagenome assembly LKMJ01 (sample SAMN04112250, study PRJNA286221) | soda lake metagenome | biome: soda lake; feature: Kulunda Steppe; material: water; isolation source: sample PL-Br10 brine of Picturesque Lake | place: Russia: Kulunda steppe | collected 2010-07
GCACACACACACACACACACACACACACACACGCGCACACACACACACACACACACAATTAAGCAGCGTGGCATAATTTCATGGAAGCCGGGTCGTGCTTGCACGGCACGAAGTTCGCTTCGCTGTGCCAGTGATTGACTTTCGCGCTTGCACACCCGCCCGAGTGCTCACCCGCCTCTGTTTGCTGCGATGGCGTCAAGCATGCACAACATCTATTCTTACACACACCTGCAATGACGCCGTGATTGCGGGGGTAGGAGTGTGCAGCTGCCCTGTTCCCCCGCGCTTGCATTCCTTGACCGCTGGCCACCGCCCCCCTTGGCCACCATCCACGGCTCGTTCGCATCGCCAGGAACTCGCCAGTGCCGCAAAAATGGTATAAACGCATAATTTATTTGCATCTCTCCTGTCGGTGCACCGTTGGTCATTCCTGGCTCCGCACGCTAGCACGCTAGCACACGGCGCCAGCTCAGCACTCAGGCGCTCAACGACTCAGCAGCTCTGAGCTTAGTCAGGGCTCCTGGTGGGTGTCAGGGCCATCGTACGGTGTTCGCCGGCGTGGCGCGGCCCAAAAGTGCGGGCAGCAGCCGGGATTTGGGGATGAGGTGGGGTTAGGGTGGGGTGGAGGCCCTTGCCCCTAGCACCCTGAACCCCTGACCTCCCTAAGGACAGGAATGGGTGCGGCTCATGGAGGCCATGCCCAGGGATCACATTGCCAGCTTGAGTATGCAAGTTGGCTTGGGCTTGGAAGGCCTGCCTGTGACCCGTGACTCTGAGACTACAAGCCCTTGATCCTAAATTCAGGCCCTGCCCCAGAGACAAGGGGGCAAGAGCGGGAAAGGGTGCTCCCGACGCTGCCGCGGCAGGCTCTCATGTGCGCGCAGCCCACTGTACGCAATTGGCGTAAGCAGGTAGCAGCTCTTGCCTAGGTCTACCTATGTGGGCTGCCTCTAGGCCCCTGGGGAGGGGTAATGCCCAGGTCTTCCGAAGTGGGCAGCCCCGGGAGGGAATGTTCAAAGCACAGGCTAATCTGGCTGCAGTCTGCAGCGCTCGTGCTCAGCTCCACCCCATGCCACCACGACCATGCTGGGCAGCACCCATGTGGCATCTGGCTGTGCTAAGCCCCAGTACCTGCACCCCTGCCTGTACCCAGGCAACGCCAACGCGGCAACCTGGGAGCTGCTGCATGCCACGTACAAACAGCTGGGGGGGGCGACGCAGGAGGACACGGAGGCAGCATTCGCTTACCTGTTGTTCCCGCCGTGGAGCACCGTTGCAAGCCGGGTGGGTGCGGGCGTGAGCCGCACTGTGCATGTTCCATGCAAGGTGGCTGCGAGCGTGCGCTGCGCTGCATGTCACAAAGCACCGGAGGCACAGGGTTTGTGTGCGCGCATGTGCATGAATGTGTGTGTGCATGTGTGCGCATGCGTGGCTTCAAGTGGTGCGTCAGAAGGCTGGTTGCACCTTTGAATGTGCAAAATCATTTTATTTACATTTAAGCATAGCTTCTTTTGCTTATTGATTTAAGTATCATGTATACAGGTTCACCTGTCGGGTGGAATTTATGAGCAGTTTTGGGTGCATATACTTTGCAGGAGCTGGGCGCTGTGCTAGACCAGGATGCACATAGTGCGTGAACGACCAGGAGGTACATGCTTGTGTGTAAATGTGTTGGGGGTAGGGGGGGGGCGTGTATGTATGCTTGACACGGGCTGTGTGCTGCGCACGTGTGCTTGCGCTGTTCTTAAACTAAATAATCTACTAAAACAATTATTAAACTTATTATTGCGCTGTGCAGGATCTGGGTGCTGTGCTGGACCAGAAGGCCCCAGGGCCTGGGCTGTACTCGGAGCAGGAGGGCAGGGAAGCCGCACGGAAGCTGCTGCAACGCCTACCAAGGCTCAAGCAGCGAAGCCTGCATGTGAGCGGGCACACATTGCACGTGTGTTGATTTTGAGGGGACCATGGGGAGCCAAGGGATGATGGGGAGCCAAGGGATCATGGGGAATCAAGGGATCAAAGGGGAGCCAAGGGATCATGGGGAATCAAGGGATCAAAGGGGATCATGGGGAACCAAGGGTGCGCTTAAATGCCTTGCCGCAACCCTCAGGTATCTGACCCTTCTTCCGTAATTGATGTAGGGAGTGAGTTTTCTGCCTGCGTAGTTTTTCCCTTCCCTTTTTCTTGTCTTACAACCCTTCATGAAGGTCCTGCTGCTCCCTCCCTACACCACCCACGCTGCGCTTGTTTGCCGCTCCTGCTGACACAGGTGCTACCCACCAACATGCCCTTTTCTACCATCCAACCTGCCCCTCCTTTTGTGTCACATGCTGGTAATTAAGCAGGGCAGCCATTCCTGTGCTGCATGGCGTGTACATGCCACTCATGTGCTGTTCCTGCTCTTTGCCACTCTTGCAGGTGCTGGCATCTAATTTGGACAGCCTTGTGGCTACGCTTGGCATTCCCAGGTGCGAGAGGTAGTGAGTGCACACTCCCAGGATGTTTGTGCATCCATTCATGTACACAATCTCAGGAAGCACCCAGGGACGTATGGTGCCAGACCATCCTGTCTGCTCATTACATGATCTTAGTAAGCACCCAGGGACACACGGTGCCAGACCATCCTGTCTGTGCTCATTACATGATCTTAGTAAGCACCCAGGGACATACGGTGCCAGACAAGCCCGTCCATGATCCTTAGACCGGCAGCACTCATCACTGACAACTTGTCGATCAGTTCAACGTGATGGTGCTGCGCTTGCTGCGGGGCTCATACGCGCTGGGACTCCCAAGTTTAAAACGGCGGTGCTGCAATTTTTACATGGTGGTGCTGTAAACTCACAATGGTGGCTCTGCAAGTTTTAAGTGGCGGTGCTGCAAGCTTTAAGTGATGGTGCTGCAAACCCAACGTGGTAGTGCTGCTGACTCAAAAGTGGTGATGCTGCAAACGCAACTTTGCGGTGCTGCAAGCTCAAAATGATGGTGCTGTGCTGCCGCCGCGAGACTGTCCACAGGCGCAAAGGCGTGCAGCTGGTGCTGGCCATGCCCGAGTTGATAGAAATGGCACCTCAAACGGTGTCAGCCAACTTCACACACCTGGTCAACATGGCTATGAGCGCAGCCCCGGGTATAGAGCGCGCCCAGATAACTGAGGTGGGGGATCAATCCTTCTAACCCTGCGCACTCCCAACCTTTCTGCAGCCGTTTTCCCCGAGTTGCCACAGAGCCCAACGCACTGTGCAACCCACCTTGTTGTGATTGTACTTGCGCCTGTGCCCTCTTCCTTGATGGTGCTCTTAAACTAGCGTGTGAAATGGCCCCCAGCCTGCTTGCACCAAATCCTTGGTGAGCTTGGCCTGCTCTGTGGCTTTGCCCTCTGCTGTGCTCTCAGCCCTTACCCTCTGCATGCCCTATCTGAATGAGTGCGCATGCAAAGTTGCAGCCACGCCCCATATGCATGATCGCACACGCTTTCACGCAGGCCCACCCTGCATGCGCGGAAGCACATGCAGTAATGCAGGCACGCCTGCCTAACACACGTGCCTTTTGCAGGCCGCCTGCTCATTCCCGCCCATCCTTGGCCTAGCTCCCGCCACCCTGCGAGGTGAGACAACGGCCATGCGTCACCTGGCCTGATCTGTAGTACCATGGCCATGCATAACACCACCCTGTGAGGTAAGACATTGGCCGTGCATGTCTCCACTTGGTGCAGCTGAGGAGGCTCTGGGTCTGCTGCTGCACAAGGCTGGAGTGGGCTGTGCTGCCATACGGAGCTGTGACTGGGAGAGGTTGTGCTAGCAAGGAGGCACATACCATCCATGGCCTGATAATAGTGAAGGTGGTGATGGTGATGTGGAGGTGATGGTGATGGTGGTGGTGATGGTGGTGGTAGTGGTGGTGGCGGTGTTGGTGGTGATGGTGGTGGTAGAGGTGGTGGCAGTGGTGGTGGTGATGGTGGCGGTGGTGGGAGCAGCCGCGTTGCCCGTGCTTACCTGTGGATTCACCCCAACATTTGAGTCTGCGCTCGGCCTCCACACGCACCCCAACATTTGAGTCTGCGCTCGGCCTCCACACGCACCCCAACATTTGAGTCTGCGCTCGGCCTCCGACCGCACGCAGGCAAGGTGGAGGCTCTCCAGCACGCCTTGTGGAGCTCCCCGCTGCACACTGCGGTCCAGGCGGGTGGCTTGGTGCACCTCAGCAACAGCAGCGGCAGCGGCAGCAGCAGCCACAGCGCGGGTGGTGGCAGGAGCAGCCGCACAGCAGGGTGGGATGCATCGGGCACTGGGCACCGGAGCAGCGACCCTGGCGGCTTTGGCATGACAGGCACCAACATGACCACGGATGGCATGGGCGCTGTGCATGGTGCGGCAGCTGGGGCGGGCTGCAGCGGCAGCAGCCATGTGGCGAGGAGGCCCCACGGGTCAGTGACAGCTGGTGACAGCTGCAGCCCCGTGGGGTGCAAGCAGCGGGCCATGCTCACCTTTGTGGCCACCCCCACTCTGTGCCGGCACCGCACGGACAAGGTAGGAGCAGGGGTAGGGGGGGACCATGTGTGTTAGGCTGCGGCACCGCACGGACAAGGTAGGAGCAGGGGTGGGGGGGGGACCTTGTGTGTTAGGCTGCGGCACCGCAGTGTTCAAGGTGGGCAGGGTGTGATGGGAGGGAGAGGAAGTGTGCAGGAGGGTGGCATAGCCCTCATGAGGTACCCTAGAGCATCATTTTGACATCCTGGCACATCTGGCTCAGTCAGCCTCATCATAAGTTTAAGACGCAGGACCACCAAAGGGCAACTGACAAGATTTCAGCATTTATTCATGTTTGACACTCTCCTGGGCTCTTATTATGTTTGACACTCTTATTATGTTTGACTCTTATTTGACTCTTATTATGTTTGACACTCTCCTGAGCATTTATTTATGTTTGACACTCTCCTGGGCTCTGCTTGGGACTCGGCGTTTGCTCTTGTCCTGGCCACCTCTGCTTCTGCTCCCACGATCTTGTTATAAGTGATCATTGGATCGGGTGTGTGTTTCCAGGTCTAGCTGACCTGCTTGAGGTCAGAGCATGCTCATGCTCGTGTGCTGCTTGACGATCTCATGCTTATCGCTGTGTGCGCACGCACACGCACACGCACACACACACACACTCACACTTTCAAACAGGCAGGCTCGCGCAGGGGGCATGCACATGTGCAAAGATCTTGACATTCGTCCAAGCATGCTGCCTAATGATGCTACAGCGCTCAATTGCTCGCTCACACACGCCCACACATGCACACTCGCACGTGCATACAGGATATGCCAAAAGAGCGTGCTTGTGTTGAAAAAAGACATGGACGTGCGCGCTTGATGTACGTCCATGCATGCCGCCCGATCATGCACTTGCATCTGCCTGCTGGTGTGCGTCCTGCAGCTGCTAGGCAAGTGGCGCCGGCTGGAGGCTGCCGCGCTCCTGCAGCACACGCTGCTGCAAGCTGCCACTGGCAACCAACAGCAGCAGCAGCAACAGGAGCAGAAGCACCGGCACCAGCAGCAGCAGCGCGTGCATGGCCTGGCAAACCAGGAGGAGCAGGTGCCCTTGGTCGCGCCCCCAGATGGCTGGCAGGTGTGTGGGTGCACCAAGGGGCAGGTGCACCAAGGGGCTATCCATGGCTGTTTGAGCTTGAAGGTGGTTTCCAGCAGCAAGGTGCTTTGTGCCACCTGCAGAGGGGGCTGGGATGGCGCTGAGCCATCACGCGCTTCAAACCACTCCCCACACAAGAGCATGCTTTGCGATGTGTGCGCTGAGGGGGTGGGGCAGGGACTGGCCGCTCAAGCGAAACACTGCAGCAGCATCTGACCATGTTGATCTCAGGAGCATGTGGTTCCTTCTTCGTGTTTCATATGCCACGCACCCAAGCAGGGTGGGTGTGATTTGTGGCTTGCGCCCAAGCGGAAGGGGTTGGCAAGCATTTGCTCGCCAGAGAGCAAGGCAACATGCTTGCACCGAGCACTGGGGTTGGAATGGACAGCGTGCTTGGGGGTCTGGTGCTGAGGAGCAGGGGGCAGTGCACTCCATGGCGTGCATGGCTGAAGAAGGGGTGGGTGTGCAGTAGTATGAAAGCAGGGCGGGCCATGTACATAGGAGGGGGGAGGGAGTGTGGGGGGAGGGCCCAGGGCGATGCGCAAAGTGCATGCGTGTGCACATTCCTGCGGGCGCGACTTTCCCCCTGGGAAGCCCTCCTTAACTGCTGTGATGTGCTGCATGTGCATGCCTCATGCATGCTGTATGCAGATGGCAATCGGCTATGCACCTTCGCACCCCTCCTTTGGGGGGGTGTTTGCGGAAGAGGCGCTTCTTCCCATGGGCACAGCGCAAGATGTGTGAGCGCACAGAAAGGCCAGCACGTGGCTGACCTTGTTGGCAAGATGTGGGAGCGCACAGAAAGGCCGGCATGTGGCTGACCTTGCAGGCAAGATGTGTGAGCGCACAGAAAGGCCGGCATGTAGCTGACCTTGCAGGCAAAATGTGTGAGTGCACAGGAAGGCCGACACGTGGCGGACCTTGCAGGCAAGATGTGGGAGCGCACAGAAAGGCCGGCACGTGGCTGACCTTGCAGGCAAGCACTGTGTGTGCGTGTCGTGGGGGACGCGCAGGAAAGCACAGGCAGGGTGTGTGGCTGACTTGATGACACAAGTTTGAGTGTGCGTGCCTCTGTGCGTGCAGTGGCGAAAGTACGGGACAAACACCTCCAGAAGCAGTGCGGGCTCGTGCAGCTACTACAGGTGCAGCAGCCACAAGGGCTGCCCCGCCAAGAAAACTGTGCGGTTCGACACGCAGGGCGCGGTCGTAGAAGTCCTGTACAAGGTGGGCCAAAGGCACCAGTAAGGGACCGCTTGTGCAGCAAGCAGGGCACGCAGCAGGCGGGGCCGCTGCTTGAGGTGTGCATCAGTGCGTGAGGTCCTGGGCATCCATGGCTGCTTGATGGATCACGTTGAAGCGGTCCAGAATGTTACTGCATGCACGCGAATGCACGCACTGAATCAAACACGTGGCATGTCCACATACGTACGCTCACGTTGTGTCTTGCAAACCTGCAGGGCCAGCACTGCCACCCCAAGCCACCCAAGAAGGCCAACAAGGTAGGGCATGTGCAGCCCTTCTTCCAGGGTAGTAAGAGCACTTGTAGGCACTTAAAGAATAAAGAGGGGGGCCCAGAAGCCCTTTGGGGGTCCTCAAATTTTCAGGCAGGACACATGCTCTTGTTTGTGTTGTTGCTTGTACGTGTGGGGGGGTAGGGGGGCGCACGTGTGCACAATTGTGACTGTGCGGCTATGCTCCTCCCTGGCCTCAGTGTGCAGAAATGTAACAACATTGACGGTGCAAAAATTCACCACATACTCACAAATGCATGCACACACGCGCGCACACACACACGCACACACTGTCCATAGTCCTGAGATCAGCGTTTGCCGGGTGGCACTCACCAACAGCATCCAGCCATTCCATATTTAATAGCTATCAAACGAAGGGGCCTTACCTGATGCCACGCGCTAGTATGTGATGGTGCACGTGTGTGCACACATGTTGGGGGGCAACCCCTGGCTTGCCTCTTTTTCTAGCACTGAGGCACTGTGGCTGACCTGCCTTGCCTGCCCCCAGCAAGTCTGCCCATACATACCCTCTTTTTCCCTCATTGCACCACTTTTCCTGTTTGCCGCTCCCCTGCGTGTGTTGTCTCCATATGTGCTGCTCCCCTGCGTGTGTCGTCTCCATATGCGCAGCTCCCCCGCGTGTGTCGTCTTCTCCATATGCGCTGCTCCCCTGCGTGTGTCGTCTTCTCCATATGCGCTGCTCCCCTGCGTGTGTCGTCTTCTCCATATTCGCTGCTCCCCTGCGTGTTTTGTCCCCATATGTGCTGCTCCCCTGCGTGTGTCGTCTCCATATGTGCTGCTCCCCTGCGTGTGTTGTCTCCATATGTGCTGCTCCCCTGCGTGTGGCGATTCCATGTGCGCTGCTTTCCTTATGTGCTGCACCCCTGCAATGTAGGCTCCATGTGCGCCGCTCCCCTGCGTGTGTTGTCTCCATGTGCGCCGCTCCCCTGCGTGTGTTGCCTCCATGTGCGCCGCTCCCCTGCATGTGTTTTCTCCATGTGCGCCGCTACCCTGTGCGCCGCCACACTCATGCCTGCTTTCTCTCCCCCTGCCCTCCTTGCGCTACTGCAGGTCCCTGCAGCAGCAGAGCCTGGTCCCCAGGACCCTCTGCCCTCCTGGCCATCCCAGCTGCTGCGCTCATCCCCCAAGGTATGGACCTGCCTTACCTCCTTGACAATCGCGCTCTTCTTTCTCACCTCAATTAAGAGAGTGCAGGCCTGGCAGGCTTTGGCTTGGCTGCCCTCATCAGGCAGGCACAGCTTTATGAGTCACAAACCCTAACTCTTGTTGGTTAGTCAAAATCCTAACTCTTTTGAGTCACAAACCCTAACTTACGTGAGTCCTGAATCGTGATTTATGTGAGTCACAAATCGTGACCTCTATAGGGTAAGGGCCCAGGTGGCAGCCCTGCGCTGCCTCGCAGCTTGCCTGCCCTGCCTCGCAGCATGCTCTGCCTTGACTGTTTGCTGGGCCCGCGTGTCAGGTCGAGGGGATGCTGTCCTGGGAGGGAGGAAACACGATGCGCCCTTAAAAGTGATGGGCGCTTGCACCCACATTGGCCTCCACTTGTCCTGGCCATGAGGCAGCGCACGCTCTGCCCGCCAGCTTGTCCTTGACTTGACACCCCCCACCACCACCATCCTTTAATGGATCTAACCTTTGAAGTTATGGATGGATGCATTTTGGGGGTCAAATACTTGACTTGAATCCCCCCACGTGGCCACCGTCTTGCTTATTGGAAGCCCTTCAAGCATATGGCCCCAACCGATGGTTGCTTGCCTGCCCCTTTTGCTTCCTTTTATAGGACGCGGCCCCTGTGACCACCAACCCTCACACGGGTGCACACGCACACATGCACACACGTACTCATGTCCTGCAAGGTACCCTGGCCCCAAACGCTCACGCAGTGTGTCCTCCCTCATATGTCCTCCTTCTTGTCCTCCTTCTTGTCCTCCTTCTTGTCCTCCCTTGTGTCCTCCTTCTTGTCCTCCTTCTTGTCCTCCTTCTTGTCCTCCCTCTTGTCCTCCTTCTTGTCCTCCCTTGTGTCCTCCCGCGTGTCTTCCCCCGCCCATGTCCTCCCTTGTGCCCTCCCTCAAGTCTATCCTAGCCCATGTCCTCCCTCATGCCCTCCCTCGTGTCTTTCTTGATGTCCTCCTTCATTTTCTCCCTCGTGTCTTTCTTGATGTCCTCCTTCATTTTCTCCCTCGTGTCTTTCTTGATGTCCTCCTTCATTTTCTCCCTCGTGTCCTCCCTTGTGTCCTCCCTGGAGCCCTGACATGAAACGCCCTTGGGTTTCCCTGATGTCCACCTGCAGCCACTGTGCCGGTGTCTTTTGGCCTTCCACAAAGCCTCTCACTCGTTGCTCGCTGTGTTGACTGCAGCTGCTGGGCCGCTGCCTGTCAGCCTCTCACCTGGCCTCTCACTCGTTGCTTGCTGTGTTGCCTGCAGCTGCTGGGCCGCTGCCTGTCGGCCTCCCACTCAGTGCTGGAACGGCTGGAGTATGTGGCCCAGGCCGTGCCGCCACTCCTGGCGCGCCCCCCTGGCACGGTGCTCCCTGAGGATGGAGCAGACATCGACCAGAGCAGGGCCTACAGCATGCCGGTGTTGGTGGCTGCCGGCAGTGGGCGTGACAGCAGCTCAGCCCCTTCCCTGGACCCTGCGCGCCCTCAGCCTCGCTCCCAGCCACTGTCCGGCCGCAAGTTGGTCAAGGCGCTGTCCCTGCCCAGTATCCTGCTCATGACCCCCAAGCGCTTTGATGGCCTATTCCCGGGCTTCCAGGCCTGGCAGGGGCGCAGAGCGGCGCAGGTGGCGGCAGCCGCCGCGCCGCCACCACCACCCTCAGCAGAAGGTGCAGCCGCAGCACCGCTGCAGCCCCGGAGGATTCTCCTCCCGGATGCATGTGCACGGGGAATTCCTCTGCATGTACATTAATCAGTGTAACAACAGCGCAGAGCCCGATTGGCTTGTCAGCTTGCGTCAATGAACCATTTGAAATGGGATGTAGGTTGTTGCAGGTGGAAAGATAGGAGTTGAGAAGCTTTGAGGTGCAGGGAGGGATGGGTGTGCAGAGATGGCACAGCCATACTCTAGGGGCTGTTGCTCTGTGAGGTCACTAGTCTGTCTTACTCTGATTGCTGTTTGGCAATAAGGGCGTATTTGTTGAGCTGTCAAGCGGCAAGGACTTACGATCAGTCGTCTTTCAGGATCTGCTGGCTGTCTTCTGCGAGCAAAGTCACGATGGTGGCTGCTAGATTACTCGGATCCATGATGGTGTTGTTGCAGGAATTTAGGAACCCAACCTTGAGCCCCATCATGCGCATGCGGTGCCGCTTGAGCTTGAGCGCCGCTTGAGCTTGAGTGCCGCTTGAGCTTGAGTGCTGCTTGAGCTTGGGTGCATTGCCTTGTTGTCATTGTTCTGGTCAGACATTGATTTTCGAAACTGCCCTCCTCAACTGAACTCAGTTCATACATTTCATTATAACCCTTTAGGATAGGCACCTGGTATGAAGTAGCTCAGCAAGTTTGGAAAAGCAAGCCTGCGTTTATGAAGCTTGGAGATACAAACGTGAAGAGAAGTTGCCTGAGAGGCGTGAGGAAAACAGTTTCTCAAGTACTAGGGGTTTTTACGGGTTTTGTATGCTGCATGATTTGTTGTACAACTCTGTAATGCACCATTGTGTTTCTCCGCGTTTGCCATTACTAAGCAGGTTTTTATGATTGTCCTCTTTCTTTTTGTCTGCTTTCATTTCACATTTTAAGTTGGTGTTTTCTTGTGTAGTGAGCAGTGCTGAGCATGGTGCTGTGAGAATGTTTGGAAGACTTAAAGGCTTCTTTTAATTCAATCTTTAGAGCTTGACTGCTCTACAAGGCAAGAGCTGCCTTATGTTGAAAGTTCTGATGCACAGGACACCTAAGGAACTTCCTTTGGTGGGGTGAGGGGTGAGGTTTCAAGGCTGTATCCGCCGAACGAGGGCAGCTTAGCCGGTTGTGGCCTCCAGTGAGGTTCGAACCCCGAACCCACAGGTTGCGAGGGTGGATAATCGACTTCCCATCTCA
>LKMJ01006291.1_pt1 | contig 11191 bp, 10 predicted proteins | sample 643391 | NCBI WGS metagenome assembly LKMJ01 (sample SAMN04112250, study PRJNA286221) | soda lake metagenome | biome: soda lake; feature: Kulunda Steppe; material: water; isolation source: sample PL-Br10 brine of Picturesque Lake | place: Russia: Kulunda steppe | collected 2010-07
ACATGTGGGCCAGAGGTACCAGATCACCACTGGCACCCACTGAACCCTGAGAAGGAATCACGGGATGAATGCCGTGATTCAGCATCTTTACCAGAAGCTTCAGAGTGGAATAGCGGATTCCGGAATACCCCCGGGCCAGAGCATTTAACCGCAGGAGCATCATGGCCCGGACCACTTCTTCAGGAATCTCTTCGCCGGTACCGGCTGAATGGCTGCGGATTAAGTTTTCCTGCAGTTTGACAACCTCCCGGGGTGATATTCTGGTATCGCTGAAGCGGCCAAAACCGGTGGTTATGCCGTAGACCACTCCATTCTCAGCTATTAATTTTTCCACCTGCTGGCGAGACTTTTTGATCTGGGCTACTGCCTTCTCTGAGAGCTTGACCTTTTCACCTTGTCGGGCACAGCTCTCTACCTTCTCGACTGAAAGTCTGTCGCCATTAATTGTTATCATTTTTGATACCCACCTTTTGTTTATTAGCCTGATAAAATATTAAAGGGATGAGGCCATGTTCAGCCTTCATCCCAGATTACTTGATTTTATCCAGTTTTGCATGTTTCTGATGCTCCGGTTATTCTTCCGGCCAACGCAGCAGGAACTGCTGAAATTTTCGTTGCTGGTCCTGCTGTCCCTGCTGAACCTGCTGAACCTGATAATCCCGCCAGTCCTGTTCAGGTCTATAGGCCTGTGCTTCAGGGGTAAAGGAGCACCGGAAACCGCTCTGCTCCGCCTGTCTCTTCTCATTTTATCTCACCATACTTATAATATTCTCCTTCGAGGCCGATTTTCCTGCCTGGAGAAAGGATTGGGTTTCTCTGAAGCAAAATTAGAATCCTTAACAGGGTATCATAATCCTTAAAATGGCAAATATCTCAACAAAATTACTTGAAAATCATTTTCGCAGTATAGCTACGAAAGTTTATTTTAGAATAATGCAATTATGGTTTTTAATTTCAAAGCAGTGCAACCCTGATAACTTATTCAATATTTATAATTATTCCTTTTTAATTATAAGAAATATGCTGGAATTATCTACTTCCTGAACTCGATATCTATAGCCAACGGACTGCCCCAGTCTTTCCATATCTTCCTGAGAAAATGTGGTGGCAATAAATCCATCCTGGCAGACTATAATCCCTTTTTTAGTTTTTGCAAAATCAATTTTTCCCAGCAGTCCTTTATCTGATTGCTCCTGAAACCAGGCTAATCTGTCCTCCCAAAAATCAGAACTATAACTACTAAAATAAGCTTTCCCCCCAGGAGAAAGCATTTTCATTCCCTGATTAATAAGGTTAAGAGGATCTCCTTTTATTGCTGAAATGCCATTTTGCAGACAAATAACAACATCAAATTTCCTATCCATCCTAACAGCATGGGCATCCATAAATAATAACTCACAATTAGAAATGTTTTTTAGATATTTCTTTCCAAATTCAACAGTATCTTGCGAGTTATCTATTCCGACAATTAACCTTATATATGGAGCTAACTCTTTCATTATACGACCATAGCCAGCCCCTAACTCCAATACTTTTTCATTTCCCTGCAATTCATTTCTAATAAAAGAAATTTCTTCATTTAAATATTGTTTGACTCTATTGATTTGAGTCTGATACACCTGATATAGCTTATCTGATTTTAAGTTACAGGAATAATAATTTTCATTATCTGGCTTTTTATCCGGCATTACAAACACCTTCCTGACAGTAAATATAACTACCTGAACAATAAAATAACTGTAAATGAAATAGTTTTACCCATTAACCGGTTAATCAGAATCCAGTTAATCTATTGAGATTATACTTTCATCTGCATTTATTTCTATAACATCATCATCTTCAATGATACTATAAAAATCTTCGTCTACCTTATCAACCAAAGGGATATTCATAATAATTGAGGTAGCTACAAGAACTGTATCCGGATATTTAATAATCATGCCAATTGGAGCATTATTTTCTTGTTGTAACTGATATAGCCCATCAGCCTGTACAACCGAGCTTCCTTTTCCACCCGGGAATACAATGATTTTATTGGCAATACTTTTACCTTCTAAATCGTGGTTTTTTTCTATTACTTGACCATCTTTCGGATCTACCAGGTAAAAACACAGGGGATCCTTTGAAATCACAATTTCACCCTTTGCCTTGCCTTTGGCTATTTTATGACATCTATATCTTCTCATCTCAATTCCCCCTTAATAGCAGCTTCCGTAGCTCGAGATAAATCTGCAATATAAAAACTCATATTTCTTCTTTTAGTATAATAAGCACATTTAGGAGAATCAGTAACTCCTTTTTTTCCCGATAAAAATTTCCAGCAGGGCTGGTCAATGCATGTTTCTGTTACTAAATGTCCACCTGCACTTTTTATAATATCAAGATATCCCATTTTTCTGGCCAAACTTTTGGTCAAATTTGAAACACAAACCCAAAAGGGTACAGAAAACTTCCGGCTTCCGAGAACATTAACAATCTGTTCTATCTGTTTAATTGTAAGATGAGGACAGCCAAATAAGGCAAAATCTATTTCCCCCTTTTTATCTGATATACTGGAATATGTTTCCTGGATATCTTCATCTTTAATTACCATTTTATTCCGGGGCTGGTGATTTTGAAAGGCTGCTTTAATATTAGGAGCTTCAGGGGTATATCCAACTATATGATACAGGGAAACAGCCCCGGCAGTATTAAGTTGAGCACCCAGATTCATAAGCGCCTCTGAACTGATCTTATCCGGCAAACCAACAAAAACCGGTATGGTATCATGATAATCATTCATCCTGGGAAACGTATAACCCAGTAATTGATAATCAAAATCAGACTTAATTTTTGCCTCTACTTCAACAAGTACCTGGCCTCTTCTATTTTCTTCAAGCAGCAATCCATATTCAGGAACACGACCGGTCATAGCCGCACAAAGAGCACTCTGAGCAGATTCCCGATTGGTTCGGGCACCATAAATTGAATTAATATAGGGGGTTGCGCTGGATTCAGAGAAGGCAACAACTTCTTTAAACCTTGGTATATTATTTTCCAGGTATGGTGTACAATTATATGTCAGAGTAGCTCCGATTTCCCGGTAAGCTTTTCTGGTTCGCTCAATTATATCAACTTCTTCCTGAGTAAATTCAATATAATTTTTAAAATATTCCAGATTATAAGGAGGGTTAACTGTTGGAGAGATCCGACATTTATTACCTTTTTTTAATAATTTCTCTACAAACCATAAGTCTGCTTCCTGATTACTTAAAGCAACATGGACCCTGCTTATCTCCACCATTCTTTCAGCTTCAAAAGCTTCCCCGATTGCCTGCTGAATTTCCATTGCCAGGGCTACACCTTCCCCATATTTTCCTGCTAACATATCTTTTTCTTCAGAAGTTAACTTCATTTCTGCCTCCTTTATAGTGAATTATCTGTTTTTATTATTTGCTTTTAACTACAGGAAGAGCATCCCCGCCTCTAGGTAATACACCTATTGTCCCCAGGGGTTTAATTTTTAAAGAACTATTTATGGCTTCCTGAATGTTATCAAAATATTTGTAACCTAAAGACTTTATTGCATTTTTATTCAAACCTTCGGTAACAATAAAGATTTCAGCTTTTTCCCTGATTTTTGCGTTGCTAATGGCTAAATCTGCAGCAATAAGATCACGATCTTTTTTTGATAATGAAGTTCTTTTTGCTATCTGACAGGCATTTGCATGGCTTTCTTTCAACCAATTGATTAAATCAGGATGATTATTTTCCAAACCTTCATAACAGGGTGCAGCTAAAATAATAATCCCGCCCTGTTTAACAGCAAAGGAAGCTGAAATCAGCCCTTTATCTGCCTGCCACCAGTCAATATCAAAGGGATAAGAGCTAACAATCAAAATATCTGCAGCCTCTTCTATTTCAACACCGTAGGCCTGACGGGCTTTTTCAACACCCTTTCGGTGGGCTTTGATAAAATCTCCTGAATAAACACCAACAATTTCATCATTATAATTTTTTACAATATTAATAATAAAATCCAAACCAATTTTCCTTGTAACTTTCTCTATACCCTGTCTGCAGAGGTTTTCAACATTACCCAGGGGAATTTCATCAAGTAAAGCTGCTAAAATATGTGTTGCTGCTGTAGTAGAATAACCACAAATTCCTGGTTCCACAATCTTTGCTCCCCCTGAATAGCCTGCATCAGAATGGGGAACAATACTGCCAATACCAATTATAAAGTCAGCCGCCAAAGCATTTCTATTAACCTCAATAGGAATTTCTCTCCCATTTATAGTAACCTTGCCTAAATTTGCTAAGATCCCCTCATCCTGATAATCATGCTGAATTATTTTATAATTATCTGCTATCTTTCTCCCTAATTTCTTAACAATCTCTTTTTCAGTCATAATTCTATGAGTACCAGGAGCTATCATAATAGTTATATTTTTCTTATTAACGCCTGCATCTCTCAAATAAGGAAGCAGGACAGAGAGAATTTCATCTACCGGTGTATTTCTGGTGTTGTCTTCAACTAAAATTAATATTTTTTTTTATGCTTAATCAAGGAATCAAGAGAGCGGCACCCAACCGGTTTAATAAAACTCCTTTGTAATCTTTCAATTAAATTTTCAAGTTTTGCAATTAATTGCATCTCCCCCACAAACAATAATTGCTCTTCCGGTATTTTAAAGTCTAAAAATTTATCCCCATAATGAATTTTTAAACTTATATTCTTATTCATTATCTCTCACCCTTCCAGCAATTTTAAGCCAAATTAAAGCATACCCAATAATCTGGGAATAAACAGGGTTATGTCAGGGAAAAAACCAACTAAAATAACCACACCAATATGAATTGTGATAAAGGGTAAAATCTCGATAAATATTTCTTCCACTTCAGCCCCCGAAACAGAAGAGGCAGTAAATAAACACAGGCCTAAAGGCGGTGTTATCAAGCCAATTAACATAGATATAATAATGATAATCCCGGCCTGTAAAGGGTGAAATCCAATCTGGACCATTGCCGGAGGTAAAACCGCAGCCAGCATTATTATACTTGCCCCGGCTTCCAGCCAGGTTCCCAGAAACAATAGAAAAAATAAAATGATCAAAAAAAGCAGGTATTGGTTTTCTGTTATTCCAAGCAAAAATCCTGCCAGCTGTCTGGGGATACCCTCCTTGGCAAGCAACCAGCCTAATATATCTGCAGCACCTATTATCAAAAATAAAATTGCAGAAGTTTTCACTGCTTTTTTTAATACTTTGGGCAGAGCAGATAATTTCAGCTCTTTGAATAAAAAGAAACCAACAAAAATTGCATAAGCACAGGCAACTGCCCCGGCTTCAGTAGCGGTGAAAACTCCACCCAAAATACCCCCCAGAATTATTAACGGCATAATTATTGCCGCAATTGCATCTTTGGTGACTGAAAAAAATTCCTTTTTGGTAATTTGCACGGTGCTTTTAGGGAAGTTCTTTTTCTTAGCAAAATATACAACTAATATGCTTTGACCAACACCAATTAAAATACCTGGTAATATAGCTGCAGCAAATAAACCTGCTATTGAAACACCAGTTACCGAACCATAGAGTACTATAGTGATACTGGGAGGTATTATCGGACCAACTATAGATGATGAAGCAGTAATCATTGCTGAAAACTTTTTGGTATAACCACTTTTCTCCATGGCTGGAATCAACAGCGAGCCAATAGCCGATACATCTGCTATAGCAGAGCCGGATATTCCTGCAAATAAAAGGCTGGAGTAGATATTAACATGAGCCAATCCTCCTCTAACTCTGCCAATAATAATTTCTACAAATTTTACCAGCCTTGAAGTTATTCCTGATTCATTCATAATTTCTCCTGCAAGCATAAAAAAAGGTATAGCTAGCAAAACAAAGCGATTGATTCCTCCATACATTCTCATCGGAATTACCCGAAGAGAAATTTCTCCCAGATATAACCAGAAAAGGCTTGTCATTCCCAGAACAAAGGCGATTGGAAGTCCGAGAAATAAAAATATAAGCATTATGAATAAAGTAATATAATGAAATATACTCATACTCCCAGATCCTCATCTATGATTTTTATTTCTACCTCATATTCTCCTGTTATCAGACTTGTAATTCCTTTATAGGAATTAAATAAGACTTGAAATAACATTAAACTACCTCCAACAGAGAGAGAAAGATAACCCCAGGTTCTCCGCAAACCTGTTGCAGGAGAAATAGAATTCCAGTGGTTTATAGCATATCTCAGTCCACCAGTAATTAAGGCAATCAAAAAAATTATGATTACCAGGTTATTTAACAGTTTAACAATAATTTTGTTTCTGTCAGAAAATTTTTTTATAAAAAATAAAATGGCAGCATGTTTTTCTTCTTTAATAATTATACTTGAACCAACCAAGGCAATCCAAACCATTAGATACATTGCTATTTCAGCTGTCCAGGGAGTGCTTTTTCCAATTATATAGCGCGAAACAACCTGAATTAATATAATAACCAGCATTGATCCCATCAAAATCATAGTAAAATATTCTGCGATTTTGTTTAAAATAATAGACAATTTCTCAAACATAATATCCCTCGCTTTTAATCTTTACCTCATGGCATTATCCGCTTTTTTAGTCTTTATCTCAGGACATTAACTTAATCTGAAATTAAAAAAGCCTTTTAATTAATAATCATAATTAAATGCGAGCAAAAATAAAGGCCCCATTTTCCTGTTAATTTGACCATCATGCTTTCAGGTTGAGATAAAGATAAAATGGAGCCTTTCTTCAGACTATTTTTTAGTTACTGGAGTCAAACTGCTAATTTGCCCCAACTTCATCATAACCCAATTCTCCTAAAGCTTTTTCAGCTTCTGCTATAATATCATCCACCCAGGTTTCATCTGCAACAGCATTTCTAACAAATTCAGTTACCGGTTCTTGAGTGGCTTCTCTAAATAACTGCATTTCATCTTCTGTGGGATTATATATTTGTACCCCCTGTCCCCTCAAGTATTCTTCCCCGGCAACTCTCATGATACGAGTTTGTCTTCTTGCAACTTCAGACATTCTGCGTCCACCTTCCAAAATTATTGCCTGATACTCAACTGGCAATGCTTGAAACCAGTCATCATTTGCTAATATTTGAGTCATACTAAAAAAGTGTCGATCCAGTGTTAAATAATCCTGAACCTCGTATACTTTGGCCATCATTAGTGTTGGAATTGCATTTTCCTGACCATCTGCAACCCCTGTAGCCAGTCCTGTATAAAGTTCAGTCCAGGGAATTGTTACAGCCTTAGCACCCAATCTTTCAACTAACTCTATATGAGAAGGAATTTCCATAACTCTAATTGTTAGTCCTTCCATATCTTCAGGAGTTCTAATTTCTCTTACATTATTTGTGAAAGAACGAAAGCCACCATTATCAAACCAGGCAATTGTTTTTAAACCTGTATCCAGTCTCATATCTTCAAATAGTGTCTGTCCCAGTTCTCCATCAAAAACATGTAAGGCATGGTCTACATCTCTAAAAAGATAGGGAAGGGAAACCACCTGAATGTTTGGGTAAATAGTTGATATTGCACCATCACTGGTTAATATTACCTCCACAATACCATCCATAGCTAATTCCTGTAATTCTCCCAGATCGCCTAATTCACCACCCGGAGAAAGATTCACTGTTATTTTACCATCAGAAACTTTTTCAACATATTCCTTAAAGGCCACCATTGAAGCATGGTCCTGCAGGTGGGGATCAGGAGGACTGGGATGGGCGGCAGTAAAAGTGATTGAATCTAAACCAGATAGATCTAAATCTAAAACATCCAGAGCACTTTGCTGGATAACTGCTTGACTTACAGGTGAATAGACAGTAACTGCAAGAGCAATTACCATGATAAAAATTAAAGATCTTATAATTTTAGAGTACATAATTGTTCCTCCTAAATTAAATTTTTATTAAGATTTTTAAGCTAACCTGCATTATACAAATTGAATTTTATCTCCAGTATCAATTTTTACTGCTAAATCACATGATATCCCCTCCCTGGAATAATACCGTAATAAAAAACTTTAAGAGTAATTATTTTCCTAATGAAGTTTATTAAAAAAATAAGATAAATTTTCACGAGTTAATAATCAATTTGGTTTTGACGATTATTAAAACAATACTCTTTGATGATATTAAAAAGAGACCCCTGTTTTTCTATCATTAGATCAATTAGATTATCAGCTGCCTTATCAATATGAGTGCCAAGTTTATCAATTAACATTTCGTTATTATTATGGATTAAATCAATTATTTCTATATGTTGATAAATTGTATCTTCAATATTATCGTGAACAATGGCTGCTAAAAATTGATACCTGCTCACCTGAGCATTTATTGCTTTAAACAAAAATTGAATATAATGATTTTTACTCTTGTTGACAATCATATTGTGAAGTTCCTGATCATTTTTGGAGATATTTCCCCAATCAATTTTTTTATTTGATTTAACTGTACTTAAACACTCTTTCCACTTAGATTTAAGATACTCAATTTCACTATCAGTAAAATTTGATTTTGATGATTTAATAGCTTCACATTCCAGGGCTTTTCGGGCATCATAAATTTGTTTTAAATCATTTATACTAATATCACTAACATAAATGCCGCCTTTATTAACCTCGACTAAATTTTCCTGGGATAAAATATTAACAGCCTCTCTGACTGGGGTTCTGCTCATGTTTAAGGCCTCTGCCAGCATATTTTCACTGAGACAACTCCCTGGTTCAAATTTAAAATTTACAATTGCATTTTTTATGTTGTTATAGGCAATTTCAGAAAGCTTATTTCTTTTTTGATCATTCTTAATTTTCCTCACACTTTCTGCTATATCTTTCATAAAAAACCCCCATTTAACCCCCACTTAATTTCTAATACCTGCTGTATACAGGCACCATATCTATATTATACTACATATTTCTACATAAATTTTAATATTCCTGCAATTGTTTTTAAAATATTTCTAAAAAATTTTTAGTAGAACTCATTATATTTCTTTATGAAACATGAACTAACCCAGCAAATCAATCAGATATCAATTACCCGGCCAGGATTACAAATATTTTCATAAACATTATTGATATTTTGGTTTTATTCAATTATAATGAAGTAAGAAAATTATTGTAAAAAAATTGCTGACAGGTTGACTTTTTAAGAAACTCTTTAGATAATGGTTACACTGCGAAAAGTCCTAATAATCATATTTCAACTTATAAGATACTTGTTTTGATAGTATTCTTATTCAATAAAAATATCAAAATTCGCCTTTTTGCAGCGCAATCATATAATATTATTTCAAAAAACCTCCCCAACAATTTTGTCATCAGGGAGACTTTTTATTAACTGCTTGCATAGCTGGGAAATCAGTCTTATAGCTTTTCTTAGGGTTTTTATGTTCTTTTGCAGCTCTCAAGGGGGTTGAAGTTTGCATGGCATGGAACTGACTGAAAATAATCCTGTAATTCACATCATTTATCAATTATCTTAATAGATTTGTCAATAACTAAAATAACTGGGGGATTACCATGTTATTAGATAACACACGGCTACAAGGAGACATTGCTAAATTGAAAGAAAATCTGGAGAAAGGCCAGATAGATAAAGCTGTTAAACTGGCAGAAAGGCTTTCCAACCGCCGGCTGGTTGATATAATTGTGTCCGCACCGGAAGAGGCGGTAATCCCCTTTCTCAAGGGGCTGAGTTGGCAGCGAGCAGCTCGAGTAGCGGCCTGGCTCCCGGAAGAGCTGACCCTGGATTTGATGGAAAATCTTATACCGGCCGAACAGCAGGAATTTATCAGCAGGCTTGACAGTGATGAACTTACTGACCTGCTGGATCATCTTCCAGAAGAAGAGCGACAGAAATACATTAGCCTTTTTCTGCCCGACCAACAGGAGGAGGTAGAGCAGCTCGCTGAATATGCCCGGGATTCTGTGGGTGGACACATGGAAAAAGAGTATCTCACCATTCACCAGGAGCAAACAGCCCGGGATGCTCTGGAAAAAATGCGTCAGGCTCGGCAGCAGCAAATTGACAACATCGGCTACATCTATGTTATTGATGAATCAGGCGGGCTTAAGGGAGTTGCCTCCAGCCAGATGCTTGCTTTTGCCGACAGAAATTCAGCCATGAAGGACTTCATGATAACCCGCTTACAGGTAGCCCGGGTGGATGAAGAAGCTGTGGAAGCCGCCCGGGTACTGCGCTACCGCCGTTATAAAATGCTGCCGGTACTGGATAAAGAGGACAGACTGGTGGGAGTTTTAACCCTGGATACCGCCATCGATCTCCTGGCCGAAGAAATGACCGGCGATTTCGTTTCCTTTGCTGGAACCTCGGAGGAAGAAAGTTTCTTCACCAATCCCCGGAAGGCCATTAAAATGCGTCTGCCCTGGATGGTCGCCAATGTTTTTCTCAATCTGGGAGCAGTGGCAGTCATCAGCAGCTTTGAAGCTACCATTGCTCAGATCGCTATTCTGGCAGCCTTTCTGCCCATGATCACCGACATGGGTGGCAATGTCGGCATTCAGGCGCTCTCGGTTTCCATCCGCAGCATGGCTTTGGGAGAGGTCCAGCCCGGCGAGGTTGCCAGAGAGCTGAAAAAGGAAGCCCTGATCGGCCTCTTCAATGGCGCGGTGCTGGGAGGCCTTTTTGCCCTGCTGGCTTTTCTGTTGGAAAGAAATCCCCTGATCGGGCTGGTAGCCGGGATGGCCCTGGGCATCAACGTCCTGGTTGCCGGCATTGTCGGTGGTACCCTGCCCTTTATCATTAAAAAATTAGGCCGGGATCCGGCTATGATGACCGGACCCTTTTTAACCACCATCACCGATATAACCGGGGTCTCAATCTATCTTGGCCTCAGCACCCTGCTGCTGCTGCAAATTCTGGGTTAAAACATTAATTTAAACTCTCTGTTTGCAGTATTATTAGCAGCCTATATTAAATTTCACTTGATAATATAAAGTTTTATTTTTACGTCTTATTTGACTATTTATGGGCATGAATGGTTACCTGTTGTGTTAGGAAGGAGGCCTGAGGATTTAACATGAAAAATAGCAGGTAAATTTTTCATATCCTTTTGCGGCCCAGAGGGGCATGCGGGTTTATTAACTTAATTGAATTTATTCCAAATTTACATTTGTAAATTTGAAGTTAAAGTC
>LKMJ01006292.1_pt1 | contig 11191 bp, 9 predicted proteins | sample 643391 | NCBI WGS metagenome assembly LKMJ01 (sample SAMN04112250, study PRJNA286221) | soda lake metagenome | biome: soda lake; feature: Kulunda Steppe; material: water; isolation source: sample PL-Br10 brine of Picturesque Lake | place: Russia: Kulunda steppe | collected 2010-07
CAACCCGGTCGTCGTCCCAACTGCAGTAACTCCGCCGATTGCGGCGAGGACCTGTCGGCGGCTCAGTTCAGGCTGGTTATCCGTCATGCAAACACCCCACCACAGGACTCTGCGGAGAATGAAAGCCCGAAGCTCGTCGATTCCCCCTGCCACTCGTTCGCAAGCGAACTGTCGACGTGCCACCTGAAACCAAGGCAGAGCTGGCGACCCGCGGAAAGACAACGGCTTGACCCGTGTTCAAGCCAGAGAGTGTCATCGCTATCCGGGCCGTACTTCTCGCCAAACTCTCCGAGAGTCAGTCGACGACCGCCTTCCGCTGGCGGCTGCATTGCCCCCGTACAGCCACCAATTCCGAGAAGCCCGGTATCGTACCAGAGCACGCAATCGATGACATCGGCCAACCCTCCGGTGATTGGGACTGGGCCGTCATTGTTCTCTCCTCCGGTGAAAAGAACCTTGACTGCCGCGTCGGCACTTTCCGCTATGAGGCCGATATATATCGTCCCGGAATCCCCTGGTAAAATGTTTGATTCCGTCACGAGGGGTCCGTGGACTCCCACGTCATACTCGTCGACATACTGGATAGCTCCTGTTTCGGCTGTCTCCTGCTGACTGTTTCCTGTAGGGGCGGTATTTCTCACGGCCCCATTGTACGTACTGTACCAGGAAACGCGCAGTTGTGGCCCATCACCGTCGGATATCGCATAGGTGTAATGAGTATACTCCGGTGGGGATGCGGTAAACTGGGTAGAGAGAAAGCTCCCTCCTAACAGTCCACCGACCCCGGCAACGCCGACGCTCGCAAGCAGCTTTCGTCGGGTGATTGTTGGTTTGCTTTTGTCCATAATTCTGCAAGATAGCTCCGGGTTCGGCCGGCTCCGTCTGTCTCGATGGTTCTTTATCTGAAAGGTGCATATGAATGGGCGGCATACCACTTGGCAACGACAGCCATCCGCCCTAGCTTGACCACAGCAGGCACATCCTGCCACCGATTACTGGCGCGTTCGGCCCCCCTACTCCATCTGGAATGGGTTCTCAGGGTCAGGGTTGTGGCGGCACTGTTCAGTGTAGAACGACAGGTCAAACGCGACAGTATCACCCTGCACTTCGTTGCCGACCGTCGTCGGCAGGCACCATTCGAACCCGATGAAGCGGGTGTGTGACGGCTGGAAGCAGATCTCGCCGTTTTCTTCCTCGATGTCGACGTCGCAGTAGAGGAACCTGAAATTGCTAATCGCGTACGGCTCGCCACCCGGCGAGAGGGTCGTCGCGACGGACCCGCTGATCGCACAGTCATATATGGTTGGAAGTCCTTCACCGGGACCGAGTCCGTCGGGACCGCCCTTGAGGTTCACCTGGCAGATGGGTACGTTGCTCTCCCACTCGAAGCCGACCGGCTCGTCGTCATTTTTGTACGTCACGTCGACAAGGGTAATTTCGACGTCATCGTCGCCATCGATCTCGAACGTGAACACGTCACCCGGTTTGAGGTTGTCGATGACGTCCTCATCGTCAACCTTCGGGAGTTCGATGCACTCACCCGTCGGTTCGACCGGCTCTGTCACGTCATTCTCAGAGGGGACGGTAACTTCTGGGTCAAACTGTAATAACCGTCCCGTTGAGAGGTCGTCCAGCACCTCTCTGAGTGTCCCGGAGGTGATCTGTGGCTCATCCTCCTGGAAGACGTTGTCTCCGTCGTCGTACCACGCCCGCGCGATGATCTTATCCGCGAGCTGTGAGCCCTCGCTCTCAGGGTGTTCGCCATCCGTCTCCTCGGTGAGAAGACCATGGAACCAGATGTAGCCAGGGTTATCACAGAGCTTGAGCCCGAAGGTAACCTCACCGCAGTCTCCGGGCTTCACGTCATCGAGTTCGATGAGGCTCTTCTCGTTCGGCGCGAACGAAGGCTCGTCGAACGTCGCAATCTCCTCACAAGAGAACTCCAGGTTACGGCCCGCTATCGCCGCCGCTTCACGGCCCTCATCGTCCTCATCGCCGGTCATTTCGGTGTAGACATCGACGACCGTCTCCCCGTCGTCCTCGCGCTCGAACGACTGGAGTCCGTTGCCGTCGTGGTCGGGATAAGCGTTGACGAACGGGCGCATCGCGTCGCCGTAGTCGCTCGGGCGTGTCGCTTGTGGGGCCCCGTGGTAAAGCTGCTGCCAGGTGACAATTAAGTCGAGCTCACCGGCGGCGATCGTGTTACCTTCGAACGACTCCTGGTCGCTGAAGTATGCACTCGTCCCGAGTCCAGCGCCTGCACTTGCAACTCCGATTGCACCAATGCCGGCGAGGACGTGTCGGCGTGACAGTCTAATTGTTGTATCTTTGTCTTGCGTCATGATTGTATACCCCTTAGGGGAATCCCACCGGTGGAGTCGAACCACCGTACTCCGAATGGGAAATGGGCGATCGGTCACGCGTGTGACCGGATCTGAACGGATTGAGATCAGGTTGGGCGTTCCAGTTCCTCAGGCGGAACCTCTGGCGGTTCTTCGCCGTCCAGGTCGTTGTGACGGCACTGCTCAGCGTACAGCCCAAGATCGAAGACGAGTTCCGCCCCTTGGACGTCGTTGTTGTCCAGCTCCGCCCCGTCATCGCTCGAGCGAATCGGGAACTCCCAGCTGAAGCCGAGACAGTGGGTCATATCGGTCTCGAAACACTCCGCCCCATCATTGAGCGGACTGCCGTTGAGGACTGTTCCCGGACCAGTGCCGAGCCCTGAGAGTACGTCGGCGAGCGTTCCGTACGCGACAACCTGCTCTGGTAAGATCTCTAGCGCGACCTGTGCAAACAGCGACGGAATAGCGTTCGGATCGACAATGTTCAAGAAGAACGCTGGATCCCCACCGCGGACGAACGGATCGCCGCTGAAGTCGTCGGCGGCCGCACCGGAAACGTCGATAGGAACACCCGCCGGTCCGGCGAGAACGCGCTGAGCGTATTCCGCCTTCGGGCGTGACGTTTCGTCCCCAATGACGAAGATGTTCGACGCATAGTCAGGGTGAGTCCGGAGGTCGTTCGCCGCATTGAGCAGGTCCTCGTACCGCTGGTTCGGAATGGTGTTCGTTCCGGGCGGGAACGGTTCGCCATCGGTGAAGGTCAACGATTTCGGGCTTCGCGAGTCATCGCTACGGTTCTCGAACATGGCGACTGCCGCCTCGTATCCCTCCTCCAGTGCGGTACCGACGTCGATCGAACCGGCACTCGCGAACGGATCGACGGGCCCGCCGACGATGTCCGCCAGTTGCTCACGGAGGTTTCGAAGCGGTGCCTCCCCGTCGGAGTCGAGCGTGACCAAGTCATCGATGTCGCCGGTAAACGCGATCTCTTCGATGTTCGCTTCGTCAAGGTCGTTGTCCGCGTAGCCGTTGAACAGCAGCCCACCGACACGGATGTCTCCAGCGTCGACGTTGGGATCGTTGTCGATTGCGTCGAGGAGCAGATCGATGAAGTCGACGGCTCCCTGTTCGACGAGGTCGATCGTCGTCGTCTCGTCGTAGGACGTCTCGCCGTAGCCTCCGTTGATCGTGATCTCCTCGTCGATGATGGCGACGCCGTATCGCTCGTAGAACATCGACCCGGAGACGTCGATCATGAGGAGGATGTCCGAGGGTTCCAGGTCGTCATACACGTTGTCACAGTCGTCGTCGCGCCAGACCTTCGCCATCAGGTGGTCGGCTAGCTCACCGTCGCCCTGTCCGGACGTCTCGCTCGTTATCTCGCCGTTCATCCACACGTACGCGGGGTTATCGCACACGGTGAAACCGAATGTGACTTCGCCACTGTCTCCGGGCTTGACGTCGTCGAGTTCGATAACAGGGCGCTCGCCACCTTCGAGATCCGTGAAGTCGCCGCACGAAAGCGGGAGGTTTCGCCCCATCGCGGGGTCGTCACTCGGATCGTCAACGTAGCGCCGGTCGCCGAGTGATTGGATACCGTCGCCATCGTCGTCCGGGAACGCGTTCACCCACGGTCTGCCTGCGTCGCCGTAGTCCTCGGGACGGACAGACTGGTCGGCACCGTAGTACAGTTGCTGCCAGCTGCCGAACATCGCGAGGGTGCCGGCGGTAATGGTGTTGCCTTCGAACGACTCGTTGTCGCTGAAGTATGCACTCGTCCCGAGTCCCGCACCCGCTGAGGCGATCCCGACGGCACCGATACCGGCGAGCACGCTTCGGCGGGAGACAGCGAATTTCTCGTTGTTGTCAGTCATGATTGTATACCCCCTTGGGGGAATTCCCGTGACGGAGTCGAACCGTCGTGTGGCCGCGGTCAAGAGTGACCGTCCACAGGGAGCGTGCGGGTCAGCGAACTGACCTGCGGATCTGTTTGATGAGTGCTTACTCGATGACCACGTCGAACGCGACGCTCTCGTCGCCTCCGCCGTGACCGCCACCGAGTGTAACCGTCACGTCGCCGCTAAGCGTGAAGCCGTCCGCTAACAGTGCGGGGCTGGTGTTCGCGACAAGGTACCGCAGGTCTCTTCCGGACCCGTCGTTGCTCGCGGTGACACCATCGGGACCGACGAGGGAGATCGACGCACCGGAGTCGTCGACGAGCCCCAGGTTCTCGACTTCAATCGTCGCGTCGTCGGCTTTCGCCATGATGCCCATCCGGCCCTGCGGTTCGCCACCGCTTGCGGTGACCACGGATCCATCGAGGTCGAACGTCGACTCGTCGGCGTCGCCATCGTATTCGAAGGAGAACGGGACCGTCTCGCCGTCCTGCCATGTGTAGTTCGTATCTTCATCGGTCTGTGTGGACTCCCAGATGCCCACCTCCCAGGTCTGGGGACCGCCGCCGTCGCCGAACCGGCCGCGAGCGGTCATGCTGGATTGGGCAAAGCTCTCTTCAACGGTGAGGAAGCCCTCGCCGACCGCGGTGTCGGCCTCCTGTCCGAGGAAAGAGCCGAGGTCGTTGTGGCGGCACTGTTCGGCGTGGAAATCGACAGCGAACGTCGATTCAGCCCCCTGCAGCTCGTTGCCGACGTCGGTTGGAATCTCGATTTCGACACAGAGCTCTACGGCCTCTTCCGGCTGGTGACAGAATTCCTCTTCACCAGCGGGGACAGCGATGCAGCTGCCGAGCGCACCGAAGAGCCCATCCAGACTGTTTTCGTAGATGACGTCCTCCGTCTCATCCGCAAGGGTGAGCGTCGCGGTGGCGTTCGCGGCCTCGCCGATGGTGACCATGTCATCGTTGTCATCGATGTCATAGAGGTCGTCTGCGGAGACGTTCTCCGCTTCATAGCCCGTCTGCTCGTCCGCGTCAAAACAGACCTTTGCGAAGCCGGGGTTGCCCTCGATCTCGACGTGCCAGCAGAACTCGTATTCGTCGCCGGGTTTGGCGTCTTCGATAACGATTTCGTCGGTGACGACCGCCTCTCCGCTGTCGTCCTCAGCGCTGAAATACTCTAGCTGGTCCGGGCCGATGCCGTCCTGGTTGACGCGCACGACCTTCTGCTCGACGTTCAGCGCGAGGGTGCCTGCAGTCAGGGTATTCCCCGCGAAGTTTTCTTGGTCGCTGAAATACGCACTCGTGCCGAGCCCGGCGCCTGCGCTTGCGATACCGATTGCTCCAATTCCACCGAGAACGTGTCGGCGTGACAATCCGATATTGTTTTTGTCTGTCATGATATATGCCCCTTTAGGGGAATCCCCGTGACGGAGTCGAACCGCCGTAACGAGCCACGCACACGATGTGTGCTCTCGAGGGGAAATCGATCGGGTGTGAACCGATCATCGATCGTTCAGTCGACCTGCGTTGGATCGTCGTTGTGGCGGCACTGCTCGGCGTAGAAGCCAAGGTCGAAACTGACGGTCTCGCCCTGTGCGACATTAACGCCCTCCTGACCGATCGGGAACCACCATTCGAAGGCGACACACGAGGAGTCGACGATTGGCGCGAAACAGGAGTCGCCATCGGCGGTTTCGAGCGCGACGGCCTGGAAGGCCTCGTCGTTTAAGGCATTCAGCACTTCGTTGAGAGTGCCCTCAACGAAGACGGGGCCACCGTTTGGCTCCCACGAGGCGATGTAGTCAAAGCCGTCGTTCTCGTTCAGACAATCTGGCACAAGGCGGAGCCGAGCCTTGACAAAGTTACCGAGGTCGCCGCTGCCGCGGTCGATGTTGGTCGCACCGGCCCAGATGTATGCCGGGTTGTCACAAACGTGCAGCGAGAAGGTGACCTCACCGCTGTCTCCAGGTTTGACGTCGTCAAGCTCGATGAGGCTCTCCTCGTTCGGGCCGAAGGAGACACCCGCCTCCTGCATATCGAGGCCACACTCGCTGTGGATGACAATGTCCGAGAGGTTGTCGTCCGCCATCGGTCCCCCGAGGTCGCTCTCAAGGACCAGGTCCGTGTCGGCATCGCCGTCGAGAATGACGAGGCTGGTGACACCCACGTCGAAGCTGGGGTCGAAGGTCGGAGCGCCGCCGGCGAGCGTGGCTGCCCCGTTCAGGTTCGGGTTAATCCGCAGTGCGAAGTTCTCGGTGAGCGAACCCAGCACGCCGCCGTCGGTGCGGTTGTCTCCCCAGATCCAGTCGGCGGTCGCCACGCTCGAATCGATCGAGTACTCGTCTGCGCTGCTGTCTCCAGGGTCGTCCTCGACTTCCCAGTCGAGACTCTCCCAGTTGACGTCCGTGAGATCACCCTCAACCTCGAAGGAAGCATAGCCGCCACCATCCTCGTTGCCGAACTTATCGAGGACGAAAAAGAGCCGGGGCTCACCCAGCTCACCGTCGCCGAGGTCTTGGCGGTAGACGAACAGCACGGCCGTGTTGTCGCGCTGGATGTCGAGGAAGCGTGAGGAAACCTCGTCGCGGTCGTCGTCGTAGTACTCTTGGGGCGTACGCTCGTCAACGATTGGCGAGATGCAGTAGGACTGTCCTTCGTAGGTGACATAGTACTCGCCGTCCTCACAGTCACAGCAGGCGGGGATCTCCGCCGCGTTGAACACGGCGTTCTCGCCACCGTAGACAACGCCACCGAGGTCCTGTTCGCCGTCGCCGGCGTCGTCGGGGAACGCGTTCACGTAGGGGTAGTTTGGGGCCCCGTCTTTCGTCGCGTAGTCCTGTGGACGGACGTCGGGTTGGGCACCCCAGTAGCGCTGTTGCCAGTCGACTTTGATCGCGAGCGTTCCCGCGGTGATCGTGTTGCCCTCGAACGATTGCTGGTCGCTGAAATACGCGGTCGTCCCAAGGCCTGCACCCGCGGAGGCGACCCCAACGGCACCGATACCGGCGAGCACGCTTCGGCGGGAGACAGCGAATTTCTCGTTGTTGTCAGCCATGATCAGTCCGCTCCGTTATCGATGGGGTCATCGTTGACGGGGTCACCGTTCCCATCCATCTGGAACGGATCATCGTTGTGGCGGCACTGTTCCGCGTGGACCTGAAGGTCGAAGCTCGACTCAGCACCCTGAAGCTCGTTACCAACGTCGGTGTCGATTTCAACGGTGACACAAAGCTTCACTGGACACTCCGTATCGTGGCAGAGCTCGCCTTCTTCTGTCCCGGAAGGAACAATGAGCCCTTCTGCGAGCACAGCGAGCAATGCGCCAAGGCTGTCGTCGCCTTCCGCCGGTGGGAAGAGCGGAACTTCCTCGCCGGTTGGCGTCGCCGGGCTTTCCTCCTGTTCCTCGCACAGCGTCAGTGTCGCGGTCGCGGTTGCGGCCTCGCCGATGGTGACCATGTCATCGTCGTCATCGATGTCGAAAAGATCGTCCGCGAAGACGGTCCCGACCTCCGCTCCAGTCTGGTCGCTCACGCCGTCGACCTTCACCATCGCGTATCCAGGGTTGCCCTCAATCTCGACCTCCCAGCAGAACTCGTATTCGTCGCCGGGTTTGGCGTCGGTGATCTCGATCGGTCCCTCGACCATGACCGGACCATCACTTTCGCCAAAGTAGTTCACCTCGTCCGGACCGATACCGTCCTGGTCGAGCGTGTGGATGCTCTGGGTTACACTCAGCGCGAGGGTGCCCGCAGTTAGGGTGTTCCCTTCGAAGCTCTCCTGGTCGCTGAAATACGCACTCGTGCCGAGCCCGGCACCTGCGCTTGCGATGCCGATTGCTCCAATTCCACCGAGAACGTGTCGGCGTGACAATCCAATTGTTGTGTCTTTGTCTTGCGTCATGGTTTACCTCTGAACGGGTGTGTTCCTCGATTGGTAACGCCGTTCAGCTACTCCTCTCCTCGAAAGCTATCATAGTAGTTACGAGTAGGCACGTCGGAATCGAAGCTCATATTCGACGGAAAAATGCCGACTCAAACGTCATGTTCGACGGATTCAGGCGCTCCCTGACGGATCTCGGATGAGTGGCAGCACATTCCTACCGCCTTAGACTGACATGCCTACCTACTCGCTCATGCCTCGGTATTGACACCCAAGTCGCCATAACCGCTCGTGGATTGGACCGCCTGAGCATCCGGTTGGGTTTTCCCACCGTCCGGTATGGAACACATCCTGACGTCTCCTGCAAACGACTGTGCGCGTACCTACGTGTCCTCTACAAGGGCAGATGAGTTCCTATGTTTCAACGAAAAAGAGTACCAGAGGAGGATATCTACGAAGTGCTCTCGAACAGCCGCCGCCGGGGTGCGCTCCGGGAGCTGACAAACAACGGAAATGCGATTACGCTTCGAGAACTGTCGGTCCGGCTTGCCACGGAGGAATCCGGACAGTCCCCACCGCCACGCGCACTCCGCGAGAGCGTCTACAGTGCCTTACACCAGACACACCTCCCGCTGCTCGAAGATGCTGGTATTGTCACCTATGACCGCGAATCACGTGCTGTCAACGCCCATCCGTGCGCTCGTGACGTGGACCGGTATATGGGTAAAACGCTATACAAAGATGTGACATGGGATGAACTGTATCGAACGCTCGGGATCGTCTCGTTGACCGTGCTTCTCGCCGCTTTGCTTGACGTACCAGTCATTGCGACCGTTGACCCGTTGCTCTGGAGCAGTGGCTTTCTTACGGCCTTCGCAGTGGCTGTCGGCTATCAGTTCTGGGCCAACCGATGGTATGTACTTCGCGCGCTCCGGGGCTCATCCGGTCGCTCATAACGTTGCATATCCTGGTGAAAAATCAGCAAGCCGTGCACTGGTTTACCGACACCGGTGCCAGCAAAAACACTCACGAAGGCTTGTCTCCTGACACAACAGCCGTTATCTCTCCTCGAAGATATCGGGGTCGATATCCACCTCGAACAGCCGTGAGTTACACGCCTCGCAGGTTGCGGCGACGACATCACGGCTTTGGCAGCAGGACTCGACGACATCCTGAGAAAGCGAGACTGACCCATCGCAGGTCGGACACCGTTCGAGAAAGAGTCTGAGAATACCGAGAAGCTCTGCCTTGACCGGTAGCGTGCGACGGCTCCAGTCGTCATCCCACTCCGACAGCAGGTCGGCCGCTGCTGCGTCTGCAATGACCGCCCCTCGTGATGGCCAGCTTGCGACATAGGTCCCGTCCGCCCACGCGGTATAGCTTTGTATTCCGTCCTCGAATTTGATGCTTTCCTCGGGCACAGCCGCTAGCGAACTGATTCGTTCTTGAACTGCACGGTCGTCGCTCTGATAGTCCAAGATTGACTGATCCCAAGCGACCGCAAACGCTGGATTGAGTTCGACGTCGGTGTTGGTGTCGGTGTCCGTCACAATACCCAACTCGCGGAGAAGTTCTGTCATGGCAGCCCCATCGGAATATTCGTGGGGCCGTTCTGGAACTTTTCCGAACAGCGAGAGCAACCACGGCGGAAAGTACCGCTTGGTAATCGTCGGCGTTCCCGGAATCAGGTATCCCCGGAGGTAAATAATCACCGTTGCGACGGAGAACAGTCCGACCCCGATAACAATTCCTTGAGCTCCTTGACCGACAAGGAGCGCCGCAACGCCGAAACTCCCGACTACAGCGATACTGAAATTAAGCACAGTGCACGGAATGCATCGGTTTTCTCCTGTCGTTTCGGGGTTTTTCAGGCGACGAAATACCACCGGTGGGTTGAACAAGCGATTCATACTAGGTAACCAGCCGCTATGGTCGTAGTTGTGACCTCCGTACCGTTTCGACCGCCTCTCCTTACCGCGTATAGTGCCGGACGAACAAACCGATATGTCCACACGGCACTTGGCAATCTCTTGTGACGACCAGACCCCTGTTTCATCGTGATTATTGTGGTAATTTTTGTATCTTTGACACAGCGATTGCCGTCTCACGGTATGTAACACTCTCGGCGGTAACAACTCGCAATAATTACTATCAGCGGAACACAGAATGTCTTTGTTGGCTGATAAGGACAGCAATGTAGTCAAGTATATCCAAAACTTGATATTTAGCTGTCTCCTCTAACTATTATTATTATAATTTATACAAATGTATATTATGTTCTGATATACGGAAAAAGAAGTATATAAAAGATACTGATTGTATGGGTAGCAGGCAGTCTAATGCTATGTATCTTGTGATGGTATTACATGTGATGAGCCCAGAGGAATTGGAGATACCGAAAGAGCAGGAAACCACGGCAGCGGCCAAAGAACTCTCGAAAGATATCGTGTTCGGCATGATATCAAACAGTCGGCGGAGAAAAGTGCTCAGATTCCTACAGCAACAGGTCAAACCGGGCGACTCAGTTTCCGTGCGCACGCTCTCGGAACACATAGCGACGGAGGAAAACGACGTTCCGGCCGAACAGGTAACCTATAAGCAGCGAAAGCGCGTCCACACCTCGCTGTACCAAACACATCTCCCAGCATTAGCGAAAAACGGAGTCATCGAGTACGATAAACGCGCAGGGACTGTCTCGGCCGCCCCCGGGTTCAGGCAAGTTGATCTCTATCTCGGGTCGTCGGTGGCGCCGTCGATATCTTTCTGGCAGCGGTATTGGCTTGCAGTCGGGGTTGGCTCCGTTATTTTCACCGCAATACTGTGGTCACAGGTTATTCCAATCCCGTCCGGAAGCACTGCCTTACTTGGATTTTTGCTTTCTTTGATTATCCTGTTTTCGGCGGTTCTGTTTTCGGTCAGCAATAGGTAAACCGAACGTCGGGCCAGCCTGCGAAAACAGCCGTCGGATTTATATCTCCCCGCGGGGACACACGAGCATGGAGATTCCGGACCTCGTCACGCAACGGCTTGGGGATGAAACCGTCACCACGACGGTCTCCCTCGGTGACGAAGA
>LKMJ01006294.1_pt1 | contig 11190 bp, 13 predicted proteins | sample 643391 | NCBI WGS metagenome assembly LKMJ01 (sample SAMN04112250, study PRJNA286221) | soda lake metagenome | biome: soda lake; feature: Kulunda Steppe; material: water; isolation source: sample PL-Br10 brine of Picturesque Lake | place: Russia: Kulunda steppe | collected 2010-07
GTGTGTGTGCGCGCGCGCGAGCGCGAGCGTGTGCATGTGCGTGTGCGTGTGCAGTATCTTAGCGACAGAGCTAAGTGTCTTAGACCAAGGCAACGCTAAGACCACCAGCGTGCACAGGTGTTCTATATCCTTCTAACCTTGCCTCAAGGAGCATAACCGCCAGTGGTCTTTCATGCAACGTCCTTAAGCAGCAGGCACTCACCATCGAAGCGATTTTCAGGCTGTCCATATAACGTTATCTCACGCCCCTCGTAGTGCCTCCGAGCCATGCTCGGTGTATACTGCAGCTGCCGCTCCATACTTTCAGTCTAAGGATGCTCGGGTCAAAAGTTTAACCTTTCCTTGTCAAATATATAAAATATTATAAATTCTGCCCAATACTGTTGAATAATTGTAGTTTCTAGCATTTTGTTTCTAGCACCACCACCACCTTTCCTGCACCTTCCCTGGGACCCATACAGACTTAGAGACTTCATAGTTTGCTTGCCAGGCAGACACCAGCCTTGTTCGGGCATGAGTGCCTGGAATGCTGTGCCTAGATTCCAGAACACCACCTTGCTTGTCTATCAATGGTTTTGGTTGAAGGCCTGTTGGCTTCAGCTAAGCTGCCCTCGTAATGTTACATTTTCAGACGTGTAATTCAATCTTGCCTAATCTAACCTAAGCTGCCCTCATTGGGCAGGTACAGCTTTGTAACCTAACCCAACCAAGTAATCAGTTCACCACCTTGCTTGCATTTGATAATTTTTGGTTCAGCCACGTTCCAGGCCTTCTCAGCTGCCCTCGTTCGGCAGGTACAGCTTGGTAAGCTCATGTAAACTACCCCGTTGGACCCTGAAAATTTTTACTTAAACAGCAGCTACTAAGGGGAGCAATGTATAGGTGGGTGTCACGCCAGGTTTATGCAGTGCCAGATTTATGCTGCATTGTGACCCAGATGTAGGTTGAGTCAGTTGGAGGAGTACTTGATCCCATTGTCAGTAATGTGGTAGTTATGGTCATGCTACGAGTCTATTTGGTGTGCAGCAGTCTCTCGGCGTGACATGGGCCATAAGGCTTGGTTTTAAAGTTACAAGTACACCGGCTGAGGCAAATAACAAACAAATGAAGGAAAGTAATTGCTGGCTAACAACTCACATGGATGCTGACCCTGCCACGCTGAACACATGCAAAGGACCGAGCTTGGAGCAAACAAATTGTATGTTATCAGTGAGGGCATCTTGTTGGTTACAATTCATGCTCTCTTCCTGGCAGACAGCGTCAAGCTGAACAAATACTGACAAGGTGGAAAAAGTCTTTTTTACACACTCTTTCTCCCGCCTTCAAAAGTCGTCGTCATCTGCAACAGCGCAAGCCGAGCACATTCTGAGCGTACAGGCACTGCTTAGGAAGGAGTGCACAAGCTGCTCGGAGAGAGCTTACCTAGGGATGAAACAAGCATAAGAAAGCGCGCTCGGTGTGACAGGTGTCGCAATGCCAGGGGGAACAGGCTCGGGGAAGAAGTTAGGCTGGCAAAAGAGGGAGCTGTGCTGAAGGAGAACCTGTGATGGAGTTGTGCAGGGAAAGGATAGAAGTTCAGTCTAAATGAAGATTTCAAGATAATTCTCCTTTCACCAGACAGAACATGCGCAACTTACGCAGATCCGTGAGACGGTGCATGTTGAGGCAATTGAAGAGCTGGCTGTTGGGTGCTACTTGATCCCCTTGGTCCACCTCGCTGCAAGCATGCAATGAACCTGACATCTAACATGCCCATTAAGGGTCTGGAGCGCTGGAACAGCCTCAAAGACATGCCTCAATCGGAAGCCTGGATTCCGTTTTGCTAGTTTTGTATCCTAAACCAAAAAAAATTGAACATTATCTTCACGACCATTTCGGGGAAAACTACCCGTTCGTTACCTGCTGCATGGTCGCTAGGCAATCTTAAGTGCTGGGCCAGGGCATGGCTATTTGGGTTGTTCTCTTGTCATTATTTGCTGCCTGCTATACCCAGGTAATTGTAAATAGGCCGCGATTGTCATATGCATCAAGTGTAGGATATCAAATGTCCGCACTGGTATTGAGGCCTCTGCCTCCTGCCCCATGGATGCAGGACATACCCCATGTCAGCCAGTGCAGTTTATGCTTCCATTGTGACATAGGAGGAGAGCCACCTCATGGCGCAGAGTCTTTGCAAGGAGAGGGAATTAAAACGGCAAACTCGATCAGCTACTCCTCTCTGGATCCCCCCAACAAGCAATCTTTGCCCAAATGCGAGCGCTGCTACGGCTGCAACACAATGCTTTCTCGAATTGGTTCAGCATCAACTCATTTCAAGTACGAGCTTGCGCAGAACTGGCTCTAATACCTCTCTCCTTGCATTTGAAGGTGCCGAAGCTGTGCCACGAGCTCAGCATACTCATGGAGCACAGCAATACTCACAGCTATGTATTTCAATAGCATAGTCATGCGCTAGTCCAAGGTCCACTACAGCATACCTGGTTGACGATTTTTCCCCTGCAAGTACGGCTTTCTTGAGCTCCTTGTGCTCCTCATCAATATTGATTCATCAAATTCTCTCCTGCTATTGCCTTATTTAGTGCTCATTCTGTTATATTTATGCCTACCACACACAGCGTGACCTACACACATGAGGAGGGCGCTAGTTCCACTTGGACTTTTAAGGCCACAACCAATCGTACGGTCAACAAGGAGGCAGTGGTCAAGGTTTACTGCCTGCCTGTGAGCAAGGTCACAAAGGTAATGCCGATTGCACAAGAAGGGCATTCAGCCATCTTGGGCAGTCCTTCAGGTGTGACTTGCAAGAGGGACAGCCTGGGCAGCCACTGCTTTCATTTTTAATGATCTAGCTGAGTGCCTTGACTGCTGGGAACACCTTACAGGCTTGTCTGGACCGAGACGCTTGGACTCTATTTACAACTTAAGAGTTGACCGCCAGCCTGGCCTTCAGGTTGATTGGTTTGTGGCTGGTCTTTGCCAGCCAAAAAGTTTTCAATAATGTCTGGTCCTCTAAACCCTAACCCTAAATCCTAAACCCTACACCCTGACCCTAAACCCTAAAAGTTTGTTGTGCCGTGAGAGAAAGGAAATTAATGACAGTCTGACTAGGCAAGGCATGCAATATAAGGGGCCTACACAAAAAATGACTGGCAAAAAGGGAGAAAAGGAACAAGTATCTCTTCTTGAGAGAGCACACAAGAGTTTGCACAGCAGCACAAGAGCACTTGTCACAATTCCATTTCCACCGCGGCAAAGGGAGGATTCCACCGCGTAAGTGTGTGACGCTTGGGCTCTAGCAAATGCACAGCTCAATTTCAACCTTAAGGCAGTAAATCAAGGGTTGGTGTGAGGAACTTGCTGAGAAATATGAAAAGATGATCCACCCGGAAATGTCAGCGCCTGTGAGTTGAGCTGTGGATAATGCACTGAGCATGCAAGCTCAGCTCCTGGAAACTTGCTTCCAATCTACACACGAATTGTCTACAAGGGTGTACACGGATTTCATTTGCTTGCAGCAACTGGAGCGCAAAGGATGTGCAACCATGCATGTGATGCGCAACATGAAGCTGAATATGGCCATAAACCAAGTCGCAATGGATTGTGGTTTTCATGATATTGTCCCAAAGGTAAGTTGCAACAACGTAATCTGCAGGAATTGAGGTCTTTTCCAATGCTTGAGTTCAACATGGCTCCAGTGCACAAGAAAGGCTGCTGCCAACAGTGTTAATGAGAATGTGGCTCTGCGCATCTGCACATGGCTCCATTGCTTACAAATAGGGTTGCTGAAGCCTGTATACATATATGCAGTAGATTTGCCAAATTCTGTGCCAATTTGGCAAAATATTTATATAGTATTTCGACCCAACTCACACAAGTGATGGAGTTGCTGAATGTTGCTTTGATTAGGTGCTTTGATATTGAAAACAAGTCACTGATAAATGCAATCAGGCAGCCTTTGTACCCATATATTCCTTTAAGGAATGCAATTCGTAGGAAATTTTGTCAGGACTTTTTCAGGTTGGTCCTGACTAGCTCTTGCTGCAAGCTTCCAAAATAGGCAGCTGAGTGAAGGGGTGATGAAAATCTGCAGGGTTTAGCTTGCCCCTAGCTTTGTAATAGCCATTGAACTATCTGCTAGAAGGTGTGATGAAGTAAGCAGAGCATGTGCAAGGTGCGCATCCTGGCTTAGTGGCAGGAGAAACAGGTGCTTATCGGGCGAGTGTTGACAGCTACTCCCAGTCTGCTATGTACATTACCTTGAGATGTCTGTAAAAGTGGCTGAGCAACCCAAATGTATTTAGAATTTTGGACATTGTGGCATGCATAAAAGTGCTAGGACTAGCTCAGGGACAGTAAGGCTCTTGGATAGGCTTGGTAAAGGTTGGCAATTTGGTTGCCTCAAGCTTGTTGACTGCCTGTGTTAATCTGCTTAGGGGAGCTAAGTGGGTGACATTGTGCTAAGAGACTGCAACACACTGGCGTTCCTGGCCTGCAAATCACTGCACCATATGAATTGTGTGTTAAATAGGATGCAAACCATATGTGCAAACCATCCCTAATGTTTTATGAAGGTTTTGCTTGATCAAACCATCCCTATTATTCCATGAAGGTCTGGCTTGATCAAGTGGAGGGCATTGTTCCTGAGGTTGGCTACCATGTGCATTGGCATGGCTTGTGGCAAGAGCTGGTTGAAGGTGAGCTTTTCTTGTTTGGTGCCCAGGCACCGCGGATACTTGTGTCACAGCACATGTTTTGGGGTGTGACAGTTTGCCATGAAGTTATTCAGGTTGCTCTCAATTGGAGCCATCAAGCTGATCCTGCTATTCATTAGTTTGAGCGTACTGTGTATCATGGTGGAGCGTACTGTGCATCATAGAGGTCAGTCATGTGTATCATTGCAAACCCATGTAGGTACTGATGGTGGTCATCCCAACCACTAGACCCCCTTGCAGGGTCAATACATAATTTTGGGCATAAGTTTGCAGCCCCTGCACCGTTTTTAATCTGAGCACGTCAATGGATGCCTAGCATTTTCCTGCATCTACTGATGCAAAGATTGTGTAGGACATCTAAAGGCTCAGTCTCCTGCCCACTGCTCCCCCCCCAGACCAATGATTGAAGTTGATTTTTGTCATTTCTGGCAATGTTAGGCTCTATCCATATTTTCAAGTCTAGTATCAAAGGGGTCGTAGGGGCTGTGGAGATATTGTACTTCCTGCACTGGAATACATATGTTGCCGGGACAGAGATGACACACCTGCCGAACTCACCCTCCCCAAATCCCACCTTGAGCATTGAAGTGTAACTAAAAAGCAGCTCAAGTTATGAGAGTGATGCTGATTGGTGGCCTTGTCAAGCTTGGGGGGGCACTTTTTCCCTGCCATAATGGTGCAAACTGATGCCAAAATGGTCACGCACAAAGGTCGTCTTTGCCACCCATTATTCACAAATCCTATAACTAGAGACGCGTGAACAAGTAATGCATGGTTGGGCCAGGCAATGGGGCAGAACTGATGGCTGGAGAGCCTAGTCAGACTTCCCAGCCGAGGCAGGGAAGGGTCCAGTAGTGGGGAGGACCAATAACATGAAAGATCATGTATAGAATGTGCAAAAGCCGATCCTGCACCCAATGTCAAATCCAGGCTGATGTCCAATGTTTTGGACGGTGACTGGGGGACTAGTTGACAATGTAAGCGCCAGCTAAAGACCACTATAATTCAAGTATCTTATGCATGCAAAGTAAAGATACATGTATGTGAGTTGTGATCTGTTGCCTTTGCAGCTTTTACAAATGTGTACTGGGTACAGGCAGCGCACTGCATTTGTGTGTTGCACTAGGTTGAGACACATTTCATGACAGAAAGTTTGCTGTACTCTATAATGCTAGGCAGCCATCTTGCTCCCAGCCAATCCGAAAAGTCATGGCTACATCAATTGAGCCTACACTGCCGCTGAAATTGTGCGTTGCCAGCATGGTTTGGTAGTTCTAGTCAGAACAACAGGGGCTGCCAGCGACTCTGCTTTTTGCAGTACAGGCCTCATCAATCTAGGCATGTTGCTTGGCACTTGTTCTAGCATTTATGCAATAAAAAGCAGACCCTTCAAAATGAGGTCGAAGAAAAGACAGTTCCAACTTCTGCCACCAGGCTTGAGCAGCCCTGGCACACGGCAAATTTGTGTTCAAACTGCAGGTGTGAGCATAGAGAACTTCCTTCAGAAAGGAAAACCTACGAGGGTGCCTCCAGCCAAAGTGATCGACTTCCTAATGAATAAGTTAAACAAAACTCAGGTACGTATGTGTGGGCATCTCTCTCTCTTTCTCTGTGTGTGTGTCTCTGGATCCTCTTACAAATAAGGTGGCATGCAACATATTCTGTAGTGATTTTAATTGCACGTGTGAGCTTGAATGTACCAGAATTTTATTCTATGTTGCAAGTTAAAGAAGCTCCAATTTTGATCTGTGAACTGAATGTGAAACGATGCTTCCCAATTGTTCCCAGCTAATACAATGTGTGCATACTGCAGCGCTGTCGGGACAAAGTCTGATTTGTTATTTGTGTGCTGTCCTGCATACCTGCTGTGGTCCATAAACAGGGCCCTCCCTTTTCATTTTCATCCCTGATTGGGACCGTTTAGCGCAAATATTTCCAGAGAGTGGATATTTTGTGTGTTAGGCACAGGACAATGTCTTTCCTGTCGTTTATCCTTTTGGTACTGCAGGTAGTGAGGGCAGCTATATTTGACTTGCTGACTTCTCAGTGTGACCGTCATGCACAGGTAAATGCTGGCAGGATACAAATGAAACTAGATTACCAAGCAGTGTATGCCCATGCATGCTCTTATCTCCTGACAGCGTTTTTCAGCCACAAGTTTGTGTCCAATGAGTTGAAGGGCATGGTCAGGTCAAGAATGGATGCATTAGCAATTCCTCACACACACATTTCCATCATTAACTTGATTTTCTTACTTGCATTTATGCATGCAGAACCTTTTTGTAGATGAGGCTGGCAACCTCAAGCTCATTGATAATGAAATATGCTTAGCCTATGCTTGGGGACACTGCGCATATGACTCAGTGCTCATACCAACAACGCAGAAGCAGGTGCGCACATGGTGGGGTGCTCATACTCACGCTGGTTGCTCAGATTGGTGTATGTGGGGTCCTTTACAAAAAGGTATCAGGATTCTCCACTTGTGCAACATGTTTGCAAGCAACGTGCCCCCTTTCATGCACAGAAGCAGGTCATTTCAATCTCTGCAAAAGGTGTTGGTCGGATGCTTGGTGTCGCTCAAGTGATATTGCTTAGTTGGCAAAGAAAATATTGTCAACCAATATCACCTTCAGACTGACATCACATTGTCATGCTTCACTTTTCATCCTTGTGTTATCCTTCGTGCTGGATCGTACACTGTTCAGGAAATTGCTCGCATGGGCAACCATTTTATCCAAAAACCAGCCAATGCTGGGCCAAACCATGCCACGCGGAACAGGGCAGATCCTCAAATGCTGCTGGACTACCGTTGCTACCAAGGTACAGATATGCTCTTACCCAGAAGCAGCATGTCTGCTCATATTGAAGTATGCTCGCTTACAAATCTAATGCATGATACCATGGCATAATAATGAAAAACACCAGGAAAAATACTTACCAGTGGCCCTTCAAAGGCGCCAGGGACAGGAAAATACAATGTTTGCTATGACTTAAACAGGACAAACCTCAATGGTCAGCCTCATTACTTTGAAATCTTTAGATTCCTGTGGTTCATTGCCTGAATGTCTGTTTAGCATGGAGTCTGACCAAAATTTGTGTATTGAATAATGAGACTGCAAGATATTTGGTTTCAGAGCGTTGCTTAAACATGACCCGTTTTTGAGCGGCCATCTAGCTGTGATGGAATGTGTGTTCTGGCTTGTAAGGCGTCTACACCAGCCATGTGAAGCAGCCTAGGGACATAAAAAGGAGGAGGAAAGTTATATGGTGGTGGCAGTGGTGGTGCTTAAAATGGGTACAATCTGCGGGCTCTGGCGTAAGCTGCTCACCTGCCTTGTGGTTCTTAGAGTTAGTCTGGCAGATTACCATGCACTTTCTGGTAAGCTCTGGGATGAGCAAAGCATCTATGCCCTTGTACAAGCCCGTGCATGAGCGGGCAAAAGTGCTGAACAATTCAGCATGTTTGCACCTAATGATAACTCGTTGTTCCTTGGATATGCCTGTCAAAGGGCCGAGCTTGCCAATTAGCTTCCTTGGCGAAGCATGACTTGTCTGCTTGGCACGTTTTTAACCTTGATGGGCGGCTGAAAAGCTAGCAAATATCAGTACCTAGATTCAGCAGGGCAGTGTGCGAGCTCCGTGACATAACTTTGAAGCTCTAACATAGGCCATGCAACATGAGCTTATTTTCCAATGTGTACCTGACTCCTTGTGACAATCCGTACCCATAGAAGTTGTTGTCGCTCAACCAAATTTATGAGCTTCAGCTTGACTCACTGCATTCCTGTAACTTGCAGGGGAGGGAGAGGATCTGGGTAAAAACTACCCACCTCAAATCGCACAATGCTTGCAAAAAATATCGAGCATGACACCAGAAGAGGTGAGTCCAGGAGCATGCTTTAAAGTTAATCAGCTGGTTGCAGCTCAAGTAGCTTGCCTGGGCAAAAGCACGCAGGTGAAGATTTTGCGCAACAATGCTCAAGCTTCTTGCCTGCAAACGACTTCAAATCTGCAAAATAGTAGCCTTATTGTGCTTGACACTTCTCTCCTCTCTCCTTAATGCAAATGTCCAGGTACTTGATCTGGATCAATTATATATGATACATGATATATTGTGATACATAAGTGCATTTGACAGAACAGCACTGTCAAACGGTCATTTTTGGGAAAAGTGCTTCCATGGTATACAATGTGTGCACACAACAAGAACCCCGATTGATGAATTCAAATAAAGTTTTTGCTAAAACTGTGTGGCTTACCACAATAATCAGCTCTACCTCGCTGTGCCCCTGTACCAATGGCTTCCTGGTCCTACGTATTGAATGCACAGACAATGAAGTCTCGGATCTCTAGACAGGGTCCGAAGACATTTTCAAGGGTTGAGGCTAATCTGCTCACCCTGAAACCTTGTTTTTCCCCCCTTACCCCTTCTATTTTCCCTGTCATTTTGGCTCAAGATTGTTTCTGTCTAGCCTGTGCTCCTGTTTCTCCCCCTCCACCACACCCTGCCACTTTGGCGTGCAAGACTAGATTACTTGCTTTGTCTGGCCTACGCCCCTGCTCCTCCCCCTGTTTAGTTGGCTGAAGAGGGTGTAGACTGTATTTTCTGCATAACCTTGTTCCTTGCTCCTACCAAAAGCCTTGACATGGGCCTGGGTGGAGGAGGAGGGGCTCAGTCACTGGCCAAGCCAGGTGACTGCTACTAATCATGCCCCTTCACCAAGTTTCCATTTGCATGCCTGTTATGTTCTAAAAAATACATTTTTTTTGCATCTTAGTGCACCCAAAACAATTGATTAAAATTGAAACCCTGCCCGTGCAAAGGAAAGACAAGCTTTCTTTAAAGGTGCGTGGCCGGTACCAATGCTTGAGCTCTGTGCCCTTCTGCCCTTCTGCAGGTTCAAGCGCACTATGGACTGCCAGAGCTCAGACCTGCGCATAACTTGCGTTCAAGGGCATGGGGTGTGTGTGCTACATTTATGTGCTTATTTCATGCACTTGCATACTGTTCAAGGCGCAACACAGGATGAAGCATTTTTATCGGGACATGACCATACCTAACTTGATTACGCAAGCTCATGTGCAAACCATCCCGCCTGCTTGTTGGTGTGCATGTATTAATGAAGCCTGAGGCTCATGTGTAGATGGGTAAATAGGGTGTCTCAAAATTCCAAAGAGGTTCGTCGAGCCTCTGCAGAGCCTCGGCCTAAGTAGAGAGGGCCTCGGTGGTGCATTATCGTTAGAAAACTGCTTTTCACAGATGCACTCAAACGCCCTGAAACTTTTCATATAGGTTTGATAATAGTAAAAACAAATATTTTTAGTTGGACCGGCCCTCCTGGAGGCCGGACTGAGTCAGGTGAAACCCGAACAGCTGGTCAACAACCCCGCCCGCCCATCCCCCAAGCGTCCCCACAACACATCGCTGCTCAGTCTAAAATTCCACATTTTGTTTACGCTGCCTCCTGGTTGTCCTCCTCAAAGAGCTGCAGGCTGCTTGCTAGGTCTGCCTCTGCACTCTTGCTGCACTGCCTGCTGTTACAACGCACGTAGATCAGCTTCCTTGTACACTCCAGAGTGAGCCTGGATCGAAGCTTGCTGTACATCAGCCCCCAAGCTGACCAGTTGCGTTCGCTCGCACAGGCTGTCGAGTGCATGCACAGCAAGCGCACTGCTACTCCTGCTAAAGCTGGAAAGCTCATCTTTGCCCACAAGCGCCAGAAGCTGACACGTTCGATGATGGGTGGCAAGCTGCCATGTTCTTTGGGGAGGAGCCCAACAGCCATCTCACACTCAGGTTTTGTCAAAGGGCGTCAGCTTGGTACGCCTGCATACGCCGCACAACACCCTCCTTACGCGCACAGAGCTCACTCGGGCAAAGCTAAAGCAATTAGCTAAAGATATGCAAACATGCACCCTTTCACTCGTTATACGTATGCCGCCATGCAAGAACACACACATGCACATGCACATGTATGTACACTGCCTGCAGTTCCTAGCACCCACCAATTTCTCAGTCTCCACACATGTCTGTGCATAATCCCTGTCCAGCATAGATCTTGAGATGGTCTTGCTGCAGACAAAGGAGGCAATTTTTCCTTCCTTGTTGTCCAGACACAAAACAATCTGCTCAGGATATCTGCAGGGTTTCCTCAAAAAAACATTTGCAGACCCCAAACTCACCGTGTTGGTAGCTGCACTCCAAGCAGGGAAAAGCATTTCTTGAGGTCTGGGTCTTCAATGAGCTTGAGGGGGTGGGAGATCTTGTACAGGATCATCGCAAGATTCTCCTTCGGCTCGCGCATCTTTTTCATGTCGTCAATCCGCAGCTGACCTGGCGGCGCCGTCTCCTGGCGTTTGGAGCTGATGCCTCCTGTCTGCCCGTTGCTGCTGCTGCCTGCTGCCTGATGCTGCTGCCCTTGGGGAATCAGACCCTCCCTCACTCCCAAGTGATGACCCTTGCAAACTGTGCTTTTCA
>LKMJ01006295.1_pt1 | contig 11190 bp, 10 predicted proteins | sample 643391 | NCBI WGS metagenome assembly LKMJ01 (sample SAMN04112250, study PRJNA286221) | soda lake metagenome | biome: soda lake; feature: Kulunda Steppe; material: water; isolation source: sample PL-Br10 brine of Picturesque Lake | place: Russia: Kulunda steppe | collected 2010-07
AGGGGCAGGCGGAGTAGCAGGGGCAGGCGGTGAAGCAAGGGTGGAAAGGGCAGGGGCGGGAGGGGTGTCAGAGGTGGTGTGCGCAAGCAGTGCTGGAGGGGAAATAGGCTGGTGGGGGATGAGCCCTTAGAAAAGAGCAGTGAGGGAAGAGAGCAGCTGAGGAATGAGGGGGAAAATGATGCTCTTAACGCTGCAAATGACGTATGCTGAGATAGTGACTGGATTGCTGTGAGAACAGGCCCCAAAACAGCAACTTTCGCAAATGTTGAATTGTGTTGGGAAAGCTCGCGAACATCTGAGTTAACTAAATAAATTAATAAGATAATTGTTATTTTTTGGGAAGGCCTCGCAAAATTCAGGGGCGCAAGAAAGAAAGGTTAGTACGGTAAAAGGCAAAACATCCACAGCGCAATTTTAAGCCATTTTGTTCCCAACGAAAAATTGAAAAATGCGCTGTTTTTACTTTGGGATGAAGCCACGCCATGCATGCTGGTGGTAGATGGTGCTACGTTGGGCCCTTTCCGGGATCAGGCAGAACATAACCTCTACATCTCAATTCATTTTTTCTGATCGATAAAGAACCGTGAATTCTCTTGACTTGGTCGTGGTCATGCCTAGCCCGCTTTTAATTTAATTTAATTTAATCCCATTGTAAGCGCAATGGGATGACAGAGGTCGGGATAATGGTTATCCGGGATAATAGAAAGAGATAGTAATATTTTATCTGATTTTTGTTGTAAACACGCCGTTAGTACCCTATACCTTTCAAATTTGATTTGAATTGTCTTTCAAAGTTGATTTGAGTTATCTTATTATTATCATATGAATGGTAACTTGAATTGTTCTGCACGGCTCTGCTGTTTTGTTAGCCCTCAAATTTCAGGACCGAACCATACACCGCACCGTTTTTGACCATGTATACGGTGCCCAAATTGTAAATTACCATGGTAAATTACGGTCAAAAACCAAACTTCAGTACCGTATCCAATTTTCATGCAGCAAAACATCTGTACTGTACTGGCACATCCCTGGCTGCAAGGCTAAGCAATGCAAGCTTTCTTGTGGAGCTTTTCTGTAAGCACAGCTGAAACTTGTCAGAGTAAAATGTTCAATCAACTTGACAAGCTGCCTGACCCTTCATACACAGAGTTGGCATGATGTAGCATTGCAAGCACTGGCTGCCACTTCTTTCTTATCCCGATTCTCAAGAAAAGAACCCCCTTGTTTTAGCTCTTTAATAAGGCTCTAGATGAGTGCAAGGCAATCAGGCTGCAGACGAACATGTGCAGTGGTTATTGTGCATGCACTTCAGGTGCTTTGTTTCTTGCCAGTGAGTCTTACGTGCACTTAATCGTGTGCCTGTGGTTCAGGCCCTGATCGAGTATGAGGCGTCGCACAACTTGACCAGAGGTGATCTTGGTAGGTACCCACAAGGAGCATGCTTCCATTATCTTAGCTGCTGTACGACACCAGCCGTTGCCTTCGAATAATGGCTATTAAGTGGTTGTTTGGAGCAACTGATTGGCAGCTTCACAAGGTGGTCAGGGGGCAAAACATTTCCATTAACAGCAGCTACACAGGGTGCCCATGCCATGCTCTGCTGGCTACACTTGCCTTGAAGTCCAAGCTTGCTTCAAAATAGAGGACAGTATTTAAGCGCTAATGTGATGTAAGCTATGTCACCCAAAGAGCACGGCATCCGTACAATCTTAGAGTCTCACTGACTTTTCAGCTCTGAATGGATGCTAGGAGACAGCACGTTGGTGGTCCATCCCTCCCAGCCTCATGCACCTTTCACCCTTGCTTAAATGCCACTTATCTCCAAACCTGCATTCCTCTGGGTCCTCTATCAAATCAGTGCCATTTGGGTCTTGTGTCCAACCTGCGCCCCTGCCCTAATTTCACAGTTGAGGCCTTCACCATCAAGCGCAAGACCAAAAGTGACAAGGAGAGAAAAGCCTTGACACATGACATCATGATGCTAGCCGTGCAGGTGCGCTGGGTCAATCGCGCTGTCGCTCTTGCTTTTAAGCTGGCCATGACATGTGATTGAGCCCGCGTGGGGTATGTCGTAACGGCGCCTTTCCTGCAGTTTAAAGGGCTGCCTGGCAGGCGTGAGCATGCGTGGCACCCTTGGATTGTAATGGCATTGGATTTAAATGGCATTGGATTTGATGGCATGCGTGGCACCCTTGGATTGTAATGGCATTGGATTGTAATGGCATTGGATTTTGATGGCATGCGTGGCACCCTTGGATTGTAATGGCATTGGATTTCAGTGGCATTGGATTTTTATGTTATTAGATTTCAATGGCATTGGATTTTTCTGGCATTAGATTTGATGGCATACGTGGCACCCTTGGAATGTAATGGCATTGGATTTTTACAACTTATGGGATTTTGATGGCGTTGGATTTCAATGAAATTATGTTATGCTGCCTGACCTGAATTGGAAGTTTTTGAGTCCTTGCTGGCTTGCCTTGAAATAGACAGGCAGAATGCCCTTCATGTGCTGCTTGTGTGGCCCAAGGACAGCTTGCTGGTACCCTTTAGTGTATGCCCATGAAGCGTCCAGGCACGGCACCTGTATCATTTCATTGCACAACCAAGCTTCCCAATTTTCTCACGTAGGTCTCCGCTTATTTCGCTTTTTTCTCACGGGTATGCAGCGTTGCAGCATGGGTCTACACTGACTTTGCCTTTTTCTCGCAGGGAGTGCAGTGTTACAACGTGGGCCTGCACTGACTTTGCTTGGCGTGCTGTGCTCCATGGATGCAGACGCTCCCCAACAGGACAAGGTACTCCCTGTACTACGCCTTGCAGAATCTCCTACACCCAAGCGACAAGAAGGTGAGCAGAGCCTTTTCAATGTGTGGTGCAGGCTAAAGGCTTCTGGTCCGGGATCAGGAAAAAGGAGCTGTCAACAGGTTTGACACACTTCCATGCTGCTACAAGGCCTGTGCTTGTCTACCTCATTGGCCAGCTAATCACTGCCAGCCGAGTAGGTGTATGTGACGCAAAGGAACAGAGACGCGAGTCTGTCAACTACGTTGGATTGATATGCATGTAGATATGGGATTGTGCCAGGTAAGCGGGTGAAAGAAGGCAAATGATGGCAGCACAAGTACCCTTGTCTCCCTGGGATCACAAGCTCATTGTGAAGACCCTCGAGGGTTTTGCTGCTTCTCTCTAGGAAGCTTAAGTCCATTCCAATGGTGCAAGCCATCGTTTGCAAGACCCCTTCATTTGCACCCATTATCTCTCCTCTTCTCACCATCTGCAGTAACCCATGAGTGATATTTTACTCGGACGTAACCGTGGGCGGTGTGTGGTGTGGTGCACATGGGAAAGGCGCCCCTTCGCACGCTTCAGTCCTCGCGCGTGAGCTTGTATGGATGCTCAGGTGCATGGGCAAGCAAGTTGCAGCAATGTGCTGAAGAGCCTCATGCTCAAGGGCGCCGGGCGCCCGCTTACTTTTGGCCAAAAACAGTGCTGCAGATGCAAGAAGCACTCAACACTGGTGCATGCCTCTGCGCGCTTTATTGCAAGCATGTGTGTGGGAACAGTCGCGTGTGCACCCCTTGTGCAGGGGGGGCACCCTTGTGCGGGGAGGACGCGCGTGCGACCTTTTTCAGGAGCTGCGCGCCACTGCGTCAGCAGGCGATGTGCTGGTGGTGCACATGAGGCCTTGTGTGATGCAAGACCCCTGCCCAAACCAACACACGCACATTCACACACACACACATACACCATGCACGCAGGGAGTCCGCTTCACCCCGGAGGAGGACGATGCTCTGAGGGCCCATGTGGCGCAGCATGGCCCCCGGAACTGGGGTCCTGTGGCAGAGCAATTAAACCGCCATGAATGTTCCTGCAGGGACCGCTGGCGCCAAATGGCCTTTGGCAACAACGCCAACATGAACAAAGGTGGGGGCGTGCAGTGCATGTTGGGATTGCGGGTGCGGATACACACGCGGGATTAGTGTTCCGTGGGGCTGCTGGCACCCAGTGGCTTTTGACGCTGCTGGCACCCTGTGGCTTTTGACGCTGCTAGCACCCAGTGGCTTTTGACGCTGCTGGCACCCAGTGGCTTGTGACAATGATGCCAGGATGAAGAGGGGTGAGCGGGTGCGGTGCACGCAAAAAAGTGTAGCTGCGTGTGCTGGGGTAGGTGGATAGGGGCCGGTTGCATGGACATATGGTTGTGGGGCCCATTGGAGCAAAAGGAATGGTGAGCGCATGGACATGGTTGTGGGGCTCATTGGAGCAAAAGGAATGGTGAGCGCATGGACATGGTTGTGGGGCTCATTGGAGCAAAAGGAATGGTGAGCGCATGGACATGGTTGTGGGGCCCATTGGAGCAAGGAATGGTGAGCGCATGCGATGTTGGAAATTTGTAGGCAGGCGTGGTTTATCATACAGGGAAATAAGGTGCGACTGGCACGCGACACAGGAGCTGGCAGCGTGTGGTCAGAGATGGGAAATCATGTGTGATGTGTTCAAGTTGATACAAAGTAGCTGCATTGCGATGGGGCAAAGCACAGAGGCTTTCGGTTGTCAGTTTTGTCCACGGCTTATTTATGGAGGATGGAGCAAAGGAGGTTGCCACGCGGTTGCCATCACCCTGCCCTGACCATCACCTGTGCCCTGGCCATCACCTGTGCCTGGGATGCCCTGCCCTGACCATCAGCTGTGAAAAATAATACAGGTCCTGCTGCATGTTCCTCATAGAGCCTTAAGAACAAGCTCTGTGGTGCTGTACAACGCATAGGGGTCAGCTGCATGTTCCCTACCCAGGATTTTGCTGAAAGGGCTACATGCAGGCAGTGAGCATGGACACATGCAGATGCGTGCGTCTAAGGGCCTGGTAGGATGCACAGAACAGACAAAGTCTGAGCATGAGCGCCTTGTCAAATGGGACAACTTGCAGCAATTGGAACAACTTGCACGCAGCCACGCATCGCTGAGATCATCATATTGTCAACTCGCTATTAAAATAGCCTGTGCGTGCTTTAAAGCACAAGTAGTGAACACAGGCAAAAGTCGCAAGCAGTCAGGCTAGGGGGCACTGCATTTTGTGGGGAAAAGCCTCACGTTTTGAGGAGAGCTGCACTTCTGAGGAGAGCTGCAGTTTTAAGGAGAGCTGCAGTTTTAAGGAGAGCTGCAGTTTTAAGGAGAGCTGCAGTCCTGAGGAGAGCTGCAGTGCCACAGCCGTCACTGCACGCAGCTCTCATCTCTGCGCATTGCCTGTAACTTGATGCTTGAATTCAGCCACTTGTTTTGATTTAGAGCCTTTGCTTTGCAAATGTCTATCCCAATTCTGAGGGATTATGTGTCTGGGACTGGAGCATGCCTAAATTTTAGGCATATTAAGCAGCTTTTCAAACAAGACCCTGGGCAATCCATTGCTTGGGCTGTGTGTTCCGCCCCTGATCCTTGGATTGGATTCTGGGCTGAATCAAGACAGAGTAGCATTTCTTCCTTTGATCTAAAATTCTCACAATGTTGAATTATGCAGCCCTTGGAATGCTAGTAGTGGTTTGTGAGTAAGCAGCCAGGGAAAGCTTTGGGCAACAATGACTGACCCTGTGTTAGGCAGGGCTGTAGGCACGTTGCACAGGACCAGTGAGGTTCAAAGTTTTGCACTGGTTGGTAATTGCCATCGTCAAATGGGATTTCTTGTTTGCCTTGTGTAGGTTTGTGCATTTTTTAAAACGTCTTTAACCTGTCATATGTTTTGTTTGCTTCTTAAGTGGGGTACATGTGTGTGCTTAAAGCCAGGGACGCATAGCGCACTTCATATATGTTGCATTTTTCTCGTATAATGGGGAGAATAGTGCTATCGTTTAAGGCTCTCTTCTCAATCTCTGTTAGCTCCATGCAGGTTCTCCTTTTTGCAAAAAGATTGCCTCTTGCAGTGGCGTCTCCTTTCCCTTATTTAAGTTTTGCTGTGCAAATTTCGCATGTAGCTGTCTATTACATCTGTGTGAGCAATACATAGCAGATAAGGCAGTTTCTATTTATGCATTTGTCATTGCTGCTCTTGTCTGTCCTTTGTACTCTCAGGCAGGTGGGATGATGAAGAAGAGAAGAAGTTGCGTGATCTTGTAAGAAGCTATTTGGCAACAAAGAAGGACCTGGAGCAGGCAGACGTGAAGGCTCAGGTGTGTTCAGGATTGGATGTGTTTGCATTTGTGTTTGTGCACGCATGGATGTTCAAGCACAGAACTGCAGCTTAATGGGCGCAAATGCCTACTTTACAAACACACACACACACTTGTACATACATGCACACATCGAGAAATCCATGCAAGCCTCTGTCCTAAAAAATCAAGGCCAGACAAGCCTGTGCAACAAGGCACTGTTCACATACCATGCCACGGACGTGACACTCCTGATCCCTCTGCTTGCTGCAGCTGCCGACTACAGTAGTGAGCAGTGTGGGCAACCACACAACATGGTGGTCCATGCAACACCATGACAAGTGCCCTGGTCCTCATCTCTGCTGCAAGCAATGCAGCCTTTGCCTACAGAATTTAAGTCCCACCAAATCCCCATGCGATCCTATTATTCTTAGTATGCTCATTAAGTGACTGGACATTCATTTTCAAGAAGCAAGGCCTCAGTAAGGTCATGCGGCTTGGCGCATGCAGATAGATGAAGAGATAGAGGCAGAAGAGGAGGCGGCTAGAAGGGAGGGCCTAACAAGAGATGGTAAGTGCACGAAGAGCAGAGCTGATCAGAAGCCAGACATGTTGGAGGGCTGGCTGCTCTGCTTTGCGGTGATCGCGGTCAAGCCCAATTGTTTGAATGACTTTAGGCAGGGATGCGGGTCTCTGCTGCTTGCCGTGCGTTGCTGTTACATCTGCATCCGCAAGTGTGGTGTGCAAGCAGGTACTTGGTTTTGATGAACGTCTCCTGGGCAACCTGCACATTGTGTCCTCTTTGCAGCACGTCTCACTTGTGTGGATGTGCCTGGGTGCTTACCAGATGTGGCTGGGAGAGAGAAGAGGAGATCATTGATGCGCCGTATGGGGGGCCGTAAAGTGTACGATGACATTGACTGGGACCTGATAGCTAGCCAGATGGACTACACACGGAATGGCGAGCAGTGCCGCCACAAATGGTGAGATGTTGGTACCACAAATGGTGATACCTTTGGTACCAAAAATGGCGAGACCTTTGGTACCACAAATGGTAAGACCTTTGGTACTAAAAATGGTGAGACCTTGGTACCTTCTTTCATTTAAGGAGGGGAGCCAGCAGCACATCACCACAAACATTTGCAACACTTTCACAACTATGAGTGAAATTTATGCAAATGTTTGCGGAAACACTGGCGGTTTAATTATGTTTCCAGCTCCAATGTATACTCAAGGATTGTGGTGTACGCCACACACTGCTGCCCCTTTTGTTTTGTTTATGCTGCCTGGCATGGTGGTACTGCTGTTGTTTGTGATGATGTTTATCATGATGATAGTGGTGGTGGTGGTGGCAGTGGTGGTGATGATGGCACCTTGATAATTTGCTTTCCTAGTCTGGTTGGGATTAAGTTTGTGGGATGCGGTGCAAAGGACAAAAGACCAGCTACATTTCTTATTTCCTGTGATGTGTATATGTTTATTTGAAAACCATTATAACAAGTTGTAGCACACATGGCAATAGGTGTGCATGTGCACAACCATTTGCACCCATGTAAATGATGCGCAAATGAGCTGTGTTGCATGTAACGTGACCTGAAGTCGATGGGCGATGGGCATATTCAATGTCAATTGTTCTTTTCCTACCAATTTGCTCACACAGGCACCTTACGCTGCACTTGCATGCTGTCGTATGCACATTTTTTGTGCTACCTGCATGTGGATGGACCAAATGCCTTTTCTACGTTCTCACTTGCGTGCAGACCGCATGTGCAATACTGTGCTGACTGCGCGTCAACATCACGTCCATGCCTAACCACCCACTCCCCCCAGGTACAACAACCTGTCAGAGTCGATGGTTGAGCGAGGCGACTGGGGTGTGGGCGATGACAAACGGATGCTCCTAGCCTTGCAGGAGGGGGGCTATGAGCTGGAGTGGGAGGTGCCCTGGGGCAGCTTGGTAGAGGGGCGCACAGAGCAGGTACGGCTGTGTGTGTGGCGCAGTGCACTCACACACGCACAAAGCAGTTGCAGCTGCGTGTGGCACAGTGCATATGCGTGCATAGCGCAGGTGCGGCTGCGAGTGTGGCACTGCGCATTCACGTATGCAAAGCAATTACAGCTGCGAGTGGCTCATTTGAGGACGTCTTGCCATTCACAGTTAGCGATGTCTTTTTGTTTAGCTGCGTCTTAATTTTGTGTGGGAGGTGCCTCATCTAGGAGCAGCTTCTTTACCCTACGCGTTATCGCCACATGGTCAACCAGACATTCAGCCAGCTTTTTGCACTGACAGGGTAGCCTGGCAGGCAGGCATGTGAGTCCTGAACCACTTGTGATCCCAAAGCCTCTTGTTGTTGGATGATGTAGCTTTTGCCATTGCCAGGAGAGGCCTTTGTCAGTTGGGTGTGTGATTGCAGGGGGGCTTCAGATTTTTGAGTGAACCCCCAAAAGGCCGCTCCGCATGGCTTTCAGCTAAAGATGCCTACTGGATCAAATGCAGAGGTGCTGGAGCTGGTAGAGAACCAATACCGAACGGGGATTACACTGCAGGCACCTTTGTTGGGAGGGAGATGAGAAAATTGCCGCCATTCATTTGTATACAGAAATGCACACATCACCTCCTACCTCTCTGTCACTTACAAGGCCCCATGGTCAGTGCATGGGCACGCACATCTCCTTTGTGCCATTCAAGGCACACACATCTCCTTTGTGCCATTCAAGGCACGCACATCTCCTTAGTGCCATTCAAGGCACGCACATCTCCTTTGTGCCATTCAAGGCACGCACATCTCCTTTGTGCCATTCAAGGCACGCACATCCCCTTTGTGCCATTCAAGGCATGCACATCTCCTTTGTGCCATTCAAGGCATGCACATCTCCTTTGTGCCATCCAAGGCACGCACATCTCCTTTGTGCCATTCAAGGCATGCACATCCCCTTTGTGCCATTCAAGACACGCACATCTCCTTTGTGCCATTCAAGGCACGCACATCTCCTTTGTGCCATTCAAGGCACGCACATCTCCTTTGTGCCATTCAAGGCATGCAGCTGAATCCATGCTTTCATCTGAACAAGTCCACGTGTCTGAATTCATGTTTCCTTTGCTTGAGTCAGTGATTAGTTAGATAAACAAAGCCTCCCAGAGTACATTCTTTCCTCATCCATGGCTTTTCAGGACCTTCCCTCCACGGCATCGCCACTTCACCGGAGCTGCTTGCTACAAGCACCAACGCTGCTGCCATACTTATTTCCTTCATGTGATCACACCATAGGCGCAGGAAGGCCACCAATCGTTGTTGGCTGCTGCTTATGTGTGTTTGTGTGCACGTGCAGGCCACCAAGCGGCGCTGGCTGCTGATGCTCAAAGCTGTGCCTGGCTACAGGGACATGGAGTTTGCGGAGGTAAGGGATCCTAAGAGTGCACGTCTGTGAGCCGAGACAAGTGCACCAGTGACACGGGTGCTGCACATGTGACAAATTGTTCTTTGTTGTAGCATGCTCCTCAGGCAGACTTCAACCCAGGGGCGCGCTCTAGCTTTTGCCGCCACAATATTTTGGGAGGCATTTGAGGCTTAACTTGGAGTTGGCAGTCACATACAAGCTATACTCACTCAACTTTGTGTTTAAGCTGTTGCATGCTCATTTAGGAACTTTAACACAGGCTTGCTCTAGCTGTATTCTCTATTACCTGGCACTGCTGGCTGCATCGTACTTGAACTTAGTGAAACAGACATCCTTTCAGGTGCCATTTCTTCGCAAAACTGAATTTGAGGCTCGCAAAGCTGGTGGTAATGTCCAGCACAATGAATGTATAATCCATGTGCATATAATTGAGGAATGGGTGTGTGTTGGTGAAGCTATATGAACTACAATGCCATACCACCCAAGGCTGACTGCCCCCTTGCAACCCCTCGGCTCACAGGTTGTAGAGCTCGGGTGGAACAACAGCATACTCACTTTTAGGTTATCTGATGTCTACTGGATGTTGTTCTGCTTGTACAATATTATGAAGTGGTTGCTAGTGGTTGCTGTACAGGCATGATGTATGCCAGACCTGTGCATCTTATGGGATAATGGGTTCACTGTGGTGCAAATCAATGCCGAGTTGGCCATGTCACTTTGCAGTGAACTTGGTTGATCCTTACAGAGCCAAGATAATCAACTCTAAATAAATCACTTACAATTCCACTGCAGATTGTAGACTACCTGGTGAGCCGGTACATTACCCAAAGACAGCTGGCGAAAGAGCAGCAGCAGCAACAGGAGCAGCAGAGTGATGGAGAGGAGCAACCACAGGTGCCAAGTCAGGACCTGAGTAAAGAGGAGGAGAAGAAAAGGAATAAAAAGAAGAGAAAGCAGGAGCAGCAGGCAGAACAGCAGCAGCAGCAGCAGCAGCAGCAGCAGCAGCAGCAGCAGCAGCAGCAAGGAGTGGGGGAGGCGCAGGTGCTGCATCACGAGCTGAGCAAAGAGGAGATAAAAAAGAGAAGAAGGCAGGAGCGGCAAGCAAGAGAGGCGCAGCAGCAGCAGCAGCAGCAGCAGCAGCAGCAGCAGCAAGGAGTGGAGGAGGCGCAAGCGCTGCATCACAAGCTAAGCAAAGAGGAGAGGAAGAAGAGAAGAAAGCACGAGCGGCAAGCAAGAGAGGGGCAGCAGCAGCAGCAGCAGCAGCAGCAGGAGCAGCAAGGAGCGGAGGAGGAGCAGGCGCTGCAATACGAGCTGAGCAAAGAAGAGAGGAAGAAGAGAAAGAAGCACGAGCGGCAAGCAAGAGAGGCGCACCAGCAGCAGCAGCAGCAGCAAGGAGTGGAAGAGGAGCAGGCGCTGCATAACGAGCTGAGCAAGGAAGAGAGGAAGAAGAGAAGAAAGCACGAGCGGCAAGCAAGAGAGGCGCACCAGCAGCAGCAGCAGCAGCAGCAGCAGCAGCAGCAGCAGCAGCAAGGAGTGGAGGAGGAGCAGGCGCTGCATCACGAGCTGAGCAAGGAAGAGAGGAAGAAGAGAAAGAAGCACGAGCGGCAAGCAAGAGAGGCGCACCAGCAGCAGCAGCAGCAGCAAGGAG
>LKMJ01006296.1_pt1 | contig 11190 bp, 11 predicted proteins | sample 643391 | NCBI WGS metagenome assembly LKMJ01 (sample SAMN04112250, study PRJNA286221) | soda lake metagenome | biome: soda lake; feature: Kulunda Steppe; material: water; isolation source: sample PL-Br10 brine of Picturesque Lake | place: Russia: Kulunda steppe | collected 2010-07
CACCCAGGCCACAAGGGTCGTCCATTTCACCCCAAATTTTACCAGTAGCCTAGTTATATGATGTTTTTACAGTTTGCATCAAAAAAGGATCATGCCCGGACTTTTGGTCAGATAGCCTCCTCTGGCGCTATATAGCCCTATATAGCGCTATAGGCCAACGCCGATCCCTACATAGTTGTATCCGTTGAACGAAGGCAGTCTAGCTCAAGCCTGCCAGGCCTGCAACCTGAACCTCAATCTAGAAATCTATGTTAAATAGCCTTGTGCCAAAGGACTTAGCTTTATGGCTGCCTTGAGACCCATGCAGATGAAGGGAGCTGGGGGTGATCCATCGCCATCCAGAAGAATGCAAGTTACTGAGATTCAGGGAGAATCAGCACCAGCATTGCCTGGAATAATTGCCACCTGATGGTGTGCAGGCACTTGAGTTTCAAGAACTGCTACACAAATTCTGAATTTTTACAGCTTGTTGCATTTGGCCACCCTGAATTGACATTATCTTCCCAGTGTGACCATTTACCAATTCAGCTTTCCGTATTTTCCCAGTGTTTCTGCAGTCAAAAGTCCATAGCAAATTGAGCGCATTTGGCCAAAGGAAAAAACAATGAGCTTCTTTTATTGCAATGCAAGCCTTACGCTTGAAAACAGATACCTGGACAATTTTCGAAAAGTAGAATATCAGGGGGGTGAATTGGTCCAGTGTGACCCTTGCCTTAGTGGCAACCCCCTTTTCGAAGCATGCTTTTTTTTATAAATGTTCATCTATGGTCAATGAATTATTAAGCTGATCCAATAGCATGAGTTGCTAGGCTTGCAGTGGACCTCCCACGCATGCGCGCTGCTTACCCCTGACTCACTGCTCTTTTTTTTGACGGGGTATTGCAGGCCTGTTTGAAATGCATTGAGACTTTAAGCCTTCCAGATAACGTATCTGACTTTCTCAAGCCCCAATTTGACTCTCCTGAGCAGCACTCGCCCCCAGGTGAGCATTGGGTTTGCATACTGTCTTTTTTGAGTCTAGGTACCTGGTACCCTATCCAATCAATGTTTATTGCAAGCAGGCTGTATCTTCTGAGTCTTACAAGGTCTCCTGGGAGTCATTTTGATAGGTTTCAGCGGTAAATCTTGCCATCAAAGGAGTTGAGCAAGCACAGAATTGCTTAGAAGGGCATGTGCGAGTTGACCCCTTGTTTGACGTAGCCTCAAGAGATGGCTGTGTTGCATAGTAGGATTATCATGGCAGCCAACAACTCTATTTGAAACAAGCTTTCCATGATGTTGCAGGGCTGGTTTTCACGGTTGACACCATTGTCACCATTGTCTTTTTGCTACCGAATGTATGCAGGTGTGCGTCCCAAGAAGCTGGTCGTGCATGGTCTGCAGTGTGTAGGTGTATTTTGGCAAAAGCACATTCAGGACGCTGTCGCAGACTTAGAGGAGCTAGACCTCAGGGTGAGCCAATGATATTGCATAGCATTTTAACATTTTGTTCATCTTAGCCAGAACTCAGGGTGAGCCAATGATATTGCATAGCATTTTGTCATTTTAGCTTTTCACTTTCAGTGAAGGCTTAACGAAACGGTTGTCTCCCGGGCCTCTCGAGACTCAAGCTCGGTCTGGACGATAGGGATTGCCAGCTTTGAGAAGCCACATTAAATCACGACTCCACCAATCTTTGACTAGTCTTGCCAAGGCTTTTTGTTAGACCAGACTGCCCTCTTTGCCCATCCCTAGTTGTTGAAGTAATTATCCTACCTGAAAGGGAAATGAGCCTCCAAGGTCTACTTGAGCCAGCCATATGCTCATCCTGTCAAGCTCCCTATGCTTATCCTGTCAAGCTCCCCACTCTCATCCTGTCAAGCTCCCCTGTTTTGCAGATCCAGGTGAACTTGACCAGAGAGACCGACTTGGTGGCGCTTTCAGCGGTTCTGCTACACTTGAACAATCTGAAGAGGATGGAAGTGCAGGTCTTCAGTGAACCTGGCTACTGGGATTTTAAATTTCACCCTCTGTCTCTTTTCCGGGCTTTGGGACATAGAGGGAAGCAGCTTTGTGAGCTTACAGTTATAACTTTTCCAGGCTTTCCTTCTACCATTCTCCCAATGTTAAGCAAGTTTGACCACATACAGTGTCTCCACTTAAACATCCATGATGTGCCTGGTCATGTTACTGACTTCCGCCCTCTAATGGCCTTGACATCTTTGGAAGAGTTCCAGATGATAGGATCTACGTCAAACTTGTGGGAGATCCTGGCAGATTTGCCTCGACTGTGTCGGCTGGGAGTGCCTTGTTGGGCTGATGCTGACCAGTGCGTCAAATTTCCACCCTCTTTGGAGTCATGTGAGCTGTTTGGCGGAAAATGGCTGGACTTGGTCGGTCTGTCTCGGTCTGTTGCTGTCTCTACTGCATGTGGGAGCTCCACACTGCAGTCTATCATATTTAGAAAGATGCCAATTGAAGGCTTCAATGATGCGACCCAAGAAATGCGAGCAGAAGTGGCTACATCTCTTGTAGTTCGGCCTGGCCTTGATGTGACAGTTTCTGAACGCATCCTGCTTAAGGACAATGTTCTTTGGGAGAGACTGGTTGATCTCTGCTTGCTCATACCGCTCTTAGGACAGGCGGTTACAAGTGTTGACATTATACTGCCTAACCCTGACTTCTTCCTCCTTGCCTCGTCCTTCCCAAACTTAAGAGGTGAGCCTGTTTAAGCAGCGACATGCACCCAAAATCAGCTGCTAGAACCTCATTGAGATTGTGTGTAGGGGATTGCCTCTGCTTTCCTTTTGTGCGACCACTGTTCTTCATTGCTCCTCTCACCACGCCTCACACCATCCTGTTTGAGCTCCGCTTAGCCCACAAGCAGGCACCACTCATGGCAAACACACACACACACTTCCTTTGCCACGACTTGTTCCCAAGCAAGACTAGCACAAAACTACCAGGCCGCTTCCTTTGCGAGAAATTGCACCAGCTTTGACGGTTACATGTCGTGTTACATAACTTGTGTTACTTGATCATAGTTGACCAGCAGACAGGTTGTCAGACTGGTTTGTTTGTTGGGCCGTGCCGAGAGGTTGTGATCTTTGATGCAGAACTGACACAAGCACGGCCTGCCTCCCTTGCTTGCAGGCTTGATAATTGATGTGGATGGCGTAAGTACAATTATGGACCTTCAATCTGCTGTGCAGAGCTGCTTTCCTCACTTGGCATACCTAGAAGTGTTCACCAGCCATCTCGTATTCGATGTAGCTATGAGTAGCTTCATTGTTTCTCTGTGCACAGCAGCAGCTCTCCGAATGCAGGCAGAGGAAAGAAAGCTGGTGGTGACATGGAGAGTGCTTCTTCAAGCAGGGTCAGACATTGCGGACAAATTTGAGCCACAACTTTGTGAGGTGGCGTGGGAACAGCTCAAGGGACTTTTGGGGCGAACAAGAAATGCCGTGCAGTTAGAAGTTTTCTTAGAAGAAGAGGAAACTGCTACTAGTAGTACTACTAGTAGTAGTGAGATCTGAAGGAATTGAGCGCACAGTGGTGTGATGTCTACTTCAGGCTGATTGGCTTTAATTTGACTTTCTAGGGTAGGGTATTTCTAATAGGGTATTTCTAGGGGTAGTAAAAATTTAATGTTTCAGCACACACATTACGACTGTGTTGCTTTAACACAGTGCATACTGTATGGTTATTGACTCTAACTTGCTGACTGTGGTGCAAAACCTTAGTTCATGATGTTGGACAATTATTGGCTGTTTTGAATTGTTTAGTTTTGCTTGATTGCAAAACGGCCGCAGCTGTGTTTTCAGCTGATTGTCATACGCATGCCTCTAGACTCAAGTGATTTGCACTACATTCCCAGCAAATCACAACACTCTGTATCAAGGTGTGTGCGCTGGCGATGAAAAAACATGTGGACAATCACGTAAGGCTAGGTTAGTTAACATCAGCTATGACAGCTGTACCTGCTGAACGAGGGCAGCTTAGCTCAGTCACTTAATCTTGGTGTACACACCACTTTATACCCCTGTTAGCCTAGACAAGGGGAGAAGTTAACAGCTGCAAGCATCAGGCAAACCCCCACAAGCAAGCGGGAAAGAGGAAATTTCTGCCAGGACTTCAGGAGAGAAAACTATGCAGGCGATTGAACAACCCCTTCATAAATTAACTTTAATTAAGGCTCATAATACAAGAGGTTACAAGGAAAAAGGCCTTCAGTCAAGAAGTGCGACTGCTAGCCTGCTTGCATAAAAACCTATCAGTGCAGTGCATGAAGGAAGAAATATAGCTTAATGCTTTCCAGGCCCAGAAAAGCAGACACATTGATTGAGCCTGCTGAAGAAAAAAGGGAAGCATAAGTCCTTCGGAGAGAGGCCACGTGTGGATGGGTGCAGTGGAAAAGAAAGTGTTGCTCATCCTGTACATCATGAGCATTACACAAGTCACAAGTAGGGGAGGTATTGCCACAGTGATACACATTGGTCCTAAGGTCCGTACGCCCTTGGCATTCTCCTCGCTGCTTCCTTGACAAACAGACCCACCCCTTACTTAGGGGCGCTTGAAGTCTGAGCGCTCAATGTCAGCAAGAGGGAACCATTCCTGCTTGGCATTCTCCTCGCCGCTTCCTTGAAAAATGGACCCACTGCTAGTCGTCTAGACGCATATCTCGTGTCCGAGTCGGAAATGCCTTCGAAAAGGAAAAAAGTATCAGACGCCTACCCTGGGCATGCATTAAAATTTAGGGCAGGATGCAAAGGGGATCCCCTTCTCATCCGGATGGAGTGCTCTCAGCAACAGCACCATGACCAGCCTACCAGCCCGGGGCCAGAACCCCAGTTGGTTCACGCCCACTATATAGCACATCCACTCTGTCAGAAATTTCCTGGCTTGGTTGAACTGCGGTTGAAGCGGTTGAAACGCGGCTGAAATTTTTCAACCACACTTCAACTGAGCGCGGGTTAAATCAACCGATTGCGCCGCAGCTATACAAAGCCCCATACATAAACTCTGGGAGTGGATGGCGTCATCTACTAGATGTAGCACAACCCTTACTACTAGCTCCAGATACTCGAGCGGGCGGCGGGACACCTGCAATGGAAAGTTTATTATCCACTTTCGCAACCTGTGGGTTCGGGGTTTGCACCTTATTGGAGGCTTACAACCGGCTAAGCTGCCCTCGCTCGGCTGATACAGCCCTGGAAACCTTAAACCTACAGCCCTTACTGTCACTTCAATGGTTGTAGCCGCCTAAGATGATAGGTTTCAAACCTGTCATCTTACCTATCAAAGTTTGATTTTCAAAACGCTTCCAACCTACCTTGCCGACAAATTTCATACTCATCGCTTCAGTACGCTTTTAAGTTTGTCAGGACAGGGTGCTCTCCTGAGATAGCTTATACTACTGCTTATCTTGAAGGTTATGAAAAGGGCACTGCGAGTCCCCCTCCTCATCCCTTGTGACTTTTCCTCTACAATCATAGTATGATCTCTGTAAGTCTCCTGTCTTAAACCTGTTGAGGCAAGTGCTAGTTCTGAGCTCCTCTCACAGCAGGGCCCGCCAGCTTGAGTTTTTGGACCTGCGTCCCTCCTCACACATCGTGTATACATGAATCATGAAACATGATGTATCAACGTGGCGATTGCCTCCCTCAATTCTGGTTTCCTCAGTGTGTTACATTTAGTCCTTCAGTGTGCTATTTTTTGTTAATCAGTGTTTTATCTTTGATTCGTTTTTGACGGGTCTCCTCACAGGTACAATCAGCAGGGTAACCTCACAGATGAAGATGATTGCTGCGATGTTAAATACAGTGATGCGCCCTTTCTCCCTATGTAGGTTTTTTTTGGTAGATGCAAATTTGGTGCTACAAAATATATATACTACGTACAGAACTTTCAACATGCAGCCTTGCAGTCACACTTTTTGACTGATGGCTTATTCTGAAAACCCTTGTAAACTTGTCCAGGCCAAGCTTCAAGCAGTTTCTTAGGGATAATTCTGTACGAAACTTGTAATTAGTTTCCATCATCAATCTGATTAAAAAAGTGTGGAAATGCTAGTCTGTCAAACACACACGAGAGAACTCTCTTCCTCGGTACGTGTCGCATGTTGGAGTCACCAAAAGTGATTGGCTCGCACAGACTCCATTTCGACTAGGCAAGTGTCTCAGAGGTATCTCAGAAGACTTGGTTTCTATGGATGCGAGGCTTTCTTGCTCTACTTTCAGAGCTCCAAGTTCAATCCTCAGACTGGAGCACCACCACCTAGACCAGAGCCAAGGAGAGGAGTCCTCCTCCCAATACACGCATAAATCTTCCCAAATTGGCAGCCACAGACTTCCTTCTCAGATTCTGCTAGACCTCAGGCAGGTCACTGCTGTAAAATGGTAAAATGTTGCCTGGACAACACCACCTCTTGTTCGCCAGGTGAGAGTTGGGTTGACCGACGAGTTGATGGCACCAAAAGCATGTGGAATGCTGGCAACTCAGAACTGCAATCACCTGACCAACACTATCTGGAGCAGCTAAGGACTCCCTTCCCTGCTTTGATTTGCCGCATTGACATCCAACCTGCGGCGCAGTGTGCATTTGGTCATCTTGGTGCCGCCCACTAGAGGGTGTTAGGCGACAGCCATGCCTTGGCAGCTTTTCTGCACGAGGGACCCCTTTCTGCAACGGCAAGATCTGACTTATTCAGCCCTCGCAGGTGACAGCAGCAGCAGGAGCAGCGGCAGCTGCAAAGCTGGCAGCATCAGCACATTATCATCATCTGCTGCTGCTGGAGTGGCAACAACAGGGACAGCCGAACTCACTTGTGCAGCGGCAGCAATGGAGACAGCCGTCTTTGCTGCGGTACGTGCAGGGGGAGGGGGGGCAGGGGAAGGGGCGCCCGCCCGCCCTGCCACCCCATGCCGCTATGGCAGCAGCCGTCGCTCGTGGCAGGCCGCTGACTGATGCGCGCCCCAGCCCTGCTGCTGCTGCTGCTGCCGCTGCTGCTGCTGCTGTCGCCGCCGCCCTTGTCCTCAAACACGTCAGCGCCGCCGCTGCTACTGCCGCAGCCCAGAACGGGGCCGCTGGTGGTGGGGCGGCGAGGCAGCGACGGGAGCGCGGCAGCGGCCAAGCCTTGCAAGGGCGGCTGCGCCTGTAATGCAGGGAGCAAGTGGAGTCGGGCTGAGATGGATATGCCTGCGGCATGGCTCGTGGGTGGTGACAGGGCCAAGCGAGGGGTAATGCTGCATGGCGCATGGGGGACAACTTGAGGGGGGTGCAGCACAGCATGTGGGGGGCGAGCAAAATGCTGCATGGCACATGAGGGACAACTCGAGGGGGGTGCAGCACAGCATGTGGGGGGTGAGCAAAATGCTGCATGGCGCAAGAGGGACAACCTGAGGGGGGTGCGGCACAGCACCAGGTGGGGGTAGCGAGCAAGGGGAGACGCTGCATGGCGCAGGGGGGTGAGCGAGGGGGACCTGCAAGCTGAGGATTGGGCAGGACAGAGCCCGTGCTTCGGGTCTTGACTGCGCACTGTGGTGAGAATGAGTGCTGATGAGGGGTGGCGTGGGTGGCGCTGATGTGGGGCGGAGTGCGTGGTGATGAGGGGCAGCGTGCACATAACGCGCGGTGTGCACCGCCTGTTTTAACACACAAGGTCCTTTGTGCCCTGCCCCTCTTGCCCATGTGCGCGCCTTGCTGCAACCTGCCACAGACATGCAAGAGGACATGCAAGAGGACATGCAAGAGGACATGCAAGAGGACATGCATGAGGACATGCAAGAGGACATGCAAGAGGACATGCAAGAGGACATGCAAGAGGACATGCAAGAGGACATGCAAGAGGACATGCAAGAGGACATGCAAGAGGACATGCAAGAGGACATGCATGAGGACATGCATGAGGACATGCAAGAGGACATGCAAGAGGACATGCAAGAGGACATGCATGAGGACATGCAAGAGGACATGCAAGAGGACATGCAAGAGGACATGCAAGAGGACATGCAAGAGGACGCCCCTCCCTCTGCTCTCCCCCACTCCTCCCACCCTGCTCTCCTTGCCCACCTGCAAGCCTTCAGGGCTCAACGCCATGTCTGGGAAGTGCGGGGCGGCACCAACCTGCAGCCCCTCCTGCTTCTGCTGCAGCTGCTGCCGCCCGTGCTGGAGTTGTGCATGAAGCGGGCGCGACCCCTCTTGCGACCCGCCTACAGCGCTGCCGCGTATTGCCGCCGGTGGGGGCAGTGGTGTGTGGCGGGGGCCCAACCGAGGAGGCGCCGTGCTCTCGCGCTCTGCCGCCGCCGCTGCCAGAACCTGCGCTGCCACACTCTGCGCGTCAGCGTCGCTCAGGCGACTCCACCGGGGGGGCGCATGTGCGCGCGCCTCCTCCTCTGCTGCGGCCGCCTCCGCCTGTGCCCGCAGCAGCAGCTCGAGGTGCGTGGCGCTGGTGCTGCTGCGTCGACGCAGGTCACCCAGCGGCTGCGCCACCACCAACTGCTGCTGCTGCTGATGCTGAGGAGGGGAGGTGGACAGGGCTGCAACGCGCGGCGGCTGCGGTGGGGGCAGGCTCAGGTGGCCGGGCAGCTGCAGCTGGGGCGGGGAAGGGGGTGAAGGGGAGGGGGGTGGCATGAGCGCAGACACCGGGAGGTGCCCTACTTCTTGGGGCGAGGGGGCCTGCTGGGGCGACCAAGCACATGCACCGCAGCTGCTGCCGGGCTGGCTGCTGGCCTTGGGCACAAGCAGCGTGGGGGGCAGGGGCTGCACGGGCGACGGGCTGCAGGCAAGGGCGGCAGCGCCGGGGGCTGCGCGAGGTAATGTGATGGCGGGGGCGGGCAGTGGGCCCAGAGATGCGAGCGCCGCCGTTGCTGTTCTGCGTGTGTGGCTGGGCGAGGGGGAGTGCGGGACGGGCAGGGGAGCGGGGTCCTCCTGGAGCGGCTGCAGGTGTGTGGCGGTGGGCAGGACGGGGCTGGCATGCGGCCACGTGTCAGCTCGTGGAGTTTGGTCGGTGGGTAGGCGTGTGCCGGCCCCAGGAGTGCGTGCTTGAGGGAGGGGCACCAGGGCGGGGGGTGGGGAGAGGGGGGAGGGGAGGAGGCCCGGGGCATCTGCCTGTTGAGAGGGACTGCTGTGCGTGGAACGCAGGGCGGCAGGGCTGAGACGTGGCTTGTCGCGTGCGATTGTGATTTGCCTGCGTCCACGTGCACCCGCGTGCGTGGAAGTTCACACATCTGCTGGTGCGTCCATGTGTCCGGGTGTGCTCCAGTGAGTCCATGTGTCTGTGTGTGCTTGTGTGTGTGTGTGTGCGCTCGTGCGTATGTGTGTGCATGCGTGCGTGCGTGTGTGTGTGCGTGCGTGTGTGTGCGCTTGTGTATGTGTGTGTGTGTGCGCGCGCGCGTGTGAGCCCTTGTGCGTGTCATGTGCGTGTGTGTGGGCTCTTGTGCGTGTGTATGCGTGTGTTCATGCGCTTGTTTGTGCTCGTGTGTGTGGGTGTGTGCGTGTGCGTGTGTGTGCATGTGTGTGCGTGTGCGCGCGCGTGTGAACCCTTGTGCCTGTCATGTGCGTGTGTGTGGGCTCTTGTGCGTGTGCATGCGTGTGTCAATGCGCTTGTGTGTGCTCTTGAGTGTGTGTGTGTGTGTCTGTGTCCGCGCCATGCATGCCTATGTGTAATGCTTAGATAGCGCTGGCCTTAAAAGGTAAAAGGTGGCCCAGCAGTGCAGGGCGGGTGCCCCCTTGGCACCTCCCTTCTCCCATCAACTGGAGCGAGAGGACATGCACCCATCCTTCTTGTGACATGCCCCACCACACGCTGGCGCTCTTGTCCGGGGAACGCGCCCAAGGCTGAGTGCGCTTGACGTGCAAAGGAAACGTTTGGCACTTGCGCTCTGCACAATTTGTGGGGCTCAGCGCCGGGGGGGGGGGCGCCAGGGGTTTGTCCCCTCAACTGGCTTGTCTGGATCTCCCACCCCGGGCCACAGAGTCATGCACACATTTCACGTAAAGCTGCGCATGCTGCCACGGGCCCTGGCGCGCATGCTGCCGCGCTGCTGCCCCGCAATAGAAGGCAGGCGTACCCACCAGATGCGCTCCAGGATCTGGCGGCGGGCCGCGTCGTCTGCAAACACGTGCGTATTTATGAAGTGGTGGGCACGGAAGCTCTTAGGGATGGGTCCGTGAAGTGGGGTGGGCATGCGTCCATGAGGTAGGGTGGGCAAGGTCACGCTCCACGATGCGCCCTCGTAATGGTGGGCATGTTTTTGAAGTGGGGTGGGCAAGGATGCGGGTCTTGCCCAGCACACACTGCAGGTAGAGTGAACTCGAAACATGCGCACACGCAGACTCACACAAGCAACGAATCCCACACATGTGCATGTCCCGCACGTGCAGGTCGCCGTGACACGCTCAGAGTCTGGCCATGGGGGCGGCAAGAATGCACGCACAAGACCGCAACCACACAAATGCTTGTGCAGGTCGCCATGACAGGCTCGGAGCCTGGCTATGAGGGCGCCGGAAATGCAGGCACGAAACCACAGTCACACAATCACCTGCATGCAATTGCACAGTGCCTACACACTTGCGGCCACGCAGCTCTGGCGCTGCTCACACACTCAAGCGCTTCATGCACAACCCCAACACCGACACATGTCATGGACATCCGACGCGCCCCAAAGGCGCTGCATGCCCCGCCGCTGCTGCCGCCACCCACCTGCCGCACCCCAAACCGACTCCAGCTGCTCCTCCAGGTTTGACAGCGTCGTATCAAAGGTTGCAGCACGCCCTTGCCGCCCCTGCCTCTGCTGCTGCTGGCGCTGGGGCTCTGGGGGCCGCGCCCTGGGCACTGCTTTGCCCAGCTGCTGCACGGGCTGAGGGCGCGGCTGGCATGCTGAGGGGGAGGGCAGCGCGCTGCTGCTGCTGTCCCCTGTGGCAGTCTCCTCCTCCTCCTCTTCCTCCTCCTCATCTTCATCATCATCTTCTTCTTCATCATCATCATCATCAATATCAACTGAACTAGTCTCCTCCTCACTGCTGGAGCTCTCCTCCTCCCCTGAGCTCGAATCCTCATCTTCCACCTCTGAGCTTGACCCCTCCTCATCACTCTCCCCCTCCCCTGCCTCATCATCATCTGAGCTTTGCGGGCCCCCTGCCGAGCTTGTCCTATCTACTGAGCTTGACTCTGCACTGCTCGAGCTCTCCTCCTCCTCCTCCTCCTCCTCC
>LKMJ01006297.1_pt1 | contig 11189 bp, 23 predicted proteins | sample 643391 | NCBI WGS metagenome assembly LKMJ01 (sample SAMN04112250, study PRJNA286221) | soda lake metagenome | biome: soda lake; feature: Kulunda Steppe; material: water; isolation source: sample PL-Br10 brine of Picturesque Lake | place: Russia: Kulunda steppe | collected 2010-07
AAAAACGTCGGACTGCGGTACATGCGGAAGCGGCAGCACAGACTGCGTTCCTCGCCCACGTCGGGGAGCGCAGACGCACCAGTAGACGTGCGTATAACTGGTGGGACGTTGAACGGCGACGGCTATCGGCCAACCGCCGACAGTTGATCGCCGGGAGTCCACATCAAAGCCCCTCCCTCAAGGACCGAGGCGCGTATGTGCCGAGGGAGTAGGGAGGGGTAGTTTACACCAAGAGGGCGGTGATTTGTTGTTCCCGATGAACGAAGATGAGATTCGTGATGCGGCCCGAGCAGCTCAGTCAACACTTCGAGAAATCGGTGTGACATTCGATAGTGGCGCTGGACTTATCCATCCGGATGAACCACCAGTAGTACAGTGGCATCTTGATTGGAGTCTTGAAGGAGCCGAAATCGAAACGTCGTAGCTCTCACCCGGTTTCTTCGCCCTGTGATTCCGAGATTTGTTTCAAAATCGTGTATTCGTCATTACTTGCCAGGTGCATTGTTGTGCAACTACCGCATGCAGCATATTCCTCCCGTTCATCTTCGCCAAGATTCCATAATACAACAGTACGGTAACTACACATTGGACATTTCTTTTCAGAGCTGTACTCGCGTGGAATCAGTGTGATTTCTTTTTCCGTCATAAATGAGTTTCCAGAGTTCCGTTTTGCTGCAGTGTTGATGAACTGCTGTACGGAACTCACACCCGTAGTTTTGTGCCGTACCCGAGAGATAAATCGTGTTCGTATAGATTGGTTTTGTTGATGATGTCTTCATGAGCATCCAGGAGTATATACTCCAGGAGGGTCATGAGAACGGTAAGTCAATGAGTGGTACGGCACACAAAATCGCTCCTAACCGTGTGAACAGAGTTGATGCAAATATTGATCGGTTCCACCATGTTTATATTCTGGGCACTGTATTGATTAATTGGGATTACCCGCACCAAGGGTGTGCTGGAGCCACAGGTCGCTTTTGACGACCGTGCGCCCAGCTGTTCCCAGAATGCAAAAGTCCATATTTCCATCTTCGGTCTTGACTGCATTCTGGGATAACAAACCGTGCGGTGGCAGAGATCAGAAACGCCAAACCGCCTGTGACGGTGGAGGATGCGAGGACGATCGAATGACGCTGCCTAAACGGGACAAGTCCTAAACGCGGCCCCTGAAATTCGTCATGGGGTGAGAACCCCGGCGAAAGTATGGGGGACTGGCCAGTCTCTGCCCATTAAACGGGCATAATTTCGTTCAACTAAACCGGTGAGTGTGTAAACTATAGAGAACCAGTCCACAGGCGATACAAGTGGAAGATGTTAGTCTTGAACAGGAGAGCTGGGAAGATCCTTGTTTGGCGTTTTGTTTGTTGAAACAGTGACTGGAATCCCATGATTGGAGAGGTATGCACTGAATGTATCCAAACGGACAATCGCATTTGGAAGATCTTCATCACGTTCCCGATCAATTACTTCAGTTTTTGATCCAGTTTCCTTGTATAGGACTGATACGCCTTTTTTATTGTTTTCGGGAACGATGCCGATGTCGGCTTCACCGACTGGGTCATCAATGACAGTACCGTTTTGATGTTCGATTGCAGTGCAGAGAGCTGACCGGAGTGCAGGGCAAATTCGATCGTCAAGGTAGAACGATTGATCAGCAATGATGAAATCATTAGGATCATCAATCCATCCTTTTGGATTGTATAGTGAGTTGATGTGCTGTTTTTTAACGAAGGCAAGTATCCCAATGATAATTGAGAGCCCAATGTATCCATATTCAGAGAGATGGATTGCAAGTATGCTAACGACTAGGCAGATAAACAATGTTGTTTTGGTTGCATATCGGGTGCTTTGGTGATACGAGAGCTTTCGTGCAAGTGTTGACCGGAAGATACGACCGCCATCAAGAGGAAATGCAGGGGTGAGATTCAAGATCAGCATTGCAGTATTGAATAACGTTAGTAGTGTAAAGAACCATGATATAATCGAAGCATTGATCGTATGGAATGCGAATGCTGTCAATCCAAACAGTGGGACGAGTGCAAGTGTCACTGCTGGTCCTGCGATCGTGATGGTGAATTCTTTCGCTGGTTTTGTTGGCATTGTCTCAATCTCTGCGACACCACCGGCAAGCCATAGTTTGATTGTTTTAACGTTGATTCCGTAGTGTTTAGCGGCGAGGGAATGTCCAATCTCATGTAGAATCACCGATGTGTAGATGCCTATCATGAGTGCGAGAGAAAAGAGAACCATCCCGGCAGTTGACTCTGGGAAAGCAACTGGGGTACTGAATGGTGAAATGAATCCAAGGACGTTGAGGTACCGGTCGTAGTTGGATGGGTTGCTGAATGAAATCGTGAATAGCGTTACTAGGATTATCCATCCAAGGGTGATTTTGAAGTCTGTCCCTTTTACTTCACCGAGTTTGTAGCTTTTTGTAAACATATGAGTAAATGGTAATAGGACTGGTTGTTTTGCTGGGTGTATTTTAACCCTTTACACCCGTTTTAAGCAGGGTATTAACGGTTGGTGGGTATAACTGTTAGAAAGAAAATATTTATTCCCTTTTGGGAATAACATGACAGCAATGACGGAATCAAATTCGATCCCCAAAAACGAGCTAGATGAAGTGTTTGAAATTTTGAAAAGCCAAGACCGTCGGATACTCTGTCTATTACTCCTCCAAGACGAAATCAAAAATACCAGTGACGCACTCAAAAACACGTACTGGCACGACAAAGAAACCCAGATAAGCGTCTACCATCATCACTTGCCTAAACTCAATGATGCAGGATACATTACTTGGGACAAACACACAGACACCATACAGAAAACAGATAAATTCACCCATATAAAAACACTCTATGAAATACTACAAAAAACTTCTAAAGAACCGTTTTCTACAGAGAAATAGGCAGAGTGCCTCGGGGCTTGACCCCGAGGTACTTCACATCAGAATGATCTTGTTAATCAGTGAGTTGCCGTCACCTCACACATATTTTCGTGATAGTGGAGCCCACCATCTTCTAGGTCTTCATCCAAGAAGTATGTATCATAGACAGTGTACCGGCAATCACCAACACGGTAACAAACAGCGTGCTGATCAGTAATATCAACGACAACGTTGACGTGTTTCCCTTTTGCTAACACATCGCCTGGTAAGATACCAACACTTCCAATCGGATGTGGTCGATCAGGTGTATAGATTGGTGGCAACGCATCTTCATCTGACTTGATGAACGTTTCAATTTCCTCACGATCTGACGGATCAGGATATGGTGGTTGATCAGAACTATTCATTCTGAATCACCGGCTACAATGTCTGCATGATAGTGAGTGCCGAACTCCAACGTTTCGTTAATCAATTCATCAGTGTATACCGCGTATCGCTCCTCCCCAACAGTATAGCAAACAGCATAATCACCGATAACATCGACCACAAGCTGTACACGGTCGCTTGTCGCCAGAACATCACCGGGCAGAACACCAACATCACCGATTGGCATAGGGTGTTCCGGATCGCAAACATCCGGTGTAGATGCACTGTGCTTGGTAACAAAGTCGTTGATTTCGTGTCGATTCGACGGGTCAAAACTCTGCTGAAAGTCGTTCATAGGTTTACTTAGTGGTAACTCTGACAGGTAGCTGCACCTGTGCAGAAATAATTCACAGGCGATTCGACGTGTCTCAACATCCTGTGTTTCAGATTGGGCTTGACGGTGGCTGGTGAGCAACACACCGTGCGGCAGTACCCTACCAACGTACGTCTCCTCCCGTTGCGGTTATGGTGTGCACCGGCATGGTACTGCCGTGCACGCCTACAAACCCTGACTTCTGCCCCTCAACTACAGCGAAAAATCACTCGTTTTCTGGTTTCCACTCACCAGCCTCGCGCAACGCATCAATAATAGCTTCTTCACGCGACTCACCAATATTCGTCATCGACCGAAGTCTCTCACCACCACACCGAATATCCTCACACAACCCTTCAACACTGTCGAACTCACTAGTCAACCGGTTTTGAATCCGGTGCCCAACACCATCACACCCACGCAGAACGTTTTCCAACCGTTCTTTCTTCTTTTTCGCTTCAGTCTTCTCTGCTCTCGGTGTTTCAATTTCATCAACAACATCACGCAATGCATCACGAACCGTCAATGCAGGGACATCGTTTAACCCCTCAACAACATCCGTGATTGCTTCCTTCGCTTCCTCATACGGCGTCTGCCATTCATCAGGCGTCAACAATTCCATATCATCCAGTGAGTATGGACTTTCGTACACGTCACCACTCGCTTCAACAACAGTACCGTCTTCAAGAACTGTTTCTGGAACTGGCGTTTGCATCTCCTCACGCGTCCCGTGCATCCCAAGCGGGTACTCTGTATGCTCCTCGACCCACCACCAAACACTAAATCCGTACAACGCAATCCACCGACCCATCTGCCTCAACTCCTTCGGTTCGACATTTTGCAGTCTGAAATGCCGTCCACGTTTCCCACTCCCGGTTGAAAACGTCTCGAACGTGTCCTCAACAGCCTCTTCATACCCTTTCGGTTTCGGGTGGAACGGCGATGGTTTATTGAATTTTACCCGCAGTCCAACACCTTCCGCGCGCTCAATAATCGTCTTGAATCCATCTTTGTCCGGATCACCGGTTTTCACTGGCCGTTCACCTTCTAATTGCCAAGGAAAAAGCCCAATACGGACCCAGGCAGCCGTTTCACCTGTCGGATCTGGAACGCGGTACGATAAGACATCATCGTGTTTCTTGAGTAGTGAATAAGTTGGTAGAGTCATCATTCTATCTCCGTGTATTGGTACTGGAACACTGATCACTATTTATTTATGGATTTTGATGCTGTGTTACAGAAATTCGAGGGGATGGGAGGATGTTAACTGTTTTACTGATTGCGATGGCACTCTCATATCCAGACTAAACGGCGATGTGGTGTCGTTATCCATGACCCCCTACTAATTGCGCGGTAGTTCATTCACTTCCTTTCTTTAATCTCCTCTTCTTCTATACAGAGGTTAATCCCACCGAGTATCGATTCGCCGTGGTCATTAAGATTTACATCGATTGATTCGTCATCGAAAACTTCGATGACAGTCGCTTCAAGCTCAACAACAATTTCGTCTCCATGTTCGAGATCATCTACGTCCATGATTAGTCACTCTCGTTTGAATCGGAGTAGGTGTTAATGAAATGATCAGCAAGAGCCTGATAGTACGCTTTTTTGTTTACGTCTTCTCCGTTCAGTTCTTGTAATTCTAATCGGGTTGGCAGTGCAACTTTTGATTGCAACCATTGAATCACACGGCCTTTTCCATACAATTTGTACTGTCGGAGAAGGTGTGCTTTGTCAGATACGGGTAACTCTGGAATATTGTCGTCTTCCAATTCGAATTCCGGTTGCTCTGCACTACTCATTAATGATCACTTCTGTTTCATCGATCGCATCTTCATCACTACCGAGGGGGGTATCAGTAGCTGATTGTAGTATTCCCCGCATTTTCCGGAATCGAGCAGCTCTCTGCTCAACCATGTCACACGCTTCAAGGTGGTCTAGTCCTCGCTCTTCAAACTCTTCAACCATCGCTGTTAGTTCGTCATTTCGCCGGCCAAGTAACGCGTATACAGATTCCGCTGTCTTATCATCCAACTGTTCTATCGAATCTAATTTAGGAGTTTGATTACTACTTGTAGTCATTATTGTTGTGTTGTTGTCTATGGTATACAGTGTTTGGGAATCCATCACCTAATTGAATTGCTTCTGTTTTCACTACGATTGCTATTTTAGTCGTGGGAGGAAGTCAATCATCCATTGAGTCGTATGCTGTTTGGAGTTTTTCTTTAACGCTAATAATAACTGAATGGACGAAGTCAAGATCGTCACTATTGGCATCACCTGCTTGTGTAAGTGCCATCACGTAAAATGAGACTGTGATTTGGAGAGCGTCTAGCTCGTCACGAGAAAGTGTATGTCGTTGCCCACTCAATTGCTCATGCAATTCACTGGGTGTTGGAGGGTCACTGATGAGGTCGTTGCTTGTATCAACAATCTCCGCATTTTCATCAACTGCTTGTGAAAGCAGTGTTTCTAGCCGTTCAACATTAACACTTTCTTCTCGTGCAGTTCGAAGCACATAATCAATGAATGCCCGTTCATCTTTACTCCAAATAATCGTTGTTTCAGACGTACAGTCACTCATCTGCTTGCCCTCCTTCACTCTCGTTCGTTTCAGGATTTTCCTCTGATTGAGTTTCAATATCAGCATCGACGAAATCTTCAATCATCTGCTGTAGCCGTTTGGCTTCACCGTGAGCAACCGGATAGTACATCGACCCTTCGACTGCTGATTTGACCTCCGCAGCCTGCTTAACCAACTCTTCACGACTCACATCATTTCCTTCACTACTAGTCTTTTCTTTTACTTCGTCACTCTCGTTGACTATCAACTCGAATTCGTATCGCCGGTCGTGTTCGGCTTGCTCAAGCACCTGTGCGACAGAGCCAAGGATATGAGCGACTGCGTCTGCAGTCCCATCTTCTCCGTCTGCCTCTACTTCAAGAAACGGTTCGTCATTAGGTGTTTCACTCATCATTCCCGTCACCTGATTTTTGGTCGTTGAGATATCGTTCTGCAACGCTCACTGATTTGTCTGCCCATCGGACAACGTTATCAGCGACACTTTCACCTTTACTCCCATCTGAGAATTTCTGTTTTGCCTCCTTTGCTTGTTCAAGAGCTTCCTGCAAGTGCTCGTACGCTTCTTCGTCGGATGTTTGCTGGTCAGTCATAGTAATTAGTTTACGGTAGTTAATCGTCTGTACTAGATCGATCTGAGACGAGTTGTCTTAGTGCTTCATTGGATTCGTGCTGTTCTTTCGTGAGCGGTTCCATTCGAACCAAGACGTATTCAGCGTCGGTATGCTCTGCAATCTGGTTCAAATCATCCTCTAATGTTCCGACGGCAGCTGCTGTGTCATCCACAGTGTCGTTTTTCAATTCTCTCTCGATAACCGGTTCTTGTTTATCTTGATTGGGTGAGTTGTTGGTAGTCATGATGTGTTAGTGTCGGTGTGTTGGTGTTCGGGAAGGTGTTGTTCTGCCCAGATACAGTTTTCATCGTTACATGATTGGCAGCATCTGAATTTCGCTGTTTCACCGGTTCCGGTCTCGACTTTCACGAGGTAATCGGCATCACTCGTGCAATCGTATGCGCATTTATCGGTATCAACACGAATCGCACTCACTGGAAGTGGTTGTCCGTGTTTGTCCCACTTCTGTTTGTACGTCGTGTTTTCAGACATGCGCGATCGGGACGTCCGTTGGGGTGTCGAAGACACGGAATGAAATCCGGTCTTCACCTGGGTGCTCACTGTCAGTATCGATTTCGCTTGATTGCACCCCTGTGGCATGTTGGAATGCAGCTTCGTAGTCGTCTTCTGGGAATATCAAATCAGGATACCCGACCGGCATGTCAACGTACCATACCAACCCTTCAATCGTCGATGATCCCCGGTTTTCTGTGTTTTGATCCATGCCTTCGTGAGTTTCCTGTTCAACACCGTTACTGTCCTTGTTCATGTTGGATTGCTTGTTAGTTGTCATAGTATCACTTTGTGTTCAGCCATGCTGTTGCCTGGAGTTATTCATCTCGTACTACTTCGATGTTTGAAGTATCTTCTTCCTGCTCAATCTGGTATCTGATTGTTTCTGCTTCCCGCTTTGTTTCAACAGTCAATGATCGGCATGCGATTCCGGCAATGGTAAATTCGACAGCCCACCCATTTCTCACATGCCCAAAATTATGCAGTGCCGATCGGCGTTCATCATCTTCGCTTGAACTGTCTGATTCAGTCATAGTAATGTTTCATTGTCTGTTGCTTATTGTCTATACGAATGGGAACAACCTTCATTCTATTGTTGATCCTTCGTTTTGTTGATTTTCTGTCCGTGTTTGGACTGGGCGTATTCAGCTAATTCAGTGAAATCGTCTGTTAGTGGCCGTGGCTTACCTTCGTACTCAATGATCCCTGCAAGATCGGAATAATGCACTTTATCCCCTTGGATCGAAGGGACGAATTCATCGCCGTCTGTGATATACCCAAGTTCTGTTATTTCCCACTCGAACGCTGAGATGATGTGCCTTGCTGCGCTCTCATCAAAGAGGAGCTTAGGCATCCCACCTTCATTGCCAGTTGATTGATTGTCACTACTTTCAGTTGTTGTCTTCGTCATGATCTTCTCTTGTATGTGTTATTCCGTTCAAGTATTGTTCCATCAAGTTGTGCTGTTTTTCGTTCTCGATCATCTCCCTAAGCGATGATTCGAATAACTCATCATTGTTTCCACCTGTTTTGACTTGTACCGGCGTTGTGACTGGTTGTTCCCGGCTTGTTGCTCGTGTCGAAAGATGCATTCCGTGAGAGAACCCATCAGGTTCGACTGTGTCAGTCCTTTCACTTGCCATTACGCTCCACCACCGTTTCTTCGGACCACACTTGAGATTCACTCACGTCAATCGTTTCGTATTGCCGAAGAACACCCGCTGAGTAGAGGTGTGATCCCCCGTCAGGCTTCTCAACGTGATAGAACTGCCCCCCATCTGAAGGGTCAACTAGACGGCGTTTGATTAAATACTCCTGTTTGTCACTTGTGTCGCATCCAGGCACTGGAGATGGTTTCGCATGCTTTTCTCGAACGATGTCCTCGGGTTCGAAATCCCATCCATCTACGTTTTCCATGGTTTGATCTGTGTTTGTGTCCTTAGTCATAATCACTACTGTGCAGTTGCTTCTGTGTTTATCGTGTGTACTGAACCAGTCCCGACTAACAAAATACTACGGAAAGTTCTTCCACCTTCACTCCGATTCGCTATCAAATTGTTCTGATTTTTCTTTCTTAATCAGTAAGTAGCTTCCATCTCGTTCTTCTAACTCCCAGATATCTTTATCGAAGCTCGTGACTGGTGAGTTATCGAGGTTAATGACATCTGGTGATTGGAGGCTTGAGCGGACAGCTAAGAACCGTCGCTTGTATCCATCATTACTTAACTGATCGATTCGTTCATACTCTTCAGTCACTGGGTTGTAGACCCGTTTCTGTGTTTCATAGACGGTCGTTCCAATGACGGTCTGCACACGCTGTTCGCCTAATCGTTTGGTGTCAGAGTTGTCAGTAGTCATAGTGATTGTGTGGTCCAGTATTACTGACTTGATTCAAGTTCGTCAGCATCTTCAACCATTTTCGTGAAGACTTCAGCGAACTGTTGAATTTGCTCACCATTGATTTCAAAGGCGAGTAGTTCTGCTTCGTCTTCAGTTTCTCCGACCCAAAGCCCGAAATTGGCCTGTGGTTCGCTCAGATACCCGTCCAGATCGAACGGAGCAGCAAACTCACCACCAGTTACATTCTTTGCATCGCTCAATTCATCTCGCACTTTCGTTGGCATGTGTGATCGTTCATCCATGTGTAGTAGACCTCTTGAGTTTCCATTTGATACGTCAAGATGGGGAAGCAAAAACCTATGTAAACCGTGGAGATACCCACCTTCTATCTCACCGAGTAATTCACAAACACTTGTGATATCATACGTACTTGGAGCAAGAGACTCTTCGTCTGTTCTGTTCTCTGGGTAGATTTGATTTCCGAGATCCAACGAGATCGTGTATGGGGATGTCTGTGCTCCCTTGTACAATGCGTTGTACAACGTACTGTAAAACCATGTTCCATCGACGAGCCACGGCGAAACAAGCGTTTTATCTTGAACGACTTCACCAACAGTGTATGCACCATCACAGGTCACGTCGTCAATTGTGACACTTGAATACGACTCAATTTCGGCTGCTAACGCATCAAGATCACCAACCGCATTTAGCCTGTGATTACTTCCTTTATCCGCTTTCCTCATGGGTGTTGAGTAACTTCTGAATCACCACCCCCCTCGCCTGTAGTTGCAGGACCTTCACTCTCATCTGTTGTTTCTTTCTCTGGTTCACCGTATCTCTCCCAAATGTGGTACGCTGCCATCGCAGTCACATCCAGGAACTCGTCAACATCCATCACGTTTTCAACTTCTGACTGAATCCGCGATAGATGTTGTGACGTGTTCGGAACATCATCGACAGAAATCGCGTGCGGATTAATCGTCTTTTCGAAGTATTCAGATGGTGGCCAGACTTGTGTAAATTCAGTTGATTCGCATTCACGCGAATGAACTCGTGACCGAACGTTTGAATCAAGCGATTCGACAGTAATGTCATCACTGTCACTATCAGCCTCAATAGGCAGGAACCCAAGCGGTTCATACTCTTTTGTTCCGTTGACAGCGGTTTCACGGTATGCGTACTCAACCATGTCACCATCATCATCGGCTCGGTGCCAGTCAAGCTCTGCCGTTTCTCGCCTGAGTGTGAGTGTTGCTTCCCAGGATTTCCCATCCGTTTCACCAGTGATTGTTTTCGTTACCGGCACATTCTCATCATTAGAGAGTTCATCTTCAGGAACGACTACGGTTTCCCGTGTCTCTTCAACGACTTCACCGTTGTATTCGTATTCTTCCATCGTTCGAACAATCACCTCGTATTCACGAGGGCCGGTTTCCTTATTTCCATCGATCACTCGTTCACCTTCACCGTTTACCAGCATTCCGATATCCCAAACTTCAGGGCCGTGCCGCCCGGTCAATGCATGCGGCATAACCGTTTCTTCACTCCAGGAATGCGAACACGAGTACGGATTGCTATACGAATCAACGTTCTCTGATGTGGTCAGGTACCCGTGTTCGTATCCGTCATCACGTTCACGGCAGCCATCACATTCGTACATATTCGTGTATTCCAAGCCTGGACCACGAATCGCACGCTTGTAATCTTTGTATGCCTCAAACAGATGGTGTGGGAGATCGTGAACCGAGTAGTCCTCACCATCGATGACAACTCCATCATCGTCTGTAAGAGTTGGGAGTTCGACTTTTGGAAGTTTTTCTTCTGCTGGCCGTGAAAGTTCCCGGCCACGAGACTGCTGTGAGGAGTCAAAGTTTTCCAACGTTGCCTGACTTTCACTTGCCTGATCAGCCGAGAGATCAGTCAGAAGCTGTTTGAACTCGTCGTATGCTGGTGGTAGATCAAGAGATGGTGGAAGTTGCCACGGGTTGATTTTTTCGTACTTCCTTGGCACCA
>LKMJ01006298.1_pt1 | contig 11187 bp, 15 predicted proteins | sample 643391 | NCBI WGS metagenome assembly LKMJ01 (sample SAMN04112250, study PRJNA286221) | soda lake metagenome | biome: soda lake; feature: Kulunda Steppe; material: water; isolation source: sample PL-Br10 brine of Picturesque Lake | place: Russia: Kulunda steppe | collected 2010-07
AGAGAGAGAGAGAGAGAGAGAGAGAGAGAGAGAGAGAGAGAGAGAGAGAGAGAGAGAGAGAGAGAGAGAGAGAAAGAGAGAGAAAGAGAGAGAGAAAGAGAGAGAGAGAGAGTGAGAAAGAGAAAAAGAAGTAGAGAGAGAGAGAGAGAGTGAGAGAGAGAGAAAGAGAAAGGGAGAGAGGGTGGGTGGTGGTGCCTAGTCACTCCCCTAGACCGTACGCATGCAAGGTGCTGTTTGGTGTGGGCCCCTCTGTGTGCGCGCCCGCCGCCTAGCACGTGTGCGCCATTGTGAAGACTTACAGGTTCTGCGTTATTTGGATGAGGACGCGCTGGCGGTCATGCTCCTTCTCTACGGCGTCTGCTTTTGACCTGGCACACAGCATCACATAAGGTGGCCCGAAGTGAGACGGGGTCATAACAGCAATACCCAAGTCGCAAGGTTGGCCCAGGCAAGGAGCGTGGGGCCCTGCTGTACAGCAATGACTGCTGCACAAGGAGCGTGGGGCTCGTCTGCAGAGCACCAGCTGCTGCACGACAAAGTGTGCACGTGGATGCTTTCCTGGGCGTCGGTGTGTGTTTGTGCATGAGCGCCTAGGTGGGCTCAACCACGCACCTGTGCGTGAGGAGGGTTTGAAGCCCATCAACAGGTATTGTGATGCTGGCCGCCAAGAACAAGCCGCGCACAGGTTGGCACCGGCTCAGACAGCAATGCCATGCCCGTGCGTTCAAGTGAGAGGTGCAGCATTGGGGCGCGCTGCCCACAAACGCAACAATGCTTCATACCCCGGCCTTGCATTGGTGAGGCGCGCGGCGCTGGACGCTGTAGGATGAGGGCTCGCATGTAGGAATGCAGGCACATCTGTACTCTGAGCATCACATTTCACACTGTGGCCTTGCATTGGCAAGGCGCAAAATGCTGGACGCGAGGGAGGGGGCTCACATGAAGTAGTGCAGCTTCTCCACTGCCGGCGGGAAGTTGTTCAGCGCGCTGACCACCTCCATTGTGCGCTTGCAGGTCGCCTGCAGTGTGTGGGCCGGGCAAGATGCATCAGTGCGTGGGGGCCAGGTAATGTACGCAAGGGGTGGGGGTCAGGAAATGTAGGGTGGTGTGTGGGGGCCAGGTAAGGTACGCAATGGGTGGGGGTCAGGAAATGTAGGGTGGTGTTTGGGGGCCAGGTAAGGTACAGCCATGTAAGGCACGGCAAGGGTTGCATAGCTGGACATGTTAATGAGGGGCAGCTCGGTGTGGGGCCAGGGCACTGGAGTATCCCAAGCGCCGCAGCCTGCAGGTGCAGGGTTGCCTGTGCCAAGCAAGCCAAGGCTCCTGGCGCCACAAGCATGGCATGGCGCGCTTGCATGGCATGGCGCGCTTGGCATGGCACGCTAGCATGGCAGGTTGCGCTAGCATGGCAGGGCGCGCTTGCATGGCATGGCGCGCTTGGCATGGCACGCTAGCATGGCAGGTTGCACTTGCTGATCACCTGCGCCAGGGGAACTGAAGCTCACGGCGTGTATATGATGGCAGGCAGGCGCGTGTGCTGGCCTGCTCTTGTGCGGGGAGCCACCACAGGTGTGCACCCTGCTGCAAGAGGCCTGCGCTGCCTCAAAAGACTGCAGCAGCAATCCAAGCAGGCCGCGGCGGCTCAGCAAGCTGCGGCAGCGGTCTCGGCAGGGGGCGGGGCGGAGGGGCGGGCCCTGCAGCGTTGTGCCAAGAGCGCGCTGGGTGCAGTGGAGGTCGTGCATGCCGCCTGCGGCGCGCACCTGGCCGATTGGGTCGAAGAAGATGAGGATCATGTCCACGTGCTCTGCCATCCACAGGATGGCCTTCAGTACGTCAAACGGGTACGACATCTCCCCATCCACCAGCCCTGGGGTGTCGATCCAGTCCACGCACGCAAAGTTCTTCTGCGCGTGCACAGCAGCAGCAGCCGCGTTTGCAGCGGCGGTCAAGGGGCCCACTGCGCACGCCAGGCCAACCCAGTCAATGTGAGGGGCGCTGGGCTCCCTCTCCCTCCCTCCCTGGCCTCTGCAGCATCCCCCTCAGCGGCTGGTGGAGCCCACAGACGCCTTAGCCAGGGTGCAAGGTGCAGACAGCAGGTGCCATGCGCGCACCTTCCGCCAAGCTTGAGCGTGCTTGGCTCCCTGGAAGTGCAAGGAGTTGCCAGCTGCAGCTGGACCCCTCTGGGGTGCCAGCAGACAGCGACCTTGCCCTCCCTTCCTCTGCCCTCTCTTCCTCTGCCCTCCCTTCCTTGCCCTCCCTTCCTCTGCCCTGCCCCCTCACTTGGCAGTCCAGGGGGGAGAAGATGGGAGGAGTGCAGGCAAGGGGTTGAGCGTGCGCTGTGATACTTGGCCTCCGTCATGCAAGCTTGCATCAACCTTGACCTCTGCGCTGCACATACCAGCCTGCGCACGCGCGGCCCCTTGCCGTGAATCCCTAGCCGTACGATTGCACTGTTCATACACTTAAGTGCAACCCTGAAGTGCGCAATGGCCTGCGCAAAGTCCAGGCTCCGTGCTTGCATCTGCCGGCGTCTGGACTCCGATCCACACATAGGCCATCCGCGGCTCGTTCGCACAGCCGTGAAGTCAGCATTGTTGCAAAAATGGTGTTCTTGCGCCCCCTAGATGCCCCCGCCCAGCCGGTGCACCGTTGGTCGGTGGAGACGCACGCTGCCAGCCTAACCCTTAAACCAGCAGTGCTCAGCTCAGCTCAACCGACCCAACCACCGACTAACTCAACACAGGCCTGCGTACTGTCCCACAAAGTGTCAAGTGGGTGTCCGCCGGCGCAGCCCATGCAAGACTCCTCTGCGGTTTGAGATGGACGCAAGGGTGCTCTGCCGTTTGCGATGGACAGCCTGGCAGTATCTCAACTGCCAACAAAATAGGCACAATGCAAGGGCGCCCTCCCGTCTCACCTCTTTGCTTGCAGAGATCTCGGTGAACAGGTTGGGAATGATCCTGCATGCGCAGCATGGTGGGCAGGCGCGCAGCTCTGGGCCCGCTTCAGCATGCACACAGCCTGTGCCCTCTAACGCAGGAGGAAGGGAACACACACAGTCCCTTGCGCCATATGCGCTCGAGGCCGCAGAGGGGGCACATCCATGGCTGTGAGCATCAGCCATCAATTCATTGGGGCAGCAGCCCTGCATCCTTGCAATGCCAAGCCGGCAGCATATGCCCACGACCCAGATGCCACCAGGAGGGGCTGAGGGGAGGGCCTCATGCATAACCACAATGGCGCAACTGATGACCTCTCCGTGTGGCAAGTTGCCAAGCAGGGTAGTGCTGCTGGCTGGTGACCAAGTGCAATGCCGTTGGTTGCTCAACTTGTTGCAATGCCGCTTGTTGCAATGCTGCTTGTTGCAATGCCACTTGTTGCTCAGTGGCGCTGCACTGCTCTGCACACACAAGCGCAGAGGACGCGCTGCTGCGTCTGCAGCATGGCAGCAGGTGCCTGCAAGGGCAAAGCAGCAGGCCTGGGACACCCACCCACCCTTCAAACTGCTGGAAGTCCTTCAGGAAGTCGTAGAAGCGAATGGTGGCCTCTCCTTCAAGCACACGGGCGCACGAGACCAGATTGTATGCGTGGATGAGCGCGTGCGTGTGTGCGTGTGCATCCACATGTTCATGTGTTTGTGCACGTGTCTTCCCAGATCAGTCCAGGCAAAAGGCACAGCATGCTATGGTGCCCCCAGGAAGCAACAGGCCGCAGCATGTGTGTGTGTGTGTGTGTGTGTGTGTGTGTGTGCACGTCCCTTCTGGAGCCAGGACAGGAATTGCCTTGTTTCTGCACAAACAGACACCAACTGTGGCACACACGCACCTGTCAGCGTCTCTCTCTTCTTCCCACTTGTCACAAAGGTGAATCCTCTTGTTTCAATGGCCACGCCTGCAAAGGGAAGGGCCAGGCTTTTCATGAGGGGCACTTTCCTGGCAAAGGCGACCTTCGTGCCGTGCAAGCACCACCCAGCTTCCATGAAATTATGCCACGCTGCTTGATTGTGTGTGTGTGTGTGTGTGCCTGTGTGTGTGTGTATGTGTGTGTGTACATGTGTGTGTACGTGTGTGTGTGTGCCTGTGCGTGTGTGTGTACATGTGTGTACATTTGTGTGTGCGTGTGTGTGTACATGTGTGTGTGTGTGTACAAGTGTGTGTACATGTGTGTGTACGTGTGTGTGTACGTGTGTGTGTGCGTGTGTAAGCCCGCGCACACCTACCAATCATTTACAATCAGGCCTATGTGCTATCCCACAAGGCATCAAGTTGGTGTCTGCCAGCGAGGCTAGGCTGACCAAATCTGTGTTTTGCTCACACCTGTTTTTTGGATATTCTCGCCAATGTACCTGCATCGGTCAAAGCAGAAAGGCAGAGTGATGAGGTCAGCAGCGCTGACTTTCGAGCTGTGTAAGAGCATGCCCAACATCATTTTGTTGGGTCCGAGGCGTTCTGCGCAGCTGACATCTTTGTATCTATACTTAGGTAAAAGAGACTGACAGGCAGAGGTTCAATTCCGTGCAGTACTGGCTCAGAAGGTGCTGGCTTTTTTGAAGAGAGACGGGAGCTGCTTGATCAGAGCCCTATCCATGGAAGCATGAGAGCAACACGAGCTAGACGTACCAGTTGATGAAGCTGCTCTTGCCAGCGGAGTGGTTGCCCCTGCACACAATAGCACCGGCCAGCTCCTTTCAACAAGGCATGTTAAGGCAGCAACTTGACAGCAAGTTACGCACAGGCGCGCATGTGCTGATGTTGCTCAGGGACAGAACGGAAGAGAAAAGCATGTGGGCTTTGCAGGCTTGCGGTTCAGACACTTACACAACCATACAGGAGACCTTCTTGCGTGGCTTGCGCATTTGCATCTGTAGCTGCGGACTTGTTGCGATGGCTTGGAGTCCTAACCCTCCTCCCACACCACTCTCCCCCACCAGTCCCTGCAGGATTGAGGAGATAGTTCGGTCAGATAAAGGCAACAAAGTCAGGAAGTTCTGAGAAGATATGCTTTGAGTTAAACAAAGCCTGCTTTATAACAAAGAAGGTCGATCATGGATGGAAATGTCTGAGAAACAGCTGCTTGCTCAGTGGGCTAACTGGATTGATGCGCTCAAGAAAAACTGCATCTGGAGTCTCACAGCCCTTGTACTCACAACGGTACAGCCATGAATCTAGTTTATGCATGCATTGAGCATACGTTCGTGCATGCATGCACACACAATCCACACAACCGAAAGTGATTTGACAGCCCGTCATTGCCCACCACTTAAACAGACAGCTGGTTCACTCACCGTCTCATAGAGGGCAGTTATTTGCCTCAACACCTTCTCTGTGGCTGGAGCAAGTTCCTCACTAATGTTCCTCTTGGATGCTTTGGTCATGGCGACGGATCCAGACACTTCCCGGTAGGGCCGCTCCGGTTTTTGCAAGCAAGCACTCAACAACAAGCCCTCAGCTCAAGCACACCCCAAGTGCCACCACCTATTTCCCTACCACAAGTGCCCCTACAAACTGCTGCAGGCCCCCCAGAAAACAGTGCAAAGGAGCGACTGCCGGGCACGTCGTTCAAGCAACAAATGTCTAGCAAAATGAAATAAAATGAAATGATTTTGTCATCAAACATGGCACCGGTCTCAAAACGGGATCCCTACTGCAATCACATGCTGCTCTCCTGAAGGAGCCAAGATGAAGTGTGTTGCCCTGGTGAGTGGCGGCAAGGACTCATGCTTCGCCATGCAGCTTGCTGTGCAGCAAGGAGGACATGAGGTCGTAGCCTTGGCCAACCTGCTGCCGGAGGAGGGTGCTCCGGATGAGATGGACAGTTACATGTATCAGACGGTGAGAGCAAGTGTTTCCATTTCATTCTAATTGATGGTTAGTGGCCTGGTGCTGGCCATTCCATAACAAGCTCACTTGTGCCCTCCCTGATCAGTGCATGTCTGCATGAGCACTGCTGAACAGATCTGAGTGCTGCCAACTTGAAGAGCACATTGTGGGAAGTGACATGATCCATTATTTCCGTTGACCCTGCAAAAAGCGGACCTGCCGCCGCGGGAAATCTGCTGTTGTTATCTCTTAGTAGGCAGACGCCTCCCTGCCTGTGTGTTCAGCACCACCTCTTTAGAAACTGGTTTTGCTTCATGGTGATGCCTGCAGGTGGGGCATCATCTGGTGGAGAGCTACACATCCTGCATGGGTGTGCCCCTATTCAGGCACAGGATTCGCGGCAGCAGCAAGAAACAGGCGCGTGTGTGGCAATGACTGGCAAAGAGTGGTCCGAGATCATGGACCCCTGAGTACCAAGGCGCTAGGCCTGTCATTCCCTGATCTTTTCACAAATCATTATGGCCTCTTCAGTTGCACGGGCCCCTGCTCCTGCTCCACCTCCTCCTCCTCCTCCTCCTCCTCCGTACTTTTGGCAGCATTCAGGCATCCACATGTGTCACACGTGTGCACACATTTCGTCTTTTTTGGCCGCCGTGCTCTGGATGCCCGTGCCTCTGGAGAGCTCTGGAGCACCCCATCTAGGCACTCACGGGCTGTGCGTACCAGCGTGCCTGCACGCATCAGCAGTCATGCGCCGGCTGCGCATGCGCACTTCCCTCGCCTGTGCAGGACCTGGTGTACACACAGACACAGGGGGATGAAGTGGAGGACCTGCACACGCTGCTAGCCTACATCCGCGCCGCCCTGCCGGGGGTTGCCGCCGTGTCCTCGGGCGCCATCGCCTCCGACTACCAGCGCTTGCGCGTGGAGCACGTGTGCGCCCGCCTGGGCCTGGTGTCACTGGCGTACATGTGGCACCTGCCGCAGCGGCTACTGCTGAGGTGCGGGGGGGCACGCGCGCATGAGGCTGCCTGGGGCCGGCAAGGGGCCCGCCAGCTGCAGGCCATGTCTCTTGCTGGGGGAAGGCACACACAGTATGCAGGGGTGTCCGGCTGCAGGCCATGTCTCTTGCTGAAGGAAGGCACACAGAGAGTGCAGGGATGTCAGGCTGCAGGCCATGTCTTTTGCTGAAGGCAGGCACACAGAGTGTGCAGGAGTGTCTGGCTGCAGGCCATGTTTCTTGCTGGGGGAAAGGCACACAGAGTATGCAGGGGTGTCCGGCTGCAGGCCATGTCTCTTGCTGAGGGAAGGCACACAGAGTGTGCAGGAGTGTCAGGCTGCAGCGGCAGGGGTGTCCGGCGGCAGCCGCAGCAGCATCTGGATGCAGTGGCAGGGGTACCCGGTAGCAGCCGCATACGTGTCTGGTTGCAGGCCAGTCTCTGCCTGGTTTGCCGCGCTGTGGTGTCGGGCAGTGAGGGTGTGCGCGTGTTGCTGACGCCTGACTTCCTCCCGTGTGTGCTTGCAGAAAGTTGTGCGCACAAGCACGTGCACGCACACACGCACGCACGCGCACACACACGCACAAGCACCACACATCCTGAACACACACGCACCCTATGGGACATGACTGGGGGATCGAGCAGTCATGTGTACCCTCAGCGCATTCGGTGCAGGCACAGCTCCCCCAAAGGCATCGGCACAAAACGCATGCTAGATTGGGCAGGGACTCGTGAGTTGGTGAGTGCCTACCAAGAGGCACTGCTGAAGTGCAAGCTGCTTGCCCTTTCCATGGGAGCGGCTGTGGGAGCGGCTACCTGAAGTCACACCTTAGATGGCCATGCCGTACATGCACCAGTGGCTCACAACTTCTCTTGTGCTGTGCCTGCACACCTCTCCGCAGGGGCATGGTTGACAGCCAGCTGCATGCCATCTTTGTGAAGGTGGCCGCGCTGGGCCTGGAGCCGCACAAGCACCTGGGCAAGAGCATCGCCCAGCTGCAGCCGTACCTGCACCGCCTCAACGCCCTGTACGGCTCAAACGTGTGCGGGGAAGGCGGCGAGTACGAGACCCTCACCCTAGACTGCCCCGCATTCACGCACGGCCGCATCGTGCTGGACGAGTTCGAGGTGCGAAAAAATGCAGCGGCCCCGCGTGCCGGCGCAGCAGAGGCGTACCTTTCCCCCCTCTTGCATTGCCCCGCATGCACGCACGTCCGCACCGTGACGGACGAGTTTGCGGGTGTGCGTCACTGCCGCACATGCAAGCACAGCAGAGGTGCCCCTCCCCTTGGGCTGCCCCGTGTGTGCGCGTGCAGCCGCGTTGGCATGGAGTGCGGGTCAGGGCCTCACCGTGTGCAGTGACCCACTGGACAGGGCTGACATTGAGCATTGGGTCAGGGCTGACAGTGAGCAGTAGGTCGGGGCTGACAGTGAGCTGTAGTTCAGGACCTCACCTTGTGCAATGGGTCAGGGCTGACAGTGAGCTGTAGTTCAGGGCTGACAGTGTGCAGGGGCTGACAGTGGGCAGCGGGATGTGCTATGTGTGCTATGAGCCCCCTGCAAAGTGCACCTCCAGCAAGGTGTGCTCTGGGACGAGGGCGGGGTGCAGTCTGTTGGACGTACGCGCGCACTCACACGCACTGCTGTAGTGACCTCCAGTCCTCACGCGCATTTCTGTAGCGACCTCTAGTCCTCGCACGCATTGCTGTAGTGACCTCCAGTCCTCACACGCATTTCTGGCGTGACCTCCAGTCCTTGCACGCATGCCTGTAGTGACCTCCAGTCCTCAAATGTCCGTGCCCTGACCTCAAACGCGGTAACACACGCATCGACCTGGCCAAGCGGACTCCAACACCCAAGCATACACTCACATGTGCATACACATGTGCACTTGCATGCAGGTTGTCCTTTCAAGCGAGGGCTCCATTGCCCAAGCTGGGTACCTGCACCCAACAAGCTTCCATGTAGAGCCCAAGCGCACAGGTCAGTGCGGAGCACATGCACGTGCTCAGTTCTGTGGGGCGTGAGCGCACAGGTCTGTGGGAGGTGCAAACACACAGGCCTCTCGGCTTGAGACTTGGAGGCTGGCACTGCCGCAAGGAACGCAAACAATCCAGTTTGCTGTGTGACAGAGAACACGGTCAGTCTGACTTGAGGTCAGGGTCCAGTGTGCAGAAAGCTTGGAGGGGGTCTGTTAGTTATGGCATGTGTGCATGGGATGGGTAAGTGTGCAGAAGGCTTGGAGGGAGGTCTTTAAGCCATGGTATAGGTACATGATACATGTTGGTGTCTCTCATTCGCTGCTTGCCACGGCTTTGAGTGGTTGAGTGTTCAAACAGTGACGGCAGAGACTCCATAACATCCCTCATATGCGGTTTGCATGCTTCCTGATCAGTCCAGCATTCAGGGATGTGTAGGGGCGAACTCAACCATTCCTGTGCATGCCCTTAGCCATGCTAGTATTAAGGCGCATCAGATGCGGGTCATCTCATGCAGGCCATCCTGAAGAGCTGCACATCCCCTTGTCAAAGGCTCTGCACTCCTTGCAAAAAAGGGCTGCGTTTTCTCTCCCTGGGCGGTCCCTGAGTGTCGCACATCCCCTTGTCAAAAGCTCTGCGCTGACCTTTGCTGAGTACAGCACTGCTCCTTGTGAAGTACTGCATGTCTATTTGTGCAAGCCCTCGCTGGACATGTCTCCTTGTGCAAGCCCATTCTGGACACGTCTCCTTGTGCAAGCCCATTCTGGACACGTCTCCTTGTGCAAGCCCTTGCTGGACACGTCTCCTTGTGCAAGCCCATGCTGGACACGTCTCCTTGTGCAAGCCCATTCTGGGCACGTCTCCTTGTGCAAGCCCATGCTGGACACATCACCTTGTGCAAGCCCATTCTGGACACGTCTCCTTGTGCAAGCCCATGCTGGACACATCTCCTTGTGCAAGCCCATTCTGGACACGTCTCCTTGTGCAAGCCCATTCTGGGCACGTCTCCTTGTGCAAGCCCATGCTGGACACGTCTCCTTGTGCAAGCCCATGCTGAGAGCTGCGCTCTTGACTGATGCTTGAAGAACCAAGCACATTCGTAGATGCTAGCGCACACACACACACAGACACACGCGCACACAGACACATGGGCACAGGCACACACACACACACCGCACACCACACACAAAACACACACTGCACGCTTGAACGCACCCGGACACAGAGGTGCTAGGCCTGCTCTGCTACTCCCAGGCTCTGCCGCCGCTGCTGCAGGCGGTGCAAAGGCAGGGCCTTGTGCAGCGGGCGCGGCCACAGGAGCAGACTCCAGCCCCGGCACACACCACAACGGTGGCGGAAGGGCAAAGATGGCGCCAGAAGCCTCGGTAGCTACTCTGCCTGCACAGCCCGCTGCAGCCATGCTGCACATGGTTCCTCAGGGCTGGACCCCGCCCCCTTCTCCTGCTGCGCCCTTGTCCCAGGCGCTGCAGGAGGACATGTGCGGCACCGTGCCGCTGCTGCCGCAGTTCCGCATAACCCTTAAAGCACACGACTCCAGTGGGGAGCACACACAGGTGCGCGTGTGCGCGTGTGTGTGCACTTGGGCGGAGGGGGGAGGAGTGCATATGCACGAGTGAGCGGGTGTGTGAACAGCCGTGCTTTTGCTCAAGCAGGAGCTGCTTCGCCAAACCTGAAGGTGCGCTGGGGCATATGAGTTGGGGTTAAGGCCCAGGCTCCGCTGCCAGCGCTCTACAGGGAGCCCCCACGCGCACACAGCACCCCGTCCACTCCATGGTATCCAACATTCACTCCATGGTATCCAACATTCACTCCATGGTATCCAACATTCACTCCATGGTATCCAACACTCCATGGTATCCAACACTCCATGGTATCCAACATTCACTCCATGGTATCCAACACTCCATGGTATCCAACATTCACTCCATGGTATCCAACATTCACTCCATGGTATCCAACATTCACTCCATGGTATCCAACATTCACTCCATGGTATCCAACACTCCATGGTATCCAACATTCACTCCATGGTATCCAAAACTCCATGGTATCCAACATTCACTCCATGGTATCCAACATTCACTCCATGGTATCCAACATTCACTCCATGGTATCCAGCATTCACTCCATGGTATCCAACATTCACTCCATGGTATCCAACATTCACTCCATGGTATCCAACATTCACTTTATGGTATCCAACATTCCAGAGGGCTGGTTTTTGCAGTCCCTGCCCCTGCCATACTCCTCAGTTCTGCACATGGCCGTCTGGCGCACTCACACACTGTACCGTACATGTCGCCGCGCACGCCATCTACCTGACCGACTGTCCTCGTGCGCGCTCTGCGCCTCTCTCTCTCTCTCTCTCTC
>LKMJ01006299.1_pt1 | contig 11184 bp, 19 predicted proteins | sample 643391 | NCBI WGS metagenome assembly LKMJ01 (sample SAMN04112250, study PRJNA286221) | soda lake metagenome | biome: soda lake; feature: Kulunda Steppe; material: water; isolation source: sample PL-Br10 brine of Picturesque Lake | place: Russia: Kulunda steppe | collected 2010-07
AGAGGGGGGGGGGGATGGTATTCAAAAAGGTGAGGCTCAGCAGGCCTCATGTTCTGTGGGGGTTGCCCACTGCAAAAGGGTCAGTGGGGCTACCTGAAAGATAAGGCCCAGGAGGACACAGCCACAGGCTGGCTGCCGGGCATATCAGAGGAAGCTTAGTAAGCACAAGGAGAGGAAGCTTAACAAGCACAAGGAGAGGAAGCTTAGCAAGCACAAGGAGAGGAAGCTTAGCAAGCACAAGGAGAGGAAGCTTAGTAAGCACAAGGAGTGCCCCAGGGGGCCCAACCAGCCTTGCCATGCATGCACACCTGCCACCCATGGAGCCGTGGCAATTCAAAACCATTCAAGGGCTGGCGCAGGTCTGCCTCATGCATACCTCTGCCAAGCGTGCAGCTGCTGTGCTCAAAGACCGCCTGAGCGCTGGCAAAGGTCTGCCTCATGCATACCTCTGCCAAGCATGCAGCTGCTGTGCTCAAAGACCGCCTGAGCGCTGGCAACCTTTGTCTGCCACGAGCGCGCGGCCGTGTTAAGCGTGCTGCTGCCGCGAGCGTGCAAGTAAATGCAAGCAGAGCTGCTGCGCTCAAAGGCCAACCAAGGGACAGCGCAGTTCTGCCAAATACGCGGTTGTACCAAGTGTGCAGGGGCAATGAGTTTGCACAGATGCACAAACACAGCACACGCACATGTACACAGCCCGCGCACCTCAACTGCCCCTCCAGCGCCTCCTGCCTGAATGTGAGGCGCGCGGCGGCGGCCATGAGTGCGCGCTGCGCGGCGGCACCACCCAGGAAGTACGCCGCGCCAGCCACCAACGGCAGCACAGACCCAAACACACGCGCCGTTAGCGTGCCGTACACCACCAGCGACAGGGGGATGCCCGACACCGCCTGAAGGGTGGAAAGAGCGGGGCAGATTACAGTCACGTGATTTTCAGAACGCCGGATGGCCGGCGTTATGTACGTACACCACCAGCAACAGGGGGATGCCTGCTGCCACCTAAAGGGGGGAAAGAGCGGGGCAGGGCAAATGGCAGCCACGTCCTTTGCCGTACTGGATGGATGGTGTGATGTGGCTTTGGCGATCAACAGGCCAAACAAGAGGACAAGCACACACACACGCACGGAGGCATACACATGCCACGCTAGTCATGTATCTGCACGGAAGATGCCGTGGATGTGGTCAGGCTTATCTAGACAGGAATCACCGGTCAGGGCTGCCACACACGCGCACACACACGCGCGCACGCGCACACGCACGCACACATGTGCGCGCGCACACGCATGGGCACACACATGTGCCCACCTAGGAACACACACACATGCCTGCAACATGCATGTGCAAATACACATTTCCACACAATTGTACCTGCACCTACACACATATCCACACATATCCACACATGCACACACAATCATACCCGCACCCACGCACATCCACACACGCATGCACACACACACACGCACACCAACCTGCACCACGGACGCTGCCGTGGACGTGGCTAGGTCCAGGTCAGACGTGAGCCGCTGGTCAGGGCTGTCCACCTCTGCGCCAGGCAGCGCAGCTACCGGCTCAGGTTCAAGCAGCCCCGTGCCCCCCCGCGGCTTGCCTGCGCAGCAGTTGCGCCGGACATAGCACATGCGTCAGGCACGGCATGCGCGTCGGGCGCGGCGTGCATTGGGCACAGCATGCGTATCGTGCGCAGCATGCGTCAGGCACAGGGCACCTGCCCACACAGCAGGCGTCAGGCACAACTTGTGCAGCGCAAGTCACAGCTGACCGCCTGGTTTGCTCTGCCCGGAGAGGCATTCGGGCAAGGCAGCCCATGTGTGATGGCCCCACGAGGAAAACATCGGCGGTGCTCCCCTGCGCAAAACACCAGCAGCCGCAGCAAGCCCTGGACACCACCATTGCCTGGACCTGCAAACCATCAGCAGCGCTTCCCCCACAAAACAGCAGCAGCCGCAGCAAGCCCTAGACACCACCATTGCCTGGACCTGCAAACCATCAGGCGCGCAAACCATCAGCAGCGCTTCCCCCGCAAAACACCAGCAGCCACTGCAGGCCTTGGACACCACCATTGCCTGGACCTGCCCAGGAGCACCATCATTGCCTGCCCTGGGCAACTAAGAGTGTCTGCAACTGCAAATCACCAGCAGCTTTCTCAGTCCCCTCAACGCATTGGCTGTCATTTGAGACTGGCACGCTGGCAGTTCGTCAGAGGCTCACCAAAAGCATGCGAGCCTGCAACCGGGTTAACGACAGTGCCACGATCAGCATGCCCTAAGCCTCGCTGGGGCAGCACTCCTGCTCCTGCGCAATCCTCTCCTGCAGCCACTTCCGCCGCTGCTGCTGCCGTAGGTGCGACCAGTCCACCAACCCCCCCCTCAGAGGCCGCTGCTGCAGCATGTCCACATGTGTTTGGTAGCTGGTGCGGCACGCTAAAAGCCCCACTCATCGTCTGGCCCATCCACAGGAACCCATAAGCCCTGCAAATCAGGTATGGTGTGTGGAGTCCATACCCTGGGCAGAAACGCCATGACAGGAAGCGATGGATGCTCTTGATATGGGCAAGTACCATTCGCAGCGTTAAGCTGGACGGAGAGAGGCCCTTCGAGGCAAACAGGGGAGGCAGAAGGGGTAGGCAAGCATTGCTTGCCAAGCATGTCCTTTGGATGGAGCAGATGGTAAGGTCGAGCATCCCCGAAACAGAGGCCTGGCTGTCTCTCCCACGTCGAAGTCAAGTCCGAGCATTCCAAAGCAAATGGGAAGGGCAAGCAGCACTCAGGATAGAGAGGCTTGGCTCATGGGCACTGTGCATCCCACTGCCACAGGAGGATGGGGAGTACGGCTGGATTTGTTTCAGGGAGGCCCAATGGGCAGGCGTCTGTGACACTAGCTCTGTGACCAGGGACCCAGAACACCTGGAACATCTGTAGTCTTCTATCTGAGCATTATCTGTCTATCTGACACCATACCTAGGTATATTTAGATCATTCACAAGACAGCCACCCTTATCACAGTGCATTGTGTCCGACGTTTTGAGGAGCAGGGAAGCAGGATGGCCGCATGCACTGCCCTCGCACAGACAAAACACTGTAGTGGTAGTTGTGTTGAAGCTGTTGCGGCCTGCCCTCTCCATACTTTTCTGCAGAGTTTGACCTTACAGGAGGGGGATTCCACATAGGAAAGCTGGTGTTTATGAGAGTATGTGTGGGTATGTATTTGTGTGTGTTTGCACCCTTCCTTCCATTTAACCTTCCTTGGTGTCTTGATTTTCTCTTGATGCATTGAACTAATGGGTTCTCTTCCTGAGAACTTACTTCCACTGCGTTACTATGTGTCAGGCCTTTGTTGCACAGCAGAGGATGGTCAGGCTCTGCGGCCCTCCACACAGACAGCAAACATGGAGGTGCGCAGGATGCAGGCCACCACTTCACAACTCCAGCATTTGATCACATCTTTTCAGATCAAGCATAAGAATGCATATGAGGTGCATTCAAGGAGGGCAGATGTGGTGTTTGATTCCTGAGCAGGTGCAGGAGGGGGATAGCACTAGGCTGAGGCACTGGCAGCCACCGACCTGCAGTATCTGCTCTGGATGGCCTGGCAAATGGACAGCCTCCAGTACAAGGCAGCCATCTCTGCCAGGGCATCTGTGGTGGCGGCCACGAAAGAAACCAGGCCGTAGATGGCGCAAGCATACACCAGGACATGAATGAAGTCCGCTTGGCTGCCATCAACGAGGGAGCTGTAAAACCCAGCAGAGATGTCTGATGAAGCACCAATCAGCACAGTCTGTAGCGCCTGTATGATGTGTGAGAGCAGGGTGTGGACAGGGTGAGCAACATTGCGAAGCAGATGGACGGCCTGGTGCTCCTGAATAGGAAAGCAAGAAATTTGTGCCAGGGACCAACTGCCAACACCAGTGGAGCACAAAATCTGCAGGACACCTGCCTGTAGCAGCACCAAACCCAAGGCCCACTTCCAAGCCTTGGCTTTCCCTGCCAGATGCAGGAGTGCCCTGCCTCCAAGACCCATCTCGTTCACACCCGGTACAGGAGCATCCTTAGCCACGTTAAAAAGAGAATGCTCAGCATAAACCAATGATGGTGACAAAAAATTCTAAACAAACTCAAACGGAACCGATCAATCCAAAACTACAAGGGACCTACATTTGCAATAAAGTGAATTTTGACAGAATTCTTGACGTTATCTTTAAGAAAAATGGAGCTTTATTAGCTGCCAATGATCATCCTATATGGATCCCAGGAGTGTCCAGGAGAACTTCAAAATGCCAGGTATCACAGTATAGAAGAGTTGTGAAGATCCAGTGTTCTTACACGCATCAGCTCTGGCAAAGCAAATTGCAAGTTGTTGGCTAGTTGAACGAGCTTTAAGGGCCCATTCCATCCAGAACCACTTGTGAAACTCATATAATGTGCCCGGCCTGGCCTGCAACAGCAGTGCTAAGTATTTACTGTAGTGAAGTGCACTTAGGCCCGAGGCACAATGTCTTTCAATACCGTAGGATCGTTGCATGCCCAGCCTCACTTGTTCTCTGTAGCAGCAGGCAGTTCAGGAAGAATTTGATGCGCATGCAGATGGCAGGGAGTGTGCCAGAGCACAAGGTCAACATTGACGCACATCTCACCCAAACCCTGTTGCCCTAATGCACGCAGCATCCTCTCGGACGTGCTCACCCTCGTCAAGCCGCTGCAGTACACGGCAGAGACCTCTGTGTCCCTCTCCCAATTCAAGCAGGGGAGCTCGTACGCGGGCGACGTTGTAGTGAAGAGCTACGTCAAGCAGAGGCTCACACCCCTGCAGCGAGAGCAGGTGGGTCCCCTGGGGTACGCTGTGACACTCCTGGGGCTTAGCTGGGAGGGGCTTAGCTGTGTTGTGCCTTGTGCCTTGGTCTGGCATTGTTGTAGGCGATCTGCCACGGCGCAGATACACAAGTGTCATGATGTGCGTGTGTGTGCGTGTGTGTGTGTGCGCTCAAACAAGTGTCATGATGTGCATGTGTGTGTGCGTGTGTGTGTGTGTCCTGAAGCGCTCCAAAAGTTCTCAGAGGCCATCCAAAACAACACCTTGCCGCATTTCATGCTTTGAGCTTCAGGCTCTGACACATGGCGTCTTCTTGTTGCCTCCCAAGAGCTCAAGCTTAATGGCTGCCTGGGCCCAAAAACGTGCACGCAGGTGGAGACCGAGGTGCAGCTTCTGTCGTGCCTGTCACATGAGCATGTGTCGCCACTGCTAGCTGCGGCGGAGGATCATCAAGCAATTCACCTTATCATGCCCTGGTGAGCTGCAGGGGCTGGCCAGGTTGTTCCCTACCCCATTGAGATGCCAGGAACTCTGGCCCAGGGTGCTTCTGTTCAAGGGCCGCATTGTATGTATGCTTGGCGGGGCTGGGCTGGGCCGGGCTTGGCTGAACTGGTGCACCCAAAATTGATTGGGAGTGATGCCAGTGGGCGTGTGATGTACTGAGGACATATGCTGGCAAACAAGTTGAGCAGATGCTGCTGTGTTTGCGGACAAACCCAGGACTGTGGACTCGTGCCAGCATCAGAACTGCTCTGACATGCATCAGAACTGCCCCAACATGCATCAGAACTGCTCCGACATGCATCAGAACTGCCCCAACATGCATCAGAACTGCTCCGACATGCATCAGAACTGCCCCAACATGCATCAGAACTGCTCTGACATATGCTGAGCTGCGGTCCCAAGGTTTTGGTACGATGCTTTCTCAAGGCATCACCTGGTGGCGGTGGTCTCTGTACAGCCTTTCTGACCTAGTGACGGTGGTCGTTGCACGGCCTTCCCGCAGTTTGAAATCAGCACGTTGTGAGCATTGCGCTGGTGTGGGGGGGCCAGCACATGCCCCTTGCTGCTGGTTTGCTGGCGTGTGGGTGTGTGATTGCGTAGGTGCCACCCAACCGTTTGCGTGGATGCATGGCTGCGTGGGCGCTTGAGTGTGTGGGTGGGTGAGTGCGTAGGTGCCACCCAACCGTTTGCGTGGGCGCATGGCTGCGTGGGCGCTTGGGTGTGTGGGTGGGTGAGTGCGTAGGTGCCACCCAACCGTTTGCGTGGGCGCATGGCTGCGTGGGCGCTTGAGTGTGTGGGTGTGTGAGTGCGTAGGTGCCACCCAACCGTTTGCGTGGGCGCATGGCTGCGTGGGCGCTTGGGTGTGTGGGTGTGTGAGTGCGCAGGTGCCACCCAACCGTTTGCGTGGGCGCATGGCTGCGTGGGCGCTTGGGTGTGTGGGTGTGTGAGTGCGTAGGTGCCACCCAATCGTGTGCGCCAGTCCCCGTGGCGGGGAGCACCTGCTGCAGCAAAAAGCCTGCCAGGGCTTTCGTGTACCATGCCTGTCTTGAAGCCTCTATGCGATGGGTTCCCTTTGCACACACGCACACACAAATATCATATCACAAATCCCCGCGTGCCAGTCCCCCTGGCGGGTGCAACAAGGAGCACCTGCGGCAGCACGCAGTCAGCCTCAGACATGGCCTGCACGCACCGTGCCTGCCTCATCCCCCTCCTGCACCGCGTGCGCCTGTGGCAGGTGTGATGGGGGGGACCTGCGGCACCATATGGCCGGCCTGCGGTGCGACCAGGGGCCTGCCGCCATGTCCGCCCCGCATGCGTACCCTGCACTGCACCGGCAATGCGCTTGCGGCCCTGCTGCCGCTGCCCCCCCCCTTCCGCCCGCCCCCAGCAGCTCCTTCTCCCAGCACGGCCAGTGGCCGCCGCGCCCCGGCCCCTGCAGCCCCCCCTCCAAGTGCGGCCGCCACGCCACCACGTCTGGCGCACAGGAAGGGGAGGGTGATGACCGCCCCGGGTGCGGCAGTAATGTGGAGCAGCAGGGCGGGCGCGCAGGAGGCCCAGGCCTGTGTGACGGTGATGGCGGTGCAGATGGCGCAGGCGGGGGTGAAAGCAGGCAGGGCATAGGATGGCCATCCTCGCCGGTAGGCGCCGGTGGGGCGTGCGCTGCGCAGGGTGGCAACGGCTGCAGCTGCAGCAGCAGGGAGCAGGGAGGGGATGGGGGTGGGGGTAGCTGCCACGGGAAAGGCCTGGCCGAGCAGGGTTGGGGCGTTGGCAACGGCTGTGGCGCCGGCTGCTCTGCCGTTGAGGCGCGGCTGCGCGACTTCTTGCTGCATCCGCTTCTGCAGGCGCTGGCCCTGCTGCAGCAACAGGTGAGGACCCACATGCGCGCGTGCATGCGTGCGTCAAGGATGGGTCATTTGGCTGTTTTTAATGTGCGGCGCGCTTACTATCGGGTGAAATTTAAAGGCCTGAGTGATCCAAAATGCGCGAATGACCCATCCCTGGCGTGCGTCTTGAGGCTGTCAACGTTTTAGGCTGCACCTGCGTTTTTGGTTTCTAGGTAGCATGCAAAGATTTGTGTGTGTGACAGACTTCCAAGGCTGCTTTTTTTGCTCTAGGCCTGCTACCGCTGCCTGCATGCAGACGCCTGTGTGTTCCCCTAATGCTGCCCAATCTACCAGACACAAAGCAGCACACCAGAGGAGCTTAGTGGCTGGCCAAGAACTTCTTTGCACATTCAGGAAGAAAGGCTTCTGTCATGGGCCAACATGCCAGTTGCACACATAAATATTTCCACAGCTGCGCTAACAAATACAAACACCGTGTGTCTGTGCGCCGCCAGTCACACACAATCACACACACATGGTCACACACACATGGTCACACACACAGTTGCACACAGTCACATACACAGTCATACAACAGCACAAACCACCACCTCACAGACGCACACATGCAAACGCTAATGTATGGACGCACGCGCACATACGCATGCACACATGCGCGTGCATGCCCCCGCGCGCACACATTCACACTCACATGCGTGCACACATCCACCTGCAGGGCATTGTGCACCGCGACATCAGCCCCAAGAATGTGCTGGTGCACCAAGGTCGCGTGCGGCTCACGGACTTTGGCAGTGCGGTCCAGCTGCAGCCAGCCTCCCCCGGGGTGCCGTCTCCGAGGGGCGGAGGGCTGGGCGAGCAGGCATGGTCAAACGCTACACCTGGGAAGCAGTCTTTCAAGGGCGGAGGGCTGGGAGGGCACGCACAGTCGGATGCTTTACCCTGCGCACCTTTTTGGGGGGGGGCAGGGGCAGGGCAGAGCGGGGAGGCAGAGGCGGGGGAACGCGCAGCACGGGCAGCGGCTGTATCCGGGTTGCCCTCTTCCACGAGGAGTGACCAGCAGACGGGGGAAGCCCAGGGGGCAGAGGCACCTTCGTCCATGGCGCTCTTGCCCGGCAGCCAGCAGCAGGGCAGCCAGGAGCAGGGCAGGGGCAGCCAGGAGCAGGGCAGGGGCGCAGGGGGGCCAGGGGTCGCACCGTTCTGTGCATCGGTGTCTTGTGCATCAGTATCTTGTGCATCAGTATCTTGGGCATCAGTATCTTGGGCCAAAGAGCGGGGCTCGAGTGCGGGGTTTGATGGCAAGGCCAGTGATGAAGGTGGCTGCGTGGGAGATGGTGCGTATGGGTGCAGAGGGGGGGCTGACCCGGGCGGGGCTGTGGGCAGGCGCGGGCAGGCATCAGGCTCACCAGCTTTGGTGTGTCCCATGGATGGGCGGGCAGGCGGCAGCAGCAGCAGCAGCAGCGCGGGCATGTATTTTGGGGATGCAGCTGGTGCGCCTGAGGCCACAGGCGCAAGTGGCAAGGTGTGGGTGGGTGGGCTCCGCGGCAGCTGCGGCAGTGGCGGCGGCTGCAACAGCCGCCGCAGCAGTAGTAGCACGGCGTGCACGGCGATCCCCAGCAGCCTGGGAAGCAGCGGCGCAACTACCGCCAGGCTGGCCTCCTCATGCAGCAGCTCAGAGAGCGGCAGCAGGAGGGGGGCTGGTGCGCTGGAGGAGGCGGAGGCGGGGTCTGTTGCAGACACCGCCGTGAATGCGCTGCATCGGAGCCCGCGTGTCTGGGGGCATGACCAGCAGCAGCAGCAGCAGCAGCAGCAGCAGCAGCAGCAGGCACAAGAGTGCGCGCCGGTGCTGTTGCATCACCAGCATGAGCCGCTGGAGCTGCCACCAGCGCAGCAGGAGCAGCAGGGCCAGCAGCAGCAGCAACAGCAGCCACGCAATCCCCCCCCGGCCTTGCCTCAGGCGTGTCGCTTGCCTCGGACGCGGAGCAACCCGGAGCTCATGTCGTGTGTCAATGGCACGCCCATGTACGCCGCTCCTGAGGTGAGTGAGCCCTGCAACCCTCTGCGCCCTGCTCCGCTCACCTTGCACACGCATGGGTGTCCATTTGGGGGGGGCCAGGGGGAGCTGCTCGCGTCCACAAGCCCATCAGATCCTGTGTCTTTGACATGAGGTGGCACACGGACACGAGGTGGCACATGGATCCAAACGTCACGCTGATGTCGCTCGGGGTGTTGCCATGATGCGAGGCGCGCGTGGTCCATCACCACCCGCCTGAATCCGAGCCTGCTCCTGGGTCAGCAACAGTGTTTTGGTGGTGCCCCAGCGGTTGGGCCTTGCAGCAACGCCACCTGCCTGCGCCAGCCGGGTACAAAAGCACCACCTGCCTGAGCCCATGCACGCCACAGGCGCTGCGCGCGGTGTGCCTCACAACCAGCAAGTGGGGCGGTCTAAAACAGAGAAGAGATGGGCTGGTATTGTAAGAGTGTTCACTTCGGGCATGTGGTCGTTCCCGGGATCGCTGTGGTTGCACATTACCAACGCATTGTACTCCCGTTTGCGCTGCAGGTGCTGCGCGCGGTGTTCCGCAACCAGCAGGTGGAGCTCGCGGTCGACCCCAAGAACGATGTGTGGGCGCTGGGCCTGATAGCAGTGGAGGCGCTGACAGGCAGGCACCCTTTCAGCCAAGGGGGCGCAGGCATGGGCGTGCAGGGCGGTGGCTTGGCACAGGTGCGCGTCATTGGGTTTATCAGGACGCTGTGGGGCTGCTTGGCCAGCGCTGCCTGAAGCAACGGCCCTGATGGGCAGGTGGGGGGGCCCCCTCAATTCGCGGGGCGCGGGCATCCGCGTACAGGGCGGCAGCTGGGAGCGTGGTGGGGAGGTGGCGTGGGCCCTGTGGGGTTGTGCAGCCAGTGCTGTGCCTCCAATTTGCGGCCTGGCCTGTATGCATGCAAGTGTGCGCCCCGGTCCGTTTCAGCTTGGCTTTGCACACATGCACGCGCTCACCCTTGCGCGTGTGTTGGTGTCGGTGTGTGCACGCAGGCCTGGTGCCCCGGGTACGGCTCCAGCAACAGCGACTGCGATGCCAACATGCTGTTCTCCATCACCTCGAGTCAGCAGCTGCGGCTGCCCCCCCAGCTGTCGCCCGCATGCACCGACCTGCTGCAGGCCATGCTCCAGAGGGACCCTGCGCAGCGCGCGACGGCCGCGCAGCTGCTGCAGCACCCGTTCATCACGCGGCAGGTGCGTGGGTCCGGCAGCTCATGCTCTCACGCTGTGTTTGCCCTGTGCCGCATGCTGTGCATGTCCCGCTCCCCGCGCTGTGCATGGTGGGGAGCAGGAGCTCCCTGGCAGCGCGCGCATGCAAGCATGGGGAAGCAATCACGCCCAGAAGCCGGCAGCAATCACGCCCGGCAAGCTGAGGCAGCAATCACGCCCAGCAAGCTGAAGGAGTAATCATGCTTGGCAAGCTGGGGAAGCAATTATGCTGGCAAGCTGGGAGGCAATTGCGCCCAGCAGCAACCACACCTGCGCGTGCCCCACCCACCAATGCCAGGTTCACGTCCTTGGACTTCTTTTTGTGGAAGGCAGAGTTAAAAGTGTCAAAGGCGTGCCGGGCCATAGTCCTGGCCTTGCCGCTGTGTGCATCTGGCAGCACCCTCCATCACAAGCCTGCTTTCGCCCATGCCTCAGTGCCGAGCGCACACAAGCAACACATCCCCAAACACGCGCCAGAGCAGCGGCCTTTGGCGCGCACGCCTGCGTGCGCCCTGGACCGAATGCCGAGCGCATAGAGACAACATGCGTCCAAAGGTGACCGAAGCAGCACCCTTCGACACGCACCTGCACATGACCCGGCCCAACTGCTGCATGTGCGCGTCCCGCAGGCCCTGCCCCCCGGCCCAGCCGCGTCGCGGCTCAGTGCGCCGCAAGGTGCCAGGGCACCCCATGCCAGGGCACCCCATGCCGACACCTCACCTGCCAGGGCACCCCATGCCAGGGCACCTCATGCCA
>LKMJ01006300.1_pt1 | contig 11184 bp, 12 predicted proteins | sample 643391 | NCBI WGS metagenome assembly LKMJ01 (sample SAMN04112250, study PRJNA286221) | soda lake metagenome | biome: soda lake; feature: Kulunda Steppe; material: water; isolation source: sample PL-Br10 brine of Picturesque Lake | place: Russia: Kulunda steppe | collected 2010-07
CAGCTGCGGGCCCTCTTGCGCCAGCTGCTGCTGTGGCTGGGGACCAGGGGGCGCGGGGGCCGTAGATGGAGATGCCCAGGGAGGCGGGGGCGGGGGAGGGGGGGGTGCAGGGGGTGCGGGAGGGCCGGGAAGGGCGGGCGGCGGAGAGGGGCCCGCTCCTGCAGCAGCTCTTGCTGTTGCAGCTGCTGAGGAAGCCCCAGCAGCCATGCCCTGGGGCGTGCTGGCGAGGCTCGGCGCCAGCACACCAGCCAGCGGCGCCACTGCTGCGGGCGTGAGCAGTTGGCTGGTGCTCATAAGGCCAGGGGGGCTGAGTTGGGGGGGCACCTGCCGCTGCACAGGCAAGCCAGGGGCAGCCGCAGCAGCGGAAGCAGCAGCAGCAGCAGAGGTGGGGGAAATAGGTCCAGGTGCAGGTGATGGCTGTGCCTTGGCCGGCGGCACCAGCGCCATGGGCAGGGGCGGATGCCCTGCCGCCATGGGCGGTGCGGGATGCTCTGCCGCCATGGGCGGGGGCGGATGCCCAGCCGCCCGTACAGATACAGCAGGGGCTAACAGGCCCGGCGGCAGCGTGCAAGGCCGTGCTGCACTTGTCGAGCTCTCAGTGCCCGGCACTCCGCCACGCCCGGCCATGTCAGCCCTCTGCGCACCCCGCGCGCCCGCCTGCACCGAGCCTTGCATCGCAGCATGCGCCACCACCATACTGCTGCCTCCATGCGGCGGCTGCGCAGGCGCCCCCTGTTGCTGCTGCAGCCGCTGCTGCGATAGGGGTGGGGCGCCCGCTGCGGGCGCTGCCATGGCAGATGGGGCGGCTGCAGCCACCACAGGCATCAACCCCGTGTGCCTACTGGCAAGGGAGCCAACCTGCTGCTGCTGCTGCTGCTGCTGGAGCTGGAGCTGCTGCCTGGTTGCCGCCAGCGCCGACGCCCCTCCGACCACAAGCCCCCCAGCCTGCACCTTAGCTCCTGCCCCCAGCACCGGTGTCGCAACTCCCCCCCCACCCATGCTGTGCCCTGGCTGCACCCTGTCTGGCGGTGACATGAGGCCCGCAGCGCCGCTGCTAGCCGCATGAGCGGGCCTGCCCACCACCCCCGCCTGCCCCAGCAGCCCTGCACTGCTGGTGCTGTTCTGCCTGCTTGAGGCCAGGCTGCCAAGCCCCAAGAAGCTACTGCTGCTGCTGCTGCCACTCATGCTGCTCCTGGCGCTTTTGCCCCCAACGCCACCGCCTGCACCGCCGCTGCTGGTGTGCAAGAGAGAGCGCGTATGATGGTAGGCTGCTTGGTATTGCGCCACAGCGCCCCGCCAGTCCCGGCGGAACTCGGCGTACGTGGCCAGCTGTAGGGGCAAGCCCGAATGAGCATGCACGTGTGCGTGAGTGCATGCGCGGCCGCAGCATACATGTGCACGGGCATCGGCAGGCCTGCGCTGACAGGCGGCACAGACGTGCGTGCGGGGCTACAAGCAACCGACGCGCATGCTGCCGCGTCATCATGCTGATGCGGGCTGTGGTTGTTTCTGCTTGATCCTTGCTTAAAGCTATGTGGGCACTGTGCATGAAAATGTACAGGTCTCACCTTCGTTGCTGCCCGTGCGCTGAGCTGCAGATAGGCCTCCGCATCCGCTGTTGCAGCTGCTCTGCGTGCCAGCTGCGCTGTCACATGCTGCGCGCGCCTGCACACCAGCAACGAACACCCTACCATTAAACAGACCTGTACTTAGGTCAGCGTGCCCACAATACAAACGCGCTTGCTTGCTGCAGCTTATAATTCAGTTATTGTCAAAGCGTGCCTGGCAAAAGGCAAATAAATGACTGCAACAAAAAGCAAGGCTGAAGCCTGCGGCAGAGATCGGCAGCTGCTCGCATGACAGGCTGCACATTGCTGGAGCCATCCATGCTTTCAGGATTTGCATGTCACCGTAGCCGTCCATGCGTTGAGGATGCACACTCATGAGGCACGCAGGCAGGCACAGTACAAGCCGATCCTTCTGCTCCCCCGCCTGCATGCATTAGCTCAACAATTCCTCTATGATGCTCTCTAGCTCCTGTGCTGCCTGCTAAGCATGACACCGTGCCTCTAACTGCCTTCAAGCAGCATGCACAGCAACAAGCCCTGCATAGCCCCCTCGTGGCCTTAAGCAGCATGCACAATACCACACCCACATGTCCTCTCCATCATCCAAGCAGCGTGCACTGCACCCGGTCTGCATGCCCCCTCAGGACTTCAAGCAGCGTGCATGACACCATGCCTGGACGAGCCTTACAGCAGGTAGTCCGCACTGCACCTGAGCCTCGCCACAGGTAGCACGCACTGCACACAAGCCTCACCAGCTGTAGCCCGCACTGCACACGAGCCTCACCGGAGGTAGTATGCACTGCACAATTCATGTGCGAGGGCCCCCAGCGTCTTCAAGGCCGCCACCGCCTCAGCCGCCCGCGACAGCTCGTGCGTGCTGATCATGCACACAGGCAGTGGGCACACCAGCCTGCGTGCAAGCGCCAGTGTTGCACTCAGGACACTGCACAAAATGCTGCACTCAGGACGCTGCACCAAAAAATGCCGCACTCAGGGCGCTGCACCAAATGCTGCACTCAAGACGCTGCACCAAATGCTGCACTCAGGATGCCGCACCAAAAAATGTTGCACTCAGGACGCTGCACCAAAAAATGCTGCACTCAGGACGCTGCACAAAATGCTGCACTCAGGACGCTGCACAAAATGCTGCATGAAGCTTGCTGCACCTGCAGTACGAGCCGCGGAGCACATAAACCAAGCAAGCACAAGGAGGCTGCCAGCTCAGACATGCAGGGGTGCTCAAACGACCAGAACCAAATGATAAGTGGGCTCAAATGAGCAAAGCCAGATGAGAGGTGGGCTCAAACAAGCAAAGCCAGATGAGAAGTGAGCCCAAACAAGCCAAGCCAGATGAGGGGTGGGCACGCAGCGCCCGGGAAGCAGAGTGCTGGGCTGGTGAACAGCTACTGCGAAAGCTGGCAACTTGTCACTCATGACACCCGTGAAAGGCTGAGCAGCAAGCGGGCAGCCCATGCTCCGGGATACAAGAGCGTCAACCTCTCGGGGAGCCAGTCAGCGCCACGAGCAGGATTGTGGGTTGCCAGGCGGCACAACAGCTCTTGGAGAGGCAAGCAGCTCAACAGGAGCCAACAGGCTTATCCTGCGTGCCTGATCACGCACGGCATGCAGCAGGTGTGGGGGGCGTATCCGAATGCCCTCTCCACACTGAGGTCCAGAAGCTGCAGCGGTGTATGCAGCAGCGGTGTATGCAGCGGTGGAGCCAGCGGCCCGTCCACCCACTTTGCATTGAGGCTCAAGCTGCTGCACAGCGATGCCACGCTGTCTGCCGGGAGAGGCCCCTCCTCGTACGTCTGCAGCACGGCCACGATCATGCCTGCCCCCCTCCGTGCAACCTGGATGAGAGCCCACACGTGGTAGCAAACGCGAGCTCGCGCATGGCATGAGAGCACGGACGCGCATGGCATGAGAGCACGCTTGCATGGCACGAGAGCACGCTTGCATGGCATGAGAGCACGCGCATGGCATGAGAGCACGCGCATGGCATGAGAGCACGGACGCTTGCAAGTGCTTGGGAGTGCGCACGAGTGCAGGAGCACGGGCGGGGCACATGCTTGCAAGGGGCACGCGCCTGCAAGGAGCGCACGCCTGCAAGGAGCACACGCCTGCATGGCAAAGGCACCCCTCAGCACAGCCAAGGGCAGTCACGGGTACCCTCAGCACAGCTGCACGGGTACCCTCAGCACAGCCAAGGGCAATCACGGGTACCCTCAGCACAGCTGCGCGGGCACCCTCAGTACAGCCAAGGGCAGTCACGGGTACCCTCAGCACAGCCAAGGGCAGTCGCGGGTACCCTCAGCACAGCCAAGGGCAGTCACGGGTACCCTCAGCACAGCCAAGGGCAGTCACGGGTACCCTCAGCACAGCCAAGGGCAGTCAAGGGTACCCTCAGCACAGCCAAGGGCAGTCACGGGTACCCCTGCCCCACATCAACGGCCACTAGACATGCACTTGAGTGTGTGTTGAATATCTGTCCGCTCTAGGGCAGGGCTGCAGAAGCCCGGGCTGTGGGGAGCCCCACTGATCCGAGCGGTACAAGCCATATCAAACCCAGCGGCATGTTCCATACTGCTGAACCATGCAGCAAGTGCCATACTGCTGAACCATGCAGCATGTGCCATACTACTGACCCAAGCAGCAAGTGCCATACTGCTGAACCATGCAGCATGTGCCATACTGCTGAACCAAGCAGCTTTTGCCACCTCGGATGCCATATCAAACCCAGCGGCATGTGCCATGCTCAACCAAGCCACACGAGCCGCCTCAGAACCAGCAGCATGATCAGTCGTATCAAACCCAGCAGGGTGTGCGATTAGAGCCGCCGCGTTGAACCAAACATGCTGCTTGAATATACGCATTGGGGCCGCAGCTGCAGGCGAGCCTGCATGGGTCAGCATGGGCACATGCCTTGCCCTTCGCTGCCCCTCACGCGTGCCAAGATGGCCTTCATTGGCACTGCTTGCACTGCTGGGAATCAGGTCAATCACGCACAAAATCACGCAGCACAAAGCATGTGCCCAATCCACACTCCCTAGGGGCTTAGGCAGCCCTGTCTGCCCAGAGCCCTGGCCATCAAGCACGCAACGCAACACGGCACACGTAGCACGCGTTGCCTCGACACCAGCAAGCAGGCGTCCGTCACTCCAAGACTGTCCAACATGGCCATGGGAGAGTGACTGAAGGGGAGCTTCCCGGGCATGAGGAGCGGCGCCGCCTTACCGCCTCCTGGACGCGCTGCAGCCTCTGAAGGAGCGCATGCCAGGTGCTGAAGTCACCAAGGAGCTCATCCCTGCACCGGCCACAGTGTGCCAACACACCCGCGCGTGATGCAGCGCACAAGAGGGAGTGCCACCGACTTGCGCCTCTGACACGCACGTGATTCAATGCCTTACGGGGCGCGGCTTCATGCCCTTGACTTGTTGCTGCCCTACCCCTGAGAAGGAAGCGAGGGTGCCTTCTAAGGCAGCATGCGCCGTTATCAGTTCCCTCACGACTGCTTGTGCATCACCAACTCAACATGCAATCCAGCGGCAGGGATGAGGAGGGGTGGCAGATTTTGATCAACTGTGGCAGTGAAGCACAAAGGTGCCTTGGGGTCCACAGGGGGTTGAGAAGAGACTAACGGTTGCTTTGCTTCTAGAGCTGTTTCTAAATCTACTTACAGTAGTACTCGCTTCAATTTCAGTTTGGCTTTCCCCCAAAAAAGACTGAGGGCCCCCACATTTCCTCTGGGACACCTCAACGGCGTGACAGTGGGCATTTCTGGGCACTTCCAGGTGATCAGGCGGCAATTCATCCCCATGTCCACAATCTACAGACGCACACCATGCGCGCGCTATGGGCCATACCTGCTAATGAGGACAAGTGCTGCTGCAGCGCGCCTGCTTCTGTGCTTGGTAAACCACCCTGCCTGCACGTTGCATGTGTGTGTGTGTGTGTGCAATGCTGCTCCGTTGCGCTGCATGCAGATGCAACGATGTTGAGCATCGTCCGGTTGTTTGTGCCTATCCAGCTGCATTTACATCTGTGTGGTCCAACGCGCTCTTCGTGCCTAACACCCAGACTAGGTTTGTCAAGTGAGGGGAAGACTGCAAAAGCAAGAGATCAGCACCACAGCCCTCCTGTCATGGATACTCATGTGTGCACAAACAACCCGCGCATGTAATTTGCGCTCATGCAGAGTATGGACAAGTCTGAAAGAAGAGGAATACGGGCTTGCATTACGTCGCGGCTTGCATGCACATCATTTACTTTGATGATGCCTTGGATGCTGGACAGAGTCCCTTTACCGCCTTCCCCTCCCCCTGCAAACATTTCAGAGTTGTTCGAGAGCAAATAAAATATTGGCTTCAAACTGCAATGTCAGTGCTACAGTTTGGCTCAGGCGTGAGGTGTTCCATGACTGCATTGTGAGAAGAGTTCTGCCCAAGGGGTTGCTTTGCAGGAGACAGGCTGCCTGGCACACCTTCCAGCAAGCAAGCACACTGTTATACATCACGAATACTCGCACCGAAAGCATGTCTCAGGAAATGCTCATCCCCCTCTGGATCTGCGGCACTCTTCAAAGAAACGATGGGGTTTTGAGCGTTGCCCGAGGAAAGGTGGTGGAGCAGGAAGTCCGCAACGCCCGTTTGGTACTCTCTCTCTCCCACAAGCCCAAGCACTGGGATTGGAGGTGAAGAGTGCTCCTTGGCAAAACACTCCTTGATGACACTACCTGCCACCATCAAGCTCTCTTTCAAGCCCTTCCCAGATTCTCACATTGCAACTATTCTAGTTAATAAATACACAGACGTTTGTTGGTGCTATCTATTAAAATCAACTGTAATATAAAAAATTATATAATTTCGTACGATATGATATTGCGTGTTGTTTGGTGTGTCATGCCTTCTTGCACGCTCCCACGATCCTGAGGAGGATGGTGGGTGCTCTTAAGTAGCCCCTGTTGACTTAAAGAATACTTTGTTGGAACCAGACCTGTCTCTGTGATGAACTGTAGTGAAGGCACAGACCTGTCACAATTTCGGTATATTATCCTGTGTCTAGTAGTCCTGCCTGTGTCTCTAGTTTTTCGGTTGTCTCTGGTCGTCTATTCTCTTCTCATCGTTGCTTAGCATTTAAAGGGAAACGATCCTCGACCCAACATACTTTGCTTTAAGCTGTACTCGAGCAAATGACAAAAAAGCATGCTTTAAAGTGCCTTTTGACACCCGTATCGTATAAGTATAAGTACTGGATATAAAAGATTACTTACCCAGCAGAGGTGACCCCACAGCTGTTGGTGTGCATAAAGGGAGAGGTTCACGGGTGTTGCAATCATCGACCTGGGAAGATATCTGTCAGCAAGGGTCAGGAGGATTCTGAGATGAGCCGTGTGCCCTGTGTGTATTTCACATCAGTCTTCTTGTCGGACATGTGTCAAGTTCTGATGTTCTTTCTTAATTTTGCTCCTGTAGATGGGATTTTTCCTTTGGTCTTTGAATAAGTGCATAGGGCATGCATCATCATAGTACTCAAATTTGATAAGATGTACTTTCCATGTGGATAGGCCTGTGTTGTCATGAGTGTGCAGGAGGCACATTCTAGGAAAGAACAAGGATGATTCCAGTCTTGATGTTGTCTGGAGCTCGGCAGGGTGGAGATGGGGAGGGGGCAGCTGTGGAAGAAATCTGTTCGCTAATTATAATTAGCAAGGAGCAGGGCCCTGTTCTGTTATTTTGAGCTTCGTCCCCAGTATCAGTGCGATCAATATTCTTGCCATTGGCATTTTCACTGCGAGCCTTTATGATGATTCTTGCAGCAATAGTATCGCTTTGTGATCATGGCACGCATAGTCTCGTGTTGACAGCCGGAGGGCAGGTGAATCTGGCTATCTGGTCTGTGGTAAAGGAAGCAATTAGAGTGGGCAGCCCTGCCATGCAGGAAGGCGTGCTTTCTTTAGGGTTCCAGTCCTGTCTTGTCCAAAATGTAACATTTTCAATGTTGCATTCCTGCTTGAAGGTGATGTTGAGGAGTCCCATTAGGAGCAGTGCTTTGTCACAGCACATGAGCATGGTATGGATGCCATGGCCAGTGGGGCTAAAGCTGCAATGATTGCACAAGGCACTTAGGCCAATGGGCCTGATGGGTACGAAGGATGCAATCTGGGTCCTGAAGTGACACAAGATGCATGCATTTTGTCTCACACGCCTGAGCCAATCAAGGTTGAGCGCTCACTGCGCTCCAACTCTTTCCATGTTCGAGATAGACCTGCATCTCCGAAGCCAAGGGCTGACAAACGGAAAGGGGAGCGCGTGGAGAAGCACAACCCAAGCAGCCCAGAGCGTGAGTCAGCCTGAGGAGAGCAGCTACAGGTGGTCGAGTCAGAATTCTTCTTTAAAAAGAGCAGCCGGTCAGAGGAGGCCCGTGGTGTTTGGGCTTAGTCCTGCTGCCAAGCGGGGCTTCTCGCTCCTTGCAGCATCCTGATGTGAGCGGTGTGTGCTGTACAGTGCGCGTGTGCAGTGTTGTGCATTACACATGCACACAGCACAGTGGGGGTTGAACGGCTCCCCTTGCACTTCAGAGACTCTGATTTGCCGATGAGGCCTGAGGGATGGGTTGGCTTGCGTCAGTCCAATTGCACAAAGCTCTTGGGTCAACCTGGGCATTCTGACTTTTGATTTTACTTTGGTTATAGGTTCATTTTTCATGCCATTCACACCTTCATTTCATTCAGTTTTCTATGATCTACTGGTAGAAGTACTCGATCTAAGCTGTAATGCCAGATTAGTGCAGTGGTATATTCATGCTGCATTCTGACCAGGAGGTGGAGTCAGTTGGTGGAGTACTTGATCCTGCAGCCTGTTCAGCTATAGCTGTTTTTGAGCACGTCAAAGACAAACTTGCAGGAACACCTTGTTTGTTCCTAGCGATATTTTAAGATGTATGCCAGGGAGTAGACCCCTCTAGCCATGGGGGGCTACAAGCGTGGCAGCTCCATCCAGTCCAGTCCAGTCCAAGTCCAGTCACATGAGTGCATCCTACAGCAGTTGCATGCAGTGCTTACCTTGCCTGTTCGCACTGCGGCTGGCAGGCTGAACAGAGAGAGAAGATGTAGGGAAGGATGCTGGTAGTCGCGAGAAGAAAAAGAAAAAGAAAGACGATGTAGGCAGTGAAACGCTCCCTACCTCAACGAAGAGGGGCCACCTAGGGCCAAGGCACCGTGTGACCCCTCCACCAGCAAAAGAGAAACCATAAAAGTCAATGGGGATCAGGAGGATGACTGGCAGTACCCCATTTCTGACCTTGGCAATCAAAGATCACAAAAGTTTCTCAAGAGCACGTCTGGTACTAATAAGTCATAGGTAGCCTGTTGTCTGCTTGGTGTACATTGTCGCTGTCTGCAGCCAGTCCACACATCTTATAGCAGTTGTATCTGCCATTTTTTAGGGGGGCAGTACGTGCTTAAGCCAGATTGCTCATTAGCCAGTAACAGTGATTTGGCATGATATTCTTGGCTGATCTGGCAACCAGCGCTGCCCTGTACTGTTTCTGCAAGAGTCCTTACTACTCCCACTCCTGGAATATGCAAGCGGCAACGTCAGAAACTTCCTGGCACGGTTGAAGTGCGGTTGAAGCGGTCGAAGTGCGGTTGAAAAATTTTCAGCCAAAGGCGCGGTTGTTTAAGGATTTTTCAACCGCTCTGCAACCGCGGTTGCTTTCAACCGCATCAACCGCATTTCAACCGAGCCTGGAAATGTCTGACGAAGTGAACACTGTGTGGGCATGAGCAAGTTTCAGACATGTATTTTCCGTAAGTCTGCTGGTGGGGGTGTGAGGAGACCAGAGTGGTTTGATGCTGAGTGCAAGCATGCTGAGTGCAAGCAAGAGACGCGTCTTTGTAGAAGCAGTGCGTACTGGACAAGCTGTGCATGCCTGCAAGCAATTAAAAAAAGTGTTTTAAAGACGACCAGGCGTGCACGGCATGCGTATGTGAAGCACCAGAAGGCAGTCTTCCTGGACAGATTGCGCAAACATAGCCCTGAGATCCATGCTATGCTGCGCAAGTAAAAAGGAGCACACCAAACACCCATCACCAGGGATACCTGGGAGGCATATCTGCATGAGCGCTTCTGTGCCCCATCAAACAGCTGCCCTCCACCACATAGGGCAGCTGCAAAGGATAGCTGCCCAGAAAGCCACACAGGAAACGTTGAACACAATCTCATGGCGGGTCTATGGAAATCCACCACAGGTCCGGAAGCAAGTTCTTCACACATTTTGGATACCTGGGAACAAGGAAGCATGGGTCGCTGCCCTGAAAGCGCAACTGCTGGACACCGGGGGGTCTGGGGAACCATCAACAGAGGAGTGCAGTCCTTCATGGGAGCTGTCCGTCGGGAGCACAGAGGGTTGCGGCACGCTGGACTGGGAATTCTGGAGCGTCTGCGCGGGACATGGCCGTTCCCTTGGGCCGCAATCACCCACCACCTGAGGTACTGTTACAACAAGGTGCTCAGAATAGGTGGATGCCTGACCCGGATACTCTTGAACTTCCGGAAGCTAATGACCTGTACCCTGTTGTGTGCAAGTTCATGCGCAAGCTGAATGTCCGGGCGTCACCTGGCTTTGACTGTATTGCCGCCCCTTCTATAAAGTATGCTGAGAAAGAGGTGCCAGCTGTTAATGGACATGGTGTTGAAAAGATGAACGTGCTGGCACCTTACTTTGCCCGTTTCTTTGCCTTGATGATGGAAAAAGCTCAGATCCCTGAGATGTGGAAGGCAGCCAAAGTAACACCATTGCATAGAAGAGGTCCTGTGCTGGATCCAAACTGCTATTGCATGTTGGCTGTGAGCGGAACAATGTACAGGCTGCATGTGAATGTTATGAGCGCCATCTACTTGATTGACATTGATAGTATTGCAGACAGGGTAAAAGGTGCGCTCACTGGTACTCCAAATTTTTTGGTGACCCACATGCTGTTCGCAGATGACCTCTGTCTCATGTCAAACGACCCTAACAACATGCAGACCATGCTGAACAAACTACGAGCGTGTGCGCAAAGAAAGTCGCTCACTGTCAATACACATAAGTCTGAGGTGATGTGCTTCAACTCTCACACCAGCAATCTGCCCCCTCTATTATGATGGGGCGCAGCTCCCCTACACAGACTCCTTCAAATATATGGGCATGGTTTGTGACAGGCATATCAACTTGAATACTGCAGCTGATGCAGCGCTACGTCCATTCACGGCTGGTACTTTCCGCATCAGACAGTTCATACGGGAACATGAGCTTACGAACAGGTTACACATTTGCATGTGGCTCCTTAAAACGTACGCAATCCCTGCTGGTATGTATGCAAGCCAGGTTTGGGCCACCCCATTCTTACGACAGGGCAAAGAAATGGTCAATCCTATGCAAAAATGGCTGATGGCAGTGCTCAAGAGGATTCTGATGGTCAAGGACACAAACCCTTCCTGGTGTGTTATGCGCGAATGTGGTCTAGAGCCTCTACAGTTCAACTGGTTCCGGGCGGCAGTGCGGCTATACAATGCTTTAACCCAAAGCAATAGCTCCACTGCGAGAAAGATTTTACATGCTGACATGCAACTGA
>LKMJ01006301.1_pt1 | contig 11184 bp, 9 predicted proteins | sample 643391 | NCBI WGS metagenome assembly LKMJ01 (sample SAMN04112250, study PRJNA286221) | soda lake metagenome | biome: soda lake; feature: Kulunda Steppe; material: water; isolation source: sample PL-Br10 brine of Picturesque Lake | place: Russia: Kulunda steppe | collected 2010-07
ATTTTCTGTCTATTGCAACCAAACAGGTCGGCCATATATCGATAAGGACCTTCTCGGGTTTCAATTCCGTCGTGGATTTTCTGTCTATTGCAACGGGGGTTGAATTATGGCTCATAGAGGATATAATTCTTTCTCACGAGCCGATAGAGTTGACCTCTTTCATCGACCCCTGCTGTACACGCAGTTTATAAGGGTCGATGAATAGCTCCGGCTAACCGCTCTTTTAGATCACGTTCGACTGCTCGTCTGGAGGATCGACACCGAGATCGGTAATCGAGTCGACACAGGCATCACAGAGTCTGTATATGCGAATCCGATCGCCATCTGAGGCATCAATATGTGATTTGAGTTCGTCTTCAAGCTTGACACGCTCAGTCTTCGAAATTTTTAGTTCGAAGACACTGTACTGTTTCCATGCCCCATACCGTTCGAGCGTCCGGTAGACCTTTCTCCGATTCGAGTCATCACTGACATCGTAGGTGATTGCGACATGCATAGTTATCGAGCAAACGTAAGCGGATGGTAATTATCCATTTCACCAGTGATCGCCTTACGGAGCAAAATCGCCTGCTGACGAACCGCCTTCCGTCGCGTCACGGTATACTCGAAATGCGGATGGACAAACTCTTCTTTCATATACTCATCAAACTTCGAAAGGTACGTTTTGAATGCATCCTCATTCAGCCGATTGTCCGTGCGGAAGTCGTCATGTGTGATGACGCCACGATTGACGAGCCGCGTCACAAACGCATCACAGAAAATCGGCCGAAACTCCTCTTGCAAATCAAGCGCAAGTGACGGTCGACCGTGCCGATCGGCGTGCAAGACCCCTAAGAATGGATCGAGATTGTACTGTCGAAGTGCGGCTAAGACTTCGTTTTTCATAAACACGTAGGTCAGCGAAAGCAGTGAGTTGATGTGGTCTTCTGGTGGTCGCTTGGTTCGCTTTTCGAACGTCCACCCATCTGTGAGGGTTTCATCGAGCCTAGCAAAGTATCGTTCGGCAGCCTCTCCTTCAGTCCCACGGAGGTCGTCTTTGTTCCGAGCGTTCTGTGTTCGGATTCCAAGATCTTTGAGTACCTCCGTTCCGGTGACTCCTTTTCGAGAAAGAAGCGTCCGACCATTCCTGATTTTACCAGCAATAATCCGCTTAGCAATAGCGAGCTCTTCGGCCTCCGACAAAGCATACTGTGCTCGACGGACTTCTGCGATCGTATTCCGTTCGGGAACGAAGCTCCCTCGATACTTGCCGTACTGAGTAAAGTAGTTGAGCACAATCCCATGCTCGTTTGCCTGTGCAACAAACGGTGTCGAGAAATTCACCCCACCAAAGACGTTAATCGTGTCAACCTTCTCCATCGGCCGAGAGGCTAGTACCCCCTCATCGCCGTCAACATCCCAAACGACGATCCGACCGCCGTCGACACGGATCTGTGAACCCTGCCTCGTGACGAATAACACCGACTCGTTGTACATTCCCTCAGATGCTTTCATGTGTGGTCCTCCCAGCCAGTTCCGATCGCCTTCTCAGGTTCGAGCTTGGCGGTTTCGGCTGGCATACAATACTCACGGGCTGAACAAGCACCACACTTCTTTGGGTTATCTGTGAATTGGGGGATAGAGTCGACTGACATAGACTGGATACGATTAATGATCTCGCGGACGACTCTGCGATGACCTTCTGTAATCTCGATTGCGTGGCGCGTGTCAGTCTCGTACAAATAAATGTATCCAACATTTACAGGTTCCTCAATGACCGCTTCGAGTAACAAACAGTATCCGGCAAGCTGGACTTCATCACTTGGAAAATATTGTCCGCTTTCAGCACGTTTTCGTTCGACAGGAGTGAGAATGCCCCCGTCTGATTCGATCAGATCGATCTTTCCATGTAGATTGAGGTTCTTATCTCTAAAATAGCGCTCAGTGATCCAACCACCTCTGTGCGATTGATGTTCGTGTTTCGACCGCCCGTCGACAAGTTCGTACGGTGTCCCCATTTCATCATGATATCGCTGGTAGTAGTACCGGCGGGGACAGTACACAAACTCGTTCAATACACTGACGGGAACGAGTTGATCACGTTGTCCAACAGTTCTTGGAGTATTCAATAGTCCAGAACCTCCTCAATATCAGCCGATTCAGCATCAATCCGGTCTTGGACACGACAGTAGAGATAGAGAGCATCGTGACTGAAAGCTATCGCTGCATCATTTTCTGTATAATACATTGGATAAATAAATCCGAATGCCCCAAGCGAGTATTGGGTCTGTATTTGTGCCACGTGTCCCTCTAACGGATAGCAGAGAATTTCCTCAGAGGACAAGTCTTCTTTTAACAAATCCAACCCGTCAATACTGGGCGTAGTCTCAATCTCAAGTCCAGTGCAGACTTCTGGCTCACGTTGGTGACGGTCATGAGTGTCTAAGAGAGTATACAGCCTACCAGTTGCTTTGTACATCACAGAACGCCCAGTATCTGACTGGTTATTTGCCGTGTCTGAGTTACCATTGTATCCACCATGATAGAGGCAGTAGCCACTACTGTACGGCTCTAACCGCGACACATGGTTCATGAGACGATCTGGGAGATGACGGATGAATTCATCCTTCGTGTGGAAGGAGACATCTCCGTGTCTAAGTAAATACGGAATACTGTATGTTTGTAGTGTTTGTGATTGGATATCGTAGACGAGCGTTTGGATACTCTCACCCCGATACGTCTGAAGTTTTTTCAATAGGGCGGATTCAGCAACGTTATGTAGCCGGTGGAGGTCTGGCTCTGAGAGGATCTTACCATGGCTGTGGAAGAAGTGACGCTCAATCCGCTTCCATCCGCTCTTTCGAAGGGATACTTGGTCATCAGATGGCGCGTTTTCGACTCGATGTTTAACATGATCGTAGGCTTCGACAGCGGAGTATCGCCAATCAAATGATGCCGGTGTCGACTCATCAATATAGGCTGATTTTATTTGTGTTTCAAATTTCGATCGATCGATCCAACGATCAGCATACATGTCGACAATCTCTTGAAGTTTATCGAAGAGATACGAAGGAACATAGCCATAGGCAGCAGACCTGTGTGGCCGTGTCCTCAGTCGACCCAGCCGTTGGAAGAAGCTTGCAGCATCATGAGCGGAGAAGACGATTTGGTCGGTATCGAAATCAACGCCCACTTCAACAGCGGAATTGCTCACCAAGATACGAAACGAGTCGAGTTTCTCACGAACGTTCTCGCGGTGAAACCCATCGATTCGAACCACCGATTCGAAATCTACGTCGTTGAGCGAGCTATAGACTCGGTCCACCTCGTGGATACCATCGAGCATGATAACGGTTCGCCCACCAGCAAGTCGGTCATGTAATAGTGATTCAGTATTTAGTAGTTCGGTTGCAGTGTCAAATGTTTTGGCTGGCGTAAGGGTCAGGTCGACTGGAGGTAAGACCGCTCTGTAGCCCGAAGGTAGTGCACCGGGTTCGAACGCCACAGCAATGTCTGCCGTATCAGTGAGTGCCGGGTGCGGTGTGTCTCGCCAACCGAGACCGTCAACACGATAATAAGGGGCAGCCATTGCTTCGCTAAACTGCCGTTCAAGCTCCTTTTCAGGGGTTGCACTGAGAAACACCAGATGTCGTAACCGACAGATCTCTTCATTCGTCTCGTACATTTCGTCTAAGAGAAACAACAGTGTATTACGTTCTTTCCGCGTTGCACGATGAAACTCGTCAACGACAGCAACGTCAAACCGGTTGATCCCGTCAATCCGCTCGTAATAGATCTCACGTCGAAGAAGAACGAATATATCTGGATTGGTAAGAAATATGACGGTCTGTCGGCTATCAAATGCATCTCTGAGTATGTATGAGAGACGCTCACCATTGGAATCAGCAGTAGGGAACTTCTCTGCGTATTCGTTTTGAAGTGTTTCGCTGGTTATTTCCAAGACCCGTACATGCTTACCACCATTAATTTGATCGAGTTTTTCAGTGATGCTCCGAAGTTGATCTTCTATAAGTGCGTTTGTCGGGTATACTGCAATAGTCGACAGTCCAGTAACAACCGCTGGAGCGAGCCAAGCGAGCGTTTTTCCGGCACCTGTTGGTGCATCATCGACAAACAACCCCGGTTCGCGGTTGCAAAGTGCATCGTGGAGTGCCCACTGATGGTGGTGTGGTGTAATACCATTGACTGGATATTCACCAGGATACGTCCGAAGACCCAAGCCTGCAAGTTGAAACGAAATCGACTCTTGTTCAGACATCATTTCGTTTTGTTAGCAAGAATTTCGCGCTGGCTGGATAACAGACGCGTGATTGATTCCGAAAGGGCGGCTCGATTGCGTAGTAATCTGTATTAAATTCGGCTTCGAACCAGACTGGTGTCGGTTGCATTTGTTTCATTACGACGCCCCCAATAGGCATAGCCTCATGATCGTACACACTGAGCGGATGTCCCAGTGTGAACTTTCCCGAACGTCGCTGGCCTTCAACAATTCGGTAGCTGACGTGGCCTTTGCCACGTTTCTTTCCCAGCCGGATGTACGACGGAAGTTGTGAGACAACATCGGTTGCATCACGCTCGTAGGGAAATACATAGAACCGAAAGACGTTTTCTGGGGCGAGTGCTCGTTCACGCTCGAACGTTGGGAGGTTCTTTTTCGCCTTCCCTGTCGGGTCGTCCGTCGCAGGGTAATTAGGTGTGGCATAAGTGTCGCTCCGAGCGTTCCGATTTGTCGTGAGATAGGTCGTTCTGATAGACTCACTTTGATCAGCACGAGCAGGAACCGCCGGAGTTACATACACTTCGTTAACCACGTCAACCGTATCGTCAATATAGGTCGGTTGGCGGCTCACGTCAACATACCGGCCACTGGCAAGGCCGAGTGCATAGTGGAGTGCTGTATTCAAAATACAGGCATCCGTATCGGTCATTCGGCCGACTTCGCGCGATGCGAAACCAACCTTCCCATGTGTCGTGAGTGTTGCTTCGATAACTTGCATGAGGGACTCTTAGTTTCCGTCAGTGTCGATGGCACCGTCAATGAATGCCTCTGAGCGCGGTTGTTGTGCTTCGAGAATAGACTGCAGTTCGGTATCTGTAGCCGCCGCAAGAAGTTCGCTCAATGCATCTTCATCAACAGGTTTCTGTGCGATCTCTGCTTCGCACGCCGCATCATACGCATCTTGCACGTATTCGCATGCTTTCGAAACATCGAGCGACGGTGCTTGAACGACATCACTGAGTGTCTGCTCGTCATCCTCAGCAAACGACGTGATGACGTTTGCCGTCAGTTCTCGGTTCGAAGGCCCTTCCTCGGAGCCGGTGTAGACGCCAAGAATGTGATTTTTGACTCGACCGAGGCGAGTAGTTGCCGCACCGTATCGTTTGTTCCGCTTCGTAATAGCGACGACGAACGCTACTTCGGCTGGCGTGGCGTCTCGAAGGGTAATTGCACACGGGAACAGTGTTCCTGGCTCGAAAAAGTCTGGTTCTCGGATCGTTGAACGTGATCCCTTTGCGTATCCCTCGCCGGGTGCGTTCTGGAATTTCTCGTCAATACATGCACTTGCATCTCGAACGCTGAAGGCGGTATCGTACATCACCCGCGAGGTGACACCAATGTCGACATCGTCGTCACCGCTGGCGGCACTTCCATAGAGGGCAGACTCGACAGATCGAGGGTTCATTTCGTTGACTTCCATCGAATCCGAACGGTCATACTCAAGGAGTTCTCGCTGGACTGCTTTCCCCATCCGCCGATCGCTTCCAGTCTGCTTCCGCATGAACATCAATCCCGGCGAGTATTCGATGCTGGACTCGTCTCCGACGACCGACAGTGAAGCAATATCTGCGTCCTGTCCGTTCGTGGTGAAAATTGCATGGCTTTCTAACTCTCTGAGAACGAGAATGGTCGTATAGTTTGTCCCGGGAGTATTCGTCATTTTGTCCATCGAAACGGTACCGTCTTCTAACGCTGTAGTAAGAGTCTCTGAAATCATTGTTTATTACTTTTTGTGTCTGCATTCGCTTTTTGGCCTTGTTTATCGCGTGCATCGTAGTATGCTGCTTCCGCTCGAAGCGTCGCGCCAAAAAAGCCGTCCGAAAGGTTGTTTTCGAGTCGTTTCAGTTGTGACGGCCGACCGTTAGCGATCCCGTAGAGAATTTCGTCGACAAAGAATTCGGCGTACTTCTCAACACGTTCCTGTAACGGTGTGCCAGCGGTTGACCGGTCAGCACTAACCGGATAAACCGAATCACCGGCTTGTCTATTTAGCATCTTTTGTAATCGCCCCGAAACGAGCATTACGTAGTCGTCTCGGCCCAACTGGTCGCCTGTTTTCGAGACCGCCTTAACACTCTCTCGGAAGACTCGTTCGACGCGGTGTGGTTTGCGCCCATGTCCGCTTGCGGGACGAATTGCGTCATACGCGAGGTCCGCGAGCTGTGTAATACGGTTGTGTGGTGTTTCACTCATTGTTGATCCAAACTGCTTAATTCCGGCTTGTTCGTCAAGTGTGACTGCATACCTCATCAGGGCAGGAATATACGGCCCCTCACTTGAGGATTGGACAGCACGCTTAAGTAGGTATGAACCCGGAAGCAGCTCGTTCCGCGTTACCCGTAGGTACTTCGCAAATAACGAGTCGTTACGCGAACTACCTTGCAACGCGTGACCTAACTTGATCAATGACGATGCTGCCTGTAGTCGACCCTGCAATGCAGACAGAGGGACTGTTTCTCCGTAGAAACTCGACACTTGCGTGAATCCACTATCGAGCTTCGCAAACTCGCGAAAATCACGTGAACGCATTTCAGGGATTGGAGATACGCTCATCGAGACACGCATCCCTGTATATGCGCTAATTGAGAGCGCCAGGAAGGCACCAAAGAATTGGAATTCGGTATCGTTGTCTGGGTTTTTGAAGTAGCTGATAGTCTGTGCACCGAACTGTTTGTTCTGATCGAACTCCTGTGAGAGTGATTCAATCATGGTTCGCCCGTTGCCCTCTGGTTGTGTCAGTTCGTCCATCACTGATGCGAACTCAGCAGGTGAATCGATATCGTAGATTGCCTCGGCCAACCGACTGATTCGAACTCGGTTTTCCCCAGTAAACCGATTGATCAGCCGCGCATACAGTCGCCATGAGAACGGCGTATAAAAATAATCAGGAACCAAGTGGAAAAAGAGCCGACCGTCACCCCTTCGTCTTGCGGCGGTCTCACGGAGTGAAAATTCGATTCGACAGGTAGAACATAACAACAGGTTATCTCGCTTGGTTCCACCAACCATCTCTCGGTTCGAGAAGCCTCCCTGAAGCGTTGTGAGGGATTTTCGAGACTTCATTGGACTTAGATTTCCACCAGTGGCAACACCACGACTACACAGAGTGCATGTTTTTCCACGTGATTTCTTCACGTATTCATCGAAAGTGTCGACTGTCGAATCTATCGATTCAATAGCACCGACGCCGACTCGGAGGTTTTCTGTTATAAATGCCTGTACCTCGTCTTTGATTGTCCCAGCATGTTCATCACGGATGCGTTGCCACCACTCCGGACCGTTACTAGCTAATTCAGTTAGTTTTGCTTCGAGAACAGAGACAATTTTATCTTCAGCGGCTGGTATCGAAGGTCCGTTACCGTACTGATCCAGTAGGCCTTGAGCAATTGCGTAGGAGTATTCCCATTTACCTCCGCTTGTAAGCGACGAAACGGTTTCGTCTGGAAGACTGGTCAGCTGCTCACCGAGTTGTTCCGAAAGGCCAAATACCGAAACGGTAGCACGAATAAGATCATTGCTCGTTGCCTTATTATCGAGAACTGGTTCGACAAAATACCGTTTGACAGTGTTGACACACCGCGCAAGCCCATACTGCTGTTCGGTTTTTGCAAACGTTTGGCCAAGAGCGGTTTCCAGCGTTTCCATCGATTTCAGTGCTGAGTCGCTTGGATCGTTGTCGACTGCTCCGTCAGCGATCCCTTTCTTAACGACAGCACGGAGCATTTTCGTCGTACCTACGTAGAAGAAATCCGGAGGGTTCAGGCTATACAGCCCTTGTGCACCGACGATAGAAAAGTTCGACTGTAACTGATCAAGACTTCTGTATGACGGATGTGAGGCGCTGATATTCGTACTTACTCTGTCAGCGATTTCCGGAACGAAATTCTCCGTAAGTTCAGGTATTTCCCCATCAGTCGGCGCTAGGTACACACAGCCGTCCTGATAAATCGTAAGCAGCGTGTATCCGAATTTGTCTTCCAAGTGATCACAAACTGCTGCATTGAGTAGGTTCGTAAAGATTCCACTCACGTGATCTGTGCGGTGGTACGCGAGTTCCACGCTTGCACTTGGGAAGCACTTTTTGAATTGTTTTTGTGCACGGCCGTCAGCCGCCTTTTCCGGTGTCGTTGAAGATGCCATTCCATCGGCAAGCCGGATCAAGGGTCGGTAGTCTTTCCATTTGAGCGTGACGTCCGTCGGCTTCGCATTATCAGTCTCGTGATGGTCAACAGCACACGATCGAAAATCACGAATTGAAAGGGCTGAGTCGTCTATCCCCGGGTCAGCACTGAATGCTTGCAGTCCGATCTGTTTAATAAACGGCTCCAGTTCTTCAAGGGTAATATCAAATCGTAGTTTCCGGTTTTCATCCTCTGCACGAAGTTTATGATAATCGTGAGCGACAGCGAGTGCGATCAAATCACGGAGTTCGCTCGGTGAGATTGGTTTGAGGCCAGCAGATTCAGCCTGTGTTGCAAGCCGGTGGAGGAAAAATACGAGATTTCGTGTATGGTTGAGCATCGACTGGTCTACCTTTCCATACTCAACTGTCTTGTTTGGTAGAAACAACCAGCCAGCTTCAATGAGTTTTCCGTCTATCTCAGCCAAATATTCCATGAAAACCTCATTGAGAGAAGTTTGGGAATCGGTCTCTATCTCATCCGGCGAAAAAGCTGCCCCCGGATTCTCGAATAGTGCAGGTGAAAGCGAGTCGACACCAGATCGCGGATGGTCGTTTTGATTTGTGTCTGCTCCTTTTTGTGGCTTTATATTGAATTCGTCGAGTCCACGCTGTTTATTACTATTTTCCTCACTCATTGCTCTTGGACCTCCACTGTAACATTACCACACCCTCGAGCAACCGCACTGCCGACACCGGAGTACTCTGCAAACAACGCGATCGCAGTCACTGCGTTTTCGACACTCTCGCTTGCATTTTTAAATTCGTAGGTACAGGTTCCGGAAAATCCTTGTCTGAATATGGATTGTGGCTTCCCGTCAGCGTCGTCGACTCTATTGACCAACACACTGTGCGTTCGATAACTTCGGGCGTCCGGTTTTTCGATTATTGACGAGGCAAGTGTATCACGATCGACATCAAGTGTAAGATCGTCAGGTGCCGTGTTATTCCACTTGCCCAGCAGGCTCGAAAACACAGCTGTGCGGGTGGGAAACATCGTTGTTACCGATCCAACCTCTTCAATACAGGTCGCAGTTTGGAACTCCATCTTGATCGTAGGATCTTGTAACTCAGCAGCGATCGCAAGCAACTCCTCGTGAGACACATTGTCGCTCTCGAAGGAGTCGACATGGAGAGTTCCATGCGTGAGCTCCAGTGGTTTGTCATTGAGAACCAACGCTGAGACGAGTGCCTGAAAGATGGATTCGTCGTCCGGGTCAGTGATTCCCAAAGAGAGCGCGTACTCGGTGTTAGCTATGAGGAGCTTATGATAGGAGCGCTTTCCGTCCCCAAAGGAGCCTGTGAGGCCACTATTATGAAGACTTCCGATATTCGAGTCGTGAACGCGGGCACTCACATCCTCATCAGTCGATTGCAGGAGGGCCAATAGCGCACTGTAAACGGAGTAGCCATCTGACAGCGGGACGTCGAACGACTCATCAGCGCGAAGCGATAGTTCGATCCGCCGAAGACGACTGTCCGATTCTATTTGGGGTTGCATGCTACCGTCAATGAAAAGTCGCAATCAATATACATAAATCAAGCGACCTACTGAAATTGAAACAATAATACGACAATTGCAGTATTGTGCAACGTTATATGTCGCTGGTGAGTACGCAGTCCAATGCGTACGTACCTCTCTCCAATTGGATTTAACACCACGAGTGTGACGCGAGCACTGTTGAATCACGGCGTCGACGGCGATGACGCGGTTGTGTTAATTCGTCCAGAACAAGAGACTGACGATGGTCGGGCGGCCGAGGCAGTTGCAGATGTCGAGCGACTATTGCAAGAAATTGAACCGACTATCGCGGTTAGCGTCAAACAAATTCCACACGATGAGTTCGAAACAGCGGTGATGAGATGTAGCGATATTATCGGGATGGCCGAGGGATCTGTGGTTGTGAGCCTCAGCGGTGGAGCCCGAGACGTACTGCTTCCGCTAACGGTGGCGACGCTGTCCCACGAACGCGATATTGAGTCGACACTAGGCTATAGTGATATTGATGGGCAGGTTCGTGAATGGACAGTTCCGAATATTACAACGAGCGTATCAGCTGGAGCCCGACAAACGCTTACTTCGATCGACACCAACAGCTCTGAGGTATCGATCCCCGAACTCACGGAACAGCGTGAGTCAGCCAAAAGCACAGTCACCCGGCATGTCAATACTCTTGAAAACGATGGGTTTGTAACCACCCGAATGGTTAATCGGACAAAGCACGTTTCGATCACGCTCGCAGGAAGACTCTATCTTGCGAGATGAGCAGTAGCTCGATCGTCCTTTTCATCGACTGTTATAAAAGGTCTGTACAGCAGGGGTCGATGAAAACGAATCAATAATTAAGCCTGTCAGAAACGTTTTTATTCCCTATAGCTGTATTTTTACCCCCTGTTGCAGAAGCTAGAAAACCCAATACGGGATTGAAACAAGTGACGCCGGGGATGCTCTGTGAGTACGACGGGGGTTGCAGAAGCTAGAAAACCCAATACGGGATTGAAACGGTCTGAAGGGCCATACATCAATAGCCCAGACCCACGTTGCAGAAGCTAGAAAACCCAATACGGGATTGAAACGGGGCTGTCCGGTCTTGGGAGGTATCTGAACAACCGAGTTGCAGAAGCTAGAAAACCCAATACGGGATTGAAACTCGATGACATCGCCGAGCAACTCAACGACGAACTGTTGTTGCAGAAGCTAGAAAACCCAATACGGGATTGAAAC
>LKMJ01006302.1_pt1 | contig 11182 bp, 11 predicted proteins | sample 643391 | NCBI WGS metagenome assembly LKMJ01 (sample SAMN04112250, study PRJNA286221) | soda lake metagenome | biome: soda lake; feature: Kulunda Steppe; material: water; isolation source: sample PL-Br10 brine of Picturesque Lake | place: Russia: Kulunda steppe | collected 2010-07
ATTCATTTCTCTGCGCGAAGGTGTGTCTGACATACCGTTTTGTGCCCCGAGAGAGAACAGGGTCGTATGACTAGCCTGACGGAGGTATACAATGGGTCTGCACGTGAGGTGGCGAGCCTCCGGCGGCTGTACGCTGGAGCGAGCCTCGTCTGCATCGGTGCGGTGCTTGCGGTGGTGGCCGTATTGATGGCGACGACTGATCTCTTCGCAGGATACGTTGACGGAGACTTCGCGTCCGTGCGTGCCGCTGGAATACTGGCCGGCATCGGCGTTCCGACCGCACTCGTCGGCGTCTTCATCGTCTTGCCAGCCGATCGACGCGTTCGGGCTGCCAGTGCGATCAGCGTCAGTCTGTGTCTGCTGGGCGTTGTGTTGTTCTCACACGCCTATCCAACCCACTGGCGAGGCTACGGCGACGATCTGACACTGCACGTCTCCGTCGTCTACCTGCTTGGGCTCTTTATTGGGATCTGGTGTTTGTTCACGGCGGTCGTCACGTTCAAAACCCGCAACGATCCCGGTGGGATGCTCGAAATGAACGTTACCCGCCACAATCAGACGATCGTCGAAGTCGACGAGGACGACGAGCCGGAGACTGGCTATGGGGGCGTTGGCTTTCTGGGAACCACGCCCGATGGCGACGTCGAGACACAGACGAACGCCTCATCGACGACGCTGTCGTTCGACGAAGGCCAGATGACGAACGCGTCGGCCGCCCAGCCGACCAGCGACGGCGGTGCGGTCACGACGGACATCTCCTCACCGCTCGACCAGCAGACAGATGGAACCGACGCTGAATTCATCGATACTGCCAGTGACGATCGGCCACGTGAGCTCACCGACCGCTACTGTGGCAACTGCAGCGAGTTCGAGTACGTCCGCTCCTCGTCGGGGATGGTTCCCTACTGTGCTCGCCACGAGGAACGAATGGACGATATGGACGCCTGCGAGGAGTGGACGCCGAACCGACACTGATCAGACTCGGTCACACAGACGGAACTCGCATATCGGCGTCTTCAGCGCGTTCAGATCGCAACCCCGATCTGGCCACTGAACGGTCAGTTGCGTGTGTCCGACAGGATATCGCACTGGTAAAATTCTGATTGTACCAACGACAAAACGTATAGGTACCTACCATCGAATACGAACGAGGGATGGCGCGCCTACTCCCCTTTCGATCGGAGCCCTCGACTGAGGAGCGCGAGCCACGCGTCGTCGGGCTCGAAGGTGAAGACGCCGACGCAGTGTTCAGTGCACTCTCGTCGACGACGGCTCGGGAGATCTACGCACGAGTCGACGAGGAGCCGGGAACGCCGAGCGATATTGCCGAGTCGATCGATTCGTCGATACAGAACGTTCGGTATCATCTGGAGAAGCTCGAAGACGCCGAGCTGATACAGGTCGTCGACACGTGGTACTCATCGCGTGGCAACGAGATGAGCGTCTATGCGACGACGGATGGCGCGTTGATCGTAAGCGGTGATGAGTCGACGGCGACACAGCTGAAAGCGGCACTCTCGCGGCTCCTCGGTGGAATCGGCGTGCTCGCAGCGGGGAGTCTTCTCGTGCAGTATTCGCTCACACGGTGGCTTGGCGGCGGTGAGTCGGGAGTGGGTGATGAGGCGTACGAGGGTGTCGAGTCGGATGAGCTCCTCAGTGCGGATCGAGGCGTCGAGACGACCGATACGGTTTTGGGAACCGTGCCACCGGGACTGCTGTTCTTTTGTGGTGGGCTCGCCGTGTTGCTCGCGGTCACAGCCTACTGGTACTGGGTGCGGCCGGCCTACTGATACTGCCGGACACACGTGGCTGAACGGGAGTCGCGGCGTGGACAGGTCAACAGCTATTTGCCCGTCACGACCGACATTCTAGGCAAACCGGCCTCGGACGCTTGCCGCGTCCCACCTCCCGGGGACAGATCTCCCATGGAAGACACCTCAAAATACCTCATTCACGCCGACATCGTCGCTGATGGAGTCGTCGAGCGCAGCGACGTCGTCGGCGCAATCTTCGGCCAGACCGAAGGGTTGCTCGGCGACGAACTCGACCTCCGCGACCTTCGGCAGTCACAGAAAGTTGGACGTATCGATGTCGAAATCGCAAGCACCGGTGGCCAGTCACGTGGCCACCTCACGATCGCAACCAGCCTCGATAAGGTCGAGACGGCCACACTCGCGGCCGCACTGGAGACGATCACCCGTATCGGTCCGTGCCGGGCTGAACTCGAAGTGACCGAAATCGAGGATGTACGGGCAGCAAAACGGCGAGCAGTCGTCGATCGAGCGACCGAGCTCATTCGAACCGGATTCGACGATAGCGTCATGTCTTCAGCAGAGATCCTCGCTGAGGTTCGCCAGCACGTCCGCGTCGAGGATATCACCGAGTACGAGGGGTTGCCCGCCGGGCCACGCGTGACCGATAGCGACGCCATCATCATCGTCGAGGGCCGCTCGGACGTGCTCACCCTTCTCAAATACGGCATCAAAAACGCGATCGCCGTCGAAGGGACGAACGTCCCCGATTCGGTGGCTGAACTCACGCGTCACCGAACGGTCACGGCGTTTCTCGACGGCGATCGGGGTGGGGACCTGATTCTCGAAGAGCTCTCACAGGTAGGCAAGATCGATTACGTCACGTTTGCACCTGCGGGGGAGTCCGTCGAGGAACTCGACCACCACCAGCTGTTTGCCGCGCTTCGGAACAAGGTTCCCTACGAGACGGTCTCCGGGCTGAACGATCCGCGCGAGGCCATCGCAGCCACCGACGGCAGCACGACGCCGACACCACGGGCGACCGAATCGACCGACGACACAACCGGCGAACGCTCCGAATCCGATGGCGGACAGCAACTTGAAACAGCCAAGACCGACGCCCCAACAGCGGAGTCACCAGTCGAAACGGAATCGCCGACGATCGACACGAGCGACGAGCAGACCGAGCCCGAAACGATCTACGATCACGCGACGGCGATCGTTCGCGAGGAGAGCGATCTGGTCCGATTTCTCAATGGCGAAGACGTACTCGACGAGGTAGCCGCGAGTGACGCCACCAGCCGACTCGAAACGATCGAGCCCGTTCCCGAGACGATGATCCTCGATGACATCCTCAGCCAGCAGTTGCTCGATATCGCCGCCGACCGGGGCGTCGATCGGATCGTCGCCCGCTCGCTGGGCCAGTTTACGAAACGGCCGACGAGCGTCCGCGTTCACGCGATCGACGAGATCGCTGAGACGGCCCCGGAGTAGGTGTCTGCTGGTCGCAGGCCACCGACGAATCGGGTTCGAGAAGTTGATAACGAGCTGTGCCTCCATGTGCACGTAATGACACCTCCACCAGCGTTTGCGCTGTTGTTACTCGGAAGCTGGATTCTCTTCATGGGTGCGGTGACGATGCAGGCCGGATACGAGCAGTGGCGTGTTTCCCAGCACATCGATCCAACCGGATCACGATCGCCGGAGTCAGCTCTCGATCGAGCCACGACAGCCGACTCGGCTCTCGATCGGTCGCAGCCAGCCAGTGACCCGGTCGGCGATACTTACGAATAGCGTTCCGTCTCAGCCGAGGAGCGCAATCGCTGCGAGTCCACAGGCGATCGCACCCGAAAGCGTCGCGAGGAAGTTGACACCCTGATTCCCCAACAGAGTGCCTTCGATCGTCGCCCCGAGGAGGCTGTCGACGGTCATCCCGGCGATTCCAGCGGCGGTGATGATCGCGCCGCCGAGCAGGCCGACCTCGGCAAAGAGCCACGTGGAGAGTCCGCCAACGATGGCTGCACCGACGATTCCGGCGACCTCTCCTTGCCACGTGACGCCGCCGTCAGTGCCAGGTTCGACGAGTTCGAACGTCGTAATCAGTCGTGGTCGATCGAAGACACTCCCGATCTCGCTGGATAAGGTGTCGCTCATGGCCGTCGCGATCGAGCCAGCAAACGCAAACAAAAACAGGAGTGAATCCGGGTTTCCCGGCAACAACGCCGCCGAACTGGCGGCATACCCGAGGACGGCAGCGAGTGCGACGGCTGCGTTCCCGAGGACGTTCCCGCTGCCGCGGGCACCGTTGTTGTCTTCGGCAACCCCGAGTTGGTCTTTGTGATCGTACCGGAACTTCGTCGAGAGCCCACCGATCGCGAAAAACGAGATCAGGACGGCAAACCAGCCGTACCCGCCGAGGACGATCGTCAACAAGACGAGCAAGACGCCGGTGAGCATCCCCGCGATCGAGGCCGTTTCGAGGGCGTAGGAGGCGTAGCCAAGGGCGGCCGTAATCGCCAGTGCGATCGCGATTTCGCTGCCGCCGGGTGCTGGCTGGAGCGCGGTGAGGAGCCACAACAACAGCCCCGTCGAGAGCATGACGACCGGGTCGTCGTAGACGTAGAGCATGTCGCGAAGCACGGCAGCGAGCAACGCACCGCTGGCTGCGAGAAAGACCATCGTCGGGAGCAGCGGTTCGACGACACCAACACCCTGTTCGATACTCACTGAGGCAACCTGTCCGGCGACGCCACCGACAGCCGCGACCAGACAGAAGACGGTCACGGCGAGGACGTCGCCGTCGGTCCGCTGGCGTATGACCTCCTCGCCAAGGTTTCCGTAGCCGATCAGGAGGACGGTGCCGACGAAGACGGCGATCGGCATCGACGCCGTGGTTGCGATCAGTCCGAGTGCGATCGCCGCGAGCACGAACGTAATCAGTCCATAGAGGCGTTCGTCCTCGTAGTCGCCCGGATAGGCAAGGAGATCGAAAAGCGGACCGTCGCTGATGGCAAACGCTCCCACCAGCACGACCGCAGCAAGCGGTGCTGCGGCCAGCGGGCCAACGAGTGGGACGGCAAGCGAGAGCGTACAGAGAAGCGCGAACACGCCTGCTCGCCGAACGGGTGCTGTCACGATATCCGATCCTTTCTGTGGCGATTACTTGAAGCTTCGTCAATGCCGCTGTGGGCTCCCATCGAACCCACAATCGGTATTACCGTTCGCAAAAAACGACTGCCTGTGGGTCTGTACGAACGCTATCTCGCATACCGAATCCGTCGCCACGACGGCTCACTCCCCGAACACATCGCGTTAGTGATCACCGAACGAGATCTGCTGGAGGCGGGTGCCTACGAGACGCTAACTGAGTGTTTCGAGTGGGCGTTCGAGTACGCCTCGCGTGTGACTGTCTACGTGAGCGTCCTCGATACCGGCGCCGTGCCGACGCTACGACGCGAGCTCGAAACGATCGACGCACCCCGAGCGGTCGCCGTCCGCGGCCCCGAGGATCGGACGCCAGCGGATGCCCCCATACAGATCGGGATCGGACTCGGTGGCAAACACGAGTTTACCAGTGCTGTCAGAACCCTTGCCGAAACCGTCGACTCCGGCGACTTTGATCCCGACGCGATCGACGACGAGGCGGTCGAAAAACACCTGATCTTTCCCTCTGAGCCGGACCTCGTGATCAAGACAGGTGCCGAACGGCTCTCGGATTTCATGATCTGGCAGTCGGTCTACTCGGAGCTGTACTTTACCGACGTTAATTGGCGAGACTTCCGCAAGCGCGATTTCCTCCGGGCAGTCAGAGAGTTCTGTAACCGATCGCGACGGTTCGGGCGGTGAACAGGCCTGGGCAGTGCCAGTCGGTCGTGCGGGCATTCGATCGAGGGTGGGGCTCACTCTACACCCCCAACCACTAACCGAGCCGACATGCGAGTGAACTGCTCAAAAAGGCTTTTTGTCAGCCGGTGACGAGAGAGGGTATGAGTGCACAGAGTGGGACTACGGACACCGCGACGAAGCCACCGTGGGATGTCGTCGTCGTCGGTGCTGGAACCGCTGGTTGTTATGCTGCCGCAACGATCGCAAACGCGGGCTACGATGTCGTCGTTCTCGAACGGAAAACGGAGTCAGAAGCGGGCCACATCGCCTGTGGCGACGCGTTAAAAGGGGCCGATGGCTTTCCGGACGCCATTCCGATGGAACAGATTGAGCCGGCGTTTACCAACACCGGCGTCGACCACGGCCGCTTCGAGATTCCACAGGAGGACACTGTTCTCGAAATCCCGATCCCCGGCGAACTCGCCGTCATCGATCGGCTGGAGTACGGCAAACGGATCATCGACGGCGCACGCGAAGCGGGTGCCGAACTCCACTACGAGACCGTCGTCACGGATGTCTGTCAGGACGAGACGGGGCGAGTGACTGGTGTGAAAGCGATCCAGCGGGGAGAGCCGCGAACCTACGACGCAACGGTCGTCGTCGACGGTGCAGGATCGCTGTCGGTGCTCCAGGACATGGTCGACTTTTCTGGATCGACGTTCGACACCAACGTCGACTACTCGCAGTTTTCCTCGGCCTACCGCGAAATCGTCCACGTCGACGAACCCGTCGAGTGGGACGACGCGCTGGTGTTCAAACCGACCGAGCGATCGGCCGGCTACCTCTGGTATTTCCCGCGCACCGAAACCGAGATCAACGTCGGGCTGGGCTTTCAGATGTCCGAGGAGCCGATGAAACTCGTCGAAGACCTCAAACGCGACCTGCGAGCCCGACCCGAATTCACGGGAGCCGAAGTCACAGACAAGCTCGGTGCGGCACTGCCGACCAAACGGCCCCACGACTCGGCCGTCCATCCGGGGTTCGTCGCGATCGGTGACGCCGCCGGACACGTCAACCCGACGACTGGCGGCGGAATGGCCGGTGCAGCCTACGCGGGTGCCTACGCCGGTGAACAGATTATCGAAGCGATCGAGAGTGAAGACGTTAGCGAGGAGACCCTCTGGCGGTACAACGAGCGCGTGATGGATCATTACGGCGGTCGGTTTGCCGCGCTTGACGTCTACAACATTCTAGTGATGGCGTCTGACCTCGACGATCTGACGAGCCTGATCGCGGCAATGCCCGGCGACAAGCTCTCAGAGGCGCTGTACTCGGGGAAAGCCAGCGTCGGCTGGAAGGTCAAACTCGAAACGCTGCTCAAAAGCCGCGGCCACTGGGGCACTCTCTGGACGCTGTATCAGACAAAACAGCGCGCCGAGGAGCTGCTCGCCCACTACGAGGCGTATCCGTCGACTCCCGAGCGCTTCCCAGCATGGCAACAACGGCGTGACGAGTTGATGGACGCCGTCTACGAGACGACTGGGGCCGAGCCAAAGTATTAATCCTCGCCGACGTACCGACCACGGCCTTCGATCGCCTCGAGTCGATCGAGCACGGCGTCGTCGCCGACCGCACGATATCCCTCGCGGAGGGCCTCCCGAAGCGGGGCAGGCTCGGTGGCAGTCCCGACGAGACTCTGATCGAAGACGTGGAGATCCATCGCGTAATCCTCGACGTAGTCCGTGTGATACCCTAGCCCAAAATCGATGAGCGTCGTTCGAGGTAGATGCGTCTCGTCATCTTCGGTGGCCGGTTCTCTCTCGCGGTCGTCGATTCTGACGTTTCGCGTCGTCGGATCACCGTGGACGACGCCCGATAGATGAAGCGTCGCAAGGTGTCGACCCACGTCGCGGACGGGCTCGATCGCACCGGCTGTCTCCTCGACGACGACGTCGCGAAGGTCCCGATCGCCGACGTAGGCCAGTTCGAGTTGCGACTCCCGGAGATCGATATCGGAAAGCACCGGCGTCGGAACGCCCTCACGGCGAGCTAGACTGGTGAGTCGCGCCTCGCTGCGCGTTCGCTCCCGGCGCAGCCGATCGTCGAGTGCGGGATGGCGGTAGGTTTTGGGATTGCGGCGTTTCTCGACCCGGCCACGTCCGCGGTCGAGGCTAACTGTCGCCTCAGCGCCGTAGACGGTGTCCTCGCCACGACCGGCGGTGAGCTCTGGCTCGTCCGCTCGCCACGTGACGGGTACCTGATCCGGCCGAAAGTCGGGATCGACCCGAGAGTCTTCGATCGCGATCGTCTCGCCGGCAGCGTACATTTTTGCGCCGAGGACGGCGATCATGCCGGCGTTGTCCCGGAGAAATCTGGGCTCTGGGGCGTGAAACTGGGCACCGCGCTGGGTACACATCTGCTGGAGCATCTCTCGGAGTCGCTCGTTTTGTCCAACGCCGCCGCCGAGGACGAGCTCGTCACTGCCGGTCAGCGAAAGTGCGCGCTCAGAGACTTCAGTCAACATCGCGAAGATCGTTTCCTGAAGCGAGTAACAGACGTCTTCGACGGCGACACCGTCGTCTACCCGCTGCTTTGCGGCGCTCATGATCCCCGAAAACGAGAAATCCATCCCCTTGACGACGTAGGGAAGGTCGACATACTCGCCGTCTTTCGCCGCTCGCTCGACTTTCGGGCCGCCGGGGTGTGACCAGCCCAGATGGCGCGTGAATTTGTCGATCGCGTTGCCAACGCCGGTGTCCATCGTCTCGCCGAGAACGCGGTACCGACCGTTCCGGTAGGCGAGCAGATGGGCGTTCGCCCCGCTTGCGTTCAGACAGACCGGTGAGTCGAACGCGGCGGTGTGACGCCCGATTTCGAGATGGGCGACCATGTGGTTGACGCCGACCAGCGGGACCCCGAGCGTCTGGCTCAACGCTCGTGCGGCGGTTCCAACGACGCGGAGACACGGCCCTAACCCCGGCCCCTGAGAGAAGGCCACAGCATCGACGGGCGGGGTGGCCGTCGATCGATCGCTCGTCTCGCGAGCATAGCTCAGAGCCCGATCGACGACACGCGGGATGGCTTCGTGCATGTGTTCTGCGGCCTCCCGCGGATGAATGCCGCCGCTTTCGGGCTGATAGGCCTCGGTCTCGATGAACACATCACCAGTTGCGGTGTCGTAGACGGCTGCGCTGGCTGCCCACGCAGTCCCTTCGATGCCGAGTATTCTGGTGGCACTACTCACGCTAGATCAGTAATCGATCCGCATCCGGGTGTCTTGCTCGCGATTCGTCAGGGATCGGTTGGGACACCCCTGTGGCATCCCGGCCGCGCAGGTGATGTGCGTGGCTACGCCCACTCGGTGTAGCTACACTTGCCACAGTGACTTCGGTCACCGTGGTCGGCGAGGAACGTATCGCCACAGCGTGGACACTGCTGTCGATCGGTCGTACCGTCGTCGTCGTACAGCTCGTACCGGCTCATGTTATGCCTCCTCCGCCTCGGCTTCGTCGGCACCGATCTTGTTGCGTTCGAGCATGTGGTCTTGCTCGACGTCACGGGCGTTGCCTGCCGTCTCGTAGACTTTCGCGTGGCCAACGGTTTTTCGCATCCCGAACTTGGTGTCGAGTTTCCGGATGACGACTTCGTCTGCGTCTTTGTTCAGTTTCGCGGCGAGACTGTCACGAACCTGCAGCCGAGACGGCGTCGCGTCTTCGTGGGCCAGCTCAAACGTCACGTCTGTTCGATGCAACATGGGGTTTTCGTCCTCCGAAATGATGTCGACGTCCATGATATCACTCAGTTACTCTACTATCCCCGTGTAGCGCCTAAAAGGATTTCGAACCCCCCGTGGGCGATCGGCTGAGGGATGCCGACGCCGATACCCCCAGTACCGTTCCGGTACAGTGGTCATGTCAACAGACAGTTCGGGTTCTTTATGCGTACTGTGTTCAAACAACACGATAATGGCCGACAGTGTCGCGACGGACCACATTCGGGAGCACGTGGCGTCACTCGTTGGCGTGGTGCTGTACGCCACAGCGGGCGTCTACGTGGCGATCGCTGGCGGAACGGTGGGCACGCTCGCACTCGAAACTGCCCTGCCAGTCGCAGTCGGAACCGGACTGCTCTGGTACGATCGCCGATCGGAGTCGGACGAGGTCGACAACCGATCGGTGGTCGTCGGGCTGGCTGCGCTTGGCTGTGGTGGTGTGGTCGCAGTCCTCAGCGTGTGGAGTCTGTCTCTGGTCTGGCTGCGTACCGGCATCTCCACCGGTGGACTCCAGCCAATGGTGAGTGCAGTAAGTATTGGAGCTGGCCTCGGTACCGTCCTCGGTCACGTCTACGTCGAACGAACCCACCAGTACCGCGAGAACGATCGCCTCTCCCGTGCGGTCGATGCGTCGATGGACGGCATCGCGATCGTCGCTGACGGCAAGTATCGGTACGTCAACGATGCATACGCAGCCCTTTACGGCGTCACAGATGGGGCGACACTGGACGGCCGCCACTGGAAGGAGCTGTACACTGCCGATGCCAGCGCACGCCTCGAACGTGAGGGCATGCCGGCACTGGCCGAACACCACTCGTGGCGGGGCACACTGACCGGAACCCGACACGACGGCACGACGTTCCCCCTTGAAGTGACCATTAGCACACTCGATGATGGCTGCGTTGTCGTTGCCCGTGACGTCAGTACCGATCGCGATCGGGAACAGCGGATACAGGTGTTGAACCGGGTTCTGAGACACAACCTCCGCAACGCATTTACCGTAATTCAGGGGCACGCAGCGCTGATTCGCGAGCGAGACGACGAACTCGGCGAGCAACACGTCGATCCGATTATGGACGAACTCAACGATCTGCTCGAAACGGCCGATAAGGCCCGCGGTATCGAACAGACGCTCAAATCCGACGATCGAACAACGCTGGTCGAAGCCCCTGAGGCCGTTCGTGCCGCCGTCAGTCGGGCCCAAAACAGCTATCCGGATGTGCAGATCGTCTCCCAGATCGACGACGATGACGGCGAGCCGCCAGCGATCGACGAGCGGATCATCGATGCACTGAACGAACTCATCGACAACGCCGTCGAACACCACGACGACGTGCCGACAGTCGACGTCTGCTATCGAACCGTCGCGTACGGAGCCGATCCGATCATCGAATTCACCGTCGCCGACGACGGCTGTGGCCTTCCAGAACTTGAACGCCAGACGGTTCGAGCGGGGCGTGAGACACCGCTCGAACACGGCTCGGGGCTTGGACTGTGGCTCGTCACCTGGATCGTCGCCAACGCCTCAGGTGAACTCCACTTCGATGATCGGCCGGGTGGCGGCACAGTGGTGACACTTACCTTTCCGATCGAACAGGGGAAACGGGCAACAACGGACCCAGAACAGTCGATCGCTGACTGATCGAGCGTATCAAGACGGTACACCGAAAACCAACTGCAAATGCGGCGCATATTCGAACAGCTTCACAGACCGGAGTACACCGGCGAAAACCGATGCTGGCCGTGTACGCTCACCAACAGCCTCCTGTTGGGTACCGTCGTCGGAACACTACTCGCCCGCGGGCGCCGCACTGCCGCGGTAGCGATCGCGGCC
>LKMJ01006303.1_pt1 | contig 11182 bp, 13 predicted proteins | sample 643391 | NCBI WGS metagenome assembly LKMJ01 (sample SAMN04112250, study PRJNA286221) | soda lake metagenome | biome: soda lake; feature: Kulunda Steppe; material: water; isolation source: sample PL-Br10 brine of Picturesque Lake | place: Russia: Kulunda steppe | collected 2010-07
CACACGCCACGGACACGCTCGAATACATGCGATTCGGTGTTCACACTGCCCGACGGGGATGGGCGGAATCGCCCGACGTGCTCAACTGCGGAGATATCGAGGAACTCCGCGCGTTTCTCCATACCGGGTAATGACGGAACCAGAAACTGTTCGGCCCCAAACGCATCGGTTGCTGCTCGATGTCATGCTCGGCAAACTCACGACGTATCTCCGGATCTGTGGATACGACGCCGCCTACGCCGGTGACCGGGAGATCGAAGCCGACGAGGAGATCGCATCCCTCGCTATCGACGAGGGGCGAACGCTTCTCACTCGCGATGTCGAACTCGCCAAACGCGTCGACGGGGCAGTGTTACTGACGGCGCGAGAGATCGACGACCAGCTGACGGAGCTCCGTCGAGCAGGCTTCGAACTCTCCGTCGCCGACCGGCCGTCGCACTGTGGCCGGTGCAACGGCGAACTCGTCCCCGTTTCGCCTGACTCTGAGACGCCCGAGTACGCCCCGGACCCGTCGGCGGTCGAGTGCTGGCGCTGTCTGTCGTGTGGCCAGCTGTTCTGGAACGGAAGCCATCACGAACGGATGAGAGAACGGCTCGACGCAGCGGCTGAAAACGGCCGGTGAGTTATTTAACTCAGGCGCTTGTGGATAGATCCCGTATGTCATCGATACCGAGCGAATACCAGCCGCTGTTCTCACAGAAGGTGTTCGCCCACGTCGCGACGCTCATGCCGGACGGAATGCCCCACGTCACACCGGTCTGGATCGACTACGACGCCGATATCGATCGCGTGCTCGTCAATACTGCGAAGGGGCGACAAAAGCACGTCAACGTGCAGAGCGACCCTCGAATCGGGGTGAGCCTCACAGATCCGGAGAATCCGTACCGCGCGATATCGCTCTACGGCGAAGTCGATACCCTGACCGAGGAGAACGCCGCCGAACACATCGATTCGCTGGAGAAACGCTATCGCGGCAACGACACCTATCAAAACGATCGAACGAACCGAATTATACTCGAAATCCGCCCCGACCGCGTCTTCACGCGCTGATTTCAGGTCGTATTCGGCGTCCACTCCTCGCAGGCGTCCATGTCGCCCATCGCTTCGCTGTGGAGCCCACAGTACGGCGCGAGGCCGTCATCGGTTCGGACGTATCGGAAGTACGCACAGTTTCCGCAGTACTGATCGTTGATCGGAGCCGACGGACCGTCGTCGAGGAACTCCGCGTCGTCCGCCCCCTGTAGTTCGTAAATCGAGCCGCTGTCGTCGGCACCGCCGTCCGTCGCGTTGGCGTCGCCGACCGGAGACTGCGCGCGGTTCGATCCCGTCGGCTGGCGTTTCGGGGTCGCGGTTTCGCTTTTTCGGTTCGTCTGCGTTTCCACCTCCCCGTCGGGTGCCCCGCCGAGCAGGCCGATCCCGCCGAGCTGTCCGCGCAACTCGTCGTTCGAGACTTCGACGATCCGCGTTTCGCCTTCCCTGGTGATTTCGAGAGAAACCGTTCCACCGGGGTCGTTTCGCGCTTTGAAGTTCGCGACCGCGGTGAACAGACACCAGCTCATCACGATCGCGCCGACGAAGTAGGTCGCCGAGACGACGAACGTCATCGTCGTGTTTCCGGAGCCACCGACCCAATCGACCGGATACCAGCGAGTGAACATCGCGACGCCAACGAGGCAGAGAACCGCTCCGAGACCAGCCGCGAGTTTGAGTTCTCGGGAGGCTCTCGGCAGCGCGACCATCGTTCCGAAAAACACCGCCGGAAGCCCGAGGCCACCCAACACACCGGCCAACTCTCTCGATCGATACTGCCCGAGTCCGAAGTACGAACCGAGCCCGGTCGATGCGACGATGAGGCCCGTCGTGACGAGGACCGCGCCGACTCCGAACAGTACGACACCGGCGTACAGTCGCCGGAGGTCCCTCCCGTCGCCTCCCCTGTAGACCTCCGTGAGGCTAGCCATACCGGGCGTACTCTCTCAATACACAAAACACTACGTCAGACGGCCGCAAGACACTTCCCGACTATTCCTCTCGAATACGTCTCTCGGCGTCTGAAAGAGCCGTCTTCGGATCGAACGAGTCGACGATCGAATCCAGTTCGTCTCCGTCGGCGTCGGCGAGCGATCGGGCGTGTTCCGTCATGTTCGGGATCGCTCGAATCAGGTTATCGACGATCGGCACCGCCGCCGACTGGGCCGACCGGGACATCGGATTCAGATCGATCACGAGCTCCGTTTTCCCCATCGACGCGAGGGCTTCGGCGCGGTCGCCATCCTCCAGCGGAACGAGTACCACGTCCGCCGCTCCGATCCCGTCAGCGTCGACTTTCGCCCGTTCGTGATCGAGGCCGGGGATCCGTCCGTCGGCGGTTTTCCCCTTTATGTCGCTCGCGCCGTGTTCGCGGAGGTGTTCGACGATCCGCTCGATCCGCCCCTCCGTTCGGTTGAAGAGATTGACCTCGATATCCGAACCGGTCGCCTCCGCCAACTCGACGATCTCTCTCGGTGTGAGCGCGGCCACGTTTCCGTTGACCGACAACACCGGATGGTCCGCCCGGAGCAAGTGTGCGGCTGCGACCCGTTCGGCCTCCTCTGCGCTGTCGATCGTCTCCTCGCCGAGGAGATAATCGAACGCCTCGCCGCGTCCCTGCGCGATCAGTCCTTGCTTTGAGGTGATTCCGCGATCGACGCCCGCCTCGATACGGTGTCGCGTGAGAAGCGACTCGTATCTGGGATGCGATTTCGGGATCTCCGGGCTGCTCATACCGATCGGTCTGTGATCGGCCCCTAAAAGGCTCCCGTTCCGTTCGACCCGCTCGATACTGTCCGTTAGTCGGCGCCGTGTGACGGGACCTGTCCGCAGCTCGGACAGCCGTTGTGTTTCGTCGTTCGATAATCCATTCGTCTGCCGCACGTCGAGCAATTATAGTTTGCGTCAGTCATCGAGTGCTTGAATGCGATCCCCGTTGATGTATCTTTCGCGGGTTGTTCTCACAGATGAGAATGCAGTCCACACGGCCGTTGTCTGTCCTCTCACAGATGAGGATGCAATCCATACGGTCGTTGTCCGTCATTCCCCTCGCAACCACGCGATCGCCGCGACCGTGCGCCCCAACGTCGTCACCGCTATCGAAACCGCGACGCTACGAGCAAGAAATCAACGTAGATGCGCCCCCGCGAGACTGATTTCACATCGATCGGCGTCGTATCCCGCCGCAGAGAGCCCATCGTCGAGCGCGAACACCGTCTCGCCGAGCATCGCCATCGCAGCCTCGCCGCCGGCGTCGGACACGTCGCGGATCGCCTCCGCGACTCGCGGCGTCAACAGCCCCGATTCGCGTGCGAACCGCCTGGACGTTTGCATGAACGTCTCGAGGGTCGGCTCGGCGACGAGCGCCGACAGCGCGCGCTCGCCAGCGACGGTGAGTTCGTCCGTCTCGCCAGACAGGACCGATTCGGTCGACAGCTCGCCGAAACTGAGGTATTCGATCTCCCCTCGCGCGGGAATCCCGTCCATCGCGCCGTAGGCCGGCGCGCCCGGTTCGAGCCGGATCGGAACGCCGCCGCGGGCCTGTGCGACGATATCACCGAGCCCCGTTCCGGCCTGTACTTCCGCCCCGTGGGCGATCGTGATGAGTTCGTTCTCCGAGAGTCCGCGATCGAAGACGTCGTTGGCCGCGAGCGCAGTTCCGAGAGCGGCCGATCCGGAGACGCCGAAGCCGGTCCCGAGCGGGAGCTCCGTTTCGATGACGACGTGCGCCGTCGCGCGGAGCGCGTCGAGGACGCGATCGACCGCTTCGATCGTCGTCGGTTCGCCGTTGAGCTCGAGGCCGTCGCCGGGTTCGAGCCGAACTGTTACACCTTCGTCGAGGGTGATCCCGCCGCCGCGCGAGCCGGCTTTCGTCGGATCGTCGTCCGGATGAGTACTGAAAAACCCCGTCACGTGACCGGGGACGAACGCGCTCGCCGACGTTGACATACCCTGCCGTCGGGGAGCGGACGGTTTAGGTTTGGCTATCCGGATCGGGCGTTTCCATGACAAACCGTGTCGCTCTCGGCGATAGAAAAGATAAACCGTTTTCATAGGGGTATGAGAAAGCCCGTGTAGTGACTACCCGTGGCTGAACAAACACCGGAAGACGCTGGCGGTTCACTGCTCGTCCCGGTCGGCGAGTCGGTGACGCTGCGGAGCACGGTCGCCTATGCGATGGAGACCGCGTCCGATATCGGAATCGACGAGATACACTTCGTCGCTCCGGTCGCCTGGCACGACATCAGCGACGTCGAAGACGCAGTCCGTGAGGAAACACAGACCCTTCTGAATCGGGTTTCGGTCTGGGCGAACGAGGACGCCCCCGCGGATTCACCCACCGTCGAAACGGCGATCATCGGTGCCGACGAGTACCTGTTTAGCCCCGACGACTACGCCGAAATACTCGCGAGCTACGCCGAGGATCACGGTATCGAACGGATCGTCGTCGATCCCGAATACACTCCCGGCGGGAACGTTCCGCTGTTACGGCCGATGGAGGTCGCGTTGACGGCACGCGGTTTCGAGGTGTCGGAAGCGCCTGTACACCGCCCCGTACGCCGATCCCGACTGACGCGTGCCGGCGGGCTTCTTCAGTTCGGTGTGTTGTTCGGTGTCTCGTTTCTGTTCTATCAGCTTCTCGGTGGCTTCGTCATCATCACCGGCGACAGCTTCGACCTCTTCTATGAACTGATCACCGGCGCGATCACTGCCGGTATCGTCGCCGGAACGCTGTATACGGTGACGCTTTCTGAGCGCGTTCGACCGGTTCGGCTCGCGAAACAACTCGGACGGCTCGCGCTGTTCGTTCCGTACCTCGTCTTCGAGATCATCAAATCGAACATCCTCATCACCGGAATCATCCTCCATCCGAAGCTCCCGATCGAGCCTCGAATGACGCGTGTTCGGTCGGCAGTATGGGGCGGTCCGGCCCTGACGACGCTCGGAAACAGCATCACGCTAACGCCGGGAACGCTCACGGTCCGGACGGACGGACAGACGTTGTACGTACACGGACTGTTTCAGAGCGCACGCGACGGGGTCGCCGCTGGAACGCTCGAACGGGCCGTCAGATTCGTTTTCTACGGGCGACCGGCGGCCGCCGTCCCGACCCCCGCCGAACGCGGCGATTACGAGGAACTGCAAGGACCGGAATCGACGAAAATCGCGGCCGACGGGGGTGAGGAGACGTGACGCTTACCACCGCCTTTCTCGTCACAGCGGCCGTCCTCGTGGTGCTCGCGATCGCCGTCCTCTATCGGGCGGTCAAGGGCCCGACGATGCAGGATCGCGTCATCGCGGTCAACGTCCTCGGGACGAACACCGTCGTGATCCTCGCACTGTTGGCGGTCGCGCTCGACAGCGAGTCGTTTCTCGACATCGCCCTCGTGTACGCGCTGTTGAACTTCCTGATGGCCGTCGCCATCTCGAAATTCACGGTCAAGCGGGGTGATGTCATATGAACGAGATCCGGATGGGCGCGATACTCGTCCTGCTCGCGGGCGGCGTCTTCTTCACGTTCGTCTCGGCCGTCGGCGTGATCCGACTGCCGGACGTGTACGCCCGCGCACACACCGCTTCTCAGACCGATACGCTCGGTGCGGGACTCGTCGTCGCGGCGGTCGTCCTCACGTATGGCGTCGAAACCGAAGTCATCAAAGCGCTCCTGTTACTCGTGTTTATCTTCATCACCAATCCGACAGCGGCGCACGCGGCGGCGCGTGCTGCCTACGAAGAAGGGATCGAGCCGTGGACCGAGGGGGATGACAGACGATGAGCGTCGTCGGCCTCGCCCTCGCGGCGTTCGTGATCGTCACCGCGACCGCGACCGCGCTGTTGCGCGATACGCTCTCGGCGATCATCGTCTTCGCCGCCTACAGCCTCGGCATGGCGCTGTTTTACACGCTGTTGCTCGCACCGGACGTCGGGCTGACCGAGGCCGCGATCGGCGCGGGCGTGACGACGATCCTGCTGCTCGTCACGATCGCGAAGACGACGCGGCCGCGGGTTGAAGACATCTTCGCGAAGGTCCACTGGCCCGCGGCGACGCTCTCGATCGGCCTCGCGGCCGTTTTGCTCGTCACCGTCGGTTCGGTTCCCGTCGAGAACTTCCTCGGCGAGGCGACCCCCGTGACCGGAGCGGCCGGAACCCCCGGCGAGTTCGTCACCGGCCATTACATCACCGAAACGTACCGACAGACCGGGGTCACGAACGCTGTTACGGCCGTCCTCGCCGCCTACCGTGGATTCGATACGTTCGGCGAGGCGGTCGTGGTGTTCGCCGCCGGCGTCGCCGTCGTCGTCGTGCTTCACCGAGGTGAGTTCCTATGAGCGAAGCCGACCGCCAACGCCCCTACACCGAAAGCGAGATCATTATGACCGCCGTCCGAATCGTCGCGCCGTTCGTTCTCACGTACGGTCTGTTTATCACCTTCCACGGTGCGGATTCGCCCGGTGGCGGGTTCCAAGGAGGCGCTCTCATCGGCGTCGTCGTTCTGATGTTGGCGTTCGCGTTCGGCGTACAGCCGACCCGCGAGTGGGTCGGGACCGGGCTGATAACCGGACTCGCTGCGGGCGGCGTCATCGTCTTCGTCGGCGTCGGCCTCGGGACGCTCGCGCTGGGCGGTGCGTTCCTCGAGTACGGCCTCTACGAACCGTTCCTCGGCCCCGACGCGACGAAGTGGGGCATGGAAGCGATCGAGATCGGCGGCGTCGCCGCCATCGTCTCCGGCGTGATCATGGGGCTGTTCTTCCTCACTGCCACCGGATACGACCCGGGAGGTGACGAGACGTGACGCTCGCGCCGCTGATGCTCGATGCGCTTTCGACGCGGTACGCCTACGCGACGTTCGCGATCGTGCTCTCCATCGGGCTGTACATGATGATCGCGAGCCCCAACCTCGTGAAAAAAGTGATCGGTCTGAACCTCTTTCAGAGCGCGATCTTCCTGTTTTTCGTCGCGACCGCGTACGTTCAGGGCGGGTCGGTTCCCGTCATCCCACAGGAGGGGGGCACGGTCGGTGAGTACGCGAGTCCCTTGCCACACGTCATCGTGCTGACTGCCATCGTGGTCGGCGTCAGTCTCACCGCCGTCGGGCTCGCGCTGATCGTCAGACTCTACACGGAGTACGGAACGCTGAACGAGAACACGCTCCGGGAGGTCATCGATGAGTAACCCAGAACTCGCCCTGCTCGTCGCGGTTCCGATCCTCGCGGCGACGCTACCGCTACTGCTGGGACTCAGGTTCGATTCGATCGGTTGGCCGGTCGCGCTCGGCACGGCCGCGATCGAAACCGCTCTGGCCGGCTACGTCGTCCTGCAGGTCGCCGCGGAGGGTCGATACGTCCATAACCTCGGCGGCTATCCGCGGGAGTACGGTATCGAGTTGGTCGCCGACGGGCTTTCGGCGTCGGTGATCGCGCTGATCGCCGTCGTCACGTTGACCGTATTGGGCTACGCTCGCCGCGGCGGTCCGCGCCGGAACGCGTTTTACAGCGCGTATCTGTTGCTCTGTGGCGGTCTGATGGGCGTCAGTCTCACCGGCGACGTGTTCAACATGTTCGTCTTCCTCGAGATCGTCGGTCTGGCGACGTACGCACTGGTCGCCTCCGATCGGTCGGGACGCTCGGCGCTCGCTGCGCTGAAGTACCTCCTCATCGGAACCGCCGGCGCGTCGCTGTATCTCGTCGGCGTCGGGTACGTCTTCGTCGCGACGGGGACGCTCAACATGGCGGAGCTGTCGACGGCGATCCCCGAAACGGTCGGATACGCCGATCCGCTCGTGATCGCGTCGTTCTGTTTCATCGCGGTCGGGCTGTCGGTGAAAGCGGCGATCTTCCCGCTCCACACCTGGATGCCCGACGCCTACGCCGAATCGCCGGATACGGTTACCGCGTATATCTCCGGTCTCGTCTCGACGATGGGCGCGTACGCGCTCGCCCGCCTCATCTACACCGTCTACACGCCGGAGTTCTTCGCGGCGGTTCCGCTCGCCGCGGACGCCCTGGTGGCGCTCGCGACGGTGAGCATCGTCGCCGGCTCCGTGCTGGCGGTGATCCAGCCGGACGTGAAGCGGATGTTGGCGTACTCCTCTGTCGCACAGTTCGGCATGATCGTCGCAGCGCTCGGACTCGCGACCGAACAGGCGCTTTTGGGTGCTGTCATTCACCTCATCGGTCACGGCCTGATGAAAACGGCGCTGTTCATCGGCGTCGGAATCCTCGCGACCGCCTACGGCGTCCGAACGGTTCGTCAGTACGCGAACCTGGGCTATCGATCGCCCGTGACGGTCGCATCGATCGGCCTGCTGTTGTTGGCGCTCGTCGGGATTCCGCCGTCGATCGGCTTCCTCGGCAAGTGGTACATCGCGTGGGGGGCGATCGAAGCGGGCGCGCCGATCGTCGCCGCCGTGATCTTCTTCAGCACGCTGTTGACGCTTTTATACGTCGCCCGCCTGCTGGAGTCGATGTACTTCACGCCCGCTGAGGACATCGACGGTGCGGTTCCGGCCGACGGTGTCCGGCTGCTTTCGGACGGCGGCGAGAGTGACCGTCCCGTCTCGTTCGGGATGGTGTTCGTCGTCGCCGCGCTCGCCGTCGCCGCCGTCGCGCTCGGGTTCGCCGGGCCGGCCTTTGAAACGTTCCTCGAACCGTTCCTGGAGGCTGCACTATGATGGATACCTTCCCACTCTACGCCGTGTTAGTATCGTTCTTCGGGATGTTCGGCATCTTCGCCGCCCACCGGCGACCGAACGTCCGGGAGGCCGTCACGATCGTCACCGCGGTCGCGAAGTTCGCGATCGTCGCCGCGATGTTACCCGGCGTTCTCAACGGTGAGACGTACGTCTTTTCGTCCGGCGAGTTCGTCGCCGGCATCGAGTTCGTCCTCAGAGCCGATCCGCTTGGCATGCTATTTGCGACCCTCGCGAGCCTGCTGTGGATCATCACGTCGTTTTACAGCATCGGGTACATGCGCGGGCTGGACGAGCACGGCCAGACTCGGTACTTCGCCTCCTTTGCGGCCTCGCTGTCGGCGACGATGGGGATCGCCTTCGCCGGCAATCTCGTGACGATCTTCCTGTTTTACGAGCTGCTTTCGGTGGCGACGTACCCGCTCGTCGCCCACGACGAAACTGACGAGGCGCGCTCGGCCGGCCGGAAGTACCTCGCCTACACTATGTTCGGCGGCGGCGTGCTCGTGCTGGCGGGGACCGTCCTCGTCTTCTGGCTCGCCGGGACGGTCACGTTCACGCCCGGCGGCATCGAGGGACTCGCCGAGGTCGCGAACTCGAACGAATCGATCGTCCAGGTCGCGTATCTGCTCCTCGCTGTCGGATTCGGCGTCAAAGCCGGCCTGATGCCGCTTCACCAGTGGCTCCCGGTCGCGATGGTCGCACCGACGCCGGTTTCCGGGCTGTTGCACGCCGTGGCCGTCGTCAAGTCGGGAGCGTTCGGCGTCGCCCGCGTGACGCTGGACGTGTTCGGTCCCGAGGTCGCCTACCAGATCGGGATGGGCGTCGCTATTTCGGCGGTCGCCGCGTTCACGCTGCTCGCGGCGTCGATCATCGCGATCCGGAAAGACCACCTCAAACAGCGGCTCGCCTACTCGACGGTCTCACAGCTCAGCTACATCGTCTTGGGGCTGGGTATCTTCGGCTGGCATGGCCTCATCGGCGCGCTGTTGCACATCCCCGCGCACGCGTTCATGAAGCTCACCCTGTTCTTCTGTGCCGGCGCGATCCACGTCGAGACCCACACCGACTACATCTCCGAGATGGCGGGGATCGGAAAGCGCATGCCGGTCGTGTTGGGCGCGTTCGCGCTCGCTGCGGCCGGAATGGCCGGAATCCCGCTGTTCGCCGGCTTCGTCTCGAAGTACTACCTGCTCATCGGCGGTATCGAGATGGGCGCGGCGTTCACGCCAGTCGGCTACTATCTCGCCGGCGCGCTCTTGGTTTCCGGTGTACTCAACGTCGCGTACTTTTGGCCGGTCGTCTACACGGCCTTCTTCGAGGCCGAGGACGAACACGACGCCAAACCGCTCGTCGATTACCGTCCGGGCGGCGAGAACCGATCGACGCTCACCGCGACCGATGGGGGGCGTCCGATCGACGACGCCGACGACGGTGATGAACCGGACGACGACATCGACGACGGTGATGAACCGGACGACGACATCGACGCCGATACTGACGAATCGGACGACGACGTCGACGCCGACGACCTTCGTCCCGACTTCTCCGGTTCGAGCGGCGAACGGCGCGATTACAGCGAACCCGCGCCGCTCGTCGACGGCGAGTACGCGGTGGACAAATATCCGAGCGATCACGTCGACGACGCTGACGACGGTCACGGCAATCACGACGCTGACGACGCTGACGACGGTCACGGCAATCACGACGCTGACGACGGCCACGACGATCACCACGACCACCACGGCGGTCCACCGCCGGGCGGCTGGCGGCGACTCACGGCCGGGGACGCGTTCCGCGGTAAGGAGACGACATGGTTTATGCTCGGACCGATTCTCGCGGCCGTGACCGGCGCGATCCTCGTCGGGATCGTCCCCTACGAGGTGCTCTTCCTCGACCTCATCGAAGTCATCGTCGAGGGCGTTCTCGAAGACGCGGAGGTGGCGCGATGATAGAGACGATTCCCCCGTTCGCATACCTGCTGATCGCGGCGTTCGCCGTCGCGTTCCTCCCGCGATTGCCCGGCCACCTCATCGCCGGACTCGCGACCGTGGCGGTCGGTGTACAGGGTCTCCTCCTCGCACCTGCCTCCGGCGTCGAACGATATCTCGAGACGACGTTCCTCGGATTCGAGGTCGTCTTCATGCAGGTCGACGGCGCGACGCAACTGTTCGCGGTCGGGATCGCGATCCTCGCGACCGCGGCAGTCCTCTACGCGTACGCCAGCGAAGCGTCGTCCGTCATGACGGCCTTCGCGATGAGCTACGTCGCCAGCACGGCCGGTGTCGTCTTCGCCGGCGACTGGCTGACGATGATCTTCTTCTGGGAGCTCATGGCCGTCACGTCCACGCTTTTGGTGTGGCAATACGGCGGCGAGGCCGTCCGCGCGGGCTACCGCTATGCGATCTTCCACGGTATCGGCGGGACCATCCTGCTCGGTGCGGTGATTTTCCACTTCGTCG
>LKMJ01006304.1_pt1 | contig 11181 bp, 16 predicted proteins | sample 643391 | NCBI WGS metagenome assembly LKMJ01 (sample SAMN04112250, study PRJNA286221) | soda lake metagenome | biome: soda lake; feature: Kulunda Steppe; material: water; isolation source: sample PL-Br10 brine of Picturesque Lake | place: Russia: Kulunda steppe | collected 2010-07
GGGGTCCGCTGCTAGGGGGGAGCTGCTGGGAGGGGGTCGGAGGGGGGTGCTGGGGACCCCTGACCACTCATATTCACTGACCCAATTTTTTCACAACGCCGCACCCCCAAAACAAATATCTATTTACCGTGCCCGCAGTCAATCCGCAGGGCAAAAAACATTATGTTGGCAGCGTGATATACAATTGGTACGGTACGTATGTATGTATGTGTATGTGCGTGTGTGTACAGGAAGGCACGTGTACCTTGCAGAAATTCACCAGCTCCCTGTGTTGCTCAGGCGTCTCCCCTGGGAAGCCACAAATAAAGGTGGTACGCAGCACGAGGCCTGGGATGCGCTCCCGCAACTTCCGCAGCAGCTTCACTGTGTGGTCTTGGGGCGGTCGGTTCATGCTGAGCAGCACCAGGTTGTTGATGTGCTGCAGCGGGATGTCTATGTACTTGCACACCTGGGTGCACATGAAGAAGCACAGCAGCCGCATGTACTGAGTGCATCAAGGCAGACGCATGAGGCTGCCCTCCGCACAGTAGCGAGGGCTGGATGGTGAGCGTAAGGGATAAGTCACACAGGGAATGTGTGAAACATAGAAATGTGCTGCGTGATGCGTGCTGGCACAACCTAGGCACCGGGGCAGTCTTGGCACAAAGCCAACGTCACAGTGCTGCGGGCTGTTCTCACGTACTTAGCCTCCAAAACCAATTGGCTGCACTTTTAAGATATCGCAGCCACTAGTTCAATGGGACCCTGCCAGCAGTGCGCAGTGGTTTGGTGCAAGGACATTAGTCCCTCAGCCCCAAGATGAATTATGGTTCAGCCACAAATTCCGCACCTTGGGGTTGTTCGCAATCTCATCAATGAGTTCCTCTGTGAAGTATGACGGATAAGCATACAGAATACGCATCCAGTGTAAGCCTTCAAGCTTCCCCAGCTCACGCATTAGCTCAGCCAAGCCGTAACCATCTCGCCGGTCCTGTACACAGAGCACAGTGCACACCAATGCACACAGAGCAACCAGGGACAAAGAGCAAACAAGGATGAAGAGGCTCCTTATGTCCACGGCCAAGGCCGCATGTGCTTACTAAGTTCAAAGTGAATACTTCAGAAACCTGGACACCCCTCAGCATGTTATAACTGACGCAGCTAGTCACAACAGCACAGTCATGCATGCACATGGACCTGCACACAGCAATCCGTGCGTGGAAGCACACAGCATGTTTCACAGTTAGATGGCGCATCCACGCAAAACAAACAGGCGCCCTGTCCCTTGTCTGGAGTCCACGCACCATGCCATACTGATTTGTGTCCTCAGCAATGAGGTTGAGCTCTTTTACACCGCTGGCCACCAAGCGCTTGGCTTCGTCAAGCACAGAGGCCCATGGCTTGCTCCGGAACTTGCCCCTAGCAAGCAGCACCCGCTTGCTTTGCTTAGGCACTAGCATTGATAAGAAATTCATGCAAATGATTACATGTGGTAGGCGTGCAAAAAAACGCACTCTGCACACAGTGCATGCCACACCATAGCTGGACCATCCCTTCCATTCGCAGCTTTACATGTGCTCAATGCTTCTGAGCATGATCTTTGATGTGCAGGATACAATGCAGGAAAGGGATAGATGACCCAACAAGCATTGGTGTTATTGAAAATTGGGCACGAGGCTTTGCCCTCCGCTCTCAGGGACGGAACTGAGGCATCACCTCAGATGGAAAATGCAAGCGCCAGCAAGGGCGCAACTTCCAGAGCAGCAGGAGCTGCAGCAGTGCAGTAGCAAGCACCAGTAAGACGACAGGAGAGCTGCAAGAGAGTCCTTCTTGATGCATGAGGCTAGATTACTTTTCTATCACAGTGATGAATTTGGCGTGCTTGCTCGGAGTTGAATGGTTAGATTGAATCATGACCGCGGGTTGGTTTATTTATGAGGAGGACAAAATGGTCTGATTTGCTCACATGATGATGGGCAGTGCTTATGCCCGGTAATGTCATGTGAGGACATGCCCCCATTAACTTCTGATCGAATCTTTTTTGGAACGGCTGCCAGCTCGTGAACATTCTGGTGCTACTTCTGTGCAGGTGTTTGCGTTTGGCTTGACCTTGGTGTTCAACAGTTATTTGATGCCCTTGGGCACAGTGTACGCCCTGCAAGTACACTAGGATGCAAGATATTCTCTAAGGATGTGCTGCCTGTATGAAGTCTGTAGCTGCAGTAAAACTCGCCGTCCACGGGCTTGCATGCAACACAGTGGCCAGCTTCAACACAGCTTTGCAGGGACTGGGCACCTCACTGCTCTCAGACACCCCCATAGAGGCATCTAGGGCCAATTAAACCTGTGTTCGCCTGCCTGGACCGCAGAGGGTGAGCAAGGCGGCAGATAAGCAGCCTGGCAGCTGACAAGTTGCTCACCTAAGTCTTTCCGTTACATGTGCAGGGCTGATGACCACCACTGCAGCCCTGTCACACACCTGAATCCTGGAATTGCACAGAAAGTGCAAGCATGGCTGCAGCCCTCTGCCACCCGCAGGTAGGCATGATGCTTGGGAGTCAGCCTGTAGCGATCCCACTCAGGCCTGAACCCTAGCGTGGCTGCTCCCACCTGTGAGCGTGTGCAATGGTTGGCACAATATGTTGTACCTGCGCGCATGTTGGGCAAATGCAAAGCGTGCTGGCCCACTCGCACGACAAGCACGTGATCGTGGAAGCCAGCGAGTGAGTTGCGCATGCCCACGACATTCCAGGCACCACCCATGCCATCTGTATGCAGGAGCTCTAGTTATCCCAGGTGCACAAGCAATCGATGCACAGCCACATGCACATCTGCCTCCTGTTTTGCCCCTGTGGGCCCAGAGCCTCACCTGAACTCTGGATGAAGTGCTTGCCTCGTCCCCCTGCTGCTCCCCTGCCTGCCGCTGCTTGGAGCCCAGGAGCTGTTGCAAGCTTGCTGGCAGCTTATGATAATTCTCAAAGCCCATGACCTGGCAAGGAATAGGGAACACATTTGCCTGAGCATAGGAGAGTTCTCAGCCTGCCTAGGAAAGCAAGCATAAATGCCAGGCAAAGGTCACATGAGTGGATCGCTGGCCATTAAGGTTGAGGGGCAAATGTGTGGAGAACATGTGGGCAAGGGTACGAGCAACTGCAAGGCAGACTAACTCATTGCAATATGCACACATCGATAAAAATGTGGGGTGGAGACACCACTGCAAAACCTGACCTGTGTCCTTACCAGCCGTCATACACATGCACGCCTATGATGGCGCGTTTTCGATGGTTACCTGGTCGTTAATAAACCCATCTGATAACCCACTTATCGTCTGTTAATTCAACCCGGTCATGTTTGTAATGGGGGTTAATAAGCTAAGTTATTAACCAAGACGAAGACAAGGCAGCAGTGCGCATTCATAAGTTGCAAAGGGTGCTGCAAAGGATGACGACCCCATTGGCATGCCCTCTCCTTGTATCAATTAGTGTCCCAGGTTCTTGCACGCCCTGTTGGTGTGCATGCATGCGCATGCGCAAAGGTGTGTAGACATGCGTGCGTGCTAGCACGTCTGTGCATGTGTGCGCATGTGCATGCGTGCATGTGTTTTTGTGTGTGGATGCGTGCGTGCGTGCCTGCCTGCCTGCCCAAGCGTGTGCTTGCGTGCACTTGTACATGGTTGTGCCTGTGCATGTGCGTGTGTGTACATGTGCACATGCCTGCGTTCGTGGGTAGTACAGGGTCAGCTTATATTTTCAGACCCCATTGCGTCATCTGGAGGCTAGAAGGCGTCATGAGTTGACCGAAAAATGACCTTACATCCAGGCAATTAAGCGACCCTCCCCCATGGATTGTATTATAGAACAAGGTTTATTGGTGAAGTGAAATGTACCTGGTTTTGTTGATGCTTGACCTGGTACAGCACTGAATCGTACCCCGGAATTCCATTAACCGGGCGTTGCAGATGGGCCCTTCATACATTAACGCTTTGACTCCTTCATGCAGGTCAGATTGACGTGAGAGTGCACACACAGCCCATGTACTTGCATCAGAAAGAGCGCCAAGGCTGTGATTGCGGAGGGAGAAGCTGACCTCAGGCAGCTCAGTGAGGCCCTTTACTCCCTCAACTCCTGCTCCCCTTGACATTTACTTTTTTGTGCTCCCTTGAGACTTTAAAGCGCACCATGTCGGTCTCGGGCATGTCTTGCGCCAGCTGTGAGTTGTAGCGCTGTGCTAGGCACCCAGTGACCACAATCTTGCGCTTTTTCCCGTCCGCATTCAGGGATGCAGCGTCCTGCATGCGCACCATCCACAATTACAGCGAGATCAGTGTGTACAAGAGATGATTGCGTGCCTCAACTTACACCTCCAGTGCTTGGGCTGCTAAGGGGACATGCCACGGAGGGTCTCCCAAGAGCCTTAGCCAGCTTCATGTTTTTGGTGCAGCTGACCTGTCTAAACAAATCACTGAAGTGCCTGCCAAGGACAAATCCCACACTGATCGTTAACCCCAGGCAGTGAAAGAGCAGCAAGCACGCAAATGGGAAAAACAAGCAAGGACTTGCCATGATGGCTTCAATGCTCTCTGACTTTGCATCTTCAACGAAGGCGCATGTGTTAACGACAATCGCATCAGCATCCTCATGCTCCTGAGTGATTTGGAAGCCTGACTTGCTCAAGTCACCCAGGATGACTTCTCCTGTGGGATAGCCACACCAAAAGGATGCAGCGCGAGACATTGGAAGACTTGCACAGTATGTGAGGTCAGAGGGCATTTAGAGCAGGCAACCCGCTGCACAGCCAGCTTGCTGCAAGGCTAGCTAGCAACCCGCTCACCCACCATCAACCACATTTTTGGGACCTGGAAAAGGGGGGGCATCTTGGTTAGAATATTGCTGTTGGACAAAGACGCTAACCCACTGCACTCTGAATGGGATCTTTTCTATTGGAACACTCACAGCCAAGGCTCACGAAGCTGACTCTTTGAGGAGTGGTGCCTGCCGAGGAGGTGGGCATCAAATTTGAGGCTGCTGGTGCTACCTCGCTGCTGGAGGCTGCCGCTCGCAAAATTGTTCTCCGAGTTACACGACGGGGCCTAAGCGAAGGAGTTTGCTCAAAGCCCCTCGTGGGCGCACTTGCATGCATGTCTGCTTGCACAGACAAGCCGCGCATCATGTCGGCTTGAATAACTGAGAAATGTCGAGGAAATCGCCTTATGTAAAAAGTCGCGAACATCGAGTGTGTTGGTAGTTTGTGGTGGTTACTGCTACCAGTATTGTTCGTCCCTTCCCCTGTATCCTTTACGTATCTATCTATCCACCGTCAAAATCATGCTGACTACTGAGTGCCAAAACATCAGGCCAATCCACCTGGTAGCTAACAGGCCATCAATGCAATGCAATGTTCGCACAACCCTGAACCCACGACATAATCTCAACATTGCATCTGCAAAAATGCCGTCCATGCACCCACATGCCCTCATCAAACGACATGTTGCACATGTCAGTGCGGGGAAACGCTGTGTACACACCTGCGCAGCAGCAGGCGAGCTAGCACCCGCTGAGCCAGGCAAAACCAAGCTTGGTGAGTGCGTGACCCCTGCTGGCTGGCCAAATTTGTGTATTCAGAGTAGTGCTGAGCTTCGTTGATCTTAAAGGTCTCAAGGAGTTTGGTTGCTTAATCACGAGACAGACCTGCATGCCACCTTGCTTGTGCAGGGTTTGCTGGGATTGGGATTATGGGGAACGCGATGGTGGTCAACCTCCTTAAGGCAGGGTATGAGGGTGAGTCCCATTGAATGATGAAAGGGCAAGAGAATCAACAAGGAATTGACTCGCCTTTTCTCCCACCAGAACTAGCCTTGTACGCACCATCGAGTAAACACCAAAGCACTGGAGCTCTCTCAATTTTCCATGTAGTGCACATCTGGAACAGAAACCCAGCAAAATGTGAGCCTCTGGTGGCATCTGGAGCCAAGGTAAAGAGCAGACATAAACACAGTGAACAAGATCACAAATGCTAGTACCTTACAATGGGTGCTAAGATTGATCACTGGCTGCATTGAGGTGCTGTGCACCATGGAATTCGCCAAGAGGAATGTGCCAACAAAGCCAAGCACATCCTTAAGCTGTTGCTGAGCTGCTTGCCGCAAGTTTTTGCAGGGTCTGAATCAGACCTGACCGTCAGCCAGGCTGACAGTTTGTGGCTGAGTGCCGCGGCCAAAGGGAAGGATGTCAAGTCTGAGATGTAAAAAATGCTTTGTTGCAAGATGACTGATCCATGAAAGTGCTGGACCTCCCACTCAGGTGCTTGGCTCAGTGTGAGTTTGTTGTGTGTTTCTTGCAGCCTGCAGACAGCCCCTGTGCTCTTGCTGCCAGCGCGGACTACACTTTTGCCATGCTGTCAGACCCACAAGCTGCCATAGAAGTAGCTTCTGGGCCCAAGGGGATTGTTGCAGGTGAGCATGTTTGTCGGGTGTCTGTGCGTGAGTGGCCTAAGGCCTGGGTCCTATCAACAAGGAACATGTTAGCAGTTTAGGCCTATTTGGAGTGCATACTCATGCAAAGATCAGACCAGTGGGCTAAACAATTGTCGTGCTTGAGCCAAACTGACAGAAATGCAAAAGCACTCCATTCCCACACCTGCTTTCTTCATTTCATCATCCACAGGTCTGGATAAGGGCAAAGGTTACATTGATGTTTCCACCATAGATGCAGGCACAGCGCAGGTAGGCACTGAAGCTGCAACACTTAATGCATGAGGTTTCTTTGTGTGATTGACCACGCTTGCTCAAAGGTTTTGGTAAACCTGGCATGGGTAAATGCATCTATTTAGCCTCCGTTTGTCTGTTTATGCATTGGTCTGTAATGCATGTAATTTGTGCTTCATGATATTTGCAGCAGATATACTACCCAAATTACAAACCCCTGGGTACAGCCTGCAACAGCATCGCTTTCAGCTGCGTGCTCCTGACGATGTCATACTTTTTATATGCAAGCTTTTATACTCGAGGAAATGCGTACATGTGAGAGTCAGTCTAGTTTTTCTCATCCGTTTGCGCTCCGGGGATTTGTCTCGATCTGCCTCCTGTTGCGCTTTAGCAGCAGCAAGCCCAGCCCCTGCCTTGCCTGCTTGCAATGGTGCCACAGGCTATTGCCAAAATGGTCCGTGAAGCAGGAGCTGCATACCTTGAGGCCCCAGTGTCAGGCTCGAAAAAGCCTGCTGAGGATGGCACGCTGATATTCCTGGCAGCAGGTATGGTGCTTGACATTAGAAGGCTGTCAACAGACCATACAGGTGGATATGCTAAATTGATTGAGTGCGCAGGAATTGCCAGTTCCTGTACCAGCTCATTTGTATGCCACTATGAATATTAGGTCTTGCAAGGCACAGACAACCTGAGAAATGTGGCTTGCAAGGTGTTGCTAACCTTTTGCTGAGCATGAGTTTGTCATTTGTCACCCTAAGATTCCTTTGCATCTCAGCCCTCCGTAGTTATTGTCTCATACCCCTGGATGCACTGCTACTCCGGCTTTACAGGTGATGAAGAGCTCTTTAAGGCAGTCTCTGTTCCCTTTGATGTAATGGGCAAAGCCAAGTTTTACTTGGGGGAAGTGGGCAACGGCGCTAATATGAAGCTGGTACTGAACCATGTTTCAACCCTCTACCTCTCCCATTTTGTGTTGGCATGCCTTGCATACCTTGAAGTTTTGTTCTATAGCAGCTAATGTGCTCAAATGGAGTAAGAAGTCGTAACACACATTTTGAAATGTAGGTTGTGAACATGCTGATGGGTACATTGATGTCCTCACTGGCAGAGAGTTTGGCTCTAGCTGAAAAGGTGCGGTGTTGATGTTCTACTGGCTAGTTTAGATATCACTAGGTTTTCACTTTTTTTGCGTCAACTTAGATAAGGGCTACTCTACAAAGATGCTCATGTCAAGGCAATCAACCTTTTAGCGCGTCAATTGCCCTGAGCCAACACCTGTACTTGGACCTCTTAAAACTGTTTAAGTGGACCTGGATTCTTGTTGCTGACACCATGGATCAGGTGCACAACTTGCCTTCTTGCATGCCACAAGGCTGCTGCGCGGCCCTGACACCCACATTCCTTCCTGCCTTTGTTGCTCCTGCAGAGCGGGCTGAAGCAGCAAGATCTTCTGGATGTGTTGGGCTTGGGGGCCACATCTAATCCTATGTTTGCGATGAAAGGGCCCTCCATGACCCAACAGAAGTACCCAACGGCGTTTCCTCTCAAGCACCAGCAAAAAGACATTAGACTGGCAATTGAGCTTGGGTAGGGAGGCATTGATACTTCTGCTGGCCTGTTGTGCAGGACTGTGTAGGCACTCCTGTACTGTGTACATGTCCAGAAAGCTTGCCTGGGCCAGCACAGTGCACGATGCTCTACACAGTAAGCTCCTTGCGGATGCTTTTCATGTGGCTTAATACTTTCTTTTTTGTGGTCATGTCATTTACTGCTCAAGCTTTACCACAGATTTTGGTTCCTTGCATTGGCGGGCAGTCACGACACTGGCAGATGTTCACAGCTATTCCCATGTCTGTTAGGACCATCCGTGCAGCAAACTTTCTTCTTCCTCAGCTGTATGCTTACTCATTGCCATTCACAGGTAGGCTGCATGCTCTAACAGTGAGTGGTGATCAGCACCTCTTTTCTCCTGTCTTGCAGGGAAAAATGTGGCCAGCCCCTACCAGTGGCGTCAGCTGCAAATGGCCTTTACACACAAGCCAAGGAGCAGGGTCAAGGAGACCAAGATTTTTCTGCGGTGCTTGAGGCTGTGTTGAATGCCCATAAGTGAAATGCGCTCAGTCAGCTTGCTTTATATTTAGAAATGTAGACATGCAATTCAACCCAAAAAAGACGGGCATATTAGTTTGGACTCTGGAGAATGAGTTATTCCTATGGGTTGCGCATTGTGCTCAATTTCAATGTTATTTGGACTCCCCTCCTTTTACATACCTTACCCCTGATGTGCTACCCTTGTAGATAGATTCAATGCTCTATAACAGCGTAGAAGAACTGGATTGGTTTGCTTGCCTCTCAAAATATTCCACCAGGGGGCTCCCTGATCAGGTCCATGCGGGCGCCATCTTCGTCTTTTGCTTGTATTTTCTTTGCTGTCTGGCACTCCACTTCTGTGTACAGTGATTGTAGGTTGTCATTCAAAGTTTGCATTTCCCCCATTATCTGTTCTGTATCCTCTCCAAATACCGAAGCCCATCTACTCCAGGTGGTGCCCAATCCCTTTAAGAGCAATTACCATTTAATGATGCGCACACCGTCTTCTGGGGATGGCTGCTCTATGATCATCACCCATGATGGAAAGGGTTCATCTGGTCATGCCCAAGCTGCGAGTCTACCTTTTCTTATGCCCTACCAAATTTCATTCTAGGCAATATCTGCTGGCCAGGGTCCTCTTTCTTTCTCTGATTCTCCTATGTTCCAATAATTTGCTTTGATCCCTTTCCTCGTATAAATCTGTGCCTTCAGGTTGCAGGTTTGATAGACTTCAGGTTAGCTGCCCTGACTCGGCGAGTACAGCTCAATAACCTAAGCCATTCTGCTTAAAGCTACTATAACGAAACCAGCAGGGATGTGCCAGTACAGTAGACGGTACGCTGTACACAAAATCGATTTGGTACTAATGCTTGGTTCAGTACCATATTTTACTTTCTTTAATTTTGTTACCATGTGGTCAAAATCGGTTTGGTATTCGGTTCGGGTCCTCGAATCGCGGGCTCAACAATTGCCTTCAAACAGGGCTGTTAAGGCAGACTCAAGCCCACAGCCAAGCAGGCACACGCCCTCAAATACCACAAAGGCCATTCAATGCATTATCACTAGCTCCTATACAGTCATTTGCATCCAAAGCATTCAGTGTAGGAGAGTACAAGTTTGCAACTGGGCAGATCCTCCTAGGAAGCCATGTAGAGCGTGCAACTGTATGCAGCATGTTCCTTCTGCTTCTGCTGCTGCTGCTCCTGCTGCTGCTGCTGCTGCTGCTGCTGCTGCTCAACTTCAACAACCCAATCAACCATCAGGCTCGGGCTTGACTGGGGATGGCCAATTTATAAATCGGGATTGTCACGCCGTATTGTGTCTTTGCTGAATTGGTGTCTGAGACTGTATTTGATATCAGTGTGTGTGTACACCAAATTGTTGTTCAGTCAATAGCAGTGATCTAGCACGACAGGATCGTTCCCCAGCCAGCCATTGTCAGACCCCTTGATTTTAACATTCCTTACAGCTAAGTTCTACCTACCGTATTTGAAAACAAGTTGTTGAACAATTGTAACTAGTTGTTATATTGAGGACTTCGAGTAAGTTACTGGTGCTTGCGCTGGTTTCATATTACTTAATTTTGAAATGCCAATAAATTCCCATAATGCTCAGCATGATGTCAGGCTGACATCATTCTGTATGGAGAGAATCTGTTCAATTCCCTTTCCAAGATCAGCATTTAATGCGCCTATTCAAGCCTTCAAATTAGCTCAATAGGAGTTAAGGACTTTGTTCAACTCTCCTGAATAATTTTAAAATTTCTTTTTTGTTATACATCAGCCCGCTCAAGAACACAAAAGACAACTCTCATCGTCATCATGACGATGATCAAGGTCAGGACTCCTACTTGGGGGCACTACCAGGCACCCTCCTGAACCCCACTCATCTCTTGTTTTCCTGGGGTGGGTGGGGGGGGGCTCAAGGTGGCTCAAGGTGCTTTGGCTCTTGGTTTATTCTGTTTCCTTGCTTTTGTAGGGATTTTTTCTACTGTCTATGGGGTCTTTTTTTTTTATAAGGTTCTGATAGTGCTTTGGATGGCTGCCTACTTATTGTCACGCCAGATTTATGCTGTGCCAGATTTATGCTGCATTGTGCCCCGGAGGTTGGTTGAGTCAGTTGGAGGAGTCACTTCAAATTCCGTGTTTTGATCCCATTATCAGCTATAGCTGTATTTGAGCACGTCAAAGACTAATTTGCAGTAATACCTTGTTTGCTCCTAGCAACCTTCTAAGATGATACACTAGGGAGTAGACCCCTTAAGCCCTGGGGGGTGACAGGCGTGGCAGCGCCCAGTCCAGTCCAGTCCAGTCCAGTCCAGTCCAGTCCGTCCACCGTCCAGTGGGAGTGCATCCGATAGCAGCTGCATGCGGCGCTGACCTTGCCTATTTGTAGGCTGAACAGAGAGA
>LKMJ01006306.1_pt1 | contig 11180 bp, 9 predicted proteins | sample 643391 | NCBI WGS metagenome assembly LKMJ01 (sample SAMN04112250, study PRJNA286221) | soda lake metagenome | biome: soda lake; feature: Kulunda Steppe; material: water; isolation source: sample PL-Br10 brine of Picturesque Lake | place: Russia: Kulunda steppe | collected 2010-07
CAAAAAACGTAGTGAGTATCTCGTCAAAGATATTATGTCTAGAAATATAAAGAAGGTTTCATCTGATGATGATGTTTACCAGGTTTTGAAAAAGCTATCAAATTATAATATTGGTCGCCTTATGGTGTTTGAAAATGAAAAGCTTGTTGGAATCATTACCCGGTCTGACATTATGAAGGGTTTTCGGCTCCAAGAAATTAAAAGAGGTTTTAATTAAACCCAACTACTAAACTCAGCAGTGATTTGAGTGTAATTTAAATAAGTTAAGTTTTATATATTAAAGGAGGTTAAAATATGTTCGAAGAATTGCTTACTGATGTTGGTTTTATTAGTATATTAATTATTGTAGTAGTAAGTATACTGTTTATATCTGTTTTATTTAGTTTTATTCCAATTGGTCTTTGGATATCTGCTTTAGCCGCAGGGGTTAAGATTGGTATTTTCACTTTGGTTGGCATGAGGCTTAGAAGAGTTGTCCCTGGTAGAGTTGTCAAACCTTTGATTAAAGCTACTAAAGCCGGCTTAGATTTAAATGTCAACAGGCTCGAAGGACATACTTTAGCTGGAGGGAATGTAGACAGAGTTGTAGATGCTTTAATAGCTGCTCAAAGAGCAGAGATACCTCTTACTTTTGAGCGGGCTTCTGCTATAGACTTAGCAGGTAGAGATGTTCTTGAAGCAGTCCAGATGAGTGTCAATCCTAAGGTAATTGAGACACCTGTAGTGGTTGCCGTTGCTAAGAATGGAATTGAAGTAAAAGCTAGAGCTAAAGTAACTGTAAGAGCTAATATTGATCGCCTGGTAGGGGGAGCAGGGGAAGATACCGTGATTGCAAGAGTTGGTGAAGGTATAGTTACCAATATAGGCTCATCGGAAAGTCATAAAGATGTGCTTGAGAATCCTGATAATATATCACATACCATTTTAAATAAAGGCTTAGATTCTGGAACAGCTTTTGAAATATTAAGTATTGACATTGCTGATGTAGACGTTGGTAAGAACATTGGTGCACAATTACAAACTGATCAAGCTAATGCAGACAAGAGAATAGCCCAGGCAAAAGCAGAAGAACGCCGCGCTATGGCGATCGCCCATGAACAGGAAATGGTTGCTTCTATCCAAGAAAAGAGAGCTATAGTGGTAGAAGCTGAATCCAAGGTTCCCTTTGCACTGGCTCATGCTGTAAAAAGTGGTAATCTAAAAGCTGTGGAGAAACCGACTCCACAATCAGAGTAAATATATTGTCTTAATTATTCCTTTAAGTTTTTGATTGTGACTAGGGGTAAAAGAAGTAATTTACCCCTAGGTAATTTATCCCTAGTGTGATATAGTGATTTTGTTTCGCATTTATTTAAGGGTTTAGCCTCCTGAGGGTATATGCGCTGATTTTTTTTATTTGCAATTAAAATATTTCCTTTTGCTTATACTCAAAAGCTTCCCATTTTATGAAAGCTTCTTGAGTTTGACTGTTATTAACGTTATTAGTAGAGAAACTTATAAAGATTTCCGGTACATGATTAGTTGTTTCTCCAATAAAGTATTCCATATGGTATAAATGATCCATGCCAGGTTCTGGCCCAAAATCAGGGGTCCCAAGAATATCTTTAATCTCTGTAAAAGTCATACCTACTTTCGCACCTAGAACTGATTGTCCTTCTCCTAGAAAAATGCTGACTGCTATATCCTTTTCCACATCTATTGGCGAATTAAAAATAATAGGCCCATCTTCTTGCTTGAAAAGCATATAATTGTGAGGCCCATTTCTAGTGCTATATCCCTTTTCATCAGGTTGTCCTAGCTCTTCCTTAATTTCAGCAAAACTTTTACCTAGAAAATCCATCACGGGATCTTTTTCAGACATACTTTGGAGATCGCTCTCAATGGTATCTACCTTGATATCCACCTTTTGTTCCTGGAGATCTATAGGTCCATAAGTAGCCTGATAAGCCAACATGATAAATGGCAGAATAATAATACCTAAGGAGAATAAAGGTGAACGTTTTCTGGAAATCAATTAAATTCACTCCTTCCGTATTTTCTCACTGATAGAATCTCTCTCATTGTTCCTTTTACTACTTGAATTTTGTATTTACTATAAATATAGTATAAACATCAATACTAAACTTCTTATTAACAAAATCTTAACAAGAATTATATGAATCAAAAAAAATGAACGCTAATATTAAAATATTAGCGTTCAGAAGAATCACATTCATTAAACAAATGCATTCTAGTTTCTTTTTTCCTATTCACTTTTTTTCCCTTTTGAAATTAGTTCTTGATATATTTCTTCTTGGGCTTTTTCTAGATCCCCATTTTTTTTCAATGTTAAAACGTCTTTTGCACCTTGAGGAAACAATGCATAAGAAATAATATCTTCCTCAGTTATTTCAGGATTACCGTTATTGAATAATTCCTCAAGTTCTGTTTTAGCATTTTCAAATTCAACAGATTCTATATAATCTGCTGGTCTTCCATTTATTTTTTTGTAATCATCAGTTAAGATTAAATTTTCAAGCTTGGGATCTATGGATGTTGGAGGCTTTCCGTATTCGCCTCTGACATATGATTTTACTTCTTTTGGAATCATTTTATATCTTTCGTTAGAAAGTACATTTATAGCTGCTTGTGCTCCGACTATCTGACTAGCTGGAGTCACCAATGGTGGGTAACCTAGTTCTTCTCTTACCTTAGGTATTTCTGACAAAACTTCTAACAGCCTATCCTCGGCATTGTATTGCTGGAGTTGGCTAACAAGGTTAGAAATCATTCCACCTGGAACCTGGTGTTCAAAAATCTGCATATCATGAATTCGTGTTACTCCTCTATCCATACCTCTTTCCTTACGCCTTTCATCAAAATATGCTGCAATGTCAAATATATTGCTAAAGTTAATACCCGTATCATAAGGGGTATTCCAGAATATTTTTACTAATGTTTCTACAGGAGGTTGGGAAGCGCCAAATGCAAGGGGTAACGAGGCAGTATTAATAATATCTGCTCCTGCTTCAACTCCTTTTATATAAGTAGAAATGGCAAGCCCGCCAATATAATGGCAGTGCAATTCAATAGGTAAATCCACTTTATTTTTCAATTTTTTTACTAATTCAGATGCAGTGAAAGGCCCAAGTAAACCAGCCATATCTTTAATACAAATTGAATCTACTTCCATTTTAGCCAATTCTACCCCTAAATTAACCAAATCGTCAATATCATGCACAGGGCTTTTAGTAAATACAATAGCACCTTGAGCATGCTTGCCTTCGTTTTTTACACATTTTATAGCTGTTTCAACATTTCTCAGGTCATTTAATGCATCAAAAATGCGAAAAATATCTATACCATTATAAGCTGCTTTATTGACAAACCTCTCTACCAGATCGTCGCTGTAATGCTTATAACCGACAAGATTTTGTCCTCGTAGAAGCATTTGTAAAGGTGTGTTTTTAAATACTTTTTTGTAGATCCTTAATCTTTCCCATGGATCCTCTCTCATGTATCTAAGACAGGTATCAAATGTAGCTCCTCCCCATACTTCCAAGGAATGATAACCTATCTGGTCAATTTGCTCTGCTATAGGCAAAACATCTCTAACACTCATTCTTGTTGCCCATAAACTTTGATGACCATCTCTTAAAGTAGTGTCTGTTATTAAAACTTTCCTTTTATTAGTCATCTGTAACTTGTAGTTCCTCCTCTCGTTTAAAGGTCGTTTTTGGATAATATACTTAGTAAGCTAAATATCATTAAACCTTATTATACCACAATTGTCAATCTGTCAAATGGGAATATAAAAAAGGGGTTTACCTTTATTGATTAGCTTGATCTTTTGATTTTTAAATTACAGTCTTCATTTTCAAGTTCAACGCTCGAGATAGAACTATCTTTCATATTTAATATTATCTCCTTTATTTCGTTCATTAAGTTATTATTATTTCCTTTATCTTGCATATTTTCATAAATATCTTTTTGCGTTTTTTCTAGCTGACCAGTTTTCTTAAGTTTTAACAATTCCAATGTATTTTGAGGGAACAAAATGTAAGATATTACATCTTCTTCGCTTAAATTTTCGTCTCCAATTGCTTCGGTGAGTTCTTTTTTTGCGTCTTTAAATTCAGGTTTAATAGAATCAGCTCTTCTGCCTTTAATTTTTTCTGAATCATTACCAAGTATTTTCCTCTCTAATTTTGCGTTTATAGAAGTTGGTGGTTTCCCATATTCTCCCCTAACATATGCCTTTACTTCTTCAGGAATAATTTGGTACCTTTCACTGGATAAAACATTCAAAACAGCTTGAATTCCGATTATCTGACTGGTTGGTGTCACAAGAGGTGGATAACCAAGCTCTTCCCTTACTCTTGGTATTTCTGCTAATACTTTTTCAAATCTATCTAAGGCATTTTGCTCTTTAAGTTGGCTAACTAAATTTGAAATCATTCCCCCAGGGACCTGATGTTCAAAAATTTGCATATCGTGAATCCTGGTAACTCCTCTTTCATTTCCCCTGTCTTTTCTAAGGTTATCAAAATAAGTTGCTATTATAAATAACTTACTAAAATTCAAACCCGTGTCATATGGAGTATTCCAAAATATTTTCACCAAAGTCTCAACAGGTGGTTGTGAAGCACCAAAGGCTAAGGGCAAAGAAGCCGTATCAATTATATCAGCACCAGATTCTACCCCTTTTAGATATGAAGAGATTGCTAATCCACCAATATAATGACAGTGCAATTGGATGGGTATATTTACTTTGCTTTTTAATTTTTTTACTAACTCTGAAGCTGTAAAGGGTCCCATCAACCCTGCCATGTCTTTTATACAAAGAGAATCAACTCCCATCTCAGCGTACTTGAGGCCAATGTTTACTAAGTCATCGATATCATGAACTGGACTCTTTGTAAAAACTATTGCACCTTGTGCGTGTTTACCCTCTTTTTTTATACATTTTAACGCAGTTTCAACATTTCTTAAATCATTTAAAGCATCAAAAACTCTAAAAATATCAATGCCATTGGCAGCAGCTCTACGGATAAACCTTTCCACAAGATCGTCACTGTAATGTCTATAAGCGACAAGGTTTTGACCTCTAATTAGCATTTGTAAGGGTGTATTTCTGATAACATTTTTGAGAATTCTTAGTCTTTCCCAGGGGTCTTCCTTCAAATACCTTAAACAGCTATCAAAAGTTGCTCCACCCCAGGATTCAATAGAATTATAACCTATTTCATCAATTTTCCCTGCTACTGGTAAAATATCATTAATACTCATCCGAGTTGCCCAAAGGCACTGGTGTCCATCTCTCAAGGTGGTATCTGTAATCAAAACCTTTTTCTTACTGATATCCCTACTCACAACAGTTCACTCCCTACAGAAAATTTTGTTAAAAAGCAAAAATTAAATATGATATATCGTCTAATTATATCATAATATGGAATATATTTTATGATATTTTGATCTTAAAATTGAATTATAAATTGAATTATAATTGGGAGGATTTGTTATCGAGTAGAGACTGTTGACAAGTAGTTGTTAAAAATATATAATGAATTTTGCAGTGTAGGGGAGTAACTCAACTGGCAGAGTGCTGGACTCCAAATCCAGTGGTTGCGGGTTCAAATCCTGTCTCCCCTGCCATTTTTATTTTGTGCTTCTTTAATTAGGTGACTTGAAGCATAAAATTGCCAAAGTGGCAAACATATGCTTCAATAAAAGTTGGCAAATTTATGGGTTAAGTTACAATTTGTACACTTTTACTTGACCCTAGTCTATTTGCCCCTGCATTTATAAGTTCAACTGCCTGGTTGTAGCTGCGAATTTTACCGGATGCTTTTACCATCATCTTGCTAAGACCTATTTTATACAGCAGAGTGACATCATGAGCAGTTGCCTGTCCGGGCCCAAACCCAGTACATGTTTTTATGTAATCTGCACCTGCTTTTAAGCAGGTTATCCCTACCTTTTCTTTCTCTTCATCCGACAAATAACCTGTTTCAATAATTACTTTTAGAAGTGCATTATGAGTTGAAGTAAGATCCCTGATTTTTCCGATTTCATCATGCAAATCATCCCATTTATTGTCTTTTATCATGCTAATATTTGCTACCATATCAATTTCATTAGCCCCTTGATTAATAGCAAATTTTGTTTCCTCAAGTTTCACTTCAGTTAGAGTAGCTCCAAGAGGAAAACCTATAACTGATACAACTTTTATATCGGTAGAACTACCTAGAAACTTGACAGTATCTTCAACATAATATGGGTTAATACAGACTCCAGCAAAATTATACTCTTTAGCTTCTTCACAGACCTTTTTTATGTCTTTGGTCCTGGTATCCGGATTTAGAATAGTGTGATCAAAATACTTGGCAAGATTTATTTTTTTCAAAACAATATCACTCCAGTTATAAATTTTATGAGGTGAACTAGTTGCACACTAGATTATTTAGAATAACTTGTCTTTTAAGGTTTCTAATAGCTTGTAATCTGTCATATCATAATTAATAGGGGTTATAGAGACTTTATTTTCAGAAATACAGGTAACGTCAGCATTTTTCTCACTTGTATCATCAATAATATTTCCAGCCATCCAGTAATACTCTCTGCCTCTAGGATCTACTCTTTTTTCAAAAGCATCTACATATTTTCTGACACCTAAATGTGTTAATGACATTCCTTTGATTTCTGATTCCGGTATATAAGGCACATTAATATTTAACAAAAGATTATTTAAAACTTCTCCTGGCATTGTTGCATTTATCAATTTTTTTCCAATGTAAAAAGCATAGTTTGAGGCTACTGAATAATCATCTACTTCAAAATTAACTATTGATACAGCCAGGGAAGGATAGCCAAGAATTGCACCCTCCATTGCCCCGGAAACCGTTCCAGAATAAAGAACATCCGTACCGAGATTTGCACCCCTATTAATACCCGAAATAACCAAATCAGGTTTATTGTTAATCAAAGCTTCTGCTCCTAATTTTATACAATCAGAAGGGGTTCCATTTATTGAGTATATACTACCATTAATTTCATTTTCTAGTTCTTTCATTCTTTTAACCCTTAAAGGTTTGTGCATGGTTATAGCATGTCCAGAAGCGCTTTTTTCCCTTTCAGGTGCAACTACTACTACCTCCCCTTCCTCGCTGAACTTTTGGGCTACAGCCAAAATACCTGGTGCGTGAACACCATCATCATTTGTGATTAAAACTTTCATAAAGATACCCCTTTCTCAAAATATAAATATATTAGTTTTATTAATTACTGCCTGTATATGTTATACATTTCCTTTAACTTCTCTATATCCTCATCAGGCAGTTTTTTTGGCTCTCCTATCATTTTTCCGCAAATATATGTTTTGGCAGATCTTTCTACTAAAACGCTAGTTTTCAAGGCTTCATTCAAGCTGCTTGCAACCGCAATTACTCCATGGTTGGGTAGAAGTACTGCATTACTAGTAGATATGGTCTTAGAAACGTTTAGAGCAAGCTCTTTTGTACCTGGCAAAGCGTAAGAGGCAACATTCACTGGCCCTTTGACAACCTGAATCATATCTTCTAAAATAGGTGGAATTTCCTGGTGACATACAGCAAAAGCTGATGCATAAGTACTATGTGTATGAATAACGGCATTAATATCATTTCGTTTTAAATATAATTGTTGATGCAATTGATATTCAACAGAAGGTTTTTTGTTCCCTTGTATGATGTTGCCTTCAAAATCCATTAAAACCAGATCTTGTGGCCTGATTGTAAAATAATTCATCCCACTGGGGGTAATGAAAAAACCATTACTTACTCTTGCACTTATATTTCCCCACGTTGAATAGACAAGTCCCAAATCAACCATTTCTTTACCAACTTTTATAATTTCATCTTTCGTATTTTGATAATTAAACACTTCCATTCATATTCCCTCTCAATCATAATTATTTATTGAAAGAATTTTTCCAAAGTATCTTTGCAAGGATTCCTTATAATTCCCTTCTCAGTAATTATTCCAGAAATTAAGTTGTTAGGGGTAACGTCAAAAGAAGGGTTAAAGACATCTACATTTTCAGGTGCGATATTGATGTTATTAATGGTTGTAACTTCTCTTTTGTCCCTGGTTTCGATTGGTATTTGTGAACCATCATTAATAGAAAGATCAAATGTAGATATGGGCGCTGCAACGTAAAAAGGTATATTATGATAATCAGCTAATAAAGCTAGTGGATAAGTACCTATTTTATTAGCAACATCACCATTTTTGGCTATCCTATCCGCACCAACTATCACAATATCAATCATGTTCTCTTTCATACAATAACCGACCATGTTATCAGTTATTAAAGTAGTAGGAATATTATCTTTTAAAAGTTCCCAAGTAGTTAGTCTTGACCCTTGTAAATACGGCCTCGTTTCAGTAGCTATTACGGAAATATTCTTACCGCCTTTATAAGCACTCCTAATAACTCCAAGAGCTGTACCATAATCGATGGTAGCAAGGGCACCAGCATTACAATGAGTAAGAACTGTAAAATTGTCTTTGACAAGTGGACTTCCATTTTTGCCTATAGCTTTGTTAGTCTCTTTATCTTCTTTAATTATATTTATTGCTTCTTTTTCAGCTTCTTCAATTAATATATCAATACTTGCTAACTCTAATTTAGATAGCCTTCCTAAAACCCTGTCAATAGCCCATTGTAAATTTACTGCAGTTGGCCTTGAATTTTTAAGATCTTTTTCAATTTTCTTTGTCATGTTATCAATTTGTTCTTTGATAATTGGATCATTAGGATTTTGCACATTTTTTGCCATGTCTTTAAGACCAAGCACCACACCAAAAGCAGCTGCTCCACCAATGGCCGGAGCACCTCTTATAATCATTTTTGAAATAGCTTCTGCTACTTCAATATGGTTTGTACATTGGATGAACTCTTCTTTATGAGGCAGTTTCCTCTGGTCCAACAAAACCAGCTTATTCCCTTCCCATTTAAAATGATCCATACAAAAGCCCCCCTTGGTTTCTCTTAATCAGTTAATTATCATTTAATTATTTTCATACTCCATCATTATTCAACATCCTTGTTAATAATCCTTTTCATAATTTAGTATAATTTAGGAACAATAGTATTTCAGCTTTTTTTATCTTTTTTTATACAGTTCTTTGCTTTGCTATATTCTTTTTTTGCTAATTCCTTATTCTGTAAGAGTTCATGAACAAGGCCCAGTTCAAAATGAATTTTACCTTCTTTTGGATTAAGTGCAAGGGCTCTTCTGTAATGTTTTAAAGCTTCGTTGTATTTAGCCTGATAACTTAGTGCTTTTCCCAGATTGAGGTGGGTTTCCCAGTCTCCAGTTTTAATTTGTAAAGCTTTTTTAAAGACGGACTCGCTTTTACTAAATTCCCCCAAATTAAAGTAGGTTGCTCCAAGATTAAAATGTGCGTCAAAAAAACTTGGACTGCATTCACATGCCCTATTAAAATTTATCAGTGCTTTTTCCAACATGTTTTGTTTGATATATATATTACCTATAAAATTATAAATTACGCCTTTTAATTCTTCTTCCTGGATTAGAGCTAAAACCAGTCTTAATTCTTTTAACCCTTTTTCGTAGTTACCTTTTTCGGCATTCACCAATCCCAGGTAAAAATGTGCTATGCTCATGTTTGGATTTAATGTAACAACCTTTTCTAATTCTTCCTTTGCTTCATCATACATAAGGAGTTCAAAATAACCTAGCCCTCTTTCCAACGTTTCAATTGGTGTTTTATCTTTTGTTTCCTCTAAGTTTTTTGAGTCATCTGATAAGTTATTAGTGTCTTCTGTTAACTCATCACTTGGTTTTTTTGAAGAAAATATTTTATTTAAAATATCTTCATCGCTTTTTGAATCATCTATTTCAAGATATTTTGACAATCCTGAACCTTCTAAATAAGCTAATATAAGTGATTCGTCTAATTGATCTGGTACGTCTATTTTGTATTTTTCTTGAAGTTCCCAGAGCTTTTCTTCGAAGCCAAGCCAATAACCAAGGTATTCGTCGATATTAGACCTTAAATCTAGCAAACGCTGTTTTATATTTTCTCTATCACAACTGTTACCTTCAGATTCCAAAGTGTTCTCGATTGATTCAAGTTCAGCAAATATTTTATTAAATTCTTCTGCAAACAAAATTTTTACCTCCCTTTATTGATTTTAATGAAATAATCTTTTATAATTAGTCTGTACAATAGAGATCTTTTAGATGTTTAAAATGATGTTTTTTTGAGGTGAACTTTTTGAGCAATAATTGGGTTAAAGGTTTGATCGCATTAACGGCAGTGTTATTGATTTGTTTGTTTGGATTGATGTTTGGGTATGCTTATATTGATGGTGGAATAGTTGGAGTTTTTCAAGTTGACACCTGGCAAAATTTTTTCTACCAGTTGCGTAACTTTTTATCATGAATAATATTAGTAAAGTAAATTATTTTATCTCTTGACTCATGATTTATTATAAGTTATACTATCTATTGCCTTAAGATAAAACAAGGTTTACGGGGCTGTAGTGAAGTGGCTTAACACGCCGGCCTGTCACGCCGGAGATCGCGGGTTCAAATCCCGTCAGCCCCGCCAATAATTTGTTAAGCTTTAAGCTATAAATGAGCTGACGTAGCTCAATTGGCTAGAGCAGCTGACTTGTAATCAGCAGGCTCGGGGTTCGAGTCCCCGCGTCAGCTCCATAATTTTCTTATGGGTTATATATCATTACTATCATTTAATGATATTTTATATTGTTTATTATGTGGAGAGGTACCCGAGTCTGGCCAAAGGGGGCAGACTGTAAATCTGCTGGCGGAAGCCTTCGAAGGTTCGAATCCTTCCCTCTCCACCATTTAATTTGAATTATGTAAATGTAATTTTGAATTATGTAAATGTTTTATGTAAATGGTATATTTATATAAAAAATAACTAAAATGTGTGGTTAATGTGTGATTATAATGTGTGATGGGGTGTCGCCAAGCGGTAAGGCACGGGATTTTGGGTCCCGCATTCGCAGGTTCGAATCCTGCTGCCCCAGCCAATTTTTTGTTTTAAAGCTTAGTACGAGCCATTAGCTCAGTTGGCAGAGCACCTGACTTTTAATCAGGGTGTCCCAGGTTCGAATCCTGGATGGCTCACCATTACTATTGACCATCAGTGTAATTTGTGGTATA